>Ga0335075_10015157_pt1 | contig 11557 bp, 8 predicted proteins | sample Lox_Sample_24_FD_206723 | JGI IMG/M metagenome (GOLD analysis project Ga0335075, IMG submission 206723) | Soil microbial communities from Loxahatchee National Wildlife Refuge, Florida, United States - Lox_Sample_2.4 | ecosystem: Environmental > Terrestrial > Soil > Wetlands | place: USA: Florida...
TCATTGCAAAACTCGGGAGAGCAGAGGCGCTGCCAGCTGCTGCGGTCTTGGTGGCGCTAAGGGGGGCGGAAGTCGTGGATACTGAAGAGGTCCTAAATGACGGTGGAGGAGGAGGAGGCATAGCCTTGCGGTCTAGATCTGCCTTCGTCTCTTCCTCTTGTTTATCGTCCTCTTTAGACTCCACTTCTTGATGGGGCGCCGCCGTGATACCCTCCCTGCCATGACGCCTCAGCGCTCCCTGAAGCCATGTCACGAACGACCATGATGACGGCGGGTGCTTGTAGCACAGGAATGAGAGTGAAGCAACGAGGATAGAGAAGCCAATAAGCACCATGGTACTACGGTGATGCGGTTTTGTCGGAGCAGCGTTTAAGTTGCTCCAGCCTCGGGATTTCCATTTTTATCTTAGGCGACTAGCAGGGCTGCAGGGTACGATGACGCACAGGTCGAGGTATCACACGCATGAATGTTTACAACGCGTGGAAATGGGCGTGGGGATACAAGTGACTATATCGCGAGGATTATAAGATCGAAAAGACGCGCATGTTTTCCAAATAGAAGCCTCACTTCACACCATGAACCTCGAGGTCGATGCTGAATGTATTTGTATGTAAAGTAGCCTCTGGGCCAGGCGACAGGCCGGCTAGCGAGGATGCGGCCAACCATCCTCTCATTGGCTGGCAGCGCTCGAAGAAGTGCTTCGACCATTGACAATCAACAATCAAATCTGGTAACACCATCGCGTCCATCTAGACGGCAACGAAGTCCCTTGCAGTTGCGCGACAGCAATGCCATGATGCGAGCGCCGCAAAAGGGCGCTCCCCTAAGTACCCGAAGTGGCAATGCAATGCCGCTACAAGATAAGCAGAACGGAGTCTCGAGACCGGTCGTGCCAACTTTAGGTGCCTCGAGCACAAAGACGGTTAACAAGACGCCCTTGACACCAAGGGTCGCCGGCTCAACTCCATCATTGGCCTCAAGTCCATTGACACGAAGAGGCGCGCGTCAAGATGGCAATACGACTCCTACACTCTCCCAGAGGGAAGACTTTTCCACACCATTGTCCTCTTTCCTCACTACCAACATCACTCCCCGGTCTGGGTCGAGAAAGACTAGAGTAGACAGCGCAAACTCCACCCCCACACATACACCTACTGGGACCTCCACTCCAGATATATTGCGTGCCGCCAACAATGGAACGGCTTATGGGGTCGGGGGACTTGATATACGTGGGCTACAGTCTGATACTACAAAGCGTCCTACAGTTTCCTTCAGTCCTGCGGTGTCGGATCTGGGGAGCCAAAGGGATCATCCGCAGTCAGGAGGCGACACGAAGTTCTTCTATGCCAGTGAGGCAAAGGCGGCTGTCCAGCAATTGAAGCAGCAACTTCCACTCCAAGACAACAAGGGCCCAACTTTCTTCTATGCCAATGGCGACAAGATTCCTCCACCCATAAGCTCTAGTGGATCAGCGGTGGGTTCGGCGGTGGGCTCAACAGTGGGAGAAGATCGCACCCAGCCCAAATTCTTTCACGCAAATGGAACACCAGACTTGCCACCACAACATTTTTCAGCGGCAAGCTCTACTTTGTCAAATTCTCAATTTACCGCGCCTAAACTAGCTGCACGTGGCCCAGGTAGAGCTCTATCACCACTTCAACGGCCTCCGTCACCGTTAAAAGCCCACCAGAGTATTTCATCTGCTCAATCAAAGCATGCTGCAGCTTTGCCATCTCCTGTTCTCGCACGATCACCTGATTCGCAAGATGCGCCGACAGCCAAGAGTAGAGGTATAGAGATAAGCCGACGAACATCGGGGCATGAGAGGGCTGCAAGCACAGGAGTGCTGGACATGAGCCCTTCGGCAAGGAGAGTCTCAAATCCTACTGCAGACGCACTTCCTTCTCCGCTATTCTCAGTTAATATTAACACAGCAAGCAACATACCAACTCCTGAGAAGTTGCTATCAGAGTCAGGGAATGACGGAGAGTCGTTGCATTCTGACGTTCAAAGTTCGGTCAAGGCCGGACATTCACTTGAGAGTATGAATGATCTCGCAGCTAATGCCCGCCGGGAGAGGAAGGTTCTGGATCTCGAAATCACTAATTCATCCCTTGCCGCAATCAACAGGACTCTGGAACGTGAGATGCGGAAACAAACGGCAGAGCTACGTCGCTATCGGCGTCTCAGCAGGTCCGGTCGTTTGTCCATAAATACTTCGGCTTCTTTGCGGACATCATTGGGGACTCTTTCAATCATGGATGGTGTAGATGGTACATCGTTATCAGACATGAGCGAAGAGTCTGATGGCGACGAGGAGGAGGAGTCATCAGAGGAAGAATCCATTGACGATGGTTCGTTGAGCCCAGGAGCTATGGCGGAAAGTGATGCAAGGCATAGGGAGAGGGACGAGAAACGACTCCAGCTGGACCTGTCCAAGCATCAGCAATTGCTCATTGATAGCCAGAATATGAACCAGAGCCTAAAGCGGTGCCTCGGTTGGACAGAGGAGCTCATCAAAGAAGGGAAGAAGGCTCTGGCCTATCATGTCCGTGTCAGTGATATCGAACTAGGCGGCCGAGTTTTAGCGCCTGATGAAGTGGAGGACACCGATAACGAGAGCTTGTCGGATTTCGGCCCGAATGCCCTAAATCAACTCACTGCAGAAGCAACAAATTCCGGATATCAGGAAGCAGACAGAAAGAATCATACAACTAATGGAGGGGAGACTCATATGGAAATTGGCCACGCGAGCCCTGCCACGAGCATTTCCGGGATTATCCCTGTTGACATGTTAACAGGGACAGAGTTCGAAGGATCTTGAGACGTGCATATATATTGATAAGAGCCAGCCGTCTCTTATATGCCGAACTGCAGGTCTGGTCGGCTCTTTACGGAGTTGGATTTGGGTACGGCATTACAGGAGTTAGGGCTTGGGTTGCGGGGCGGAGGCAAAACCACTCACTCACATTACCATCTCATTTGTCCGTATTGTATGTTGTATATTATCATGATACCCTAAGAGCGAAATGCCCGGCGCTCTAATCAGATTCAAATCTGATCATCCTCTTATGTGCCAATTCAGGGCAGATCGGAGAAAAAGACAGTACTCAGGGTCGTGGAAAGGAGCAGGCGGGCTTGGCCAGATAGAGTCAAAAATACTGTACTGAAGTAGCAGAGAGAATTCCAAAAAGCTCGATGACTGAGCTTGTATCCTACTCTATTATTGGCGCCTATCTACGTTTAGTAAGTGGAGTGGCATGAGAAATCCGAACCCCTTAAAAATGCAAGTCATTTCGAACCACTCGTAGACATCTAGTCTATGTAAATCAAATCGCTCAACCCCATAACCTGGGACACGAAAAAGAGATTACTAAAAAAAAAGCGATGTTTTTCACTTCGTCCGCGGGACGTTTGGCGCATCTGCCGCTGATGTTTCGGGTGTGGACTTCTTGTCTTTGTTCTTTTTCTTGGATTCCTTCTTCGCGGCTGCTTCAGCTACGAGCTGTTCGAATGCCATATAGTCGCCTTCTTCTTCTGGATTACGTTGAGCCTGAAATCGTCAGCATTTGTATCACCCGGATGAGGAACTAGTAGACCAAGTAGGAATGGAAGAGACTTACCCGGGCATATATTTCGCCACTAATGATCAGCGCCTGTGCTCTTTCTAATCGCTTCGACATGGGAACATTCTTGTCGTATAGAACTTCATCGCAGACATCTCGCAGGACGCTCTGGATTTCGAACTTACTTCCCCGCCATGCTGCTGTTAGGATCTTGCCTGTGACTCTCCTTTCGTACTCTTGCCTCCTCTCATCTGTCCACTCCTCGCCACCCTTTTCCTCAGCCTTTGCCATTTCCTCCATTGTCATTTGGGCATCTATCGCACTTGAAATAGTATTCCATGTCTCTTTCGCCAATGTTCCTTTGTCCTTGAGGCGTGAAAAGAATCCACCTATTCCTAAGAATTTCTGTGACTTTAGCAAGGCTGTGGCTTTCGACATATAAGTCTGGCCAATGGCATGCAGAATATCAAGCCCAAAGGACTCCATCTTCAGGTTCTCAACTTCAAGTCTCGTCTTCTCCTGAAATGCGCGTGTGACATCGGGTCCTTTGTCGGTCTCGGTCCAGATGCTGATCCGGTCCACCAGCTTCTTTGCCAGAGTGTCCACTCGCTCTTTGCGTATTTTCGCCCGTTCAGCCTCGTACGCAGCGAGTTGCTCCCGCTGTTCTTTTGTGAGCCCGCCCCTCTTCTTCTCTTTCTTCCGTAGTTCCTTCTCCTCTTCTGTGAGCCCTGCAGCATCCAGATGCGTTTCGGAATCGCTCTTGGACATAATCGCTGGTCGAATAGGTATACCACGTCGAGGAGTTGACGTCCCAGATGCTGTCGGGGTTGTCGATGTGGACGTCGTAGGCTTCTCGAATGCTGTCGAAGCTGTAGAAAAGTGCGCAGAGTCTGTTTCTCCGAATGACGATCGAGGTGGAGCTTCTCCACCGGCCGCTGCCTTCTCCCATTCGGCAGCCAAACTCTCTTGCTTGGCTGCCTCTGTGCCCGGAAACTCTTCTTCGCCATCGGCGCCGTCTTGACTTGTAGTAATATCCATAGTCCTCGTCAAGTCCTTCATAAGTGAGATCTCTCCGATTAGATCCACGAATGCATCTCCACCGAAGATTGTCCCAAAGAATTCCGCTGGATCAGTGAAGCCTTCGCTGGGCCGCGCTGAATCCTTCCCAAACTTGTCATAAGCCCGTCGCAAATCATCGTTGCTGAGGACTTGATAGGCTTCACCGATGGCTTGGAACTTTGCATGGGCTGTCTCATCACCAGGGTTTTTATCTGAGTGGTCAGTCAGAGCTCTATCGGCCGAGGGAGGTGGAAGAGTAGGTAGGTACCAGGGTGGTGTATTATCGCAAGCTTTCTGTATGCTTTCTTGATTTCTAACTCTGAAGCATTAGGCGGTACGCCAAGAGCCTTGTAATAGGTGTCGTCCACGACCATGATTGTGGTATTTGGATGCTACTTGAGACGCACGATTTGCTAGAAGTGGAGCAAGTTGGGAGATGTTGTGGTTTCGCTGTAATCTCGCTGCGTAGTCGTGAATAAGATGGCGCAATGCGACAGTCTTCCTCCCCGCGAGGCTGAGCACGAGACGAGGTTTTCGTGAACTTGAAAATGAGGCCAATCGAGCCTCTCCGCGTTTGTACCTTGTCTTCCGCTGCACATACTCCTCTCCTTGGCCTCTACCCAACTTCATACCTTGCATGAGCTGCACGTATTTAACACATCTTGTTATCGTTCTACTTCGGCCTCCGAGCTAGAAAAGGTCACATATGAAAGCATGTTTATTATTCTTTGTTACCTGATTAAAATGCCTTGAATTTCTAGGATCTCAAAAGCATTTGTCCGAAACATATTGTTCACGTTCTGAAGTGCTTGAAGTGCATGTCGCTAGCTATTTTATTGCTAACCATTCCCTTCCGTATTCACTATTGAGGAATTTGCTTGCAAAGTTGTCTAAATACTTTTCTGATCAAGTCTAATTTACGCCTGCCTTCGCCATGCGTTGGAAGCATTGTGCGTAGGCCTCGTGAATCTCAGGAACCTCGTAGTTGTACTCCTTGAGCTTGTCAACAAGCTTAGTGCTATCAAGTTTGCAATTGCTCCGACCAGCCTTTATAACCTTGGCCTGCTCCTCCAACGTAAAGTTCTTCCACGTGAAGCTAGGACGGACATATTGCTTGAAAAGGCTTAAAACCTCATTATGAGAAATAGCGCCTGGGTTGGTGAAGTTGTAGATACCGGTCTCGTTATGCTCTGCCAAAAGAATGGAGGCGGGGAGGAGGTCAGTGAGAATGGTGTTGGAATTGGGAACGTCAACTACACGTTCATACTTTGAGATCTTGGTGACGAAGTTTCTTGGGTGCAAATCATCGCTGACAGGCATTCTTAGTCTCAGAATAAGAACGTTCTTGTAGTGTTTCAAGACCTGTTACTTATTAGCACCAGAGCTTGGAATCACGTAGGACTTAACAAACCTCTTCCACATGTGCCTTTGTCTCTGAGTAGAACGATTCAGCGAAGTTAGCGGGGTCGGTCTCAACATAGCCAGGACCGCCGATCGGATGCTTCTCGTCGTATTTGTAGATACATCCAGTGGCGTATACAGTGCAATGAATATTCTCCAGGAAACAGCAGTCAGCCAAGTTGAGAGTGCCGATTACATTGCTTCTAATAGTCTCTTCCTTGTGATCTTCGCACCAGTCGACATTTGGGCGTCCAGTGCAGCCGGCACAGTTGAGAACGTGAGTGGGTTTGATCTTCTTTAGCTCCTCTATGACAGCCTCCCTGTTCTGCATACGAACAGTAGTGGTAAAGACCTTCTTGCCCTGACTCTCCAAGATAGACTTGAGGTGGCCTGCGACCCATCCTTCGCCCCCCCAGATGAGAAAGACATTGTCCTTTGACACCCCGTTGGTGTCAGTCATGATGATTGAATTGAAGTGAGTGTGATTAATGAATTGATCTAGATAGGCGGGTATGAGTGCTCTCGGTAGTTGTTTCCTAGGAAAGGGGGTAGGAAGAAAGAGAGAATGGGAGGAAACGGTGAGGAAAGCCAGCCGCAGTTATCACCTCAGCAGGCGGGATGTCACATTTTCAAGTTAGTCCGTGCGTTTAGTGAGGGGTGCTAGAAGGGCGTTACGAATGCCAGGGCTCGGATGGCGCGCAGGAGATGCATCCATTGGCTAGACCCTTTACACCGCCGCCTATTTGGATGCCAAGGGGACAGTACGGCAAGGGTGTATCGACATGTCGACACGAAGTTGTGTGCGGCTATTTGCCTATGCCAGGACACGCTGATTAACAATCACTCGCCACTCTCAATAATTTTCTTCTACTCATATTTAATAATCATTAATACGACATTACTGGTCAGCAACAATGTGGCGGAATTGAGAGACATCGCAAGAATAACGCGTTCTTCTAATCCTTTCATTAATTCTATCAAGAGGCGCCTGCCATCACCTAGATACTATTCAGGTGGTAAATTTGAGAAACACCAGACTTATTACTATGGATTTTTATAGATCAACGCCATCAAGCACCTAATATGCGTAAGAGCTATATACAAAGTAAAAATATACCAAAGCAGTTCAGCTATTTCTGTGAAAGCTGGCTGTACACCGTCGCGCCTCCAAGTGCAAGGATGATACCCACGGCATCCTTAAGCGTCATCACTCTTCCTTCACTGATCCAACCATATGATAGGATTATAATCATTTTCACGCTAGCCTCGTGTCAGCCGATTGAGACCCATTTCATAACATATTCCATGCACGTGGAGTAGGCTCGAGAGAAGAGGCAGAACAGAGCCGCAGTACTGAGATACACTTACTTTGAGGCAACGTTAAAGGTCAACGCACTCATTCTTCCAATAATGAGAAATTGGGAAAGATTCTGTTAGGGTTAGGGATGATCTAATTAAGCGGCTATGTGGAAGGAGTCTCACCAATAAAGCCGCTGCAAATCCAGACATAAAAAGAGCAATCCTCGTGTCCGTTGGAATTAAGCTTACGTCCGGCATAGTATCGAAGAACGGTACCATGAAAGCTAAAATGAGTACAGATATTGGTGCCTGATTGAGCAATAATTGAGGGCTGGAGACATTAAAGTCATTTATCTTCTTCCCAATCCAGACTTGGTAGAACGCGGTGACTGTAAAAGCCGCCACTGCTATAGATGCACCAAGGGCTGTCGTGCCTGCTGCGCCAGAGCCAGTATTGGTCAGGCCTACACCAATACAGACGGCAGTGAGTGCAGCAATGGTAAAACCAGACACAGTCCTTCCTAAGAATATAAATTGGAGCAACGCAACGCATGGTGTGGTCAGAATCTTTGCAAGTCTGCTGGATTGTCAGCGTATTCTAAATAATCTCGTTCAGGAAGACCCACTGATAGAATCCAATGGAGTTATAGGCCAGACTTAGATTGCCGAGAATCAGGAAGCCAGCAAAAAAGCTGCAAAGAGGTATCATCTGGAGGAATGGAAGTCGTATTGGTACAAATAATTTAAAAGGTCTTCTAGTCGCCAACCAGAGCACAATAGATGTACACGTAAAATGCCACATGGCATAGGAGATTTGACACTTCTTCAGCTGATCATTATTGAAAATCCTACAAGTAGAATTGTGAGCAGAAGTCCTCTCCTTAAAGAGCCTAGAACGAGACTGTACCATTTATTGATAAACACCAGTAATACAGTACTGACAATGTTTAACAAAATGCACGCAAAGTCGATAACTGTTGTCATTGTCGATCTCGGACGTTTGGCCCCATCTTGCGCCGTCCCTGGTTCCGGCTCCATCAATGGTACAATGTTACTCACTTCCACATCCTTCTCGAGATCTATGTCGCTCGGCATTTCTGATATTAGCTGAGGTGATGGCTCAGCAGCAACTCCCATCTCGATGTCTCAGTGCGCGACTCAGGAGGAGTCAGAGACTCGAAAGAGCCTGGCGAGGATGAAGGGTACGACGCTCAATTACAAAACATAGTAGGCCGTGACGGAGAGTTTATAGAAATGACTGGAAGAAGAAGAAGAGCAACAACAGCAAGTCGGACGTTAAGAAGTAGTTTGAATAAAGGAGGTCGAGGTGTAGGATTCGTCCTCTCTTACAGTCAGCAGAACAAGGCTACATTCAGGGGGCCAAATTCGCGAGGCTTGACAAGGGTCGCCCAATTTCGTGTCTTCCAAGAAATAAGCGGAGTGCAAAATCACTCGCTCAACAGCTGCTTCGAGATGACATAAATTCGAAATTCTAGTCCTTCGAGTTTCAATTCATGAAATACCGCTCATTGAATCTCTTTGGCAGTTCTCATTGAAAACACTCTACCAGAATCCCTAGCGCTGTTGCGCTGCTTGAGGTGATAATGGTCTCTGCCAAGCAGATTGCGTATTTTGCTGTTCACCCTTTCGAGCTGAGATCCATCATACAATGGTACGTTTGCTCGTTCTGCCGAGCTAAGTTGAGGTGCTAACTCCTATTCAGGAAGCTCTGGCACGACCCAGTACATCAACGGGATCCCAAGTCGGAATCTCCATCACTTCGCAGATGCTTTGACTTCCTCGACCAAACAAGTCGAAGCTTCAGTGCTGTCATCAAAGAGCTCAACCCAGAGTTACTCGTACCTGTGACATTATTCTACCTCAATCTCCGGGGACTGGATACCATTGAAGATGATATGACCATAGCCCTCGATGAGAAGGAGCCTCTATTGCGGAATTTCCACACCATTCTCGAGAAGGATGGGTGGACTTATGATGGTAATGGTCCCAACGAGAAAGACAGAGGATTGTTGGTGGAGTATGACAAAGTTGTTGTGGAGTTCAAAAAGATCAAGCCTGCTTATCGAGCCATCATCGAGGACATCACAGAAAAGATGGGGAACGGTATGGCCGACTATGCAAATAATGCCGAACATAACATCAATGGAGTCAATACCATCAAGGACTACGAGCTATACTGTCATTACGTTGCTGGCCTTGTGGGAGATGGATTGACAAGATTGTTTGTCGAAAGTGGTCTAGCGAATCCGGCACTTTTGAAACGTCCGAATCTCTTTGAATCTATGGGCCAATTCCTCCAGAAGACTAATATTATCCGTGACATACGCGAAGATTTCGATGACAAGAGAAGGTTCTGGCCAAAGGAGATATGGTCAAAGCATGTCGAAAAATTCGAGGACTTGTTCAACCCCAAGTTTGAGGTATCAGCCCTTGCTTGTAGCTCTGAGATGGTGCTCAATGCACTTATTCATGCAGATGAATGCCTTTTCTACATGGCAGGCATTAAGGACCAGAGCGTATTCAACTTTGTAGCTATCCCTCAATCAATGGCTATTGCCACGTTGGAACTTGTCTTCAGAAACCCGAAGATCTTCAAACAGAACGTCAAGATCACGAAAGGCGATGCATGCCAACTCATGATTGAGTCCTCTCAAAATTTGAGAATGGTCTGCGACATTTTTAAGAGATATGCAAGGAGGATACATAAGAAGAATAACCCCACCGATCCCAATTTTGCCAACATCAGCATTGCCTGCGGGAAGGTAAGTAGTTACGTAGATCGCCCAATTTTCATACCTTATATCTAACTATAATAGATCGAGCAATTCATTGAATCGATATTTCCATCACAAGACCCGAAGGTTCTTAATGTCCTCCAATCTGGTCAAGTTCCAGCAGGCCAGCAAGAAAAGGCGGCAGAAAGCGCAGAAGCAAGACAAGACATGCTGTATTTGGGCCTGGCTGTCTTTGCTACTCTGTTCGTCATATCAGCTTTGATGGTAAGTGGCCTCCTTGTCCTTTCCTATCTCGTTATATTAATAATAATTCATCCAGATTGGAACTGCCTTTTTAGCAGGTGCAAGATTCGACATTGCGTTCAGTGAACTTAAGAAGGGTAACATCTTTCCTAAATGGGGCCAGCAGGCACAAGCAATTGTCCAGCGGCACGATCGTGGAGAATTGTAGAAACCCTTTGCTTCAAACCTTGTTTATACTGCTGCTTTCACAAGTATTCACAAATTCACTTCCGGTTACACGCCCTGGAATTGCAGATGACAATTTAATAATGTATTCTAATGTCTATTAACACCTATCTACGTTTGCAAACAGCACGGATGTCAAATTGCAATTCAGTCTTTCCCCTGGCTGCTGTTGTGCCGAAGATGTGCTTATATTGAATCATGCATTGCCTTCGTTAAGGGTCAATGATTTGCAAAAACTCTAGGCTATGGAGACGCGCGATCATTGCTATGCCTACATCCATCCAGAAGCCCGGCAATGGCATATGTTATCGATTCTTTGTGACAGTGTGTTCAAGACAGTAGAGTGACTTGTTGCATGCCAGAAAGCACTTTAGGAAAGCCTAGAACCAAGGTCCAAGTTAGGTGGACGTTTGCGCAAGGTAGCTGTAAATATTCAAGTCACACGAGGCTGATTCTTTGAATGTGCGATTCAAAGTCTAACAATATAGTGCATAAATGGTCCAAAGCACATAAACACTACACATCGCCTATTTATACACTAAGATACTTTTTTGCGACTATATATGCAGTTCATGCGACCGGTAAACTGCTTTCTGGATCAGAGGCCCCGGTTTGGAAGCATGACCTTTTCTGCGCTTCTTTTTCTCGTTCTTTGCGTGGAAACTGCTGAAAATATAGTGCTTGATTCTTACTTTGTTAATGTAGGAAGCGCCATGACTATATAGCATCATACATGACATCACAGTGGCGATGACCTCGTCACGTGACGTGTGCCTTGGAAGCTACTCTGATTCCAAAGTCCCTAGATGCTAATTAGAAGGAAAAACCCCCTTTTATTTATGCCTCAGGCCTAAATTAATTCCAGGTATGCTACACAGATCCATGAATAATAAAGTATGAAGAGTGCTCGCATCTTGAGGAAATCGTGTCAGATATAGAACTGAGAAAAAATAGTAACGGGGGAATCACGAGCCTAGATATCTTGTAATGTCTCCAGAAAGTCGGAGA
>Ga0335075_10015158_pt1 | contig 11557 bp, 14 predicted proteins | sample Lox_Sample_24_FD_206723 | JGI IMG/M metagenome (GOLD analysis project Ga0335075, IMG submission 206723) | Soil microbial communities from Loxahatchee National Wildlife Refuge, Florida, United States - Lox_Sample_2.4 | ecosystem: Environmental > Terrestrial > Soil > Wetlands | place: USA...
AGTTGGGCTTCGGCGGAGATGACGTGCGGCTTCTTGATATAGAGTTCGGCTACATCCTCAAGGATCAGGATGCGATTGCTTTCGGGGATAAAACCGGCCAGCACATTAGCGAGTGTGGTCTTGCCCGAGCTTGTCGCGCCGGAGATCAGAAGGTTGTCGCCGCGCCGCACAGCATCGGCCAGCGTCTCTGCCTGTGTTTCGGTCAGGGTCCTCCGGTCAATCAAATCATGGATGTTGAAATTTTTCGAGGTGAATTTTCGGATGGTCATTAATGGACGGGGATTTACCACGGGCGGAATCAACGCAGCCATGCGGCTGCCATCGGGCAGGCGCAGGTTGAGGATGGGCGAATCAGCATCGAGCTTCTTGCCGAATTTGTTGGCGATGACTTCGAGTCCAGTGGCAAGGGCATCTTCTTCAAAGCGGACGTTTGGCAACGCTTGAATACGGCCCGCCTCTTCTATCCAGACCGAGCCATCGGGATTCACCATGATCTCGGAGATGGCCTGATTCAGTAGCAAAGGCTCAATGGGCTTGAGGAACGGAATGATGATTTCAAAACTCATGCGGAAATCCTTTTTGGATCGAACCCAATCCTCTCCTGCTCGAACCAGGACATAGTGATGGGCAGGAAGTCGGGCTTGAGATAGCAGTAGGTCGGCGGCAGAGGCGTGACTCCGTCGAAGGCGACTACAACGGCCTGAGCATTTTGGAGATCGAAGAAGACTTTCTCCTCGAAAAGCGGCTCCTTGTGCTTCTGGTACTGCTTGGAAGCCGAAACGGAGCCTTTGCTGGACGAAGTGCGGCCACTGAGCCATCCGACGTTGGCGTTGGTCGAGGACTCGGAGACGGTGTAGCTGATTCGGGTGCGGTCTGCTTTGCCGCACAACTCCGAGGCGTAGCGCGCCGTTTCGGGGTCTGAGGTCGTTAAAAAGACCTTCGAGCGAAATGCTTGCAGCAGGGTCTTCACGCCTTCGTTCGGCAGCGCGTCTTTCAAGCTGGCGACGGATTGCGTAGCGACAATGGGAATGCACTTCGGCTGGCGCGAGATCGATAAAAATCTGTCATCGCCGGTGGGATTGTCGCCTCCGACGGTGGCGAAGTTCTGGTACTCATCGCAGAGGAACACGGTCGGGCGATAGTGCTTCTCTGGTTCCGCGTCCATCTTTGGAATGCGCAGCAGCACGGAGCGCTGGTAGTCGATCTTCATCAGGGTGCCGATGGTCTTCGCCAGTGCCGGGTTCAAGGCTACGGGAAAGTTCAGGCCGACGACCGTGCCAGTCTCGATCAGTTCCTCGAATGGCGGCAGGACGCGGCCTTTCGGATCGCCAGCGCAGGGCTTGCCTTCATAGAGTTCCTTCGGTGGGCAGAAAATGCGGCGCACCTGCGGATCGGTCTCGAACAGAGAGAGAAAGACCACGATGCCCTGGATGATCGAGGTCTTGACCTCGGAGCGAAAGAACTTCCAGTGCTCCCAATACCAGTACCGGACGCTGTCGAAGCGGTCATATTGTTCCGGTTCGTATGCCTTCCGGGTATAGATGAAAAACTCAGCATCAGTCTCGTGAAGCAGCAGTCGCTCCATCTCTTCGGTCCAGACGGTGAGGTACTGGTTCGCCTCTCTGCTCCACTCGAAGCCGAGCGGCGACAACGCGGCTTCATATCTCTGGTAGGTGTTTTTGCCTATACCGATGTATTGTGTCCGACTGAAGCGCGACCCAACCTCGATCAGCATCTCTTCCAGGCGCCCGGCGCTGATGACCGTGCGGAAGAGATCGACCAGCGTCAGGTATCCGTCGCGCACACGATGGAGCAGAATCACGTATCGGACGAGATCGGTGTAGCTCTGCTGCCAGAACGGTTCCTTGCCCTTGCCCCAGATGCTGGTGATGATAGAGGCGATATTGAATGCCTGGGCGTAGGGATCGAGCGAGTTGTTCAGCGGGTTGTAGCGAATGTCGCCGTCGAGCGCGACCTCGACATAATCCTTCTCCCGCCCGCACCATTTGAGGATGCGGCGAAGCTGCCTGCAGAGATCACCTTTGACTTCGAGAACGACGCCGGAGAGTTTCCGTTCTGGATCGTTGGCGCGATAGGCGAACAACTGCCGCATGGCCGGAAGGACCAGGGCCACGGTCTTGCCCGATCCCGTAGCGCCGACGATGCAGGTTCCGGTATAGAGGCCGCGTTCAGGGATAGTGAGCCACTGCGGGGCTGGGCTGGGTTCGGGAATGAGCTGGCGATGGACTTCTCCGAGGACCAGGGCTAGGTCCTGTCTGGTACGCGGATCGGGATACGGAGGGAGCGGCCCGGCTGCCAGCTCCGACTCTCTCCTATATATATGGACGTAGGCCAGCGAGAACAACATGGAGAAGAACAGGAACGGCGTGCTGTACAGGAAGAGATCGTAGCTCCACACCAGTCCGTGGAAGATCAGAGGCCGCTCCCATGCGACTAGCAGCAGCAGCGGGTTCGCAGCGTTGATGGGATAAAGAGTGTTAAGAACGATGCCGCAGGCCACGCTCAGGCCGAACGAGAGCAGGATGCGGTGCTCAATCAGCGGACGGACAACGTTCTGAAGATGCGCATGAATTTTCATGAACGGGGCGTCTCCCTTGCCGTGTTAGCGGTGGATGCCAGTTCAGACTTCGTTGCAACCGGAGGTATCTCTCCGGTGGTGACGGGACGCGCGGCATTCGCGGTCAGACTGGCTTTGTACCTCTGGAAGTCCTCTTCCTGGGTAAGAGCGAAGCGCAGCAGCTCGTTGACGAGATACTTGCGGTCGTTGTCCGACCATGTCGCCAGCAGGTCGAGGTCCTGCGAGATGGTGTCCTCGATATTGGTCTTGAGCAGGACGAGATTGATCCGGCTCGCTCCATGTTCGATCTTGAATTTGCTCATCGATGATTCCTTTCCGGCCACGCGCGCGGCCCATACGGGTACTCGGTTGGGTCCAAGTCAGGTACTGGTTCAAGTCCGAGTTAGGACGCAACCCGTTACTAGATTTGATCTAAGCCAGTACCAACTTTGGACCGAGTCAGGTACTGGATTGGTCCAGTGTTGGTACACGTTTGTGCCGGGGGCGGGAGCGACGAGCGCGCCGGAGGCGACGCGGCAGCCCGGCAGGGCGGCGTCGCTCCCGCCCCCGTCCTACACTTTTCCGTGACCCCGGCTATCTTTCTAACTCGCTCTATCCGCATGACTAAGCCTCCATTGCAGGGGTCTCCTGCGGGGTCTGCTGGTGGGTCGCGTCTCTTTCTTCCGGTTGGCCATCCTGCCGCAGCGTATAGATCGGATAGCTGTACGGAAGCACGGTCGCTGTGAAGCTCAGGCTCAGCGAGCTTTGCCGAAACCGCTCACGGATTTTGTCGGCGTTGGTGCTCCCGGCCTTCCACGCGGCATACAATGCCTGGTGTTCGAGCGTGGTGTAGAGCGGTTCTCCCTCGCGCAGAAGCTGCAACTCGGAGGACAGAACCCCGCCGCCTTCGGCCTCGAAGAACTGCCTGGCCCGCAGAAACTTCAGAAAATGATCGACTCCCATTGGGGTGAGCGGCGTCACACCGCGCATCCGGTCGGCGGGAAAGCAGCGTTCAAACGCGGCCTTGGCCCGCCGCACGTTGGCTTCCGTGTCGGCGAGATAGATCAGCTCGGAGGCTTTGAGGGCGCCGAACAGGGACTGATATTGCTCAAGGAAATTCTCGAACCGGGAGCTACTGACCTGGCCTTCGTCGAAGAAGGTAAAACGCGGAATGCCGATGCGGGAGACCAGGATAGGAAAGCCATCGGAGAAGTAAAGCGGCCTGCCCACATAGCTCTGGGGCAGCAATTCCAGTTTCACGCCGCACTGTGTCGTGAAGAAATCGACCTTGGCCGCTTCGGTAAAGAGAATGTCCGCTTCGAGGTGATCGAGGACGAAGTCGAGCACCATAAGCCGGGATTTCATGTAGGCATCGCTCTTGATGCGGCGATGCTGCGATCCGGCAATGCCGAGAGCGGCATAGATGGGCTTCGCCGTCAGGTGATAGATGTGCCGCTTCTGCCCGCACTCGATGACCTGGATGTGCCGGTGGCGATGAGCCTTCCTGAGAAAGCGAGTCGCCATCCTGCCGCCTTCCCGCTGCGTGAAGCGGTGATACTGGCGACGCAGAAAGTAGCCCGAATGGACGGCAACCAGGTACAGGAACGAGGCTTCCCGTCCGGCATAGCCGACAGCTTCGAGCGATTGAATGGGATCGTACTCCATCGTTACAACTCCAGAATGTTTTCCATAAGGTGGCTGTCGTCCTCGATCCTCGCGGTGATAGTGGCGCGGTCGGAGGCCGAGGCGTAGTTGCGAAAACCGGCCTGCGCCTTGGAGCGCAGATGACCGGCATGGTACGCGGCAGTGAGAACCTCGATGTCCTCGTGGCCGGTGCGCGTGCCTTGATCTACGTCGAGGACTGGATCGCGCGGCAGATCGTATTCAATGCGGGCATCGGGAATCTGAATGCCGCCGTCCACGAACGGAAGATCGAATTGCCTGGCGACCTGCTCCTTGATCTCGGCCATGCCGCGTGCAGGATCGGCTTTGCGCTCCCGATAGATCGCCTTCTGCACGTCGGCCTTGATCTCGTAGTCGAGGCGCACGCGCAGGTTGCTGCCGCCCTTACCCTCGATGCGCTCGGCCTCTTTTTGATAAGCCCGGTAAATCTGCGAGTCGTGCTCCACCTCGCGCGGCTTGACCAGACCGGCGTAGACCTTCTGGTCTTTGGGAAGATCGCCATCCTGAATAAGGAGTCGTCGGCCTTCTTTGGTGAGCGTGACCACTTCGACGCGTTCGATGCTGCGCCGCCGCCCGTCGCGGCGAAGGTTGGCGCGTGAGGTTTCAATCAGCCCCTTGTCGCGCAGGTAACGAAGATCGTTGTCGAGTGAGCCGGACTTGCCGTGATAGAGCGACTCGCGGAGGTCCGCTGTGCGGACGACGCGGAAGCGCCCGGTTTCCCGGAGAAGCTGCTTTTCTTCGGGCCGCAGCTCCAGCCCGACGATGTTCGTGGCTGCCCGCGCCGGTCGGCGTGAGCCGTCCGACGCGACAGGACGGCGGCGCTCGCGCGGCACGTCCTGAGTCGGCTCTTTCTTTCTGCGGGAAGCACGCGGTCGGGTCTGGCGAGGGTTCTCCTTGCGGTCATCGGTCTGCTTCAGCCGATGCTGCAAAGGATTCTCCGGCACGGCTCGCCTGGACGCACGCTCGTCTGTATGGCCCTGGGGACTATCGGCGTCGTCACGGCGACGAGGCAATTCTTGGGGAATATCGAGTCTCACTGGTTTACCTCACCGCCATCGTCTTGCTTAGTAAGGTCCGGCGAAAACTCGATGACTGCTTGCGCAGCGCCTGGCTCCACAACATCCGCAGGCTTCTGGCCGACGACGCGACGCACGTCGTAGTCGGCCAGCCGCGTAAAGCGGCTCATCTCTTTCTCCGCGGCCTCGCGCATCTGGCGTACCTTGGCGATGAGGTCGGGCGTGCGCTCCATATACTGGTCTTCGTTCAACATGGCTATCGCTCCTCCTCGTCGCCGAACTGCGCGAGAATTTCCCCGGACAATTCACTCTGTCCGGTATGGATTTCCTGGTCGAGATGCCGGAGCTTGCGCCCCGTATCGCGCAGGAAGAACTTGCGCTCGATCCAGATGGTGAGGCCGAGAAGATTAGCGAAGAGCAGAGCGCAGTAGAGCGCGATGCTCTTGAGATATTGGTGCAGGATGAGGCTGCGCCACGGCGTCAGGAACTGAAGCTCGCGCGTGAGCCAGAAGCCGAGCGCGAGAAAAATCAAGGTAGCAACGAAGACAGCGTTGGCAATCATCGTGTCCTTTCTGCCGCCGTCGAACGAGCGGCATCTCGACAGAAAAGCGGAGAGGCGAAAGCCCCTCCGCGAAAAGGGGGGACGGGTCAGCCGTCCTCGCCGAAATCGACCAGGGCATCGGGACGGTCCAGCCTCTGGATGCGGACTGCATGGACGGCATAGGTCGTATGCTTGACCGGGAAGCGTTCACCGGCCACGACCACTCCACGTTCCTGCTCCAGAGCGCGCAACTCGCCTTCGATTTCGAGGTAGTCGCCGCGTCTCATGCCGCGAACCATTCCGCAGAAGAACGGACCGGGGCAGATGATGCGATGTAAGTCGGTGCGCGGTATCCACTGGTTGTTGCCCAGATCCCAGACGCCGGAGACGGTCGCTAGCAGCAGGACTGCGAACGAATCATTCTGGATATGGTCGGAGGATGGAGCCTCGGCATCCTTGGCAAGGAAGCCGCGTAAAAGGACGTTATTGGCAAAGAGAGTTATCATGTCGCACCTCCCGTTAGGGAGGACAACGCCGCTTACGCGGCGTCATCCTCCGTGATGGGATCGGCGTCAAGGTTTTCACCCTTCGCCGGCGCTGCGAGCTTCTTCACGGTGTTGGCGCGCACTTCCTTGTCGCGGAAGGTGACCTTGACCTTGTTCTTGCCCTGCACGACTTCCTTCGGATACTCGGTCGAGCGCAGCTCGCCTTCGACTTCCACATAGTCGCCCTTCTTCAGGCCCTTCGCGTAGTCGGCGGGCTTGCCGAAGGCGACGATACGGTGCCATTCGGTGCGGTTCACCCACTCGTGCTTCTGCTGGTCCTTATAGCCGGACTTGGTGGCGAGCGAGAGAACGACGACTGTCTTCTGGCTCTTGGTGGCGAAGGTCTCAGCGTCCTTGCCCAGATAACCTTTGACTGTAACGGTGTTGGTATAGAGTGCCATTGCGATTTCTCCTGTTTGGATTTGCCCTGTTCTTACTCGGGGCACTCCTGCGCGAAGCGACGCGAGTGTGCCCCGCTCCCAAGGCCAAGCGGCGTCTTTTTCGGAAGGTTCGGAAAATGTTTTTGCGTTCCTGTCTTTGGCAAAAAGATTTTCTGAAAGCCGAAACCCGCAGGGTGCCCGAAAGGGCAAAGCAGAGCCGCGCAGTTGCCGCAGGGCGCGGGATAAGCACCGAGCGAGTGGCCGAGTGAGACATGGGCGAATCCGGGAGAGATGGCGCTCTACGGAAACATCCGTCTGAAGGTGTCTGGACAAGGATGCGTTTGATTCGCAACCTGCACTCCGAAGTCGTCGTCCTGTCGCGCCTCTGACTCGGCGTTGACCAGCGAGGAGTGGGTGAAACGTACCTGGCAGTTTTCCGCATCGTTGTCTGCCCACGCATAGAGTGAGGGCCGAGTCGTGGGTGACTACATGGAAGGCGAAGCTGCGCGATCTGAATGTCGAGTGGATGCGGGCAGGGCGAAGGTCAAGGTCTGCTCTCTTCCGCAAGGAATGCGCCAACACCGTAAAGGGGCGGAGGCTCATGGCTCTCTCCGCGCGCCGTGCTCACGGAGGATGGCATCGACAGTTGCGATGCGTTGTCCGATCCAGCGCATGACGGGGACCGCCATCGAATTGCCAAGCGCCTTGTAGCGGGGGCCATCGGCTGCCAGCCTGCTGCGGTACTCGACCAGGGTGTAGTCATCGGGAAATCCTTGCAGGCGTTCACACTCGCGCGGGGTCAACCTCCGCACGGCCATCTGCGATGTCATCACGCCATCGGCATGTCCGCCCTCGCCTCCGCGCTGAAGGGTCCCGGCGATATCGGTCGATGCAGTAAGTTCCTGCGTCGAGGCGACGGCTACCTGTCCGCCGCCGTTGGCGTGGCTGCCGTCATGTCCCATGCCCCGCAGGGTGGGAGCGATCTCATCCATGTCCGCGCCATAGTCCTTAGCTGAAAACGCAATATAGCTGTTGCTGCTGCCGCCAGCGGCTGCGCGAAGACTGGCTGCGCCAGATATTTCCGGCAACGCGCCGCCCTCTCTGCCGCGGAGGTTGAATGCGACGGCCTGGGAGCCGCCGCTCTCCAGTGTGTGGGCGATGCCATCCGAGAAACCGCTGCCGTTCGATTGCGTGTGTGCCGTGACGATGGCGATGGGGACCATAGGCACGCCGCGCCCGGTGCCATCTTCAGAGGCATCAAATCCCTCTGCGAAGAGCGAATGCGCGATCAACGTTTCGGTTTCATAATCCTGGCCGCCCATGCCGCCTGCATTCAGGCAATGGGATATTTCATTGGTGGAGGTGAGGATGCCTACGCCTAGTTGATTGCGGGTGAGGCCATCCCTGCATCCTCTATCGATGGTGGGCGCGGTGTCTGTGAGCCGACCACCATCAGGGCCGACTTCAACGCCCCCGGCAGCTCCTTGCCGCGCTTCTCGGCGCGGCGGAGGATGCCCCGACAGGCTGTGCTGGTCAAGTAGTACCGCTGCGGCACCTCTCCAGCTTCCAAAACATCCGACAACGAAGACGCGACGGCGTCGCTGGGGTACTCCAAAATGTTGAGCGTCCAAAACTCTGTAGGCGACCCCATACCCGCATTCGACCAACATGCCGAGGAAGGCTCCAAACGTCCGTCCGTCATCAATCGACAGGACGCCGGGCACGTTCTCCCACACCAGCCAAGTGGGCCGCAGTCGATCAGCAAGTCGAGCAAACTCAATGGTGAGGTTGCCACGCGGGTCATCCAGTCCCGCTCGTTTCCCGGCGAGGGAGAAAGACTGGCAAGGTGTTCCTCCGGCCAGAAGGTCGATTGCTCCCACATCGTCAGCTCCTATGCGCGTGAAGTCTCCGGCGTTGATGACCCCGCCATCGGCAGGCAGAGCAACGACGTTGCGAATGGCTGCGGCGCGGCGCTTCGCCTCCTTCCTGTCCGGTGCATCATGCGGACTCGGCATAAAGATGGGCCGTGTCGCGCCGTGGCGCGAGTGCAGCAGCCAGGCGCAGAAAGGCTCGATCTCAGCGAACATCGCAGGCCGCCAGCCGAGAGGTTGCCATGCAACCGAGACGGCCTCGATGCCGGAACAGACAGAGAGGTATCTCATGGCTGCTCCTTCTGCCGGAAGAGCGGAGCATCCTCACGGATGCGGCGCTCGGACATGGCGACATACTCCGGGTTCAGCTCAATGCCGATGTAACTGCGGCCAAGTCGCAATGCGACGAGGCCGGTGGTCCCGGCTCCATTGAAGGGATCGAGGACCGCGCAAGGCGCCACAGGCGCCGAGCACGAGCAGGACGGCTCCCACCCGAGGGTCACGGTCGTGACGACTGGACCGAGGCGAATGTCATAGTCTCCGCTCTTTACCTGCGCACTGCCGGCGAACTTGCCCGACGGATCATGGCCCGCTCTGCCGCTGCCGGACTGGAAGGTGTGCGCGCGTTCGGTGAGCGGATGCTCGTTGCCTCCGACGTCCGAGTCCACGAGGACAACACGAGCGGCGCCGTAGCGATTCGGCATGAACCGCGCGGCGGCCTGCGAGTCGATGCCGCCTGAGAATCCGCCGATGTAAATCAACTCGCTCACGATGCGCCGTGCGTCTCCTTTTCGAACCTGGGGAAATATGGAGAGGCAGCGTAGACGCAGCCTCTCCGTGGACCCGATTCAAGCCGGGTCCGGTTTGTAGAGGGCGATGATGATGTCGTCGCCTCCGGTTCTTGTCACGGTGAAGTCGTGCCACTTGATCGAATCGACAACCACTTCCGGCATCGGATATGTGATCTCGATGGTGATCGGACCGCCAACGCGAATCACATGCGTGCGGGTGCGTAGCTCGCCAGTAATTTCGATCTCATGATCGCGCGGAACGATACGGATGAACTCTTCCGGCTTGCCTATGCAGATGACCGTATATGTTTCGGTGTAGATGTACGGATCGCTGTTGCTGTCGAGATACGAGCCATGAACGCGAAGCTGGAAACTTGTGTACTTGGCGGCGTCTTCGCTGTGCGCCACAGGAACGGTTGTGACGATGCCGATGAGTGAAATCTGATTCATGGGAGTGTCCTCCGGTATTGGGTTTGCCCGAAGCGTGTTCGGGTCACCCAACGGGCGAAGGCGCCCCGCTCCCAAGACCGAAGCCGTGCATTTTCGGAAGGTTCGGAAAATCTTTTGCGTTCGTTGCACAAAGATTTTCTGAAAGCCGAAACCCGAAGGGCGCACGAAGTGTGAAGCAGAACGGCAAGTGTCGCAGGGCGCGGGTAAAGCGCCGAGCGAGTGCCCGAATGCGAATCGGGCTGCATACCGGGGGACAACTGGATCGCGGAGGTCATGCCGCGCACCTCGACTTCGGCCCCCGCTTGCGGCGGCAAAGGATTTGCAAGGCCGCGAGGATGTGCTGCATGGATGTGTTGCGGCCATAGAGGACCATGTCCGCGTAGCGGACGGGTGCGAGGTCGCCTGCACGGTCTACCAGCAAGACGGGCACATGCAGGTCCGATTCGAGCAGGCGATGAATGAGCCTTCCAGCCGGGTCGCCCTGCTGCGAATGGATGAGGACGCCGCAGCAAATGGGGGTATCCCGGCCCGCGCCTATCCTGACGGCGGCTCTGCTGTCGTCAGCAGCGATGACATCATAGGGGTGCAGCCGTAACACGAATGTCAGAACAGACAGCAGTTCCCGGTCGGCGCAATAGAGCAGAATGGATTTTTTCGGTCGCATGGCTAATCCCCGAATGCCTGGTCCGCGTGGACGTAGCTGATAACCAGGCCGAGCGGGTTGGTCAGCAGCATGTCGTTGGGGACTTCCTTGCGGAAGCTGTAAATGACATTCACGGTCCAGCGTTCCCGGCGTTGCTCGGTCCCGTCTCCGGGGGCGCGGAAGATTTTCTCGAACTGGATTTGCGCGCTGTAAGGTTGCTGGCGCAGGTCAATGAGATTGACCGCATCAATCTCTATGTCCACGTCCGGCGCGCCCGGATCGAGCACAAACGTCTGCAAGGTCTTCTGCTGGTTGACACGCTGCAATGTGGCCGATTGCAGTTCATTCGAGAAGAAATCGAGGGACCGCGAAAAGTCCCTCTGCAACGTCGCGTGGTTGCGCCCGTAGTAGAGCTCGCACCAGCGGGCCAGATAGTATTTGCTCACGCGGTCGATGGGAATCTTTGAGAAGTCGTCATAGTTCATGACCTGCCCGCGCCCGATGTCTGAGATCGAAATGACGAGCGGCTTCAGCCGCAAGGCAGCAGTTTCGGCTCGATAAAGAAGCGCAAGCAAAGTGAGCGCGACGATGGAGAGCACCAGCAGCGCAATCTTCAGCCAGGTATTGGTGACAATCGGCTCCGCGTATAACTCGATGAACTTGTGTCCGGCTTCTGAAGTGGAGAAAGATGTCTTTGTCATGGCATTAGCTCCCCATTGGGTTGACCCAGGTTCCGGCGCGGCCACTGAGAATCGCGCCCGTCAGCTCCGGTATCTTGACCAGGCCGTAGATGCAGACCATGAGGGTGATAAAGAGGGCTGGCAGGACGGTCAGCGCATTCGAGATGCTGATCTTGCCGATGACCTGAAACATCGCCGTCAGCACCTTGGCGAAGACGTAGATGAAGGCCGAGGCGATGACCTGATAGAAGCTGAAACCGATGAACGCCTTGAACCATCCCCAGAACAGCCAGTCCATCTTGGGCACGATGAACCAGGGAATGAACATCGGCCCAACCAGCACACAGACAGCGGAGGCAACCAGGCCGTATGCGATGAC
>Ga0335075_10015159_pt1 | contig 11557 bp, 12 predicted proteins | sample Lox_Sample_24_FD_206723 | JGI IMG/M metagenome (GOLD analysis project Ga0335075, IMG submission 206723) | Soil microbial communities from Loxahatchee National Wildlife Refuge, Florida, United States - Lox_Sample_2.4 | ecosystem: Environmental > Terrestrial > Soil > Wetlands | place: USA...
GCAGAGCGACTCATTTCAGAACGCAGATTTTCTTGGCGTGGCCGGATTCCTCATCTCACCTACGGAGCACTGTTCTGTTCACTGCTCGTTTACGATGCAGCTATTGACAACAACCGTGAATGCTACTTGCCTAGCTTCATGTGCGCATAAAGCTGACCTTTCTATTTAGGGGTGCGCGCCCCAAACGCAGTTATTTTGTTTGACAACCAACACCCCTCAGGAAATCGGTCATGGAAAGTTCGCCTTCGAAGAGACGACGTATAGTGACGACGTGCACAGAATGCTACCGTAGAAAACAAAAGGTCCTTGCCAAGTTTTTATCTACCTTCATGTGCCATAGGATCCGCTAATTCTGGGCAGTGTAACCGCGCAAGGCCTTGCAACGTCTGCATAGCGCGAAATGTCCCTGAAAAATGCTCTTACAGCAACTCTGCAGTGTGAGCCAACCCATCTAGTTCGTTAGCATTTCTATCTCTATGTCTCTGGTGAGCAATTATTGTGGTCGAGTTCGTCCCAGCTAAGCAGGTTTGTTCACCATTGAACTTACCTGCGGCCCACCAGGACTGTCGTCGGGGTCCTGACTAGGCCTGGTCTATCATTATTGGCATCTGCTGACGCTGTTGTACAGTTTCGGAGAGGGCAATTTGCCTCAGGAACAATACATATCGTCGTTAGGGCAACAGGTGGATATGGAGAAGGATGCGTTGAACCCGCCACCCACATCTTTGGATCTTCCAGCCCAAGTGGGATACTCTTCCATGAATGACAATAACGCGTTCATGAGTTTGCAAAAGGTGATATCCCATCTGAGCTGCATCAGCGATGTCTGATCGAAGTAGTTGCTTCAAGAGAGGACTGGATTGCCAGATACCACCCTCGCCTCTACTCGGTCTTTGCTCTCACCCGATATGGAGGACAGATTCCGCGGTCTTGTAAAACAGCTGCCGAGCAACACCATTGCCAAAGAATTAGTCGACGTCTTCTTTTCCGAGGCAAATTGGTATTTTGGAGTTCTTGAGCGGCATTATTTCGACAAGCTTCACAGCTCCTGGCATACTGTGAGCGGCGCTATGCCCACAAAAGGTGAATTTGGAAATATTCTGCGCGACCTACAATATTTTCCAGCATTGTTGTTTCAGGTCCTTGCTGTGGCATTGCAATATCTGCCACCCAATACCGCAAGCGCCAGAGTCCTTCATTTGGAAGACCCTGCAGCTTGTGACCGGCTCTCACAGGAGTATAGCAGGCTCGGCATGGATATTATGACCTTGTTAGGGCGGCATAATTCATCACTCACTGCTGTCCAACAGGATCTGATGAGAGCTCTTTGGCTAAAGAACTGTAGTCGAGGAACGGAATCTTGGTACAGCTTGGGAGATGCAATCAGGGAAGACACTCTCCTCCGTGTCCAGCAAGAAGCACGCTGACATTTGCCTTTAGACAGGCTCAAGATTTGGGACTACATATGCAGTGTTCGGTTCACCAGGAAGCGGCGGATGACGTTGGTGATACGCTCTCCCGGCTCTGGTATGATGAATACAAGAGACGCCTGTGGGTCACTTTGTTCATCTGGGACAGGTCAGCGCCTCCGAACGTGTTAAGCATCCAATTTCTAACTCAACCAGCCACATGGCCTTAATTCTTGGACGGCCTCGGACTATCAATGCGAGCGATTGTACCGTCAAGGCGCCTCTAGACTGCGATATTCCTGAAGATCCTTCTAGGAGGGTACCATCCACTACGAACTTGAATGATGCACCATCTTCATATTCGTCACACCTCTTTCATTATGCGCTGGGACAAATGACGCATCAAATGCTATCTCTCGGGGCCGACAAGCCCCATCTGAAAGATTATAACGTGGTAAAGACGCTGCATGACCAGGTTGTTTCGTTACTCAACGCTTTACCACCTGTCGTTCGGCCCGAAAACCCGGATGTCTCTTGGGACTTACGATGTCCTAACTTGCCGAAACAACGCCAGCATATATCGAGTGCGGCAAGCTCATTTCTCGTCGCGTTGCATAGGCCACACGCGGCGTTACATACCGAAAGCCGACACGCGGCGATACAAGCCGCGCTGGATTGTCTAGAATCGCAGCAACGCTTGTTTGAACTCATGAGCAGACATCACTACAAGATCTACACTCTTTCCTTTTATACCATCGATGCAGGCATCTTCTTATCGGCTACGACGCTCGAGCATTGGCCGCTGGATCGCTCTCTCTTACAGCATATCCAACGTGTTCTCCGCCAAGCCATCATTAGACTTGACGCAATGAAAGAGAGGAACCCTATGGCTAAATCAGGCGCACAGATACTCACGACGTGCTATCTGAAGATTAAATGGTCTTCACTAATTGATGAAGACTCTACCCATCAACAAGCTCTAGCTCAAGGGCCATTTCAAGTGAGTGATGCACAGCACACGAACAACTTGCCAGAGAGTGGCCGCCTCCACGACCAACAGAGTCCTATGAATTTGTCTCAACCCAATCTTTATGACTGGGGCCGAGATCCCATGTTCTCAATCGACCAGGCAGCAAGCTTTGCTACGTTTGGTGGCGTCACTGATGGCAATACATCATTTTGGTTGGAGCAAATGGGTCAAGGTGTGGATCTGGATCCTAGTGCGCCGATAAGAGATTCTACGTGGAGCTTCCTGCTGGGCTAGCCGACCAAATCCAAGTATGAATCAATATCGACGGCTTCTGCCCCGAGAAATAAGCTGCCGGGGAGGTGAAGGTTGAGGTTTGTTCGGATCCTATGAAGTCAGCAAAATTCCTCTCAAAATCGAACTACAGTCTGGACAGAGCGTGCAATGGAAACAAAACGACAAATATTGGTGGCTCACTGCGTTAGCAGCTCGAAAGACAGGCCATGCAGCCACGGAGTAAGAAGAGGACACTATGAAATTAAGCTAGCCGCTCCAATTTGCGCCAAAAGTGGTGCTTTTGCTACCTAGACTGTCTGATCAACATTTTACCATTTCGCTAGCCAAAACTCCGTGGTCCTCCATTTTTGCCACCCTTTTCTCCGGTTTGAACCGGCTCTCCCACGTCTTGTTCATGCGATATGTTTCTCGTTGACCAACACGTATCTGTATCGAGCCTTTCCGGCTTCCATATCAACGATGGCCTTATTGGCCTCCCTCATTGGTACATTGTTATTCCATGTCCGCACACCCTTTTCCGCAAAAAATTCCAACATTTGCTTGATCTCTCGCGGAGGGCCTATCAAGCTGCCTGCCAGGCTGCAGCGCTTGAAGATCAGGGCAAACACTGCGATTTTTCCGTCAGCGCACTCGCTATGGGACAAAGTTATCTGGGAGAAGACCTTAGACTTACTGTTAAAGCCAGGAATTTTATCTTCCGGTGCGCCAACTTGAACAAACTGGCCTTTCAGACGTAGTAGACCAAGGTATTCCTGAATCGGCATCTTCGGTGAAGAAACGGTGCAGACGATAAGGTCCAGGGTGCTAGCATGCTTCGTCGCCCAGTCTGGATCCTCATCCGTTGCGATGAACTTTGTCGCTCCCATTTTCAGGGCGTCTTCCCTCTTGGCACTCGTTCGAGAGATGGCGACAATCTCGTCGCAGCCTAGTGCATTCGCACCAAGGATGCCGAAATGACCGAGCCCACCGATACCTATGATCCCAACCTTCTTTCCTGGACCGGCCTTGTACTGTAAAAGTGGGGAGAATGCTGTAATTCCACCGCAGAGCATAGGGGCAGCAATGTCGGACGGAATAGCATCTGGAATCTTGAATACAAAGGCACCGCTACCCCGCCAGTAGTCGGCATATCCTCCATATGCCTTGCTGCCGTCCGGCCACTTGCTGTCGTAGGTGAGGGTGGAAGACTCGCAATGGGGTTCTAGACTGAATGAGGAAGAATTTCAGCATAACGTCCAAAGTCAATCACGGCTTGACAGTACGTACCCATCTGCACACGCCTCGCATTCACCTCTCTGGTTCTGGCAAGATCCAGCTTGTGCGCCGACCCCGACTCTATCGCCGACGTTGATGTCCTTCACCTTTGAACCGACGCGAACGGCCTCCCCGACGATCTCATGGCCAACGCAGATGGGGTAATTTGAAGGAGCCCAGCCAGACCGAAGGGTAGAGATATCCGAACCGCAGATACCACAATGGGTTATCTTGATATCAACGTCCGTCTCTTCGAATGGCTTTGGCTCGTATTCTCGCCACACCATATTGCCCTTGGCTGAGTTGGAGTCAAGGCCAAGCCAGCCTTGGAACTTGTACTCGGTCGACATCTTGGTTGAGTATCTGTGTTGGCTTATTCTGTGTCTGGTAATGTATGTTTTCAGGCTTCTGGAGAGAGGCAGGCAGCGGCCGAAGATATAGAGCAGATGCTTCTTTAAACTCCGCTGACGGTCAACAGCTTTTGTCTGGAGCGGTGACTACGGAATTAAGACTGTTGACATGATCGTGTGTTGATAACGCCGAGCTCTGTGGGTAGCATTGGCCGACACATCTTTGTCGGCAATGCTAAGAAAAGGGGGCCAAACTGCGATCGAATGGGAACAAGGTGCGGGAAGATCTGGCTTGATGCTACACATTTTGACTCCACCTACAGGAGACGAGGCGCGCGGGAGTGATGATAGGTCCAGGGCGAGGACATCCACTAGAATGAGTGGCAATGTGTAGGGTCATGGTAGGGCAGAACTACGAGAACGGCCGAAAATGATGACGCAGATAGCTGTGGAGATCTTTGCTTTGATTCCGTCCATGGTCTTGAGTGGAAGAGAGAAATATGGTGGCAAACTTAGTCGACCGACAACTCACGACATGGAAGAAATATTCGTCTTGGTATTTCATCGGCCGAAGCCTTCGCCAGAACGCGCCCTAGCAACCAATCATCGCTGAGACTTGTTTAGTCAGCCGAATTGACACCCGAACTACTAGTCTGAATTGGTACGATCGGCTTTTGGGGCGAAAGCTTCCCCAACAGACAATGCGCTTTTCAAAGTCTAGAAGATGTCATTTGTCTCGGACTTTGGATACTTGGGGCTCTTGGAATTTGCGGACTTAATGCTCCATCCCGAGTCACTTGAATGCTAAGAGTGCAAATATGTCTTCTTATATCGCGTGGGACACCCCTCACGTAATGGGCGAATTCCCAGCCCTTTCTCGCAAGCCAGCGTAGCTGTGTGATCTTGTACACCCTTTCAGTACACTCTACTTTGAAGAAAATCGCCGACATGGCCGGTCTACCAAAAAGCAATGTCAATGTGGTCTTTGGCGCGATGACCATCGGAAAGCCGGGTCAGTTTCACACTAAATAGATCATCACGATTCTCTCGTACTGACCTAACAAACACTAAGGCATTGAGATGACTCGTGTGTTCACTCTTGAGGACACTGCCGCCATCCTAGACACCTTTCAGAAGCATGGTCATAAAGAAATTGATACTGCTCGTGTCTACGGCGAGGGTTCATCGGAAGAGTATCTTGGAAATCTCCATTGGCAAGACCGGGGATTGGTAATGGATACGAAGCTCTACCCGACGGCTCTTCGCCCAGCCCTGGCAACGGAGCATTATTCTCACTCGCCAGAGGATCTCCGCGCAGGTCTTATGGCTAGTCTGAAAGCGCTTAAGACCGATAAGCTTCACCTGTGGTACTTGCACGGGCCAGATCGATCCACTCCATTTGAAACTACATTTCGGGAGGTCGACAAACTGCATAAAGAAGGCTACTTTGAGCACTTCGGCATCAGCAACTACCATTCGTGGGAAGTGGCAAAAATCTGCGAGATCTGCGAACACAATGGGTGGATTAAACCGAGCGTGTACCAGGGCTTATACAACGCGCTACACCGTGCCGTTGAATCTGAGCTGTTCCCTTGTCTCCGCCACTACGGCATGTCTTTGTACTGCTTTAACCCGCTCGCCGGCGGCTTCCTGACAGACCGTTATCACCGCGACACGAAGGATGTCGAACAGGGTGGCCGATTCGACCCGAACAGAATGCAGGGCCAGCTGCACCGCGGCCGCTATTGGGACGACCTCTACTTTGACGCATTAGATATCATTCGTCCGGTGGCAAAAAAGCACGGGCTGACAGAGACGGAATGTGCACTTAGGTGGTTGTCGCACCACTCACAGCTGAAGAGAGAGAAGGGTGATGCTGTCATCATCGGCGCGAGTAGCACGAAGCACCTCGAGGAGAATTTGACAGCTCTGGACCAGGGTCCACTGCCGGAAGAAGTTGTTCAAGCTTTGGATGCAGGCTGGCAGAGGGTGCGGGGCAAGGAATTGAGGTTCTGGCATTGAATGAGCAATGTAGATGAATGGAGAGGAGGTGCACCTAATCTCATTGCACGATTCGAACCAGAATTATCTCAGGATGGTCTATAACACTTTGTAAAAGGGGGCAGGGGGCCCCGCACAATGCTCCAGCAGTTCAGAAATAGGAAAATAAATCCAGGTATGCTGTTCGTAAAGCTTCCACCTACCGGTTAGAGGCAGTTGAGGGGTCGCATCCATCATACAATATACCATTGCGGTGGCATTGCAGGTGGTGAGATTGGTCTTAGGGAGATCTACTAGACGGTGGGCAAGGCGCCAAGACTTGTGGCGGAAATGAAAACAGTCCTCACCAGCAGCGTCCGTTGCTTCCTGCAGTAAGTTCGACGTATGATGCTTTAGACGCGACATTCACCCCTACTATTCTCGTACCTTGATTCAACGGATTTGGTATTCCGAGATAGGTGGCGAGCTATTTGCCTAATCTTCCGATTTTCGCGTCGCGTTGTGAAGCAGGCAGCAAGCACTAGCGGCCTCAAGGTTACTAGAAAATGCTTTGTTCTCTGGCCTTGAACCCTTCTTCATGCCCGTCCTCGAATTAGCCTCTCATCATGCCTGCGCTTTCAGCTGCAGACACCATCCGCGTTCTCGTGGCAACTGACAACCATGTTGGCTACAATGAACGTGACCCAGTTCGAGGTGATGACTCTTGGAAGTCTTTCCACGAAATAATGTGCATTGCTAAAGACCGCGATGTCGACATGGTGCTGTTGGCCGGCGACCTATTTCACGAGAACAAACCTTCACGAAAATCCATGTACAACGTCATGCGCTCCCTTCGGATGAATTGCTACGGCGAAAAACCATGCGAGCTCGAAATGCTCAGCGATGCCTCAGAGACTCTTGGTGGAGACTTCAATCATGTCAACTATGAAGACCTCGACATCAATGTCGCAATACCTGTCTTTTCAATTCACGGCAACCACGATGACCCTTCTGGCGAAGGCCACTACGCTGCTCTCGACATCCTACAGTGTTCAGGGCTCCTGAATTATTACGGCCGCACTCCAGAGAGTGACAATATCCTCGTCAAACCCGTGCTCCTTCAGAAAGGGCGTACCAAACTAGCTCTCTACGGCTTGTCCAACGTCCGCGACGAGCGTCTCTATCGAACCTTCCGCGATGGTAAAGTCAAATTCTTCCAGCCTGGGACTCAGAAAGAGGATTGGTTCAACATTATGAGTGTTCATCAGAACCACCACGCATATACTGAGACGTCGTACCTACCAGAGAACTTCTTGCCTGATTTTCTTGACCTTGTGATCTGGGGTCACGAACATGAATGTGACATTCAGCCTCACATCAACCCTGAGATGAGCTTCAAAGTCATGCAGCCTGGATCCTCGGTCGCCACGTCATTGGTTGCTGGTGAAGCAGTACCTAAACAGGTTGCGATCCTCAGCATAACAGGCCGGGAGTTCAAATCTGAGCCAATCAGACTGAAGACTGTTAGGCCGTTCGTTTACAAAGATCTCGTCCTAAGTGAGCACAAGGAAGCGATGCAGATGGCTCGCAAGGACAACCATCGCACAGAGCTCACTCGCTTCCTAGTGCGAGTAGTGGATGAGCTCATTGAGCAAGCTATTGGGGAATGGAGAGAAGCTCAAGAAGAAGCCCGCATGGATGATGATGAGGAGCCTCCCGAAGTACCTCTACCACTCATTCGCTTGCGTGTCGAGACTTCAATCCCAGACAGCACTGCCAGTTTCGATGTCGAAAATCCGCAACGCTTTTCCAATCGCTTTGTCGGCAAGGTCGCCAACACCAACGACGTGGTGCAATTTCACCGTAAGAAGAAGACAGCTCTCAGCTCAATGAGAAAAGCAGCGGGTGATGTCGAGGACCAAGAGATCATGTCACACCTTCAAGGCCTCGATACCGTCAAAGTAGAGAAGCTTGTCCGGGAGTTTCTGGCGGCACAGTCATTGACAATATTGCCACAAAACTACTTCGGGGATGCTGTCAGCCAATTCATCGATAAAGACGACAAGCACGCCATGGAATCGTTTGTTAACGACAGCCTTACAAGTCAGATCAAGCATCTGCTGGACTTGGATGCTGGAGATATCGATGAGGATGCAGATGAAGAAGACAGATTGGCGGCACAAATGGAAAAGTACAGGAGTCAGTTAGAAGATATGTTTTCCAAAGGTTCTTTGAAGAAGAGCAAGGGTGGAAAGCACCGATTCAAGCCAAAACCAAGCAATTGGGATAGTGACCTTGATGGAGATTGGGAGGACCAGCCTGGAGCTCTGCTTAGGCCTGATGAAGAAAATGGCGGTGTGATGGATGGAGAAGATGAGGAAGAGGATGAGACACCGAAGCCAAGGCCTGCAAGGGGCAGGGGCCGAGGTAGAGGAACGAGGGGTGGAGCGGGTGGTAGGAGTACAAAGACTACAGCAGCGCCTAGGAAACCGACAGCGGCATCTAGTAGAGCTAGGAAGAAGGTGGTTGAAGAAGACGACGACGATGAGGATGATGAAGATGAAGATGTGGTCATGCTTGATGACGATGACGACGACGAAGATGACTCGCAAGCCATGTTCTTCAAAGACAAGAGCACCAGTGCCAGTACTCGAGGAAAGAAGCCTATACCCGTTTCTACCAGAACCCGCAAAGCAACATCACCGATAAAGAAGCCACCTCCGCGTGCAGCTACTACAAAGGGCAAGCAAGCGACGCTTAACTTCACCGCATCACAAGCCAGCGTCCTGGGTACTGGAAGACAAGGCACAAGGAGGCAGAGTTTGAGCGACAATGCTGAGGACGACGATGACGATGATGCATTTGAGCCGGTCTCAAGTGCAAGAACTAAGCCTCGAAGGTGATGGGTCCAGACTAGTTCCTCATAAAGGAGACGTACTGTTCTCCAAAAGCTATGACATAATCTGAGCCTGTAAACCTGTGAGGTCTCTCTCCAAATCACCAAACGGACTATCTAGGTGGTCACGAACAATGTTAACAACTCTTGCTCCATCCGCTCATTCCTCGAAGACCTTCCCACCACTGCTGTCTGGAACCTTGTAGTCGATTGGCTGACTACGGCGTCGGTCTGCCATCTCCCCTTGCCGTCCAGGTTCAAATGTTCGCTCAGGGAGGCTGGCCCGGTGCTGTTTCCCCCTTGGCCCTCCACGGTAACGATGCTCTCTCGCTGCTTCTCTCTCCTAACCTGTCACTGTGCTGTGCTCATTCGCTTGCTGCTGCTGCACGTCGGACCTCTCAGACCTATGGATCACAGAAATTGAAGTGGGAGAAAGGATATCTGAATGAGCCTCAGCGGTTGTGGAATGGAATTACAATGCCGTAAGATGTATCGTTTGAGTTCTATCGCCAGGACGTTCGGTCTGAAAAACAAGGATTTCTTCTCTCACAAACGCCACCCCAAGGCTTCTTACTCGAAGGCCACCCAAAGGTACCTCAGAGGAGTTCTACCGTACACCTGTGCATACCTGGCCCCAAAGTCCAACGCTGGCCCAACCCCCCAACTCCGCCGTCTTTAGATCTGCTTGTCTGGCAATGACGACGGGGCGTTGGATAGGAAGCTTTGTGACCAGCTCAACTGCACACACTCCGGCCTTCCAAAGGACTCAAGACCGACAGCTTAGTTGGCATGGGTCAATTGCGACATGATTCGACGTCCCGAATATCCGTATCGCCGGCTTTGGAGTCGTACTATCGACCGAAAGCTTTACAGTGGAGCAAGTAGGAGTGGTACATAGCATGTCTGCCGTCGTGTCGGTAATGGGGTCTCAAGCCCAATACGTTGTAGAAACAGTCCGACCGAAGACACGTTTGGCACGCCTTGGAAACGGACTTTCTCACTGGTTATTACAGAAGGAAGACACCTCGATATTTGGGGTAACCACTCTGCAAGAAGTGGTTTATAACCTGGGCGGGACACATGACGCTGAACAGAGATCAGGTATAAGCGGTAAGAATTTGATGGGCTGAAGGGAGGTAAATGATCAGGGAAGCTAGGAAATGGCTAGTGTTAAGTTATTCGAGTTTTCGGTGACCTTGGCGAACATTTCGGACTGAAGCGAAGGTGTTGCAAGTGACTAGGATCTTCACACTCAGTAGTATTGTCGAGATGTAGTGTTGAATGGCTGGAGGTAAGGCGTACGCTGAGAGGTCTAAGTGGTAATGAGGGATCCGTATATGGGATCGAGCTTGCAAAATCTTCAGTATTACGAAATGTCTCAAGCAGTCAGAGGGCTATGTTGAATCTTCTCGTCATTAGTCTTCCTTTTGGGGCGGCAATATGAGTTTGGTTGCCGCCAGTGGTCTACCCCGATACACTGGTGGTTTGTAGTCTTCCAAGGAGCCCTCCATCAAATGTCATGAATCTTTTCTATCAACTCCATGCTTGTGTTCATGCTATCATGCTCTTACTTCCAGCAAGGGATGCAGTGCGATGAAAGGCAGTAGGATGCAAGGTCATGTACCGCCTAGAGGAAGTAGTCTGGCGTACGTCTACTGACCATGGGTTCGCCGGCTCGTGGGCAGGGGTCAAATTGCAAGCTGTAGCAAAAGGTCAGTCGGATTTCCGAAGGGGGTAGGCCTGTTCTCTACTCACAATGTATACTTCAGATGCTCGTCAATCTCCATTATCGCAGCTTGATTACCACACCTGTAACAGTAGTTTGGTGCACTAAAGATCGTGACCACGTTACGATCTTGACTCCAATTGTAGCCTTCCATTACCAGTTGATGTGCTCTTGCGACCAGCGTTAGGCCATTGTTGTGGTTGAAAGCCTCCGATATATCCTGACCAAATGTGTACCCTGCACCTCTAGGGCTGATGCCCCATCCACATCTGTCATCTGGATCACTCCATAACAAGTCACACATGGGACCCTCATGGGGCACCTCTTGAATACGATCCAAGCTTCTGATGTTGTCAAGGGTGTCAATGCTCGGGCTTAGGCCACCGTGGAGGCAGAATATTTGGTTATCGATGAGAGCGGTAAGAGGTAGGTAATCGAAGAGATCGGTAAAATATTTCCACACATTGGCATTGCCATATTTGCGCAAACATTCATCGTAGAAGCCATAGACTTGTGTAATCTGACGTGATTCGTGGTTTCCTCGAAGGATGGTAATGCGAGATGGGTAGCGGATTTTGAGCGCGACAAGGAGGGTGACAGTTTCGACAGAGTAGTAGCCGCGATCTACGTAGTCGCCTGTTTACGGGTAGCAGTCAGCACCAGCGCGAACGTAAGGTC
>Ga0335075_10015160_pt1 | contig 11556 bp, 8 predicted proteins | sample Lox_Sample_24_FD_206723 | JGI IMG/M metagenome (GOLD analysis project Ga0335075, IMG submission 206723) | Soil microbial communities from Loxahatchee National Wildlife Refuge, Florida, United States - Lox_Sample_2.4 | ecosystem: Environmental > Terrestrial > Soil > Wetlands | place: USA: Florida...
GCTGACCAGCGGCCCCGGAGCGGTACTGATCTGCTGGGAGCACGCCCACATTCCGGCGCTCGCGGCCGCGTTGCCGCTTATCGGCGGCACCGTCATCCCGAAGACGTGGCCGGACGACCGCTACGACGTGATCTGGACCTTCACGCTGGCCGGCGACGACCGGTACGCGTTCGGCCAGGTTCCGCAACTGCTGCTGGCCGGCGACACCGACACGGTCATCAAGGACAGCTGAGCATCTGACCGGGCGCATGCACCAGCCTGGGGCGGGGCACCAGCATTAGTTACTGCATAACTGGCTCGGCGGCTTGCTGGGGGATCAGCGGGCGCGTGCCGCGCAGCACCACGACGGCCCTGGGGTTAACCGCTACCCGGTCGCCGGTATGACGCGGGGGTGCAACAGCTCCGGCCAGATCGTAGCTGTCGATCTCCGCGTGCCAGGTCTGGCCGGGGAAGATCTCCGGGATGACGAACTCGATCGGCTCCCACCACGCGTTGACCATGACCAGGAAGTCGTCGTCGAGCATCGGCGTCCCGTCCGGTGCCGGGTCGGGGTCGTCCATACCGTCCAGGTAGATGGTCAGCGCGAGGGCACTGAGGTCGGCCCAGTTGGCCTCGCTCATCCGGATTCCGGCCGGGGTGAACCAGCCGAGCTCGGCCGCCTCGACGCCGGCGAGGAACTTGCGGCGGCGGAAAACCGGGTGGGACCGGCGCAGGCTCAGCAGTTGCTTGGTGAACTCCAGCAGGCCATCGTCCGCGTTCTCCCAGTCGAGCCAGGAGATCACGTTGTCCTGGCAGTACGCGTTGTTGTTCCCCTGCTGGCTGTTGCCGAACTCATCGCCGGCCAGCAGCATCGGCACGCCGAACGACAGCAGCAGCGTGGACAGCATCGCCCTCGACTGCCGTCCCCGCAGTACCAGCACATCGGGGTCGGCCGTCTCGCCTTCAGCGCCGCAATTCCAGGACCGGTTGTCGTCGGTGCCATCGTGGTTGCTCTCGCCGTTGGCCTCGTTGTGCTTGCCGTTGTACGAGACCAGGTCGCGCAGCGTGAACCCGTCGTGGGCGGTGATGAAGTTGACCGACGCGGTCGGCCTGCGGCGGCCGATGCCAGAGCCGCCGTACAGGTCCGACGAGCCGCAGAACCGGGTGGCGAACTCGCCGAGCCCGATCGGGTGACTGCGCCAGAAATCGCGCATGCTATCGCGGTACTTTCCGTTCCACTCTCGCCACAGCGGCGGGAAGCGACCCACGTCGTAGCTGTCCATCTGCCCGACATCCCACGGCTCGGCGATGAGCTTGACCCGCGACACGACCGGATCCTGCATGACCAGGTCGAAGAACGCGGCCAGCTGGCTGAACCCGCCTTCCTGGCGGGCCAGCGTGGTGGCGAGGTCGAACCGGAAGCCGTCGACGTGCATCTCGGTGATCCAGTACCGCAGCGAGTCCATGATCAGGTGCAGCACCACCGGGCTGCCGGCGTTCACCGAGCTGCCGGTTCCGGTCGAGTCGTAGTAGTTGCCGGGATCACCCGGATCGGACCGGTAGTAGAGCTGGTTGTCCAGCCCGCGGAAGCACAGCGTGGGACCGTCCTCACCGCCCTCCGCGGTGTGGTTGAAGACGACGTCGAGTATGACTTCAAGGCCCGCCTGGTGCAGCGCCTTCACCATGTTCTTGAACTCGGCGACCTGCCCGCCGGAACGGCCGGACCGCACCGCCGCTGAATATCCGTGGTGTGGCGCGAAGTAGCCGATCGTGCTGTAGCCCCAGTAGTTGGTGAGCCCGCGGTGCACGAGGAGTTCCTCCGGCACGCTCTGGTGCACGGGCAGCAGTTCCACCGCGGTCACGCCGAGTCCGGTCAGGTGCGCGATGACCGACTCATGCGCCAGCCCCGCATAGGTACCGCGCAGTCTGTCCGGTACGCCCGGTTGGCGCATGGTCAGCCCCTTGACGTGCGCCTCGTAGATGACCGTGTCCGCGTACCGGTGACGCGGCCGGGTCTCATTGCCCCACTTGAACGAGCCGTCCACGATCAGGCTGCGCGGGACATAGCGTGCCGAGTCGAGCTGGCTCGGCTTGTCGTGCTCATCGACGTCGTAGTCGTAGACCTCCGGCCCGAAGCAGGCCCAGCCCTCCATTGCGCGGGCGTAGGGATCGAGCAGCAGCTTGTTCGGGTTGCAGCGCAGCCCTTTCGCCCTGTCGTACGGGCCGTGCACCCGGTAGCCGTACGCCTGGCCCGGGCCGACGCCCGGGACGAAGCCGTGCCAGATCCCGGCGTCGTAATCCGGAAGCTCCAGGTAGACCTCGGCCGCCGTCCGGTCGTTGCCATCGAACAGGCAGAGCGTGACAGCCTCGGCGACGCTGGAGGACACGGCGAAGTTCGTCCCGCCATCGCGAGGTGTAGCGCCAAGCGGGAACGGGTCGCCGGGTAGTGCTCGTTTCGTCATAGATTCAGCCGTCACTGTCAAAGAAGTGGCCTTCCCCGTATGGCCGTTTATTTGCCCGGGTGCGGGATACCCCGTTGATGCGCGGGACAATCATCGCGTACCTTCCGCTCATGACGCCATCTCGGTTGCCGCTGGGCGGGGCGCAGTGGGTCGACCACCTAGCCCGGCACGCGTACGGCAAGCCGGGCGGAGTCGCGATCCGGTTCCAGGGTGAGTCGCCGCGCCGCGCCGCGACGGCGGACAAAGCCCGCATAACCGGCACCTGTCACCGTGCGGCAGCCCTGCTGGCCTCCGCCAGGGCGCCGCAACCCCGTTGACCGCCGGCCCATCACGGCCCCGCCCTTCCGCCGCAAGGGCCGGAGCGTACCCGCCAGCGAGGCTCATCGGCGCCATGGCTCCCCGGTCTTAGCCCTGGGCCAGGTCCGGGCGGATCGGACGGCCCTGGATGGCCCGCCACACCGCCGCCGGGGTGAGCGGGATGTCGGCGTGCGTGACGCCGAACGGCGCGAGCGCGTCCACCACCGCGTTGACCACCGCGGCTGGGGAGCCGACGGTGGCGGACTCGCCGATGCCCTTGGCGCCGATCGGGTGATGCGGCGACGGCGTGACGGTCTCGCCGAGCTCCGGTGACGGGCACTCCATCGACGTGGGCAGCAGGTAGTCCATGAACGAGCCGCCCAGGCAGTTGCCCGTTTCGTCAAACACAATTGCCTGCATCAGGGCGATGCCGATGCCGTCGGCCAGCCCGCGATGCACCTGTCCCTCGACGATCCGCGGGTTGATCCGAACGCCGCAGTCGTCGACGGCGATGAACCGCCTTATCGTCACCTCGCCGGTACCGGGGTCGACGTCGGCTACGCAGATGTAGGCACCGAACGGGAACGTCAGGTTCGGCGGGTTGTACACCGCCGACGCGTCCAGGTGCCCATCCACACCGTCGGGCAGGTCAAGCGCGGAGTGGGCGGCCATCGCGATCTCGGCGATGCCGCGAGCCTGGTCCGGATCGCCGCGCACCCGCCACTTGCCGTCCAGCCACTCCAGGTCTGTTTCGGCCACCTCGAGCATTGCCGCCGCGACCGTTCTTGCCCGGTCCCGCACCCTACGGGCAGCCACGACCGCGGCGGCTCCGGACACCGGCGTGGACCTCGACCCGTACGTGCCCAGGCCGAACGGCGTCCGGTCGGTGTCGCCGTGAACGACATCCACGTCGTCAGGAGAAATGCCGAGTTCATGGGCTACGATCTGCGCGAACGTGGTTTCGTGGCCCTGCCCCTGGGTCTGCACGGAAACGCCGAGCACCGCCTTGCCGGTCGGATGAATGCGCAGGTCCGCGCCGTCGGCCATAGCCAGGCCCAGGATGTCCATATGGCCGCGCGGGCCCGCGCCGACACCCTCGGTGAAGAAGCTCAGCCCGATGCCCATGTACCGGTTTTCCTGGCGTTTCAGAGCCTGTTCGCGGCGGAGGTCGTCGTAGCCCGCCAGGTCGAGCGCCAGCCGCAGCGCCCTGGGATAGTCACCGGAGTCGTACTGCCAGCCGGTCGGGCAGGTGTAGGGGAACTGCTCGGGCCTGATCAGGTTCCGCATGCGCAACTCGGCCGGATCCATGCCGAGTTCGCGGGCCAGCATGTCGGTCAGCCGCTCGACCAGGTACACCGCCTCGGTGACCCGGAACGAGCAGGAGTACGCCACACCACCCGGCGCCTTGTTCGTGTACACGCCGGTGACCTCGCAGTAGGCCGCGCGCATGTCGTAGGAGCCGGTGAAGATGTGGAAGAACCCGGCCGGGAACTTCGACGGCTGCGCGGTCGCGTTGAACGCGCCATGGTCGGCGAGCACCTTCGCCCGCAGGGCGAGGATCGTGCCATCGGCGGTGGCGGCGATCTCCCCGTGCATGTGGTAATCCCTGGCGAACGCCGTCGACATCAGGCTCTCTGACCGGTCCTCCATCCACTTCACTGGCTGACCGGTCACCATAGATGCGGCGATCGCGCACAGGTAGCCGGGATACACCGGCACCTTGGCTCCGAAGCCGCCGCCGAGGTCGGGCGACACCACCCGGATCTTATGCTCGGGCAGCCCGGTGATCATCGCGTACATGGTCCGGTGCGCGTGCGGGGCCTGGGACGTGCACCAGATGGTCAGCTTGCCTGTTATCTGGTCATAGTCGGCGACGCAACCGCAGGTCTCCAGCGGGGCGGGATGCGAGCGCGGGTACACCATGTCGCAGCCAACGGTGATATCAGCCGTGGCGAAGGCCTCGTCGGTGGCCGCCTTGTCACCGGCGGACCAGTCGAAGATCTTGTTGCTGTTCTCGTGGACGAGCGGGGCGTTTTCGTCGAGGGCGGTCTTCGCGTCGATCAGCGGTTCCAGCGGTTCGTACTCGACCGCGATGAGTTCAAGCGCGTCCCGTGCCGCGTACCGGTCGGTCGCGACCACGAACGCGACTTCCTGGCCCTGGAACCGGACCTTGTCGGTGGCGAGTACGGCCTGCATGTCGCCGGACAGCGTTGGCATCCAGGCCAGACCGCGCGCGGTCAAGTCTTCTCCGGTGAGGATCGCTTTGACTCGTGGATGCGCGAGGGCCGCGGTGGCGTCCACCGAGACGATCCGCGCGTGCGCCAGCGGGCTGCGCAAGATCGCGCCGTGCAGCATGCGCGGCAGCACGATGTCGTCGGTGAACGTGCCCTTGCCGCGAATGAACCTGGCGTCTTCCTTGCGCGGGATAGAACCGTAACCGTTCGTCATGCCCTGCCGCCCTCATGTCCTGCCGCCTCATGCCGGGCCGCCCAGAGTATGGACCGGACGATGTTCTCGTACCCGGTGCACCGGCATACCTGGCCGGATATCGCCTCGCGTACCTGTTCCTGCGTGGGGTCCGGGTAGCGGTCGAGCAGCCAGCGGGCAGTCATCAGCATGCCCGGTGTGCAGAACCCGCACTGCAACCCGTGCTCGGCGGTGAAGCCCTGCTGGACGCTGCTCTGCGGGAGGCCCTCCACGGTGGTGATCCGGCGGCCATCGGCCATCACCGCGAGCACCGTGCACGACTTCACCGGGGTCTCGTCCAGCCACACCACGCACGCGCCGCAGTTGGAGGTGTCGCAGCCCCAGTGCGACCCGGTCAGCCCGAGCTCGTCGCGCAGGAAGTGGATGAGCAGCAGCCGGGGCTCGACGTCGCGGATGTATTCGGCGCCGTTAACGAACACGGTGATCTTCATATCGCTCGGCTCACCGCCATGCGCAGTGCCCTGATGATGAGTTCCTTGGCCAGGTGCCTCTTGTAGTCGGCCGGACCGCGCTGATCGGTCACCGGCCGGCAGTGCTCGGCGGCGATCTCGCCCGCCCTGGTCAGGGTCTGTTCGTCGGCCGGGCGGCCGATCACGAATTCCTCCGCCTCCGGCACGGTGAAGTGCCTGGCACCGACCGCGGTGAGCCCGATCCCGGCGTCTACGATGACGCGGTCCCGGGCGTCCTTGCCGTCCCGGGCATCCGCCAGCCAGACCGCCGCGCCGGCCGCGCCGACCGGCCAGTCGCCGACCCGGCGGGCGACCTTGCGGTAAGCGCTGCCGCCGCCTGGCCGGATCTGCAGCCTGATCTCGGTGAGCAATTCGGCGGGGCCGACGACGGTCTCGTACGGGCCGGTGTGGAAGGCGCGCGCCGACACCTCCCGTTCGCCGACGGCACCGCGGATCACCATCGTGCCCTTCATGGCCGCGAACGCCGCCGAAAGGTCCTCTGACGGGTCGGCCTGGCAGAGCGAGCCGCCCACCGTACCCCAGTTCCTGACCACCGGGTCGGCGATGACCAACTCCGCATCGTGAAGAATCGCGAAATATCGTGACACCAGCTCCGATTCCAGCAGCTGCGCGTGCGTGACCAGCGCGCCGATCCGCAGCTCGCTGCCGACGCGCTCGATCGTTCGCAGCCCGGTGAGCCCGTTGATGTCGATCAGCACATCGGGCTGGGCCAGGCGCAGCTTCATCATCGGTATCAGGCTGTGCCCGCCCGCCAGCACCTTGGCCTCCGGGCCGTACCTGGCCAGCAGCGAAAGGGCGTGTTCGACGCTGGTGGCCTTCTCGTAGTCAACCTGTGCGGGCACCTGCACATTAGCCTCCCATAGATAGGCTGAGTTCGATGACCCTCACGCAGTTGAACGCGTTCGTCCTGGTGGCCCGGCTCGGGTCGGTCCGGGCGGCCGCGAGCGTGCTCGGGGTCAGCGAGCCCGCGGTGTCGCAGGCCCTCACCGCGCTGCGCAACTATCTGGGCGATCAGCTGATTACCCGCGGTCCCAACGGCATGACGCTGACGCCTGGCGGTGCTCGCCTGCTCGCCACCGCGTCGCAGATCGTGGTGCTCGGCGCCGAGGCGCAGGCGGCGGTGCGCGCCGCGCATGGCGCACCCGAACAGCTGCGGATCGCCGCCACCCCCACATTCGCCGAGTTCGTGGCCAGCCCGCTGCTGGAGGCGTTCACCCGCCGGTTCGCCGGCCCGGTCGAGGTCTCCACCGGCGTCGCCGCCTCCGGCGAGCAGGCGGTTCTGGTCGCGAACAGGCTCGCGGACGTCGCGTTCGGCCCTCAGACGAGCGGGGGAACGGCCGGTGAGCAGCTGAACGCCGCCAGCATGCCCGTGGTCAGCGAGCCGATCTTCAAGTACCGGATGGTCGCCGTGGCCGGCGGGCAAGGCAGGCCCCGCGGTCCGGCTAATGGCTGGCGGTGGCTGGCCGGCCCATCCGGTGCAGATCCTGGCAGCGCGACATCGCGGCTGCTGGCCCGGCTCGGTATCCCGGAGAGCAACATCGGCGTGCTGCCCAGTCAGACCGCCGCGTGGGCAGCCGCCGCGGACGGGGTCGGCGTGGCGGCGGCGATCGAGCACCTGGTGTCGCAGCAGTTGCGGCGCGGCGAACTGTCCCTGGTTGACGTGCCCGGCCTGCCAGCCGAGGAATGCTGGTACGCGACGCTGCTCGACCGTGACCACCGCACCACCGCCGCGGGCGCGCTGCGCCGCTTCGTCGGCACGCCGGAGGCCATGCACCTGATGCGCTCGCCGGCGGCGGGCGTCCCCCCGTCCCGGTTCAAGCCACCGGTGTACGTCACCATCTGGAGCTGAAGCCATGCACGCCTGCCGCCCGGGCCGCCAAGGTCAATTAAGCGATAGCTTATCTGCCCCTGGAGCTGCTGGCCTGGCCTGGGCCGGCCTGGGCCTGACCAGCCCGCACGTCCTGATCGACCGGGCGAGTTCTCTGCGTAGATGGCTTTTGGCTGGTTCTTGGCGGCAATTTGAAATCTCCTTGGCGCATTTTTGGCGTAGATCATCAGAATTCTAGATGTGTAAGCGGCGAAGTAAGCGTCACGGCAAAATTGCTGGGACCCCTTGGCAGAAGGGATCCGTGAGAAATAATGACCAGTCAGCTAACCCAACACATCGGTTCATCACGATGGTTCGGTCCCTCGGCAGGTCTATCCGATGCCGAACTCATTCTCTTCTGCCTGCCTTATTCCGGTGCTGGCGCCAGTATTTTCCGAAGCTGGCAGCCGTCCTTTCCTAGCACGGTGGAGGTTGCCGCCGTGCACCTTCCCGGGCGGGAGGATCGCATCGCCGAACCGCATAGCCTTTCCCCTCACGCCATCGCGCGGGCAATCGCGGCGAAAACAGATCGTCCGTACGCGATCTACGGCCACAGCCTCGGCGCGCGACTCGGTTTTGAGGTCATACACGCGGCGCGGCAGCTAGGTGCGCCACCGCCGACCCGCTTCTATGCGGCGGCCGCACGGCCGCCCGATGTCTCCGACCCGCTCGCCCCCAGCGTAGAACGCCCGGATGGGGAGTTCCTGACCATCTTGATCGACCGCATCAGCGCGCCCACCGAACTGCGTGACGAACCGGAGCTGCGAGAACTGCTGCTGCCTGTGCTGCGCGGCGACTTCGGCTGGATTCACTCCCGCCGGTACATGCCTGAGCCCGCGCTGGACGTGCCGCTAGTGGCCCTAGCCGGCGCGGACGACCCGGTCAGTGGCCCACTCGACATGCTCGGCTGGTCGCGGCATACCGCCGCGTCCTTCCGGCTGCATACACTGCCCGGGGATCACTTCTTCCTGCGGACCGCTGCGGACGACATCGCTCGTCTCATCGCTGAAGACTTGATCGCCTCGAACAAAGCGGGGCCGGGCCGGACCTGCCGACCGCCGAGGCGCGGCGAGGCGCATATATGGCTCGCCGACCTCGACCGGCTCCCCGGCTTGTGCGCGGCACGGTCCGAGCTTTCGCCAGATGAGGACCGCCGTGTCGCCAGGCTTCGAGGCGACGAGAACCGGCACCGCCACATCGGACGATGCGTGGCGACACGAAGGATCCTCCGCGCGTACGGCATCGATGCCACGGCGCCCGCGCCTGCCGGCGGCGCGGCCGGACTGCCGGGGGCGCGCGGTCCGGTAGGCCTGCGCATTGACCTCAGCCAGTCCGGCAGGCTGCTGCTCATCGGCGTCACGATGGAGGACGGGATCGGCGTCTGCATGAGGCAACTGCGGGGGTGGCCGCCGACGGCCGCGCTGCGGGCCGAGACGGCGGAACGGGCCATGCTCAGGGCGGCGGACCTCGATCGCGATGCGTTCGGAGCGAGGCGGCCGGATCCGGTTGCCCGGCATGTCACGCATCTCCCCTTGGACGGTGCCATCGCCGCCGTGGCCCTAGCGGCCGAGAGGACCCGGCTCCGGTTCGAGATCGTGACGGAGGCGACACTGTGAACGGCGAGACGGGCATGAACAGCCATCTGACCGCGCTGCCGGGAACCGGCTGGTCGGTCTGGCGTAGTGCGGTACTGCGCACCGCGGGCTTCCCGGCCCAGGGCCTGACTCGCCTCGCCGCCCCGGACTGCGCGGCGACTGCCGACGCATATCTCGATGGTGCGGCCGGGTCAGAGGAACTTGAAAAGATATTTGACGAAACGGCGAAGCACTGCTCCCGTGAAGTTTACTCGATCGCTACCGACCGCCTGTTCCGTGAGGCGGTGACTTGGCAGAACCGGTCTGTCTTGCCCGCGCTCGATGGCATCCGCAACGCCGGTCCGTCGCCCGGGCGGACAAAGAAGCAGCGCGAACGCGAACGGATCGTCGCCCGTTACTGGCAGAGGTACTGCGCCAAGACCGAGACCATCGGGTTCTTTGGACCGGTCTGCTGGATCCGCGTCAACCCGGCCGCACCGGCGGCGGTGACCGCGCAGCCTGGCTCCGGCCTGGTGCGCGACCGGCGCGTCTTCCTTGAACACTGGGCGCTCACTGCTTACGCCGATGTCATAGCGGCCGACCGCGACGCCCGCCGTTGGCTTATCCCGGCCCTGCACGCGCACTTGACGCTGGACGGCGATCGTGTGCTGGATCCGGCCAAGCCGCCGCTGTCATTGCCGCATACCGAGGCCTACGTGCTGGCTAGGTGCGATGGCCGCCGGACAGCCATAGCTATCGCGCGCTGCGCGACAGCGGACCCACGTTCGGGAGTACGCGCCGAGGAGGACGTCTACCTGCTTCTTGATCAGCTTGTCAGGCGCGGCGTCCTGCGCTGGAACCTCGACCTGCCGGTGGACCTGGGATGCGAGCGGATGCTGCGCGACCGGCTAGCCGCTATAGGGGACGACGGCATCCGGCGCACGGCGCTGGACGGACTGGACCGTATATGCCGCGCGCGCGACGCGGTGGCAACGGCCGCCGGGGACCCGGATGCGCTCGACGCGGGCTTGGCCAGCCTGGAAGCCGAGTTCACGGCGGTCACCGGCAGCCAGGCGGTACGTAAGCCCGGCCAGATGTACGCGGGCCGGGGCGTCTGCTGGGAGGAGACCACCCGCGACCTGGATGTCATCGTCGGAGGGCCGGTGCTCGAGGCTATCGCGGCGCCGATGGCGGTCATCTTGCAGGCCGCGCGCTGGGTGTCGGTGGCGGTGGCCGAGGCGTACCTGCGCGCCTTGCGCGGGCTCTACGAGGAACTATCCGCCGATCTCGGCTCACCGGATGTTCCGCTCGGCCAGCTGTGGTTCCTGGCACAGGGACTCTTCTACGGATCGGGTGATCGGCCCGGCGACGCGGTCGCCGCCGACCTGCGCCGGAAGTGGGCTCAGCTGTTCGGGCTGGACGGGGTCGGCCCGGACGCGCACGAGGTGCGGCTCAGCAGCGCGGCGCTGCGGCCAGAACTACCGCGAATTTTCCCCGCGGACCGTCCCGGCTGGGCCGACGCCCGGGTGCACAGCCCGGACCTGCAACTGTGTGCCCGCGGCCCCGAGGCTATGAATCGCGGCGAGTTCACCGTCGTGCTCAGCGAGATGCACGTGGCATGGCCCACGAACACCTGCGGCGTGTTCGTCTGCGGTCACCCGGACCCGGCAGGGCTCCGGGCCGCGCAACTCGCCGACTTCGGGCCCGGACGCGTGCGCCCGCTGCTGCCCGCGGACTGGGCGCGCAATACCTCGCGCCTGGCTTTCGCGCTCGACGATCACAGCGATGTCCTGCTCGGCTTCACCGCGGCCCCGGGCGCCGACCCGGACCGGCTGCTGCCCATCACCGGCGTGTCGGTCCGTGACGATGGAGGCCACCTGGTAGCCATGGCCGCCGACGGCCGTCGCTGGCCGCTGGCCGAGGTCTTCGCCCGGCTGCTGTCGGAGATCGCGGTGGAGGCGTTCAAGCTCACCGGGACCGGCGCGCACACACCGCGGATCACGCTCGATGAGCTGGTGGTCTCCCGGGAGACGTGGCGGGCCATGGCAGGCGAGTGCGAGCTGGCCACTGCCGTCGGCGACCTTGACCGCTTCCTGGCCGCGCGGCGCTGGCGGCGTGCACTCGGCTTGCCCGAGCAGGTCTTCGCGAAGATCGGCACCGAGACCAAACCGGTCTTCGTCGACCTGGCCAGCCCGCTGTATGTGGCGTCGTTCGCGTCCATGTTGCGTGCCGCGCGGGCGGCGGGCGGGGACAGCGTACCGGTCACCGTGACCGAGATGCTGCCGCGGACGGACCAGGCCTGGGTGCCCGACTCCGCCGGAGACCTTTACGTCTCCGAACTACGGCTGCAGATCCGTGACCCAGAGCAGGCCTGGACGGAGGGAGCACGGTGAACCGGACAAAGGTGCCGCGGTCGTGGG
>Ga0335075_10015161_pt1 | contig 11556 bp, 5 predicted proteins | sample Lox_Sample_24_FD_206723 | JGI IMG/M metagenome (GOLD analysis project Ga0335075, IMG submission 206723) | Soil microbial communities from Loxahatchee National Wildlife Refuge, Florida, United States - Lox_Sample_2.4 | ecosystem: Environmental > Terrestrial > Soil > Wetlands | place: USA: Florida...
GGGGCCTTCCGCACGGTCCTGGCAGCCGACCTGGTCTCGTTGCTCGCAGCATTGACCCTCTACCTTTTGTCCGTCGGGGACGTCCGCGGCTTCGCCTTCTTTCTCGGACTGGCGACGTTGCTCGACATCTTCACGACCTTCTTCTTCACGCGTCCTCTGGTCATCTGGCTGGGCCGCAACCGCAAGGTCACCGAGGCGAGGATCATCGGCGTGGCGAGGGGACTCGCCATGCCGACGGAGCCGGCGGTATGACGACCGTCGCAGCCCCCGCGCCCGACACGCGGTCGCCGAATCCGCTCATCCGCCTGTACCGCGGGGAGACCTCTTTCGACTTCGTGGGCAGGCGCAAGTGGTGGTACCTGATCTCGATGCTCGTGATAGTGGCCGGTCTCCTCTCGCTCACCACGAGGGGCCTGAACCTCGGCATCGACTTCAAGGGTGGAACGTCGTGGCAGTTGCCGGCGAACGGGTTGACCATCAACGAGGTCACCAAAGCGGTGACCAATGCCGGGTTGCCTCAGCCCACGATCGAAACGCTCGGCACCGGGAAGAGCGAGACGCTCCAGGTAGAGGCCGACCTCTCCAAGCTGCCGATCGGTCAGCAACAGGCGTTGACGAACAAGGTCGCCTCTGTGTTGGGCGCTCTCGCGCACGTTCCCGCGAAATCGGTGTCGATCCAGAGCGTGGGAGCGACCTGGGGCTCCCAGATCACGAAGAAGGCGATCATCGCGGTCATCGTCTTCTTCATCGTTGTCGTCGTCTACATCTCGTTCCGCTTCGAATGGAAGATGGCCCTGGCCGCGTTCATAGCGGTTCTGCACGACCTCTTGGTGACGGCCGGGGTCTATTCGCTGTTCGGGTTCCAGGTGACACCCGACACCGTGATCGCGATCCTGACCATCCTCGGTTACTCCCTGTACGACACCGTCGTGGTGTTCGACCGCGTAAGGGACTCGACGCGCGGGCTCGGGGCGTCGGGCAGGATCACGTACCAGGACGTCGTCAACCTGTCGATGAACCAGGTGCTCGCCCGCTCGATCAACACCTCGTTGGTCGCGATCCTGCCGGTTCTGTCGATACTCGTGATCGGAGCTCAGCTGCTCGGAGCCTCGACCCTCCAGTACTTCGGGCTGGCGCTGGTGATCGGATTGACCTCCGGTGCGTACTCCTCGATCTTCATCGCCTCTCCGATCCTGTCGCAGCTCAAAGAGCGCGAGCCGCGATACGTGCAGATCCGCCAGAAGCTTGCGAGCCGGGACGCGCGCACGGCGGCGATACTCACTCCTGCCGCCGCAGCCGCCATGCTCGGAGCGGGTGACCAGGGACGCCGGTCGGGCCGCCAGAGCGCGCCGAGGCAGGGCGGCACCATGCGGCCGGCGGCGCGGACCGGTGCGCCGGCAGCGCGCACGGTGACGCGGCAACCCGCTCGCGCGGGGGCCCCGAGCCCACGAGTATCCCGGGCGGGAGCCGGTGCCTCCTTGGATGGCTTGGAGAACGGGCACGCGGACCTGGACGGCGCAGCCGACGTGAACGAGGTCGCAGGCAACGGCGACACCGGCAACAGAGGTAGCGGCACGGCCGGCGCGGGGCGCACCGGGTCGACGAACGCCAGGACCGGGACCCGCACGGGTACCCCCGTCAATCGTCGTCCTCCTCCGCGCAGCAAGCGAAAGGGTGGAGGACGCGGCAAGGGGGGGAAACGCCGCTGAGTCGCCGGCGCTGAGTGGCCTGCGCGAGTCGCCCGTGGGCGGCACGGCCGAGAGCAATTGGCGCTGGCCAACCCCTGTGGCAGGTACCTTGAAGGGATGGTAACCCTCGAGAGCTCAGCCGAGCAGGCCCCGAGGGCCGCCGGTCTGGAGCGCCTTTTGGAGGGGGTGCTGACGCCTCTCCGGGCGCGCCACGCGGGGCTCGACGAGGCGGGGACGGACCTGGTGGTGCGTGCCGCGGAGCTGGCCGACCAGGTCCACCGGGGTCAGATGAGGCGCTCCGGCGAGCCGTACGTGACCCATCCTCTGGCGGTCGCGGGAATCGTCTCAAAGCTGGGTCTCGACCCCAAGTCGGTCGCTGCGGCGCTCCTCCACGACGCGGTGGAGGACACCGGGCTCTCGCTCTCCGAGGTGGAGCGGCGCTTCGGGCCGGAGGTGTCGGGGATCGTCGACGGCGTCACCAAGCTGGACCGTCTGCAGTTCGACTCCAAGGAGGCGCAGCAGGCGGCGACCGTGCGAAAGATGCTCGTGGCGATGGCGAGCGACTGGCGGGTGCTCGTGATCAAGCTGGCGGATCGTCTCCACAACATGCGCACGATCGCGGTCATGCCGGAGTGGAAGCAACGCCGCACCGCGCAAGAGACGCTCGACATCTACGCACCGCTTGCGCACCGTCTCGGCATCCAGGAGCTCAAGTGGCAGCTCGAGGACCTCGCATTCGCCACGCTGCACCCGAAGCAGTACGCGGAGATCGAGCAGATGGTCGCCAAGCGCGACCCCGAACGCGACGAGTACGTCGCGCGGGTACTCGTAGCGGTACGCGAAAGGCTGACCGTCTCCGGGGTGGTGGCCGAGGTGACCGGCCGTCCCAAGCACCTCTGGAGCATCTACGAGAAGATGGTCGTACGCGGAAAGGAATTCGCCGACATCTACGACCTGGTCGGCATACGTGTGATAGTCGGGTCGGAGAAGGACTGCTGGGCGGCCCTCGGCTCGATCCACGCCATCTGGAGCCCGGTGCAGGGACGCTTCAAGGACTACATAAACAGTCCGAAGTTCAATCTCTACCAGTCGCTGCACACGACGGTGGTCGGGCTGGAGGGAAATCCCATCGAGGTACAGATCCGGACCCAGGAGATGCACCGCAGGGCCGAGTACGGGATCGCGGCGCACTGGGGCTACAAGGCGAAGTCGACCGAAGGTGGCGCGGCGGCGTCTGTGGAGATGGCGTGGCTGCAACGGATAGTCGACTGGCAGGCGGACACCGTCGACCCGTTCGAGTTCCTCGAGACCCTGAAGCTGGACCTCGACCAGGACGAGGTCTACGTGTTCACTCCGAAGGGGAAGGTGATCGCCCTCCCGGCTCGTTCCACTCCAGTGGACTTCGCGTACTCGATCCACACAGAGGTCGGTCACCACTGCATCGGGAGCAAGGTGAACGGACGACTGGTCCCCTTGGACACGCGGCTCTCCTCCGCGGACACGGTCGAGATCATCACCTCGAAGGTGCCCTCTGCCGGGCCGTCCCGGGACTGGCTGCAGATCGTCGCCTCGCCGCGGGCGCGCAACAAGATCCGTCAGTGGTTCAGCCGCGAGCGGCGTGAGGATGCGATAGAGAACGGACGCGAGGAGATGACCAAGGCCCTCCGTCGCGAGGGCCTGCCGACGCAGAAGCAGGCGGCGGGCGCCTTGGAGCGCATCGCTGCGACGATGAGCTACAGCGACGTCGACGGCCTCTTCGCCGCCGTCGGCGAGGGCCACATCTCCGCGCGGTCCGTGGCCCAGCGGATAGCGAGGGAGCTCCGGGGAGGCGAGAACGAGGAGCAATTGCCTACGACGGTCCGTCCGTCGAGCGCGGACGCCCACCCGCGGCGTGACGCCCGCGTGGGGGTCTACGTGGAAGGTCTCGACGACATGATGGTGAGGCTCTCGCGTTGTTGCACCCCCGTCGCGGGTGACGAGATCGTGGGCTTCGTCACGAGGGGACGCGGAGTGAGCGTCCACCGGGCCGATTGCGCCAACGCTCTCGCGTTGGCATCGGGAGAGCGCGAGAGGCTGATCGAGGTCGAATGGGACCGCGGCGGGACGGCATCGTTCCTCGCGAACATCGAGGTCATGGCCTTCGACCGGGCAAGCCTGCTCGCCGACGTCACGAGGGCCGTCTCGGAGCACCACCTGAACATCGTGTCCTCGTCCAGCCAGACGACACCCGACCGCGTGAGCCGCATGCGCTTCGATGTGGAGCTCGCCGATCCCGCGCACCTCGAATCACTGCTCGGGTCCTTGAAGCGCCTCGACAGCGTCTTCGACGCATACCGGTCCCTGCCCGGACACCGGGCGTAGTCGCCGGCATGTCGCAGCCGGCGCCCGTACGCGCCGTCAAGGGGATGAAGGACGTCCTGTGGCCGGAGTCGTACCGCTGGGAGGTCTTCGTCGAGATCTTCGCACGGACCGTCCAACGGGCGGGCTACGGGCTCGTCCTGTCACCCCTCGTCGAGGAGGTGCGGCTGTTCCAGCGGGGCATCGGCGACCACAGCGAAGTCGTGACGAAGGAGATGTACGAGCTCTCTGATCGCGACGGGCGACGCCTGGCTCTGCGACCGGAGGGCACCGCTCCGGTCGTGAGGGTGTTCGTCGAGCACCGCCCCACCGTCCCGTGGAAGGTCTGGTACGCCACGCCCGCCTTCCGCTACGAGCGCCCTCAGGCGGGTCGGTACAGGGAGCACCACCAGGTGGGTGTGGAGGTCATAGGAAGCGACGACCCGGATTTGGACGTCGAGGTGGTGGCTCTGGCCGACTCCTTCTACAAGGAGCTGGGGCTCGGGCACGTCGCGCTGGCGGTCAACTCCATGGGTTGCGGAGCTTGTCGGGCGATCTACGTCGACGCGCTGCGCGCCTACCTGATCGATCACCGCGACGAGCTGCGAGACGAGCATGCGCAGCGCCTCGACCGCCCGCTCAGGGTCCTCGACTGCAAGGATCCCGCGTGCCGCGCGGTGACGGAGAAGGCGCCGAGGCTGATCGACTTCTTGGACGAAGATTGCAAGGAGCACTTCGAGAGGTTCACACAAGGACTTTCGGCGCTCGGCATCGAGCACCACCTCGATCCGCGGTTGGTGCGCGGGTTCGACTACTACACCCGCACCACCTTCGAGTTCGCGGCCACCGAGCTGCACTCCGCGCAGAACGCCATCGGCGGTGGCGGGCGTTACGACGCGCTGGTCGAGCAAGTGGGAGGTCCTGCAGAACCCGGGATCGGATTCGCGATCGGGATAGAGCGCGTGCTCCTCGCCTGCGATGCCGAGGGTTGCTTCGAGGTGTCCCCACCGGGCCTGGACGCCTTTGTCGTCGACCTGACCGGGGGCGCGGCGGCAAGAGACATCTGCCATGAGCTCCGACAAGCAGGCGCGAGCGTCGACCGTGCGTTCGGGAACCGCTCGCTTCGGGCCGGGCTCCGGCTCGCCCATCGTTCCGGAGCGAGGGCTGCAATCATCGTGGGAGCCGACGAGCTCCAAGCAGGGGAGGTCACATTGCGGGACCTGCGCTCGGAAGGCTCGCAGGAGCGCGTGCCACGCTCCGAGCTGGCGCGGGCGCTCGTGGCTCTCGCGCAACGGTCCGGCGAGCACCCGCGCTCATGACCGGTCCGGCCGTTACCGGCGTCGCGATGAGCACCTCCATGCGCACCCATCTCTGTGGCGAGCTCAGACCCGCCGACGAAGGGGCGAAGGTCCGGCTGTGCGGCTGGGTCGCCTCGCGTCGCGAGCACGGCGAGCACCTCGCGTTCGTGGACCTGCGCGACTTCTCGGGGGTGACACAGTGCGTCGTCGACGGCTCGGTCGACGTGCGACCGGAATGGGTCCTGCAGGTCTCCGGGACCGTGAGGCGCCGCCCCGCCGGCAGCGAGAACGACGCGATCGCTACGGGGCAGGTCGAGCTCGGCCAATGCGTGGTCGAGGTGCTCGCGAAGGCGGATCCGCCGCCGTTCGCCACGGACGACAGAGCGGAGATCGACGAGCCCGTACGGCTGCGGCACCGCTACGTCGACCTGCGACGTCCACGCATGCAGGAGAACCTGCGCCTGCGCGCGAGGGTGCTCCGCGCGATGCGTGAGGCGATGACCGGTCAGGGGTTCGTCGAGGTCGAGACGCCGATCCTCTGGACGCCCACGCCCGAGGGCGCCCGCGAGTTCGCGGTGCCCTCGCGCCTGCATCCCGGGGACTTCTACGTGCTCCCACAGAGCCCGCAGATCGCCAAGCAGCTGCTCATGGTGGCGGGATGCGACCGATACTTCCAGGTCGCGCGCTGCATGCGCGACGAGGACCTGCGAGCCGACCGCCAGTTCGAATTCACCCAGCTCGACATCGAGATGTCGTTCGCCGGTGGTCCCGAGGTCCGACGAGCCGTGACAGAAGCGGTGCTCCGCTCGACGCGAGCCGCGACGGGCGAGCGTCCCGGAGCCGTCGAGGAGATGACGGTCGAGGAGATGACCTGGCGCGAGGCGATGGAGCGCTTCGGGACCGACAAGCCCGACCTGCGCTTCGGGATGGAGCTGGTCGATCTCGACGGTGTCCTGGAGGGATCCGGGATCCGAGCATTCGAGGCACCTGCTCGCCGAGGCCTGGTCGTGCCGGGAGGGGCGACGCTCGGCAGGAGCCGGCTCGACGCGTTGGTCGAGCGGGCCACCTCGCTCGGTGCCAAGGGACTGGCCTGGTTCCGGGTGACGGCGGCGGGGTCGATGCCGGTGCTCGAGTCGCCGCTCGACAAGTTCTTCGACGACCCGACCAGAGCCGCGCTCGTGGGGGCGACCTCGGCGAACGAAGGCGACCTGTTGCTGGTGGTCGCGGACCAGTGGAGGACCGCTTGCAGCGTGCTCGGGCAGCTGCGGGTCGACCTCGGCAGGGCGCCGGTTGGTGAGGGCCCGCTGCGCTTCGTCTGGGTCACCGAGTTCCCGATGTTCGAGGGACTGGACGAAGCCGGCAACCCGCTCGCAGCGCACCATCCGTTCACCATGCCGCACCCCGACGACATCGCCCTGATGGCGAGCGACCCGCTCGCGGTCCGCTCCGCCGCCTACGACCTGGTGCTCAACGGTTGGGAGCTCGGCTCGGGCTCTGTCCGTATCCATCGCGAGGACATCCAGAGGAAGGTGTTCGAGGCTCTCGGGATAAGCGACGAAGAGGCAGAGGCGAGGTTCGGCTTCCTGCTCGGTGCGTTCCGCTACGGGGCTCCGCCACACGCTGGATTCGCGGTCGGGGTGGACCGTCTGGTGGCGATCCTGGCGGGGGAGGACAACATCAGAGAGGTGATCGCGTTCCCGAAGACCCAGTCCGGGAGCGATCTGATGACGGGCGCGCCCAAGCCGCTGCCGGCCTCGGCGCTGAAGGAACTCGGACTATCCCGGCCAGGCCGCGGAGGGAACCGGCCGGAGGGGACCCTGTAGGTGGCCGGGCGGAGCGCGCCGGGGGACGACCTGTTCGCCTCGGCGGCCGCCACGGTCCTGGAGCGCAACGGCCCTCTGGCCGCACGGTTGCGACCGAGGACTCTCGACGAGGTAATCGGCCAGCGCCACCTGGTGGCTCCGGGCGCGCCGCTTCGCGCCCTGGTGGAAGCGGACCGGGTGACGTCGGCGATCCTGTGGGGGCCTCCGGGCTCGGGTAAGACGACTCTCGCACTGGCCATCGCGGGCCACAGCTCCAAGGCCTTCGAGACCCTCCAGGCGGTGAGCGCCGGCGTCGCCGACGTGCGCGCAGCGATAGCGGCGGCTCGAGCACGTCTGGGCGAGCATGGCACCGGCACGATCCTCTTCATAGACGAGGTGCACCGGTTCAATCGCGCCCAGCAGGACGCGCTGTTGCCTTCGGTCGAGTCCGGTCTTGTGGTCCTGATCGGCGCCACGACCGAGAACCCGTACTTCAGCGTCAACGCACCGTTGCTCAGCAGGTCGACGCTCTGGCGTCTCGATGCGCTCGACGACGACGACATCCGTGCCGTGGCGGCGCGGGGCCTGCTAGCGGAGGGGGCGGAGGCCGATGCGGCCGCGATAGACGAGCTGGTGGCGTTGTCCGACGGCGATGCTCGCGCGGCGCTGGGGACCCTCGAGATAGCGATCTCCCTCGCGGCGGGACGGCGCCTCGAGGTGGTCGACATAGAGCGCGCACGGGCAGGACGCCTCTTCCACCACGGCCGGGACTCCCACTACGACATGGTGAGCGCCCTCATAAAGTCGGTCCGCGGCTCTGACCCCGACGCGGGGCTGTACTGGCTAGCCCGCTTGCTCGAGGCGGGAACGGACCCGCGCTTCGTGGCCAGGCGGCTCGTGATACTCGCGAGCGAGGACGTAGGCCTGGCGGACCCCATGGCCCTGGTCGTGGCTTCCGCGGCTGCGGGAGCGGTGGAGCTGGTCGGTCTGCCGGAGGCACAGCTCAACCTCGCCGAGGCGGTCGTGTACCTGGCGTCGGCCCCAAAGTCCAACCGGGTGACAACGGCTCTCGGCCGGGCCCTCGACGATGCACGTCGGGGCCCGCGAGCCGACGTCCCGGCGCACCTGCGTGACTCGCACTACGCCGGTGCAGGAATGCTTGGTCACGGCGAGGGCTACAGCTACCCTCACGACAGCCCGATTGGTTGGGTACGACAGGCGTACAGACCTGCTGAGATCGAGGGCCGCGTGTACTACGAGCCGAGCCCTCACGGCGCCGAGCCCGACGTCGCAGCCCGTCTCGAGCGGATCCGACGAGATCCCGAGAGCGCCGCATCGCCCGAGGAGGATTCCGGACCGTGACCTCACGAAAGAACCTCGCCTTCGCGGCAGTCGCCGTGACCCTGCTGGTTCCGTTCGTCGCCCTGGCGCCGTCCGCCTCGGCACGATCGACCGGGAGTTCGGGCCCCGCAGGTTCGGGGGGTCCCGGCGCCGGGACCACCGCGGGACGCCTGGTCAGGCTGTCCGCCCAATCAGAGACCCTTCCTCCCGGCGCCACGAGGGTGGGGCCCGTACGCGGCTCGGAGCTCATGAGCGGCCAGGTCGTGCTGCGCCCTGCCGATCCTTCTGCTCTGGATGCGTTCGTCGCGTCGGTATCGGACCCGGGCTCCCCCGACTACCGGCACTATCTCGGGGCCGGCCAGTTCGGACCGCGCTTCGGGGCGTCATCCGAGACCTTGGTGGCGACCCGGGCCTGGCTGGCCGAGCGGGGGCTGCGGGTCGGTTCGACGGACCCCGACGACCTGTCGGTGGGCTTCGAGGGCAGTGCGGATGATGTCGAGGCCGCCTTCGGGGTGGCCCTGGAGCGCTATCGCACGACGAATGGGGAGGTCCACTTCTCGGCGATGTCGCAGCCCCTGGTGCCTGCGGATCTCCTGCCGCAGCTGGAGGGGGTCCTCGGGCTCTCCGACTCGGGGGTCCCCCAGCCGTTGTCGGAGAGCGGCGTCGGCCGGCGAGTGGTTGCAACTGGCCGGAGCGACGATGCGCAGCGAGCAACTGTGGCACGGAGCGTGGCAAGGAGCGTGGCACGGAGCTCCGCGGTGAAGAGCGCGCTCTCGGGGCCGTCACCCTGCGGCTATGCGTCGGGTGCGGGCGGGTACACCGCCAACCAGCTGGCGGACGCCTACTCGATGCCCTCGATGTACTCGCAGGGGCGGCTCGGAGCAGGCGTGTCGGTGGCGCTCTTCGAGCTCGAGCCTTTCTCTCCGTCCGACATCGCAGCGTTCCAGTCCTGCTACGGGACCCACGCCAGCGTCTCTGTGACCAATGTGGACGGGGGGCCGGGTAGTGGGGCGGGAACGGGCGAGTCTGCGCTCGACATAGAGCAGATCATCGGGCTCGCCCCCGAGGCCTCGGTGCACGTCTACCAGGGGCCGTCGTACACCACGGCGAGCTTTTCGCAGGTGCTGAACGTCTACCAGGCGATAGCCGACCAGGACACTGCGTCGGTGGTGTCGACCAGTTGGGGCGCGTGCGAGGACCCGACCGTTTCGGGACTTACAAAGGCCGACGCCGAGGCCGAGGAGACGGTGTTCGAGCAGATGGCCGCCCAGGGCCAGAGCATCTTCGCCGCCTCCGGTGACTCGGGATCCGAGGATTGTTTCGAGGCGCCCGACGAGACGAACACCGGTTTGTGGGTGGACGACCCGGGCAGCGACCCCTACGTGACGAGTGTGGGCGGTACCTCCCTCACGAGCATCTCTCCGCGGTCGGAGGTCACCTGGAACGGCTGTGAGGGACAGTCCGGGGACTCGTGCGCAAAGCGAGGAGCTCCCTACGGCGCCGGCGGAGGGGGCATCTCCTCGTTCTGGGACATGCCCACCTGGCAGACGGGCCCCGGGGTGTCGAGCTCCTCCTCGGGATCGCCGTGCGGGGCGTCTGTCGGTGATTGCCGCGAGGTGCCCGACGTCTCGGCCTCGGCCGATCCCTTTCACGGCACCACCGTCTTCTTCGACGGGTACCCTCAGGTCTTCGGGGGTACCTCGGAGGCGGCGCCTCTGTGGGCGGCGGTCACCGCACTTGCGGACCAGGGTTGCCTCGGCCCCGCGAACACGCCTGCGGGCGGCCATACCGTCGGCTTCGCCAACCCAGACCTCTACCTGCTCGGCTCAGGCGTGTCGCCCCCGTTCAACGACATCATCACGGGGAACAACGATTTCACGGGAAACCACGGCGTCGACTACCCCGCCACCACCCACTACGACATGGCCACAGGATGGGGCTCTCCGATCGCCTCGTCTCTCGTGCCCGACCTCCAGCCCGCCGGCGGCTGTCCGACGGTGACCGGGGTGTCGCCTTCGCAGGGGGCGAGCCCCGGCGGCACCACCGTCACGATCAGCGGCTCCGACCTGGCGGGGACGACGAGCGTGCACTTCGGGTCGGTCGCGGCGACCGGCGTCAGCTACGACCCGACGACCGGGAAAGTGAGCGCAACCGCTCCGGCTCAGTCACTCTGCGGGTCGGTGGCAGTGAGGGTCACGACGGCGAACGGCACATCTGCTGACCAGCCGGCCGGCACCTTCGACTACGTAGGCCCCTGCGTCACGTCTCTCGTTCCGGCGGCGGGCTCACCCGACGGCGGCGACGTCGTGCGGATAAGCGGGGAAGGCTTCGCGGGTGCCACCGCGGTCCACTTCGGGTCCGCAGGGGCAGAGCGCTTCACGGTTGACTCGAACGACCTGATCAGCGCCGTCTCGCCGCCTCGGGGTTCACAGGGCTCGGTGGTCGACGTGACCGTCACGACACCGCGCGGAACGAGCGTCGCGTCTTCGTTGGGTGCCTACACCTTCACCTTCGATCCGGTCGTCTCCGGGCTCAGCCCGAGCTCGGGCACCGTACGAGGTGGAACGGAGGTGACGATCTCGGGGGCGAATTTCACGGGCACACGCGCCGTTTACTTCGGGGGCGTCGCTGCGAGCTTCTCGGTCCACGGCGCCCAGGCCATCGCCGCGCGTGCTCCGGCGGCTAGCTCGGGATCAGGCGGGGTCACCGTGTCGGTGGTCACCGATGTCGGACCCTCCATCTCCGAGCGCGGCTCGCTCTACACCTACCTGCTCCCCCCGGCGGGGTACTGGCTGGGGGCCAAGGACGGAGGGATTTTCAGCTACGGCGCCGCCTCGTTCCACGGTTCGATGGGTGGCCGGCACCTGAACGCCCCGATCGTGGGCATGGCCTCGACGACCGACGACGGTGGGTACTGGCTCGTAGCCTCCGACGGCGGGATCTTCGCCTTCGGTGACGCGAGGTTCTATGGATCCATGGGTGGCCGGCACCTGAACGCCCCGATCGTGGGCATGGCCTCGACGACCGACGACGGTGGGTACTGGCTCGTAGCCTCCGACGGCGGGATCTTCGCCTTCGGTGACGCGAGGT
>Ga0335075_10015162_pt1 | contig 11555 bp, 10 predicted proteins | sample Lox_Sample_24_FD_206723 | JGI IMG/M metagenome (GOLD analysis project Ga0335075, IMG submission 206723) | Soil microbial communities from Loxahatchee National Wildlife Refuge, Florida, United States - Lox_Sample_2.4 | ecosystem: Environmental > Terrestrial > Soil > Wetlands | place: USA...
CGCAGCAGATAGAAAAAGTCGCGGTCATCTGGAAAGCCGATGAAGCGCGGAGCGAGTCGATCGCCGCCCTTGCGGTCCACTTCGCTCATGCCGGCGATCAGGTGCTGCACGATGAGGCTTCCCCCCCTTCTCACATACAAGGCCAGATAGGTGTGCTCCAGCGCGTTCATGTCGAGATGCATGGCGTAACGGCATCCGTATGCCTGGAATACTCGGGTCATGGCCGAGGGCGTCGAGTCCGAAAAGTAGCCGTAGATGAGGTACCTCGATTCGGCCGATTCCTGCATGCACACCCCCGCACGCAGCGTTCGCAGATGCTCCTCGCTCGACCCCGACCAATTGCCCGGTCCCCAGCGATTGACGAGCGCTCCGGGCCTCGATGTCCCGTCCGCGCCGACCTCGATCAGAGGCACTCCGTTCTGCCGCGCCTGGCGCACATGCGCCAGCGCGGCATCGTCCTCGCGGCTCCAGGTTTTCATCGTCACCTGCCCCGAATCGCTCACCAGCAGCGTGGCCAGTCCGGGCTGCAATTTGCTGAATATGGTGCCCTGCTCGATGAAGCCGTAATGGCTGCCCTCGTTCTGCTCGGCGAGCGCGCCATAGCGAAACGCGCCATGTTCGCGCTTGAAGCCGCCCGCGAAGGTCGCCGCCGTTCGGCCCACCAGCACCGGATTGACCATGCCCGTGGTCACGAGAGGCGCGACCTGCCCGATGCCATCCGGCCCGGGCAGTCGGGGGTCGCGCACGGACTCGAGGCTGCGCTCGGACCATCCCACGCGCGGATGATCCGTGCCGAGCTCGAAGCCGAGGTCGAACTGCGCAAGGTCGAAAGCCACCAGATAATCCAGTGCGTTGGCCTCGACCGTGTCGAGCGCATTGACCAGATCGGCGCGCGATACCAGGATGGCCTGCGCAATCGCGTGCGGCTGGATCACGCTCACGAAAACCCCGGGACTCCCCGACACCGCGTACCAGCGGCCCATTGCAAGCTCCGAGATGCCCGGACCCACGTCGATGGCCAGATGCTCGGGCCGCACGCCCACGCTCTGGAACTCGGGGGCAAGCGCAGCCGCCTTGGGCGCCGGGCCCCTCGCCTCCTCCGGGAGCGCCGCGAGCGCAGCGGCAGCTCCCTGCTCGCGGAAGGCATCCTGGAACACCTCCTTGCGAACGAACTGGACGATCTTGTCCCCGCCCCACACATGATCCCGCAGCAGGTTCGTGATGCGCTCCAGATTCGTATAGCTGCCCGGCACGGCGTTGCGCAAAGACAGCCGATTTTCGCAAAGCGGCGCATACGGAAGACCGGAGGCGCGCGCCCGCTCCAGATCTTCGCTGCCGTTCCCCCAGAGAGGACAGTCGATGGTGGCATCGCTCGAGACGATGCGTATACCGAAGGGAAACGAGGGATCGAGCGTGAGGCGCTGCGCGCCCGGATTGGAATTCTCCAGGTGATAGAAGCTCTCCCGCTCATCCGCAGGACGCCGTACGGACAGCAAGAACCACGCATTGATCGACGGATTCAGGTTGATCAGCGTAACGCTCGGGTCGCTGGGCGTGCTTGCCTCGAGGCGCGTGGTCTCGCGAAATGGCTGCAACTCGACGATGCCCTTCGGCCGCACCGCCAGGTACTGCGCCCATTGCGTCTCGGCCACGCCGGCCACTGCCGCGCCGTGGGCGCCGAGCAGAAACGCAGCCAGCATCCGCGAGCCACGGATCGCGCGTGTCCTCAGAAGACCCATCCGGCGACTTCGAGCAGGCCCCGCTTCCACGGCAGCCGGTGAGTGACTCCGCTGCGGCCGCGGTATTCCTGCCGATGCTGCACGTACCAATCGTAGTTGCGCAGCAGCGCATCGCGATTCGAATAGCGCGGGGCGAAATTCAAGCACCGCGCGGCGTGATCGATCGACACGAAGCTCTCGCGCCCGGCGGTCTCGTAGACCCATTCGTACAGCGGTGAAAGATGGAGCCGCTCCAGAACGCGCAATGCGGCGATCGCCGGCCCCGCCGGCAAGGAGACCACGTGCTTGCCATGTCCGGCGCGATCGAGGACTGCTTGCAACCCCTCGCGCAGCGTGCCGAATTCGCTCGCCCCGATGTTGAACGTGTCGTTGACCGTGTGCCTGTCCAGCTGCATGCACCGATGGATCACCTCGCACAGGTCCTCGACATCGAGAAGCTGATAGAGATTGTTCCCCGAGCCGAGGACGGGGAAGTTGCGGCCGCGATAAGCCCAGTCATAGAGAAGCTCGAAGACGCCGAGCCGCTCCGGGCCCACGAAGCTCTTCGGCCGCAGGATGGGCACGCAAAGACCCGCCCTGCGGTATCCCAAACAGTCCTCCTCGGCATGAATCTTCGCTTCCCCGTACGCGCCGACACCCTGAAGGCGATCGCTCTCGCGGATGGGATGATGATCCGGGATGCCGTACACGGCGGTCGAGGAGATGAAGACGAATCGCGATACGCCGCAGCGCTCGGCCTGTTGCAGCAGGCAGTGGGTGCCGCCGACGTCCGTCGAATAGATCTCGGCGGGCGTGCTGCGCGGCAGGGCCGCCGCACAATGAACCACCACGTCGACCTGCGCAAGCGCACGCCGTACCGCCGCCTGATCCCGGATGTCGGACTGCATGACGTCGATCAGGGGCCTCTCGGGGTAGTCGAAGTCGGCGATATCCATGGACCGCACGGCGTAGCCGCGCGCCAGGAGATGGCGGATCAGATTGATTCCCAGGAAACCCGCACCGCCCGTGACCAGGCACAACCGCTTCAAGATTCACCGACCCTTGCGTTCAGATGACGACCGCGGCGCGCAATGGCCGCCCGAGCCACAACCCATTAGATCCTGCGTTCGCTCGGCGTGCCAGCGGAGAAGATCCGCATGGACTCAGGAATATCCCTTAGTCGCATGGCGTCGCTTTCGTATCGTCTGCGGCAAGCCGCAGCGCAATCCGCACAAGTGCGGGCGCAGCGGCCGGCGGCCGCGTGATACAAAGCCCCAATGTCGGCCTGTGGTGTCGGCCTGTGGGACCCAATTCCGTGACATCGACCTGCGAGACGCACCCCCCCGCCGCCCCCTCGGGCATTGAGGGTAAGCGCCCCGGCACGCTGGTCCTGGCGGCGCTCGAGAGCCTTCGCCCGTATCAGTGGATCAAGAACACACTGGTCTTCGTGCCGCTGGCCGGAGCCCATCGGCTGGGTGACATCGGGTTGCTCACGAATGCCCTGCGCGCTTTCCTGGCATTCAGTCTCTGTGCCTCCGCCGTCTATCTCATCAATGATCTGCAGGACGCAGCCGCCGACCGGCTGCATCCTCACAAGAGGAGCCGCCCGATCGCCTCGGGCCGCCTTCCGCCCGCATGCGCCGTCGCCCTGATACCCGTGCTGCTGGCGGGGGCCCTCGCCGCAGCGTGGCCCCTTGGTCGTTGCGCGGCCGCCCTCGCTCTGTACGTGGCCCTGATGGTGGCCTACAGCCTGTGGCTCAAGGCCATGGTTCTGCTCGATGCCTTCGTTCTGGCCGGCGGATATGCGCTGCGGGTGATCGCCGGCGGCCTGGCGGTGAGCATCCCGCCCTCGCCCCGCCTGCTGGCGTTTTGCATCTTCATCTTCGTCAGTCTCGCATTGCTGAAGCGCTATGCGGAGCTGGCCCTGCTGCGAGTGCGCGACGGGGCCAACACTCATGCGCGGGGCTACCTGCTGGAAGACCAGGGCTTCATCGTCTCGCTCGGCATCGCCTGCGGGACGCTTGCCGTGCTGGTTCTCGCCGTCTACATGAGCAGCGAGAACATCGGGCTTCTCTACAGCCGATCGGAGCTCATCTGGCTCACTTGCGTGCTGCTGCTCTATTGGATCAGCCACGTCTGGCTCGCAGCTCACCGCGGGCGCATGACGGACGACCCGCTGGTCTTTGCCGTCAAGGATCGCACGAGTGTGGCGCTGATCCTGTTGATGGGAGCGAGCGCATGGCTTGCGGTATGAGCGCGGCACGGAATCCGGGCGCGCGCGGCCGAGGGAGAGAGCCTTGTTGATCGAAGCGCTCCGAAAGCACGAGAAATATGATGCCTTGATCCGCGCGAGCCAGGCGCTGGTGCCGATGCGCACGGCGGTGGTCCACCCGTGCGATGAGAGCTCGCTCACCGCCGCGATCGATGCCGCCGCTGCCCGCATCATCCAGCCGATTCTGATCGGCCCGCAGGCCCGTATCCGCGCACTGGCGGGCGAGCTGCGGCTGGATCTGCGCCCCTATGCATTGATCGACACTGCGCACAGCCACGCGTCGGCCGCGAAAGGCGTCGAGATCGTACGGTCGGGTCAGGCCGAGGCGCTGATGAAGGGAAGTCTGCACACCGATGAGCTGATGGCCGAGGTGGTTCATAAGGACACGGGCTTGCGCACGGCACGGCGCATCACTCATGTCTTCATCATGGATGTGCCCACTTACGGCAAGACGCTCTTCATAACCGATGCGGCCGTCAACATCTTCCCGAGCCTCGAGGAGAAAGCCGACATCGTGCAGAACGCAGTCGATCTCGCTCGAGCTCTGGGTGTCGAACGACCCAAGGTGGCGATTCTTTCCGCCGTCGAGACGGTGAGCTCCAAGATCCCATCGACGATCGACGCCGCCGCACTGTGCAAGATGGCCGAACGAGGGCAAATCACCGGCGCGCTGCTCGATGGTCCGCTCGCGCTCGACAATGCCATCAGCCTCCAGGCCGCGGAAATCAAGCACATCCGCTCGCCGGTGGCCGGCGACGCCGACATACTGGTCGTGCCCGACATGGAGGCGGGCAACCTGCTCGCGAAGGAGCTCACCTTCCTCGCCAATGCCGATGCGGCGGGTATCGTTCTCGGTGCGCGCGTACCCATCATTCTCACCAGCCGAGCCGACAGCGTCCGCACGCGCCTGGCAAGCTGCGCCGTGGCAGCGCTCTATGCGCATGCGCTCGCCGCCCGGCGATCGTCCGGGTAACCACACGGCGCAATAAGGGAAGTCGCGCATTGGCATTGCCCGCCGGCTCGGCGACAGTATCCCTGGCAGAAGAGGATGAGCACATGGATATGGACCTTCGCAAAGCACTCTACGAGCGTCGCGCGGTGCGCGAGTACGCGGACCGGGCGGTGGACCATCAGGTCATCGATCGGCTCATCGCTGCGGCTGCCGGTCCATGGTGTATCGAGGATTGCGCGCTTGCCGCCCAGAACTTGATGCTCGCCGCTTGCGGCGAGGGACTGGGGTCGTGCTGGATCGGATTCGCGCAAGCCTATCTGAACACGCCCGCCGGCAAGGCGCTGCTGCGCTTGCCGCCCGCCTGTGTGCCCGTTGCGCCTCTCATCGTGGGGTTCGGCAAAGGGCCCGTGCAGTCCGTTCCACGCAACAAGCCGGACGTCACCTGGCTGGGCTAGGGAGCGAGCATGGCATCCCCGCACCCGCACCCGCACGCCCATCCCCGCCCCCGTGCCTTGCGCGCCCCGGTGAGCATCTCGGGAACTCATGTGCATCTGACCGCTGCCGCCATAGAGGCGCTGTTCAGCGACCACTACCGGCTCCACGAATACTCCCGGCTTCTCCAGCCGGCCGTGTACGAGGCCTACGAGACCGTGACGCTCATCGGGCCGCGGGGGCATCTGGACCATGTGCGGGTCATCGGGCCGCCGCGGTCCGAGAATCAAGTCGAATTATCCTCCACCGATGCGCTCGCGCTCGGGATCGCTGCGCCGGTGCGCAGATCGGGCGAGGTCGGCAACACTCCGGGTATCCTGATCAAGGGCCCGCGATCCACGTTGCGGCTCGAGCACGGGGTGATCCGTGCCCTGCGTCATGTGCACATGAGCCCCGCGGATTCCCTGCGTGCCGGGGTCAGGGATGGCGATCGTCTCGAGGCGACCGCCGGTCGAGCGCCGGCCACTTTGCGCGACGTGCTGGTTCGAGTCTCGCCCGACTACCGGCTGGAGCTCCACATCGACGCGCACGAGGCCAATGCGCTGGGCCTGCATGCCGGCGATCGCGTCGAGCTGCGCAAAGTCAGCGCCGCCGCCCCTCGATCGGCCAGGTAGCTTTTCTCATCGCCTCCGCCCCGCACCGGGCTTGCGGCGTGCAGGTGGCCTTGCCGGGAGCTGCCGGTTCGCGACATGAAAATGGCGGATTCTTGCAGGCGAATCCGCGGCGGACTCCGTAGGTTCATGGCTGCTCGCCCTGCAGCTCGAGTCCGATGTCCCGCCCCAATATCGTCATTTTGATGTGCGACCAGATGAGCGCACGTGCCTTGCCGGCCTACGGTCATTCCCTGGTAAGGACGCCCCACATCGACGCGATCGCCGAGCGCGGCGCCGTGTTCGAGAGCTGCTACACGAATTTCCCGTTGTGCGCCCCGGCGCGCCTTGCGCTCATGACCGGCAAGCTCTGCTCCAACATCGGCGCCTGGGACAATGCGGCGCTGTTGCCGCCGGACGTCCCGACTTTCGCGCACTATCTGCGCCTGCTCGGCTATCGGACCTGTCTCTCGGGAAAGATGCACTTCATCGGCCCCGACCAGCTGCATGGTTTCGAGGAGCGCGTGACCACGGATATCTGCCCCTCGGATTTCAACTGGACGGCGGACTGGGACGATCCCTGGCGCACCATGGACTGGTTCCACGACATGAAGAACGTACGCAACGCCGGCATCGCCGAGCGGTCGCTGCAGCAGGATTTCGACGAGGAGGCTGCCTTTCACGCCAAGCGCAAGATCTTCGACTGGGCACGCGATCCGGACCGGCGGCCGTTCTTGCTGGTCTGCTCCTTTACCCATCCGCACGATCCGTACGTGACGCCGCAGCGCTTCTGGGACCTGTATCGCGACGCCGACATCGACCTGCCGCGCGTCCCTTACATCGAGCCCGAGCGGCGCGATCCGCACAGCCGCCGGCTCTGGGAGCAGTACGATCGCGGGGAGCTCGAGATCACCAGCGCCGAGGTGCTGCGTGCGCGCCACGCCTATTACGGCAGCATCTCCTATGTCGATGAGCGCATCGGCGAGGTGCTCGAGGCGCTGCGTCGAACCAAGCTGAGCGACGACACCGTCGTCATCCTCTGCACCGACCACGGCGACATGATCGGCGAGCGCGGGCTGTGGTACAAGATGAGCTTCTATGACTGGTCGGCACGCATTCCACTGATCATGGCGGGTCCCGGCGTGCCGCGCGGGCGGCGCGTGCGCTCGCATTGCGGCTTGTCCGACCTGCTGCCCACCCTGGTGGACATCGCCGCGGGCGGCGCATGGTCCGGGTACGCCGACCCGATCGACGGCAAGAGCCTGCTGCCCCTGTTCGCAGCGGAGGATGCCGAGCGCGTGGCGGCGAGCGAGCTGTACTCCGAGGGCGTCGCCGCCCCCTACGTCATGCTGCGCAAGGGCCGCTACAAGTTCACGTTCGTCGAGCACGACCCGCCGCAGCTCTATGACATGGAAAAGGACCCGGATGAGCTCAACGACCTGGCGGGCGATCCGGCGCATGCGCCGGTCGTTGCCGAGCTGCGCGAGCAGGTGCTGCGGCGCTGGGACCCGCCGCGCCTGAAGCGCGAGATCCTGAGCAGCCAGCGGCGGCGGCGGCTCATCTACCGGGCGCTCACCACGGGGCGCGTCGCGCCCTGGGATTTTCAGCCCTGGGAGGATGCCTCGAAGCGCTACTATCGCGGCACGAGCTCCTACCACGAAGCCGAAGCACGGGACCTGTTGCGGCCCTGAGGCGCGGCCATGGGAACCTTGCGCGCAGCCCTCGTTCCCGTTTTGCTGGCCTGCGCCGTGCTTGGCGGACCGCTCGGCAGCCGGTCGGTGCGCGCCGCCGAAGCGCCCGCTTGCGGCACGGTGCGCATGAGCTCGCCCGGCTGGAGCGATCTGGAGGCCACCGACGACATCGCCGGGTTGCTGCTCAGGGGCCTCGGCTATCAACAGAATGTGGACACGCTGTCGGTCGCCATCACCTATCAGGCGCTCAGCAACGGCCAGATCGACGTATTTCTGGGCGACTGGTCGCCCGCGCACGATCACTTCACCCAGCCCTTGCTCGCTGCCGGCAAGATCGAGCGGCTGGAGCGGAATCTCTCCGGCGCGAAGTACACGCTCGTGGTACCCGATTATGTGGCGGCTGCCGGCGTCAGGACCTTCGCGGATCTCGCCGCTCACGGCGATCAATTCCATCACCGCATCTATGGGATCGACGCGGGCTCGCCGGGCAACGAGAGCATCGAGAAGGCGATCGCGGGCAGCGCGCTCGAGGGCTGGGAAGTGGTGCCCTCCTCCGAGCAGGGCATGCTCGCGCAGGTCGCCCGCGACATCGCCCGCAAGCGCTGGGTGGTGTTTCTCGGCTGGGAGCCGCACCCGATGAATAGCACGTTCAAGCTCGTCTACCTGGCGGGCGGCGATGCGTTCTTCGGCCCGAACTATGGCGGCGGCACGGTGTACACGGTGGCGCGCAGCGGGTTCTCCCGCTCCTGCCCGAACGTTGCGCATCTGCTGCGCCAGCTCTCCTTCAGCGTCCCCGCCGAGAACGAGATGATGGCCGCCATCGATGAGGGCAAGCAGTCGGGCGCCGAGGCGGCTGCGGCCTACCTCAAGGCTCACCCCGAGGTATTGCCGCTATGGCTCGACGGGGTGCTTACCCGGGATGGCCGGCCCGGCCTGCCGGCGGTCAAGGCGTCGCTCGGCTCGACCGGGTAGCCATGAATCGCGCGCTCATCGTGCTCGGAAGCGTCGCCATTCTGGCAGGGCTCCTGTGGCCGTGGCTCAGAAAGGCGCACCTCTTCAGACTCCCCGGCGACATCGTCATCGATCGGCCGGGATTCAAGCTGTACGTTCCGATCACCACGATGCTGCTCGTGAGCCTGGCGCTCACCATCATCGCCTGGCTCTTTCGAAGGTGACCGGCGCGCGACTGCGAGCCGGGTGCGGCGCGCATCAGCTCGCGCTCACCATGCGCGGTACGGCCTCGATCACGGCCTCGACGGAGCCGAACTGCTCTGGATGCTTGAGCAGCGCCGCAGCCATGGCCAGCGCCGCGCCCTCGCATTGCGCCCGCAAGGCGGCATCGCCGATGCCCTCGAGGTCGAGCACGTGCGCGAAACCCAGGATGCGGCGGATCATCTTGCAGGCAGCGAAGCCCAGCATGTCGGCAAACAGCGTGTCCATGAATGCGGCGCGTGCGCGCTCGAGCGAGAGCGCATCGGCGGGCTCGCGGAACATCGCGGGCGGGTAGGCATCGCCCGCCGCGTGCGCGGCCCACAGCGAGAGGAAGCGCTCGCGGAACGTGGTCCAGAAGACTCGCACCTGCTCCAGGATCCAGCTCCGGTAGGCGACCCGATCGTCACCCGGGCGCGCGTGGCCGGCCTGCGAGTACCAGCTCAGCAACAAGTTGCCGAAGAAAGCTCCGAGATCGAAACCGATGGGCCCGTGGAATGCGAACTCCGGGTCGATTACGCGGGTGTCCTCTGCGGTCGCCATCACGGAGCCTGAATGAAGATCGCCATGAATGAGCGCCTGCGCGCAAGTGAGGAATTTGTGCCCGAAGGCCGCGGCGGCGATCTTGAGCGGCCCGTCCGCGCGCAGGTCCCGGACCAGCGCGTCGAGATGCGGCGCGGTGTGGCGGTTGCGATCGGCCGACCGATAAGGCTCCTGGAAGATCAAGTCCACCGTGATGCGGATCAGAGGCTGGTTTGCGGCGAACAGCGCGACCTCGCTCATCTTGCGCTCGAACGGCCGAGCGAGGTCGGAAGTGAAGAAGCAGGCGCGCGCCACGTACTCGCCGATGTCGCGCGCCGCAGCCGGATAGCGCCGCCCTGCGATGAGGCCCTGGCGCAGGATGATGTGCGGCGCGAGGCGCTCCATGACGATGCAGTGAAGCTCGCGCTCGAAGTGATAGACCCTCGGGATCGAGGAGCCGACGTGCGGGGCGACGATGCCGAAGTAGGCGTTCTCGAAAAAGGCCCGCTCGGGCGACATGGGCCACCCCGGCCCGGCGGCGCGCACATAGGGAAGCGCCTGCTTGACGCACACCGAGCCCAGGGCACCTTGCACGATGAAGACCAGATTGAGATTTCCATCGCCCACTTCATTCACGCGCCACTCCTCGGGCCGTCCCCCGAGGCGTGCGCGCACCTCCCCGAGCGAGGCGATGAACGAGGGCAAAGTCCCGGCGTCGAGGATTCGGTAGGGAGCCGCGGCGCTCATCGTGGAAGCGGCGCGGGGCCGCCCGCCAACTGCGCCGCCGGCAGCGCCTCGCCGCCGAACGCCAATCCCGGGTCCACCGCAGCTTGCGTCCCATAGGTGCGAAATTTCTCCGCCACCCGCTGCATCTCCGCTGCATCCAGCATACGCACGTCGCCGAGCGCCATGGCCGCGCAGTACTTTCCCGCCAGGTCCTCCACCTCGCCGGCCAGCGCCAGCGCGCCCTCCAGATGAGCGCCGAGGGCGATCACACCGTGATTGGCGAGCAGGCACGCGCGCCGCCCCGCGAGCGCCTCGAGCGCCGCATCGGAAAGCTCCTGCGAGCCGAACGTATGATAGGGCGCGCAGCGGATGTCCGCGCCGCCGGCGACCGCCACCATGTAGTGAAATGCGGGAATGCCGCGGCCCGTGCAGGCCAGTGCCGTGGCGCTCGGCGAATGGGTGTGCACGATGGCTTGGATGTCGGCGCGCGCCGCCAGGATGTCGCGATGGAAGCGCCACTCGCTCGAGGGGCGGCGGCGTCCGAACCAGCGCCCGTCGAGGGAAACGAGCGGAATGTCGCCGGCCTCGAGCGTGTCGTAGGCCATCCCGGTGGGACTCACGAAGAATGCGCGCTCATCGCGGCGCACGCTGATGTTGCCGGAAGTGCCGTATGACAGACCGCGGCGTGCGAGCTCCCGGCAACCCATGAGCAGCGCCGCGCGCAGCGCCTGGTCCGTGTGGGATGCGGAGCTCACTGCGCCGCGCATGCTTCGGGGTGGAGGCTTCGCAGACCCGAACTGCTCGCGGCGCACACGCCGCACTCGGTGATCAGGCCGGTCACGAGCCTCGCGGGCGTCACGTCGAAGGCGAGATTCAGGGCCGCACTCCCCTCGGGCATGACCCTGACGGTGTGCAAAGCCCCCGAGGCGGTCTTGCCGGTCATGTGCGTGAGCTCCGCGGCCGAGCGCTCCTCGATCGGTATCGCAAGGCCGTCATCGAGCGACCAATCGATCGTGCTCGAGGGCAATGCCGCGTAGAACGGGACGGCGTTGTCCTGCGCGGCAAGCGCCTTGAGATACGTGCCAACCTTGTTGCAGACATCTCCGCCGGCGGTCGCGCGGTCGCTCCCCACGAGCACCAGATCCACCTGTCCGCGCTGCATGAGGTGTCCTCCCAGATTATCCGCGATGATGGTGTGCGGGACGCCGTGCGCGGCCAGCTCGTAGGCGGTGAGCAAGGCGCCCTGATTGCGCGGCCGAGTCTCATCCACCCACACGTGAACGGGGATCCCCGCATCATGCGCCATGTAAATGGGCGCGAGCGCCGTGCCCCAATCGACGCAGGCGAGCCAGCCGGCATTGCAGTGCGTGAGAATGTTGATGC
>Ga0335075_10015163_pt1 | contig 11555 bp, 4 predicted proteins | sample Lox_Sample_24_FD_206723 | JGI IMG/M metagenome (GOLD analysis project Ga0335075, IMG submission 206723) | Soil microbial communities from Loxahatchee National Wildlife Refuge, Florida, United States - Lox_Sample_2.4 | ecosystem: Environmental > Terrestrial > Soil > Wetlands | place: USA: Florida...
GCCGGTCGGGCAGCCGGAAAACGTCGTACCAGTCCCCGCCGACCGCCGTGGTCCGCGGCAGGTACCGTCCGGCCAGGATCAGGCCGGGCACGCTCGGCAGCTTGTCGGGCAGCAGGCTGCGCTGCAAGGTGACCGCGGCCGCGTGCTCCTTCTCGTACATCTCGGCTCGCTCCACCGCGAGCGCGCACTGGCCGGCCAGCGCCTCAAGGAAGACCCGTTCCTCTTCGGTGATCTGCCGCGGCTGCCGGAAGGAGAACCGCAGCGCGCCGAGCGGCATCCCGGCCGCCAGCAGCGGCAGGCCGACCCAGGCCTGCTCGTCGCCGGTGTCGAGCACCCGCCCGGCCGCGGCGCCGGCCGGACCGGCCGCAGGACCCGCCGGATCCGGACCGGCGGAATCGGTCTCGAACTGCTTGCGCAGCTCCTCCGGATCGGCGATCAGCACCGGGCGCCGCGTCGCGATCGCGCGGGTCATCACACCCGGGGTGTCCAGGGTCAGCCGGGCTTCGGCCGCATCCGGCCCGGCCGCACCGAGGCCGTCGGCGTTGATCACCCGCAGCCCGAGTTTCTCCTCGTCAAGCAGGGCCACCGCGGAGCGCAGCGCGCCGATCGCGGTGCGGCCCACCTCGGTGATCACCTCGACCACCTGCTCGACGTCGAGCGCCTCGGCGAGCATCGCGGTGGCCTGCTGTAGCCGCGCCGTGCGCAGCGCGGCCGCCGACAGCTGGTCGGTCAGCCGGCCGCGCATCTCCTCCGCCTCACGCTGGCTTGTCACATCGGTGCAGGCGCCGACCCACTCGGCGATCTTGCCGTCGCGCTCGATCGGCACCGCCCGGACGTCGTAATGCCGGTAGGACCCGGTCCTGGTGCGCATCCGGAAGCGGCCGTCGAAGATCCGGCCGGTGCGCAGCGATTCGTGCCAGTCCCGCTCTACCCGGTCAAGGTCCTCCGGGTGGATGGAGTCAAGCCACCCGCTGCCGAGGAACTCCGCTTCGGTCTGCCCGGTGATCCACCGCCACTCGGCGGAATCCTCGAGCATCTCCCCGTCGGGCGAGGCCACCCAGATGATCTGCGCGCCGCCCTGCACGAGTGCCCGGTACCGTTCCTCGCTGCGCCGCAGCGCCTCCTCGGTCGCCGGTCCGGTGCCGCTACCGGTATTACCGGTACTACCGGTTACGCCATCGACAATGGTCACCCCGACGCCGGCGGGCGTGCCGTCCGGGCCGTGCAGCGGAAACCAGTGGTAGACCCGCATCCCGGCCGGCCGGCCCTCGCCCGCGGAGTCCACCGGGCCCGCGCCACCCAGGGCACCCAAGGCACCCAAGGCACCCAAGCCGCCCACGTCATCCGGGGCGAAGCTCTCCATCGCCGGCCGCCCCTGCGCGAGCACCTTGTCGATCGTCGCCTCGGCCCGCGCGGCCTCGGCCTCCGGCCACGCCTCGGCGATCGTGCGCCCCGCGAAATCTCCCACTGGCCGCCGGTACATGCTGGCAAACGCTGAATTCACCCACAAGAACCGCAAATCGGTGTCAAGGACACCCATCGCCGTCGGGGAGTCGCGGAGGACAGCAGCGGACAGCCAGGATTCGAATTCGTCCAAGCCGGCCTCCCGCTGCTTCGGCACGGAGGTGTCAGCGCTCAACCGAGCACCTCGCCCTCCGTGCAGGCGCCTGCCATTGGCAGCTCCTTCCTGCTCTGCGCTGCCAGCCGCACAGTGCGCACACCACGCGCGTGACGTCTGGCCGCAGCCCGCTGACAGCCCGGCTCGCACCTTCGCCGCAGCGGTCATTCAGAATAAGCGTGCCACAATCCAGGTACCGATGCTGCCAGCTAGCGGCATGTAAGCCAAGTGCGTATCGGCTCCGGCCAGGTCACACTGGGCGGGGGCGGGCCGGAAAACACGACACGGACGGGATCCCCGCCATCAGCGGGCACAATGGTGACAGCATGGGTAAATTCTCGTACAGCGGATGATGTGTCCCCTCGCCGACCGCTGCCTGGTGCGGGCATCGGGGGCGAAGCGTCGTTTTCACGTCTCCAGATCTGAGAGGCTATCAGGGTGAGCCCGCACAGCCGGCGTCGTGGCCAGGCAGGTAACGTCGCGCCTCCTAACGCGCTGTTCGACGAGCTCCTGCACGCCGCGCGGGAGCTGCTGGCCGTGCGCAGCCCGCTGGACGCCGAGCTGATGGTGAGCGACCTGCTAGGAACCTGGTGGCCGCAGCGGCACCACACCGTCGGCGGCGCGGGCGTCGAGCAGCTCATCGGCGAGGGACTCGTCGGGTACGCGGCGGGCAAGCGATCTCCGGCCGCGCTCGCGCTGCTGTCCGGCATCGCCTGCCTGGGCACGTCGCGGCAGGCGGCGGCGGCCGAGCAGGCGGCCATCACGCTCATGGATTCCGGGGTCAAAGCGCCCGGCTGGGCCGACCACCTCGGCGCCGTCGCCCCCGCCGAGTGCTACGTCAACCCGGACGAATGGGGCGACCAGGACGAGCTCATCTGCGTGTTCAGCTACGCGGGCGACGAGCCGCACGCGCTTGTCTGCGTGATCGACTACAACGTCTCGGGCATGATCCGCGACGGCTGGGTCAGCTCTCAGGTGAACAAGCTGCTCGAGCACTGCCGCCGCGTGTCCGAGGCCCGCGGCGGCGCGCGACCGGAGGACGGCTTCCGGCAGATCGACGCGCCGACGGCGAGGAAGATGCTCGAGGCGGCGCTCGCCGCCACCGATGAGGCGGAGGATCCGCCGGTCAGTGACGCCTTCGCCGCCAGGCACGCGTTCATCAGGGCACGCGTCCGCGCGCTGCCCCCCGCCCCCGGCCGCCCGCTGCGGGCCAACACGGCGCGGGCCAAGCGGTCCTGGTCCACCGAACGGCGGGCGCTGATCGCCGCCGAGTTCCTCGCCTCCGACGAGGCCGAAGACCTCTCCGACCGGCAGGCCGCCAGCCGGTGCGCGGACCGCATCATCGATTTCGGCTGCGATCAGGACAGCGGTCGGCCGCTGCGGATGTCCCCGGTCAAGGTGCAGAACTTCATGCTGACGTGGCTACCGCGCAAGGTGATGCTCTCGGTCGCCGATCAGAACGCGATGCCGCACGTGGTGGACGCGTGGATCCGTTGGTCGAGCCGGAAGCGCGGGCTATCCGAGGCGTCCGTCGGGCTGATGCTCGACACGCTCTACGACTCGATGGCCACGTTCTCCCGGATCTACCGGGACCCGGCCGAGTTCGGGCTGGACGAGAAGCTCGTCGCCCGGCTGCTGCCGGACTCCGACCTGGAGGCGCTGCCCCGGCGGGCCTTCGCCTTCCCGCTCCTAGAGGGCAAGCACGGCGGGGTTGACCTGTCCAAGCTTGACCCGGCCGACCCGGCCGACCGGCGGCTGCTGCTCGGCGCCGACCACGACACCAAGACCGGCAGCCCCTCCTCGGCCGGCGTCGGCCGGCACATCGACCGGCACCTGGCCCTCGCCGACCGGCTCTGGCGCGGCTCTCCGCCCGCGCTGTGGGACGCCGCGCAGCGGCTGCTCGACACCGGCGAGGACCGGCACATGGTCCTGCACGCCCTGATGGACGTGCTGGAAGCGGCCGGCGGGGACGAGGCGGCCCTCGAGATAGCGCTCCGCGAGCTCGCCACCGGGCTGACGGACGACGACCTGAACGGACTCGGCAACCTCGACTCCTGATTAAGAGCCGATCATCTCGAACGGTCCCGTGGCTTCGGCCGCTCCGCAGCGGGGCCGAAGCCGCCACCGCCCGGGGTCTCGATCACGAACACATCGGCTGCGGACAGCGTTACCGAGTCGCACGCGGTCATCGGTGTTGTGGTGCCGTCGGGATGCCCTATCCAGTGACGCCCTGGGGCGCCCGGTTCGCCGCCAGCGAGCCCGAACGCCGGGACCCTGCGATGGCCGCTCAGGGTGGTGACCATCATCTCTTCGAGGAAGATAAGGCGTCTGGTGGCGCCGTCGCCGCCGTGCCAGCGGCCCTGGCCGCCGCTGCCGCGGCGGATGGCGTAGGACTCCAGGCGGACCGGGTAGCGCCACTCGAGGACTTCGGGGTCGGTCAGGCGGGAGTTGGTCATCTTCGTCTGGACCACGTCGGTGCCGTCGAAGCCGGGGCCCGCGCCTGAGCCGCTGGCGACGGTCTCGTAGTACTGGTAGCGGTCGTTGCCGAAGGTGACGTTGTTCATCGTGCCGGAACCCTCGGCCATCGTGCCTAGGGCGGCGTAGAGGGCGCCGGTGATGGCCTGGCTCGTCTCGACGTTGCCGGCCGCGACCGCGGCCGGGTATTCGGGCGAGAGCATCGAGCCGGGCGGGATGACCACGGTGAGGGGCTTGAGGCAGCCGGCGTTGAGGGGGATGTCCTTGTCGACCAGGGTGCGGAAGACGTACAGGACCGCGGCCATCGCCACGCTGGAGGGGGCGTTGAAGTTGCCATCGAGTTGCGGGCTGGTCCCGGTGAAGTCGATGACGGCGGTCCTCGTCGGGTGGTCGACGGTGACCTTGACGCGGATCATGGCACCGTTGTCCATCTCGTAGCAGAAGGCGCCGTCGGTCAGCCTGGTGATCACGTCACGGATCGCCTGGGCGGCGTTCTCCTGGACGTGAGCCATATAGGCCTGGACGACGTCGAGGCCGTAGGTGCTGACCATGCGCCGCAATTCCGCGACGCCCTTCGCGTTCGCGGCTGTCTGCGCGCGGAGATCGGCAAGGTTGGTGGCCGGGTCCCTGGACGGGTACTCGGCGCCGGAGAGCAGCTCCATCGTCTCGGTTTCTCTGAGCCGGCCATGCTCGACCAGCAGCCAGTTGTCGATCAGCACCCCCTCTTCGTCAATACGAGCGCTGTTCGCCGGCATCGAGCCGGGTGATATGCCGCCGATTTCCGCGTGGTGGCCCCGGGAAGCCACGTAGAACCAGATGTCGCGGTGATTGGCGGCCCCGTGGTTGGCGGCCCCGTGGTTGGCGGCCCCGTGGTTGGCGGCCCCGTGGTTGGCGGCACTGCCGTGGGGAGCGAAGACCGGGGTGACGACCGTGACGTCCGGAAGGTGGGTGCCGCCGTGATAGGGGTCATTAAGGGCATAGACGTCGCCCGGCTTGATGCTCCCCTTGTTGCGCTTGATCACCATTTTTATGGATTCGCTCATTGAGCCAAGGTGAACCGGGATGTGCGGCGCGTTGGCGATGAGATTGCCGTCGGCGTCGAAGATGGCGCAGGAGAAATCGAGACGCTCCTTGATGTTCACCGAGTGCGCGGTCGACCGCAGCCGCTCACCCATCTGCTCGGCGACGGACATGAACAGGTTGCTGAAGACCTCCAGCAGCACCGGGTCGGCGTCCGTCTTGACGCTGACCGTGCTGCGGCGGGGCGCTACGCGGGTGAGCAGCAGGTCGAGCCGGCCGGTGACGGCCGCCCGCCAGCCGGGCTCGACCACGGTGGTCGCCAGGTCCTCGGCGATGATCGCGGGCCCGTCCACCGCCTGACCGCCGCGCAACTCGCGGCGCCGGTACAGCGGCACGGTCACCCACTCCCCCGCCGCGAAGATCCGCACGTGGTCGGCTGGGACTGCCGAGGTCTTCACGGAGCCGGGGAGCTCCGCCGCGGCGTGAGCGGCTTGAGCCACTTGCGCGGGTTCGCTTGCCGCCGCTACGGAGACCGCCTCGACGACGATGCGCTTGCCCGGCATGAGGAAGGAGAAGCGGCGGCGGTAGGCCTGTTCGAAGGCCGCGGACATATCTTCCGCCGGGCCGTAGCGGACCTGGAGCGGGGTGTCGGTGCCGTCGTAGCGGAGCAGGACCCGGCGGGTCACCCGGATGTCCCCGGTTGCCGGCCCGCCATTAGCGGCCAGTTCGGCCCCGGCTGACCGCTCAAGCGAACTGAACACCTCGGCCAGGCTCGCGGCGAGCTCAGCCGTCAGCGGGGCCTCGACGGCGGTCTCGCGCATCGCGAGCACGTCGGCCAGGCCGATGCCGTAGGCGGACAGCGCGCCCGCCAGCGGATGGATGAGCACTGTGGTCATGCCGAGGGCGTCGGCGACCGCGCACGCGTGCTGACCGCCCGCCCCGCCGAAGGTGGACAGCGCGTACCGCGTCACGTCATGGCCGCGCTGCACGGAGATCTTCTTGATCGCGTTCGCCATGTTCGCCACCGCGATCTCGAGGAACCCGGCGGCGACCTCCAGTGGCCCGCGCCGGTCTCCGGTCGTCGCGGTGATCGTGGCGGCGAGGCTAGCGAACCGCCGCTTCGTGACCTCGGCGTCCAGCGCCTGGTCTCCGGTGGGCCCGAAGACCCGCGGGAAGTACGCCGGCTGGATCCGGCCGAGCAGCAGGTTCGCGTCGGTCACGGTCAGCGGCCCGCCGCGCGAATAGCAGGCGGGCCCGGGCGCGGCCCCGGCCGAGTCCGGCCCGACCTGGTACCGGCCGTCATCGAAATGCAGCACCGACCCGCCGCCGGCCGCGACCGTGTGTATCGACAGCATCGGTGCCCGCATCCGGACCCCGGCGACCTGTGTCTCGTACTGCCGCTCGAACTCCCCCGCGTAGTGCGACACGTCAGTGGACGTGCCGCCCATGTCGAACCCGATCACCCGGTCGAACCCGGCTGCCGCCGCCGTCCGCGCCATCCCGACGATCCCGCCCGCGGGCCCGGACAGGATCGAGTCCTTACCCCGGAACGAGCTCGCGTCCGCCAGCCCGCCGTTGGACTGCATGAACAGCAGCCGCACCCCGTCCAGCTCGGCGGCCACCTCACCGACATACCGGGTGAGCACCGGCGACAGATAAGCATCCACGACGGTCGTATCGCCCCGAGAGACAAGGCGCATCAGCGGACTGACCTCATGCGACACACTGACCTGCGTAAACCCAACGGCACGGGCGATCTGCCCGACCCGCGCCTCGTGCTCGGGATACCGGTACCCGTGCATGAAGACGACTGCAGCCGCCCGGAACCCCTTCGCGTACGCCGCCCGCAGCGCGCGCTCCGCGGCCGCCTCATCGAGCCCCCGGACGACCTCACCGCGCGCCCCCACCCGCTCCGGCACCTCGATCACCCGGTCATAGAGCTGCCCGGGCAGCAGGATGTGCCGGTCAAAGATCCGCGGCCGGTTCTGATAAGCAATCCGCAGCGCGTCCCCGAACCCCTCCGTGATCACCAGGACGCAGCGCTCCCCCTTCCGCTCAAGGAGCGCGTTAGTCGCTACGGTCGTCCCCAGCCGCACCGACCCGATCAGCTCGGCCGGAATCGCCGCACCGGGAGCGAGCCCCAGCAGGTGCCGGATCCCAGCCACAGCCGCGTCCGCGTAAGCCGGGCTAACCGACAGCAGCTTGTGCGCAACCAGTTCCCCACCGGGCTTCCGCGCCACGATGTCGGTGAACGTCCCGCCCCGGTCGACCCAGAAGTCCCACAACCCGCTCATCGGACAAGCCTAAGCGCGGGGCCCAACGTGATAGGGGATCACCAGGCACACCGGGCGGTGCCTGGTGATCCCCTATCAGCAGGGCCGTGCCCTTCGCTTCGCTCCGTGGTGGGAGCGTGGAGGGTGGGGTCGGCTCGCTGGGCCTGGGTGGCTAGTGGGGCGGGGCGTGCGGGGCCGGGGAGGGCGAGTGGCGCCCCTAGAAGGGAGTGGGGGTGCAGGGCGGTGTGAGCCGCGCCCGGGGGGCCGGGGGGAACCCCGGGAAACGCAGTCGGACGAGCGGTCTGGGCTCAGACGACTTGCGCGCGGGCACACCGCCCCACCCCGCGATCCCACGGTCCAGGTCAGACGGTTAGCTCGGCGTAGGCACCGCGGACGTCGTCGGCGGTGAGCGTGGTGAGATCGGCGGCCGTCGCGGATTCGCCGAGGACGCGCGCGACGCGGACGTCGCGGCAGGCGCAGGCGCGTTCGAAGAGCGAGCGGGCGTAGCGGCCGTTTCCGAGCTCGTTGATGCGGCCCGCTCGTTCCGCCTGAGTGAAGATCTCGTCGAGCACCTGCATCGCCTCGGGCTCGAAGGCGTCGCCGACCTGCTCGGCGTGCAGCCGGGTGATCTCTGTCAGGTCTCGTGCCGAGTAGCTCGGGAACGCCACCCGGGTGCTGAACCTGGAGGCCAGGCCGGGGTTGGAGCGCAGGAACCGGTCCATGTCGGCCGGGTAGCCCGCGAGCACGATCACCAGCCGGTCGCGGTCGTCTTCGGCCCGCTTCAACAGCGTCTGCACGGCCTCGGCGCCGTACGCGTCGCCGCCGGAGTAACCCTCGTTGTGCAGCGAGTATGCCTCGTCGATGAACAGCACGCCGCCGAGCGCGGAATCGACAAGCCGGTTGGTCTTGATCGCGGTGGTCCCGAGGTGCTCGCCAACGAGGTCCGCGCGGTGCGCCTCGATCACTTCGGGGCGGACGAGCAGGCCGAGCGCCGCGAAGATGCGGCCGAGGATCCGCGCCACCGTGGTCTTCCCGGTACCGGCCGGACCGGTGAACACGAAGTGCCTGGCAGGCGGCTGGCTGGTCAGCCCCTGACGGTCACGCAGCTTCGCCACCCGCAACTGCGCCGCGATCGCGTGCACCTGCTGCTTGACCGGCTCAAGCCCGACCAGCTCATCAAGTTCGGCGATCGCCGACTCAAGGGTGGGCGTGTCCTCGTAGCCGCGCAGCCGCGAGGTCAGCTCGGCGAACGCCTTCTCCAGATCCGCGGCGCCGATGGTGAGCAGGTCCTCGGCGCGCGGGTCGCCGCCGTCACTCATCACCCGGACGTCGCGCGCCTGCCCCGCCTTCTCCAGCAGCGTCCGGACGAACCGGCCGTTGCCGAGCTCGTCGGTGATCCGGCGGCGGCCGACCTCCTCCAGCATCCGCCACAGCGCGGGCCGCGCGTCCGGCGCGAGCGACTCCTGCCTGCCGCGCAGCTGAGCCTCGGCCAGGGCGAGCAGTTCCCCGGCCGAGTAGCTGGGGAACCTGATCCGGGTGGCGAACCGCGACGCCAGGCCCGGGTTGGTGGCGAGGAACGCCTCGGTCTGCTTCTCGTAGCCGGCCAGGATGATGATCAGGTTCTCCCGGTCGTCTTCGGCCCGCTTCAGCAGCGTCTGGACCGCCTCCGCCCCGAACCGGTCGCTCTGCCCGTCACCCTCGTTGACCAGGCTGTATGCCTCATCGATGAACAGCACCCGACCGAGCGCGGAGTCGATCAGCTCGTTGGTCTTGATCGCGGTGGCGCCCAGGTACTCGCCGACCAGGTCCGAGCGCTGCGCCTCCACTACCTCGGGGACGTCCAGCAGCCCGAACGCGTAGAAGATCTTGCCGATCACCCGCGCGACGGTGGTCTTCCCGGTGCCGGGCGGACCGAGGAAGACGAAGTGCCGCATCGGCCTGTCCGTGCCGAACCCGGCCACCGCGCGGCGGCGCGCCGCCTCGATCGACACCGCGATCGCGCGGACCTGCTCCTTGACCGGCCCCAGCCCGACCATCGCGTCGAGCTCGGCCATCGCGTCCTCAAGCGTGATCTGCGGGCTGGCCACCTGCGCCGCCGGGGACGGATCACGAGCCGCGCGGTCCGCGTACACCCGGGCCACGCCCTGCGCCCGGGCGCTGTACTGGGCCGGCGAGTGCCCGCCGCGCGGCACCGGCCCCGTCGGCCGGCTGGCCGGGCCCGCCTGGTCCGGACCGGATGGCGCCGTCGGGGCGGACGGCCGGGCGGGGGCCGCGCCGCCCGGCGCCGCGTGCCCGGCCAGCACACCGTCCGGGCCGAACATCCGGGCCTCCTGCGAGCCCTTGGCGGCGCGCCAGCCGATGACCGCGGCGGCGATCACCCAGACGGCGATAACAGCGAACTCCGCGTGCGCCCACCACGCTTGCACGATGAGGAAGGCGACCGGCAACGACCAGAGCAGCGCCCAGGCCACCGTGCGGCACGGCACGAACCAGCGCGACAGCGGGCGGACGTTCGCGACCAGCGCGATCACGAACGGCGTGGCCAGCATCGCGTACCACCAGCCGGTGGCCACGTGGTGGACGGTATTCCCGGCCGGCGCCCGGTTGAGGTCGACCACGCAGAACGTCCAGGTGCCGAACGCCGCCACATACGCGGACGCGAGCTTCGAGCGCAGGCCCCGGTAAACCGAGATGGGTGCGAGCAGCCAGGGCAGAAATGCCACCGCGAGAACCGTGAGCACGGGGCGCATTAGCAGCGGAGCGCGGGCGATCGACGCGTGGATACGGTCAACAATCGGGGCAGGCTTTTCCCCGGCCGCTGACTGGACCCGATCGACCCTATCGGGTGGCAACATCGTGCTCCCTCGAACAGTGGTAAGTCCCTGTATAGCGCATTCGGCCACGCTCGCGACAGCACACGCTCGGCCACGTTGCGTGTTGTTCTTCGCTGGATCGGCACTATCCGCGCACGCGGGAGGGCCTTTGCTACGGCGCGCCGGCCGGCGAATGCACAGCGGACACGGGGTGCGAAACCACGCACGCGTTCGGAATGGGCATGTCGCCTGGCGAAACAGGATTCGGATGAAGTGCTGCGACTTCACACCGGACAGCTGAGGTCAATTTCGTCGCGGAGCGGAATGCCGAAATCACCGGTGCGGGGAATCTCCGGCTTGCGCTGCCGTGACCGGTCCACCGCGCCGGGACGGAGCGCGGCCAGCCGGAAACCGCGGCGCTGGTAGAAGCGGAGCGCGCCGATGTTGTCGTTGGTGGTGGTCAGCGTGACCTGGTGGCAGCCGAGGCGCTTGGCCTCGGCGCGGACCGCCTCGATCAGCAGCGTGCCGATGCCCTTGTAGAGGTCGAGGGCGTTGATCGTGACGATTTCCAGCACCGGCGGGCGGGCGTCGAAGGTGACGAGGCCGGCGATCCGGCCGTTACGCTCGGCTATGAAGCCGGGCAGGGCGGCCGGATAGAACGCGCCGTCGTGGACGACCACCTCGGGGGCGCCCCACAGCTGCGTCGTCAGCCACTCGACGGTCGGCCGGTCGTTCTCTTCGATGGGCCGGATCGCCACATCCCGCTGATACACAGCGATCATTATCTCTCGCAAGCGAACTGGTATCGCCAGCTTTGGGGCGGCGACCGGGCGTCAAGGACCCTTAGGAGCGGTTCCTGGCCAGCCGGCGCAGCCGCCGCAGCGCCGCCCGCAGCTCACCGCCGTCCAGGACATAGGCCACCGCGCCGAACGCGAGGATCGCGACCGTGGCGCCGGCCGCCCCGGCGCCGATGTCGTGCAGTTTCCCGGCTGCCGGAGACGCGAGGGTCACCGCGAGCCCGGCGGCGGAACCCGTCAGCCCGGCGGCCAGGCTCGCCAGCGCGGCCCGGCCGACCCCTGCCACCGCGGCCTGGCCGCGCATCCTCCGGATCGCCACGACCATCGGGAAGGCCATCCCGAGCTGTGCGACGGTGCTGCCGAGGGCGAGGAACGCGACCGCGAGCCGCGGCGGCCCGTAGATCACCAGCGGGACGCTGATCACCGCCGGGAGCAGCGAGATCGCGATCAGGCCGATGGCCGCGGCGCGGAGCCGGCCGAGGGCGAACATCATCCGCGAGATGTTTACGACCACGCCCTGCCCGGCCACCGCCGGCGCGGACACGATGAGAGCCTCGGT
>Ga0335075_10015164_pt1 | contig 11555 bp, 9 predicted proteins | sample Lox_Sample_24_FD_206723 | JGI IMG/M metagenome (GOLD analysis project Ga0335075, IMG submission 206723) | Soil microbial communities from Loxahatchee National Wildlife Refuge, Florida, United States - Lox_Sample_2.4 | ecosystem: Environmental > Terrestrial > Soil > Wetlands | place: USA: Florida...
AGCCTCGCATCGACCTCATTCGTGGCATCGAGCGATGTATCCAACGTCAGGTGCAACATCGCACCCGTGAGCCTGCTGACCGGCTCTGCCAGCGATCCCTTGCGAGTAGCCAGCCGCGCACTGAAGAGCTCGAAGTAGGCGAGGGAGTTCTGGAGCAATGCATTGCGACTCTTGAACTGCTCGACCAGGTCTTCCTGCCTGGAGAGGAGATCAAGCAGCCTGCCGCTTTCGGGAACATGCCCCAAGGCGGTGCGCAATGCGTTGTCCTCTTGAACCAGCGGGTCATAGTTGCGAAGCATCCCCGAGCGCGCACGCAACACGTCCCGATGCAACTCGCTCTCGGCAAGCACGAAGGCATCCAGCGCATGCAACGCGCCGTCAGAGGCGCGGACACCATCACCCATCGCACGCGCCCAGATCCACGCGATCAGTCCGGCGAGAACCATCGCCACGGCGGCGATGTGGGCCAGTTTCACTCGGCTCCTCCCACGGGTTTGCCGCGATATTCGCCTGTCAAGGTGCGTAGAAAGGCCACAATGGAATCGACCTGGGTGTCCGTGAGAGTCGAATTGAGCTGCGCCCGCCCCATTGCGCGGACGGCGGCCTGCAGCGTTGGAGCACTGCCATCATGGAAATAGGGGGCCGTGGTCGCGACGTTACGGAGGCTGGGCACGCGCAGGATCGGCGGATCCGGTCGAGCGAGCGGATGAAAGATACCGTGCCGCTCGTAGAGGTTGCCGCCCACGTTGACTCCCTGATGGCAGGCGATGCAGCCCAGGGATTTGAACAGGCGGTACCCCGCGAGCTCCTGTTCCGAGAGAGCACCGGAGTCGCCGCTGAGCCAGCGATCGAAGCGGCTGCCGGGAGTGATCAGCGAGCGCTGGAAAGCCGCCAAGGCGTCCACGACGCTCTCGGCATCCGGACCGCGTCCATAGACGGTCTCGAAGCGATGCCGCATGTCCGGATCCGCCCCCAGCTTCGCAGCCGCCACAGCGCTGGCGCAATCCATGATCTGCGGATTGAGCAGCAGGGCGGCAATCTCGCGCTCGAGAGTCAGGTCCTTGCCCGCCCAGCCGAAACGGAAATTCAACGTGGAGTTGAAGACCGTGAGCGTGTTGAATGCGAGCCTGGAGCCGTCGAGCCCGGGGTCCAGTGCCGCATGGCTCGCGCCATTGAAGTTGATATCGTGGCAGGTCTTACAGCTCCTGCCATTGTTTCCCGATAGCCGGGTATCGTTGAACAGGCGCTCACCGAGGGCGATTTTTTGCGGGTCGGACGCTTGCGGGACGGGCAAAGGCGTAATGGGCTCTTCGCTCGCCGCAAGGCACGAAGCCGCCCAGGGCGAAACGAGCAGACACGCGATGAGCGCGGCGCGAATCATCAAAACGATTCGACGCCGAGCGTGAAAACATAACCGATGCCGCGCTCGGTGCGGATGATACGCGGTGCGCTCGTGTCGGTCTCCAGCTTGCGGCGCAATCTCAGCACCTGGACGTCGATGCTTCTATCGAAGATGTCTTCATGGACACGCGTGGCCTGAAGGAGTTGCTCGCGTGTGAGCGGGCGCTGCGGGGACTCGAGAAAAGCGACCAGGAGTCCGTACTCTCCTTTTGTGAGCGGAACCGACACGCCCTCAGGACCGGTGAGGCAACGGCTCTCCCGATTCAGCTCCCAGCCGCCGAAACGGAACCCTCCACGCTGCGGCTCGCGTGACTGCGCTACACGCCTGATTTCATGCCGCCGCAACACCGCCCGTACGCGCGCGAGCAATTCCCGTAAACCGAATGGTTTGGTGATGTAGTCATCGGCCCCAAGCTCGAGACCCACCACGCGGTCCACCTCGTCCAGCCTGTGTCCCGTGGTAATGATGACGGGAACATCAGAGCCGGATCGGATGGTGCGCAGGATGTCCAAGCCGTCCTCACGGCCGAGTCTGAGGTCGAGGATGATGAGGCTCGGCTCGGATACCGCGAGCTGCTGGGTCAATTCCTTTCCGTTGGATACGGAGCTGACCTGGAGGTCGCGTTCCCGCAGATAGCTCGCGACCATTCTTCGTGTGGCCGGGTCGTCATCGACAATGAGTATGTGGCCAGGTTCGCGGCCGGGGAGAGCATCGTCCATGAAAAGGGAGGCGCGGGTCCGTACTTTTCCCAAGTATACCGTCAGGATATGGCAGACCACGAATGTTCCCACTCGGCTGGGGCGCCACGCCTCCAGGCGGTGAACCTGAAGACGTGGGGCAATGTCAGCTATAACCCACGATGCGTGTGCCAAGATACGGGAGGTAACTCCCGGACTGATTCAGCAACGGCGGCAACATGACGGGCTGGAAGGCTGCTCAGGTTGCTGAGTCGCCGCATTTGCCGTGCGGCTCGGCCGGGTCGACATGTCCGCCGTACGTCGCGGCTCCGTGTCAATAAGCTGCTGCTGTCTTTGCCGCGGCCGCCTCGTATCCTGTGGCGGCTGGCCGAGCGTGGCATCCCTGTGAAGATGCGCAGCCTGTGGCTCGGTGATTGGCGAGCGACCATGGCTAGCCTGCTGCACTAAAGGCGATGGGGCCGTATCCGGTGGCAGAGGCACGGTGCGCGGCTGCGGCGCCGGCGGCGGTCGATAGTTGGTATCCGGTAGCTGGGAGTTGGATGTGCTCTGCCGCGGCCGTGGTGGGTATGCGTGGAGGTCGGGCAGAGGTACGTTGTGCTGCCGCGGTGCCGGAGGTACTTGATAAGTGGATTGTTGCGGCTGCAAGTTGGAAGAAGAAGTCTGCTGTGGCCGTGGCGGCGAATATGAGTGCGGCGGCAGGGGCACCGTGCCGAGCGCCGGTGTAGGCGGGTATGGGATCTGATTCAGGCGATTGAGCAATTGTCGGCTGGACATGCGCACCGCATTCGGGTCGGCCGACAAATTCGTCTGGCAGTTGTATCTGGTGAAATCCCTGAACTCATTCGCCGAGGTGCACAGGAACAGGCCGGCGTTCGGCTCGAAGTAAAGAAAATTGTTCTGGTCTTGCTTCATCACACCTACCATGTGGGCGGCGTTATCAGTGGGTCGCGTCAAAGTGAGGATGTAGACGCCGGCTGAGGTGTTCGTGCTCGCAAGACTGGCAAACCCTTGCTCGGCACTTCCGATGTCGCGTTCTCCACCTAGTTGCACTTCACTAAGTCTGAGGGCGGCGTTGGCGCCCTCGGCCGCCCAGGTCGTCTGTGTCTGAGTGGCCCTGAGCATGTTCGGCTGGGTACCTGTGACCTGCTCCAGGCCCTGGGTTTGGCCTTGTGAGGTCACTACGTTCCTCGCCCAATCGAGCGTGAGGCCCGCGCATGTGCCAAAGATGGTTCCCCTCGCGGTCGGAAGGGCCGTCGGCGGGTTGTTCTGCGAATAGATTTTTTGGATCATGGAGATGCCTGTGTTGACTGCTGATGTTGAAACACTGGAAGCCCGACAGCCAAACTAGTCTGGTGCCTCGTTTACGGGTGTTAAGACTCGTTCAAGGCGAGCGCGGCGACGGGGAAGATCGGTAGCCGCCACCGAATCCCGTGATCGCCGTATCCGCGGTCGCAGGCTCGTTGTGACGGCGCGGCTGCGCGGTAGCTGTACCCGCGTTCAGGGCAACCCGCGCGACATAGCCGTTGCGCAGGCCGGCCTGCCAGTTTCCCGTGTTGTATGCGGAGATCGCATATAACAAGGCGCCTGTTCCGGGCCCGTGCACCCGTGCGGCTCGCCGGTATTCCTGCGCCAGGAGCGTGGCGCCGGCTCGTATGTTCCAGCAGGGATCGAACGCCTGCGCTAAAGTCATGCGCAAGCGCGCCAGGTTGCGGGAATTGACCTGCATCAATCCCAGGTCGATCGAATAACCCCGGCCGATGAGCCAACCGGACCAGCTGATGGCCTCGGAAACGGTCCTCGGGGGCGTTTTCAGGCGCACGTTGCCGTTGATGTGCAGCGCCAATGGGTCGAAGCCGCTCTCGGTGCGAATGATCGCCCGGAGAGTGTCGGGCGCGACCGCGGGCGCGCAATCGTGCATCAGCGTGGCGATCTCGAGCATGGTCAGCCTGGCGCCCGCTGCGCCACGTCCTGCTTCGAGCGGAGGACGTCGCTTTTCCCGGGCGCGGGAATCCTGGCGCGCGCTGCGAAAGTCGGATCCATGAAATAGAGAATCTGCTTGCCGTAGATCGGGGCCTGCCCCGCCACGAAGATCAACATGTCGCCCGGCTCCTTGACGTTGCCTTTGGCGTCTTTCCTCGCCGCCGGCAAGCGCATCACCTCGTCCGGTGTCAGCAGCGAGCGTTGCGTCTCCTGCGTGGAGGTCGAAATGTTGTTCGGTTGTCCATACAGGCTGCCGGACAGCGAGTGCTGTTGCTTTACGATGGTTGCAGTCCCGGTCATCTTCGAGAGCAGCTCCGCGGTCTCGATCTTGTTGGGCGCGTAGGCCACGCGGATGTGGCAGTTGGAGAAAATGCTCTCGTCCTTGCCATAGGCCGTCCAAAGCTGCGAGATATCCTGGATGATGAGATAAGCCTTCAGGCCGTAGCCGGCGATGAACGCCAGCGACTCCTCGAACACATCCAGCTTGCCGAGGCTCGGGAACTCATCGAGCATCAACAGCATCCGGTGTTTGTACCCTGCCGTGCTGCGGCCGTCCTTGAATTCCATCTTTTCCGTCAACCCCCGTACGATCTGGTTGATGATCAGGCGGATCAGAGGACGCAGCCGGTCCTTGTCGGAAGGCGGCACGACCAGGTACAGCGATACGGGCTTATCGTCGTTCATCAACTCACGGATGGTGAAATCGCTGGCAGCCGTGTTGCGCCCCACGATCGGGTCACGGTAGAGCGTCAGGTACGCGATCGCCGTCGATATGACGCTGGATCTCTCCTCAGCCGCCTTGTTCAACATGTCACGCGCGGCGGCGGCCACGACGGGATGGCAATAGTTGGGCGAGCCGTCCGGATTGGGCCAGCCGTTGCCCGTCATGTCGTGATCGGTATCGAGCATCCACTCCATCGACTGCGCTACCGTCCGCATCGGGTCGCTGAGGAAGGCAATCACGCCATTGAGCGTCTTGTTTTGCTCGGCGTACAGGACGTGCAGGGCTACGCCAACGAGAAGAGCGTGGCTGGACTTCTGCCAGTGGTCCTGGAGCCCTTTGCCATCCGGATCCACGATCATGGTCATGATGTTCTGCACGTCCGCGACCTCCCGATCCGTGCCCAGGCGAACCTCGTTCAAAGGGTTGAATCGGGCGCTCGAGCCGTCCATCGCGGCCGGCTCGAACTTGATGACATGGTTGCCGGCTTCCTGCTTGCGCCAGCCCGAAGTCAGAGCCCAATTCTCCCCCTTGATGTCATAGACCAGCGCACTGTGGGGCCAGGAGAGGAGCGTCGGCAGGACGAGACCCACCCCTTTTCCGGACCGAGTCGGAGCAAATGCCATGACGTGCTCGGGACCGTCATGCCGCAGGTAGCGCAGCTCTTTGCTGCGCGTGTCCTTCCAGGCACCTACATAGACCCCGGTACCCTTGCCGGCGAGGCCGGTTTGCTCAACCTCTTGCGCGCAGGCCCAATGCGCCGAGCCATGCAGATTTTCCGAGTCGCCCTGCAACAGCTCCCGGCTCTGCCGGGTCCGATACAGGATGAAGCCCAGAGCGCCAAATCCACCGGAGAGTGAGAGCCAGCCGGCGACGCGGAAGGCGTGTTGTACGATGGGGGTGGCCAGTGAATGCCACCGTACGTACCAGCCGAGCCAATCGATCGGAGTGTAGAGTTTCCAGCCGCCGATCGATAACAACGGGTCCCCCAGCGCAGGTTGATATCCCAGTTGCGCGGCGACGTATTCCGTGCAGATCCAGAACAGGATCATCAGCAGGAAGGCCCCGGCGCCGATATGGCGAACCAACAGGGCGCCGGGGCTGCCGTGTTGCTTCGGCGGCGTGTAAAACGGGCTCGCCAGAGAGTTGCGGTCATTCATGATAAACGCCAGGAAACACTACGTCCTGGTTGACCATGACGTTCATGCGGTAGCCTTTGCGGATCTCGATCGTGGGCTGCACCTGCATATTGCGCTGGGCGATTGCTGCTCCGAGCTGCGCCATCTGTTGCCCGACGGCCGCGGCGGCAACCTGCTGGTTGCTCAGTGTCGCAAGACTGGAAGCCTGTTGCGGTTGCGAGAGCTGATAGCCCGCGGATATCACGGACGTCAGCAGCGCCCAGCCGAAGAGGCGGCCGTAGTGGTTGTTTACGAGGTCGGCAACCCCGCTGTTGCCTTCCTGGTCGTGGCCGCTCATGTTGCCCAGCTCGAGGGTGTAGGAGTTTGGATAGATCAGGCGCTCCCACCTCACCAGGAGGCGGCCCTGCGCGAAAGAGACCTGGGAATCGTAGCGGCCGAACAGCTTGGCTCCTTGTGGAACCAACAGGTAGTTGCCCGTCGCGGAGTCGTAAACGTTCTGCGATACCTGGGCAATGATCTCCCCCGGCAGATCCGAGTTCATCGCGCTGATGAGAATCCCGGGAATGACCGTTCCTGTCTTCAGCTCGTAAGGGCTGACAGGGGCCGTCAGGCGGGCATCCAGATAGTGGCTGCGGCGCGTTTTCTGCAGGAACCCGAGCTTCTCAGCCTGCCGGTTCAAATCCGGCTCATTGCCGAGTTGCTCGGCGACGGCGGTGAGTCGGCCGCCGGCATCCGGTACCGCGAGGCGCGCTACCGCCTCCGACAGAGCAGGGCCGCCGCCGTTGGTGTCGCGCGACAGGCTGCCGCCCGGGCTCGCATCCAGAGGCGCCTCCGCCGATTCTCCGGCGAAGGCCGGTTTCATCCCGGCCGTTTCAATGTTGGAGAACTTCGCAACGGCGCTGTCGGCCAGTCGAGCATCGTCGGCGGTAGTTCTAACCGGCGTTGCGCGCCCCGCGCTGGTTGGATTCGCCGGCATGAGAGGCGGCGCGCGTGGCGCCTCCTTCGGCACGGCCACGATATCCGGGACGTCTCGGGTGATGGTTTTCGCCGCATTCAGCGCGGGTTGGAAGTCATTCTTCCTGGCCGCCGTCTCCTGCGCCGCTTTCTTCGCGGGCTTGGAGACATTCGTGATGATGACGCCCAGAATCGCGGCCAGGACGGCTACCGCGACGAAGGCCGCCTTCTTGCTCAGGCGCGCGCTGGAGAGCGGCGCGGCTCGCAATTGCAAGCTATCGGGAGAGCGTGGAGTCTGGTCGGTCACGGCACTACTCCTTGGCGTCCCAGCAGATGCCGAGCCAGCCACGTTTCTGGCACGGGCTGCGTGTCAGCTCGATACGCTGCTGCTCACGACCAACACCCGAGACGAGCGCCAGCCTGTAGACTGTCCCATCCACGACGTACAGATTGCCCTTCAACCGGTAGTTGATCATCTGCTCGCTCCCGGTAGGTGAGATGCCGATGAGGATTGGAGCCTCCCCCTGCGGCAAGTCCTCATTCATGGCTATGTAGGTGTGATATCCGTCGTCCATCGCGCGCATCGGCTTGAAGAGCGGCTTGCCCTTCACGACTTTGATCCGATAGTCGAAATTGAGCCGGTTGACCGCTACGGTCGGCATCTCACCCCCGCTGATCGCAGCTCCGTTGCCGCTCGCGGCAGTGTTCGTGAACTTCTGCCACTCACTTTGCTGGTCGTCCGGGTAGTTGAAAGCGATGCTCGACACATACACGCGGGAGCTCGAGACCAGCCGCAAGTGATAGGTTCGGCGGTCCGTCGGAATGATGAGGTTCGTGTCCAGTCCGGGCTCGGTGGGCTTCACGATGAGATGGGTGACTTTGCGGTCATCGCTGCCGGAAACGGCCGGCGACACTTTCCAACGGACCGAGTCCCCGATGTGCGGTGCGCCCTGGACGTTTTCCCCGGGCTGCAGCTCGATGTCGCAGACAAACAGGGTGGCGCACATGAGCGTGGGGGCGGATTCGCTGAAAGCAAACACCACACGCCCGCCCGAATCACGAAAGGGCAGCGCATTCGGGTTCTCGGCCCAAGCCCGCGACTCGTCGATCGCTCGTTGCGCGGGCGGACCTATGCGAACAGGGTCATGCGCGGCCTTGTGCTTCTTCCCATCGCCTGTGGCGGGCGCCGTGCAGTCCTCGCTATCGCAGCTATCGGTGCCGGCGTGCGTATTCGAGGGCGGCGGTGCCTGAGCTGCCCCCTGCGCGGCATCGAATTTCACCTCCTTGGCGGGATCGGCCAGATCCGCGGACGTGTCGCCCACCGCAGCGGCCGGGGTGTTGGCCGGCGGAGGCGACAACTCCGGTGGAATGTTTGGCACCTGGATCTCCGCAGCCGCGGCAGTGGTGGGCTTGGCATCCTGTGCGCCGGCGGTGCCTGCGGCCAACAGGAGCAACGTAATCGATGTGAGTCCTTTGCGGTCCATTGTTGTCTACCTTTTGCTATCCATTTGCGTCCGTGCCGACGGTGGCCGGACGCTGTCAGAGCTGTTGCGACCAGTTGAGGTCCGTGACGTAGACCCCAAGTGGATTGATCAGAATCAGTCTTTCATCGGTCGGGGGCGTGATCCCGACGATCACCGAAGCCTTCATGCGGATGTTGCCGATCACCTCACCCCGCGAATCCCGTGTTACCTCGCGCCATTCCAACTGCCAGGTCTTGTCGGAAATGGGCAGCAGATTGGTGACCGCAACATCAACGCTGCGCTTGGCGGCGAGCGCGAACGGGTTATGTGCTTTGAAGAAGGCGTTCAGTTTATCGAGCGCCAGTGAGCCGCTCGGCAACATGGCATAGACCCGGCCGATGGCGCCCTTCTGCGCCTGCGTGTCGACCGTGACAGCGCGCCAATCGGCGACAAACCGAGCGAGATACGCCTTGATCACACGCGGATCGACGGTCGTGGTCCTGTCGGCGGGGGTAACTGCCGCGGCCGCGCCGAGCTTGTCTACCTCCACCACGTACGGCACTACCTTGCTTTGCGCGCCGATATAGGCGACACCGCCGACACTGATCACCGCGGTCACGGCGCAGATGAGCGCAACGATCCGCCAATGATGGGCCTGTTTGATGTAGTCGCTGTAGCGCTCGTTCCATTCGCGCCTGGCCTCGACGTACGGGTTGAGCTTGTCCTGGGAAACGAGCGCCGCTGCTGCGGTCGCGGTCACCACCTGGCTCAACCGGGCTTTGGCCGCTCGGCCGGTGCCGAGCGAGCGCAGCGCCAGGAACGGACTCGTCAAACTCTTCAACATGGTACCGGTCATCCCTGGTTATGTTTGTGCAGGCGTCGGCGCCGTGGCTTTCCTCAGCGTCGTGGGTCCGCCGGAGGGCGTCTGGTCGCCCATCGGGGCGGAGGCGGTAGCGGGTACGATCCCGCTGCTGCCCGGGGAGCTCGCATCGCCGGCCGTATCACCCGGCTCAGCCCCCAGCTCCGCAAGCTGCTGCTTGAGGCTCTGTCTGGCTATATCGAACATTCCGGGGTTACGAGCGGGCATGCCGCCGCCGAGCTCGTTGCCCGCCGCGCGGCCGACGTTGTTGCCGCCGCTGCGGCCCATGCCGCCACCCTGGTCCGGTTGGTCCAGGCCGTAGCCGCCCGGTTTGCCTTTGACGGCATTCATGAGCCTCCGCGGCATCTGCTGGGCCACCGCGGCGCCGGCAGCACCCAGTCCGGCGAGAGTCCCCGTCTTGCCTTGTTTCTCGGCGAGAGCCTTGCCGGCGCCGACAGCCTGCCTCAGGTTCGACGCTCCTTGTCCGGCACTGACAGCGGCGCGCAGTGATCCCATCGCCGCGCCGGCAGCGGCGCCTACGGTCGCCTTCAGTCCTCCCAAGGCGGAAGAACCGGCACCGGTGGCCCCGCCGGCAGTCAGTCCCGGCCCACCGCTCAACAGGGAGCCGGCCATCTCGGGCGCCTTGATCGCCATGATGGCCTGCAGCACCGCGAAGGCCAGTAATGTCAACAGTGGGACGAAGTCGAACGTGAAACCCTGCAGTACATCGTTCACGACGCCGATCGTGAGATCCAGGACCAATATCAACACGAGCAGCCGGATGCCGACGTTGATGGCGTAGTTCAGATACTTGCTGACATACTCCTTGGTCCAGGTCGAGCTCCCCAGGCCCAGGAAGACCGCGCCGGCGGCGAACAGCACATAGGACTCGACCTGCAGCGTGAAATATTGTGCGGCGATGATCACGTACGCGATCAGAATGCCGAGGCTGACAAAGCAGGCCACGAGAATCTGCCCCAGATGGGACAACACGGCGAAGAAACCGTGGGGCGCCTGTGCCCAGACGAATTTGATGAACGCGAGCCCGTCCGCAATGATGCTGTCCGTCGAGATGGAGTTGTTCTGGGTTGCCTGCTCACCGATGCTCCGGAATGTGTCCGGAATCAACTGGATCGAGAGCGGCGCATAGGTCAGCAGCATGTAGAAGAAGCTGATGAACATGATCTTCTTGATGAACTCGACCGCCAGGCTGTTGAGGCTGTCCTTCTCGAAGGCCCAGATCGCGGCCGCCCAGCACAGCTCGATGACCGCCAGGATCCTGAAAGTGTTGATGACCAGGCCCTGAATGGTGGTCTGCCACTGGCCGGCGGTGATCCGCGCATCGCTGTCCAGCTTGTCGAACAAGCTGAAAGCGGCGGTCTGCCCCCCGATCGGCTGGGATTGGGCGGCCCACGCAGGATGCGTGAGCAGCAGGAATACCAGGAATACCCCGACACACAGCCACAGCAGCCGGGATGGCGGATAGGTCGTTGCACGTGCAGTGCTCATGTCGAAGACTCCGTTTGCCATAGATCCGCCCACTTATTCAGGCCGCGCTCCCGCAGCCACGCGGCCGGCCAGTTCTCATCGTGTGTGTCGATCAGCCGCTTGACGGCGCGGATGTCTTCCTGCCCGCTGGCGCCCACGAAGGACAGGGCGACGGGGCCGAAGCCGAAGGAGAAAATTCGCCGTCCCAACGGGGATTTGTAGTAGTAGTCGCGTTTCACGGTCGCATGCGCGATCAACTGGATCTCCCGGTCGTTCAGCCCGATCAGCTCATACATCGGCCGCGAGGAGGCCTCATTCGCCTCCGGGTTCGGCAACAGGATCTTCGTCGGGCAACTCGCCAGGATGGCATCGCGGATCGGGCTGTTCATCACGTCCGCGAGCTCCTGCGTGGCCAGAAACACCAACGCATTCTTCTTGCGCCAGGTTTTGAGCCATTCCCGCACTTTCTCGCGAAACAGCGGATGCGCCAGCATCAACCAACACTCATCGAGCGCCACCATCGTGGGCCGGCCGTCCATGCGCGCCTCGATCTGCCTGAACAGGTAGAGCAGCACCGGGACGATGTTCTTCTCGCCCATGTTCATGAGGTGCTCCATCTCGAATGCCTGGAACGCGCCGGCCACGAGGCTGTCCTCCTCCGCATCGAGCAGCGAGCCCATCGGGCCGGCCAGCGTGTAGTGGGACAACGCCTGGCGCATCCCATCATCCTGCAGCTCGGCCACGAATTCGGTGAGGGTGCGCCGCGGCGAGCGGGTCAACCTGACCACCGCCTCATAGACCATCTGGCGCAGCGAGGGAGTCACACTCAGGCCCTGGAGTGTGAGCATGAT
>Ga0335075_10015165_pt1 | contig 11555 bp, 10 predicted proteins | sample Lox_Sample_24_FD_206723 | JGI IMG/M metagenome (GOLD analysis project Ga0335075, IMG submission 206723) | Soil microbial communities from Loxahatchee National Wildlife Refuge, Florida, United States - Lox_Sample_2.4 | ecosystem: Environmental > Terrestrial > Soil > Wetlands | place: USA...
CATGACATTTTTCTTTCACCCACTGCTCCTAGCCTTGCTAATCACTGCCGTCATTTTCACCTACAAATTTCTTCCGCGCAACACCATCACGATGCCAACCGAAGAAGCTCCAAAAGGCGATCAATCCGATTCGGCGGCTGCGAAACCCAAACAGCTGCAGAAAACAGTGCGGCGAAGGGAGCCAGTGGTCACAGCACCTCTTCCTCTGGATCCTGGCGTTCCCCATCCGGTGTACACTTTCTTCTGGTTAAATCCAACCTCCTCCTACGCATGCCTGGTCCTTGAATTCATCCGCGAATCCGACGCCATCGCCTTCGAACTCGCCGCTGGACCGGATTGCGAGTGGAATACAGAGCCATCACTGACAACCAAACAGGTCTTCGTTACCATTCCGGCAAGCTTCCACAGCGCGCATTGGTCACCGCTACCAAATCACAGGATGAGGTATGCCTTCAGGAAGGTTACTGATGCAGATAAATTGAATGAGAATATTCTTTCCATCGGTACGAGGTCACTTTGGACACTAGAGGGTCTGGGAGTCTTCTATTGCGTCGATGTGTAGGGACATACTATGGAGATATGGAGGCGGAAGTACAATGTGGATCAAGTATTGTATTAGTCCAACTTACTCAGAATGCACACACCTGTTTTCTACCTATATCTTCCTTAATTTGTGGAAGCTTGCATGAATTGCAGAAGTAGGTCGACCTCTGCATAAGGGTGAAGGTACTTCACGAGCAATTCTGAACTGGAAATTCACATATTGCACATAGAAGCAATACAGCTCCATAAAATTCTCGCAAAATCGTTGTATTAACGTAGGTGAAGCCAGAAAAACAAAACAATCTATCGTCTATGCAAGAGCTTTTGGTCATCAGGATCAAGTAGGAAGCAAATCTCCACACCACCATCGCAATGCTGCAACAACAATACCACCTATCATTAAGCACCCGATACGGTGCTGCAGACATAGATCACGTCATGTCGATTCGTAAAGCCGTTGAAGGCCGTAGCGGAGCATCTCGTGTAGGCTCCCATATCCTCAAAGTACAACCAATCACCAATATCAATGACGTCTCCGAAAGTGCAACTCTGAGAAATGCAATCGATCCCATCACAAGTTGGGCCCCAAATACTGTATTCGATGACACTTGGAGTGTCGACACCGGAACTGGAGTTGCGCGCGTTGTAGAGGAAGCGATCGCCGCACTTCAGCAGCCTCGGAACAGGATGCTGGTGGTCGAAGATGATGGACGAGAAGTTGCCGTACACGCCGTCGTTCATGTACAGCATGTAGGAGCTCGTTCCCAGCGTCGGGTCGTTGACGGCGCGCCGCGCAATGACGTGGCAGGCCAGCGTGAACGCCGACGACACGTAGTAGCGGCCGGGCTCGGCGATGACGCGCACCGACGGCGGGAAGTACGCGTCCAGCGCGCCCGACAGCACGCCCGCCATCTGCTCGAAGGTCTCGCTGCAGAAGCCGCCGCCGACGTCCAGAGTGTGCATGTTGAAGCCCATCTCGTGTGCTTGGTCGAAAACCATGCGAGCATCTTGAACCGCCTTGAGGAACGCCTTGGGATCGGATGCGCCGGAGCCGACGTGGAATGCCACGCCGACTACCTGGAGTCCGAGTTTCTTGGCAAGCTCTAGAAGCTCTCGCGTTGTGTCGAGCGATGCTCCGAACTTCAAACTAAGCCGGCAGAGGCTGGCCGAATCGTCCGTGAGGATGCGAAGGTAGAGTTCGGAGTCAGGGGCCAACTCTTTGATCTTGTATAGCTCGTCGGCATTGTCAAATGTCATCTGCTTGACACCATGATGAGCAGCGTAGCGGAGATGAGATTTCGTCTTGCATGGCTGCGCATAGATGATTCGAGATGGGTCTACTCCCATTGCGAGGACTTGTTCGATCTCGGTCTTAGAAGCACAGTCAAATCCCGTTCCGAGTCCAGCTAGAAGCCGAAGAACTTCTGGATCTGGGTTGCATTTAACGGCTTTGGATTGTCAGTGACTATAGAAAGTACAACTTTGACATAATATGAACATACCATAATGAGGCTTCACTTGGCCAAGATTGCGCTTCCAACGTTGATGCTGTCGGTATACTGCACCGAGATCAGCTACGAAGAAGGCATCTTCGCCTCCAATATCGCATGTATCTCCATTGATATCGTTGACGCGCCTCCTAAGGGCGTCTTCAATCAATTCATGTGCTCCATTAGTATTCCCACTCTCCTCGGGAATAGTCAGTTGGATAGGCAATGCAATGTCGTTGGGTTGATTGCTTTCGTCAAAGTAGATTGCAGATGGTGCCATACCCCGGCCGAGGGAGTGAAGAATGATAGAGTAAGAAAGATATGTCTAATTTGGAGTCGGATGAAAGGTATTAGGGTGGTTTGAAGGGCTCGAAACAGTGGTCTAATTGCTCTCGAGGCCTCTTTGACTCTTCCTCGCGAGGAGGAAGAAGTCCGCAGAGGGACCTATGCGGCAGCTGAAAAGGGAATGGCGACTGTTGAATGGGTGTTTGATGCAGGTTGAAAAGTACAGATTCGTATTCAGCTAGGAACGCCAATGTCTGAAAGTGGATTGTGGGAGCTGTGGAGAGCTGAGTTGGCGCTGCAGGTACGACAGAGAACAGCCGCTCACGTATGTCTGCAGCGTGGCGATGAGCGTATTTATAGCAGTAAAGCTGCGAGAAAGCGAGCGCTCGTCTGAAAGAGGTGTCGGAGGATGAAGAAAGGAGAAGGCAAGGGGAGCAATGCGCGGTGAACACGATTAAGTGGGAATTTTGCGATATTTTTTAACGAACGTGGCGACGTCAGGTGGAGCCGGGTGGGTGGCTGACTCTCAGTACCTGCAGCCGGTATGATCCGCATGTGACTAACATCTAGTATTCAATAGGTAGGCACGGAGTACTGCGTCGAGCAGTTTGACCGGAAATCCCGCGGTGGATGAGATGGCCGATATCTAGTTGGTAGAGTAACAGCAATTTCTTCCGAACTAGTTACATGATGTTTCTGCAAACATGAGCCATAATCGCCGTACAGCAAACCGAACAATACGATATCCTATCGTATTTGCATCTGCCTAGCCAATTCTCAGTAGAACTCTTAGTTCAACTAAATCCTTGGCGGCCATCGCTCTAAATTTGAAGTGAAGCTCGGTAGAAGCAAATGCTGATTAGGCCTCGTTCGTGGTGTATCGTTGAGATAGAGCCATAAGTGATTGTTGCAATTCGGCTTCATCCGGCTGCTCCAAACCATAGCCGGCCTCCTCCATACCTTTCCTTACACTCTCCGTATCGTCCACGTCAGAACGTGTCTCGTCCTTTGTAGCCGGAGCAATCTAGACTCTTGCTTCCAGGGACTCAACCGCTTGCTCCAGCTTCCCACCAGCTATCATCTGGTACTCAGTGTCTTCCTTCACTATTTCAGAAAGTACCGTCTTCTCGAAGCCGTCCAATCCAGCCCGCTGCATGGCAATGCTCTCTAGAGTTTCCATAAGCTTCGAGCTTAGAATGTGCTTGTTACGCTCCAACTCTTCGATGGCCGACTGGGTGTCTTGCCGGAGCCTCGTAAGCAACGACAAGCGTGCCTCGTCTCCAAGCAATGTAGCCAGCAACTCAGCATTGCGTATGAACTCCTCTACTCCCTTCGCGCTTATTCGAACACGGTGTACCACCATATGTCGAAGGTTAGCGGCGGAGTTACAGAGGCTGTTGAGTGGCTTTCCGATCTTTGCGTTCTTGTTTGCAAGTTGACAATGAAGCTTTGGAAGTTCTATCGCCCAGGCACTAAGCTCAACCGATTCGGGGCAGTCCCAATGGTTGTGTATCAGAATTTCCGGCATCGTCTGCTGTGCGAATTCAAAGCACGCATACTCCAGGATTAATTGCACCTTTGCTAGAACGCGATGTTGAGTTCTAAAGGGCAAATAGACGGGAAACAACGGTGCCATATTCTTTGACCTCTTTACGATCGGTGATATAGAGTCAGCACGAGTCTCCACTGTAACCGGCAGCTTGTTAGGCGTCAATTCCACTGCATCAACAGTGCATTGCTCACCACCATCTGTATCAGCTTTCGATTCGATTTGCATCCCTCCTCCAACGCTCTTCTGACTGTGTTTTGCGGCATCCCTAGTCGCATCCACCTCGCTCCTTACTGTTACAGCTTTAGATGCTTGTGTCTCCGTAACCTGCATCGGCAAAGGGGCAAACATGTCAGGAAATCGGTTCATCGCTTTGAGCGGCGACTCGAATATTTCTTCGCTGAGCAGGGTCTGTACTGTGCTGCATATTCCATTAATGTGGTACGACCGCATTAGGTTTGCTACGTCCATCTGCTCTCGATGCTTTTCGAGGACTTTGAGGATGGCTCGTGGTTGACGTAATTTGGCTTCCGGTCCTTTGAATATCTTCCTTAGAGCCAGATAAACTACCCGCTCATCTGGGGTGTTCCTGGTTTTCATGTTGCAGTAGCAGCTGGTGAAGTAATCCTAAAGATGGGAGGACAGATGCTCTTTTGCTTTGCCGATGGTCGAGGGAAGGATTCGAAGCTCATGTACTTAAGAATCGGATTGTGTGAGTGCGAAAGCTTTGGAGTGAATGAGATGGAAAACGGAGAGAGTTGTCATGGCTGAACGAGGTTCTAGTCATATGACGTCGGACGGCCAAAAGTGAAGACTGAATGTGGAAACTGCGAGAAAGCCATCTACGCCCAAAGGTCACAGCAGGCTAAGTGTACAAGTTTCGTGAAATGATCTAGTGAAATCTATCCTCATGTGATGAAACATTGGTCCCAATATCCACCATTCCTCGCGAAAGCCAGACTTTCCAGAAAACCGTTCAACTTGCACGAACCGGATTCCGCACCACCACATGCGGGCAACGGTATAACACGATCGTTGATGAGTATACGCACAAGCTCTTCATCTTCACCCTTGCATTGCATCTTTTCAACATACATCCGTGCTGCGAATGGGACTGTCCTTGATGCCGAGTATCCATCCATCAGTTCTTGCGAGATCATGTTATCTAAGGGAGGTTGCATGGTGAGGTTGTAGAGGCCGAGAGCGCCCATGATACCGGTCATGTCATTGTCATGACTAAAATCAGCAAAGATGTTATGATCGGCATCGACCGGAAAGTGAGCAGAATCGTCGTCGAGAGTATGGTTCACACTAGTCTTGTCGTTGACGGGAGTATGTGTCATGCGAGAGATAAGTTCATTCACCCAGCCTACACCTTGCGTTGGTCCAAGTGGATTACCCGACCCGAATCCGTAGTATTTACCAAGTGATTGGTAGTAATCATACTGGTGCCACTCTATTTTGGTAAACAAAGTGCAGAATTGTGATAATGTTCCCTTCGGAGAGGCGACGGTCTCAAATGGACAGAGATCCATGAAATTTACAACATCAACCTGGGAGAAATTCGCTCCTGGGAGGTCCGCCTGGAGACGAGATTGAATCGGTGGAACGAAGATGTCCATCCATGTGAGTTGCGCCTCGCGACCGATCCTGGATGCTGGTCCGGACTGGAATGCGGTGCACAAGTCGTGGCTAAGGCTGTTATTCGTTCCATTGATCTCTGGAATTATCTCAATTATGTATGGAAAGGTGTCCTTGGCGTGATGTTTATCGCCGAGAAAAGCTTGATGAAAGCCTTGAGTCCAGTTTACTGCCGAATCGACTACTCTCTTCTGACCTGAAGCTCTCACGAACGGAGTTTGAGCTCTGGAAAGGTGGCGATATCGCTGGTAGAAGTTAATACCAGAATATACCATGTGCTGTTGCCCGAAAAACGACAACTGATCTGCTCCTAGTTTGTATTCATAGTCGTTGAGAAAGCTATATTTTCCTTGAAACTTGTGCACGTTGTTCTTCAAATTGCCCATCAATATTCTATAAGCGTTGGATTTGGAGAGGGTCGGATCTCGTGCACCATGTCGAGACAGGACTTGTGCGAAGGTGAGATTGCAATGCTTTGGAACTGCACTGGATATTTCTGACGGGACACGATGGTAAGGTGAGTATTGGCCCCAGTAGTGGCTGACATTCGGTTGACAGACAAATCCGGTGTCGATGGTATCACATTTAGAGAGTGAAGCAGAAAGTTTTGCTCTACACTGATCAGCACTGCTCACAAATACTCGTATCTTCTCTACCTACCCTCTCCATCCAGAATAGAAGAGTACAGCGGTGAGGATAAGGAAGAGGCCCACAGCGACGTGACACGAAATTCTTCGCCTTGGCCGCCTTCGCTGGATCACAACTTCTTCTCCCTCCTCTTCTGACCTGACAAGTTTGTAGCCGGCTTCGTTGTGTGTAGACATTTCTCTTCCTTTTCAACCCATTATGATGTGGGTTTCGAATTGGGACAGCATTAATTCGGCTTTGAGGAAATGCGGTGACACAAGTGAAGAGGAGAGGCGTAAGAGGATGGTAGGTCAAGATAGGAACCTATGACCAACTCGCCTTAATTGAAGGGAAAGTTGGATGCAGATCAATTGAACTTATGTTGGCGGAGTTGGATTTGTGTACTCTACTGTGCTATACGGTAGCCAGGCGACAAGGCGACAAAGCCGGGCCGCAATGGTGATGACCCTCAGGAGATTCTAAAGCGACAGCGGCAAGGCTGCGCCTATTTCTGTTACTCGCCCTTTTCTGTATTTGCTTTTGCGCTGCCTTTAACTCCACCGATCACAATTTTCTCACAGACAGCCTCCTCTATCAAACATGTGATTGCGTCTTCATTGGCTCCTCAATATGGGTTCCAAGAAGACCAAAACAAAGACCCCGCCCATCGGCCGCCAGAACGATATCATCGCAATCGATTCTGCATCCATCGACTCCGAGGAAGAAGACCAGTTTATTGTCAGCCATATTCTTGCTGAGAAATCCAAGGGTGGAAAACCGCTCTACTTGGTGAAATGGGACGGCTATCCCGAAGAAGAGTAAACATGTTCCTCATACACTGTGCTTCACACGTGACTGACGGCTCCGCAGATCGACCTGGGAACCTATCGAGAGTTTCCTTGATCCCAAAGGTATTCTTGCACTATGGAGGCAGACCCAGGAACGAATTAAGAAAGGATTTGACCAAAAGTTTGATGTTGCCGCCTGGAAACTGAGGAGAGAAGAATACGAGAAGGCTCAACGACGGCAAAAGCAAAGTCATTCTAAAGAGCCAGTGACTCCGAATAAAGAGAAGTCTGCAAAAGAAAGTCCAAAGAAACAGAGTCAGCAACCAACTTCTACACTGACGGACAACAAAAGAAGGTTGGTTATTACACTAGACGATGATAGACCGGAAACTGCGAAACGACAAAAGCCACTTGATGAGCCAACTTTTGTGACTGACGATTACAATGGCGTTTCAAAGCACTCTACTATTGATAAAGTGAACCTGGGGAGCGAAAAGGAAAGTCCGGTGATTTGTCAACCATCGAAGCAGTTACTCAATACAGACACGATGACTAGACCTCAAAAGCCTTCTGAAGCGCACAAAGATGGATCGATAAATGAACCAAAATCTACTGTAACCTCACAGAAATCACTTCAGGCCAAACAAAAGAAGCAAGAAATACTGCCAGAGAATTTGGAATCTGCTCCAACTTCAAAGATTGACGATGCCGCCGGCCCAAATTTAAGCAACGGATTCTTAACGGCTAGCAGAGAAACAAAGCAGGACGCAACCACTTCCCAACAAAATTCCCGAGATCAGGGTAACTCAACCTCCCATGTATCGGCAACCACAACGAAGAGTAGGTTTAGCAAATCGAAATCTCTAATATCGACACAGAGTAATGCTGACAAGCAAATCAAGAACCACCTGAAGGCAATAATGACATTATCGTAAATTTGGATACCCAACCAATTACCCAAAAGCGAAAGACGGAAGAGGGAAAGATGTACAGCGTCTCACACAGACATCGTCTGGAGATTCAAGGTCACAAGGAAGCGGAGCCGAATATCAATGGTATTACGCTCACCAAGTTGTCTACCAGCAAAATCGTTTCAGAGCCGAAAGCTAAGTCAAGCCCTCCTCCGCAAGCCCCTAAGGCACCTCGCGCTTTGCGTCAGACTAAGCAAAAAGACATGGATGGCTTAGTCCCTCTAACCTGCCCATATTTCGACCGTAATATTGGCTGCGAGTGGACACCGTGTCCATTCTTGCATAAGTTATCGGACGACGTAGCGCCTTATGCCTTGTACGAGCAGTACATAAATCATCAAACAGGAAAAGAGATATGGCCAAAGTTCAAGGAACCCCCAGAGATGTGCCCATATTGGTTCGCTCGTAGGAAGAAGACGATGGGATGCAATCGCACTATCGAAGACTGTTGGTATGCACACTGGCTGGTGCAAGATGGTGCGGAGCGTCTACCAACCATACACACTCCTTGTCCACACAAGTTGAAGGGTGCCTGCAGATATGGTGCCGCATGTATTTTTGCGCACTCTGATGCTCAAGAGGTAGGGGCAAGCCCATTGCGAAGGGAAAGTGGAACAGAAGATATACCGACAACCAAACCTCAACATGAGAGTAATGATCTTAGCCATAGTGCCGAATCTTCTCGACGGACATCCCTCGCAACAAAATCCTCAACGTGTCCTTATTGGTTCCAAGGAAAATGCAAGAAAAGCGAAAATGAATGCAAGCATGCACATGCGTTGCTAGAAGGTGGTATATCTTGGCTACCATCGAAGAACCAAACTTGCACGTTTTGGCGAGAAGGTCGATGTAAGTGGTCAGATGAAAAATGCTTGTTTGCGCACAAGAACTTTGGTCAGCCAGAGCCATATTATCCCATGGATGAACACCCTGGTACCGGTAAGATGAGACAAACGCCGTCTATTCACAGCTCTAAACAATTGATCGCTCACATATCAGTACAGATCCCGATTCTAGTCATTTAGCCTACCAGTCCAGATCCACATCACGTCGTGCTGATTGCTGGAGGCCAGGAGAAGATATGCACCCAGGTCGTGCGGGAAGCTTTAATTCTCCCGATTCTCGTATCGCTCCGACACCTATTGGTGACGGTTCATTGCAATACCAACTGCTACTTTCTCTTCCGGATGGTAGTGAAGACATGGCTTGCGCAATCATCGATCCTACAGAGGAACTCAAAGAGATTCTGGCTTCTACAGCCTCCCAAGATATCCAAGTTCAAGGTCTTGTCCCAGCATGGCTTTTGAAACAAATGCGAAAGTCTAACCCCAATTTCATCCATACCGAACTCCGCACTGCAAACCGAAGAGTATCAGAGACTCTATCAAGCTTTCTGAAAACAAATGAAACTTTGTGCTTGGTAAAACTACCTGGCGCATTTCTTTTCATATATTTTGAAACTCAACCTCCAGCGGCTTTGGGACAGCTTGCGGGATATCATGTAGCAGCACTGACAACTCGTGAAGTGGACAGCGTTTCCTCCAAACAAGACCAGCTGATACTGTTTGCTCGAGAGGTCGAGAAAGCTCTTGGAATTACGCCCGATCAGTTTTTCTCTTGGAGTTCGGGTAACACTAATCAATCACAATGCCAGAAATCAGTTTGTCTCATGTTCGATGACAAATATGACACAGAAAGGAAACTCTGGTCGATTTACTTTGATAGCATTGGAGCGACAGTATTTTCGTACGACATGAAAGGCTCATGGGATCTCTTCTGTAGAGGAGAATCTGGAGCGATCATAAGCCATCCGGAGTTTGCAATGTACAGCTTCATTCCTGACTTTGGTAAACAACTTATGGGCAGGAGAAATGTCTTTCAGCTTGGATACGATTTCCGTCAAGACGGACCTGACGCACGCTTCGAGGCAACACAACTCTTCCCTTATGGAACGACGGTGCTAATGACAGATGGTATCTACATACATCATCCCAAAGCGGCTCTGCGAATTCTAGAAGACATCAACAAACACAACGCCGACAAGCCACCGATCGTTTGGACATGGCGCCTTGCCGGCCGCCGCGGAATCAAACATTGGCTCATGGACCTCGCCGTCAAATATGAGCACGAGCTCCAAGCCGGCGACAATACTCGCTTCGATCTCCTCAACGCCCTGCTCACTTTGTTTCTGGATGAGTTCATGGACGAGGACGACCCGCAGCATCCTCGCCGGAATTCGCCGCTCATCACCATGGATGAATTGCTGATGGAGGACTACACCGAGCTGTGGAAGACGGAGCCACAGAGGGCGCTGGAGCGCATCGTGGATTGGTTTGCGTACACTGCGCTGACGATGCGGCATGTGTGTCGGCGGTTTGTCGTGGTGCACGATGGTGTCGTGCCGGGCAGGTGGAGAGAAAAGAATCAGCACGTGCTGTTTTACACTCCGGAGAAATACTTCGAGAGGTTCAATGTTGGAGATAGGAGGACGGGTCTAATTGAGAAAGCGGTGGGTGAAAAGTCTCGATAATGAATTTCGTAAGAGGTTGCGTTGGGGAAAGGTTGGAGATACAAAGTTTCTCAACACTGACACAAACAAATTAAAAACAGACAGTTATCTCGTAGCGGACTATTAAGATATCAAATGGTCAAAAAGACATAGAAGTAAAGTTTGCTACCGTGGTCTGAATTGATGAGACTAATGTTATTAGGATTAAGGGGATGAGAAGCTTTGACGACAGCATTCGAGGAAAGCGGCCGGGTGGAGGACTATAGGGTATGGTTTCTTCTCAAATTCCTTCCTCCGATTTTGGCCATTGGATTAAGGCTCCTTAGAGACGCGAAAATTCTTTCTTCTACTCCACCTTGCGGAACTCCCTCACCGGCAGGCGTTTGATGCGTGTGCTGTAATGTCGATGCTCTCGACGGAGATTCAGATCCTTGCCCGTTCTGCATGTCATGCGTCTCGAGTCTCTTATTTTGAGCCCGAATTAAACCGCTAGTTGAAATTCCGAGATCATCAGGCTTTGCGTTTGCCAGTCGGGTCTTTAACGTCATGAAGGACTTTCGGTCATCATGGATGGCTTCGTATCGTCGGTCTGGATTGCGTGACAAGAATGTCCAAACAACATTAAAAATGAGAAGTGCGATCAGCACGAAGAGGAAAGAAACATTGATGAAGAAGAATATGATACCCATGATGCCTACTCCAAGAGCCTATTATATTCTGTTAACATGGTATGATGAGGTCTCCGAGATAGATTGGTCAGTACCGGCAGGCCAAAGTCGCGTGTGAAAAGAGTCAGCATGATCGCATTGATAAGACCAATCGTAGCTGTTGCGATATTCAGGGCATTGGTTCTGCTGTCCATGTACGGCTTGATCAGAGCCACAAGTATTAACTTGGCCGATTCGACAATAAGGATGGCAATCGTTTGTGAGGTAGCGCTCTCTTGAGCAAGGCCGATGAAGCTAGCTTCCAAAAGTGAAAATACGAGCAAAAGAAATCCGAAGAAGTAGCAATTCGCTCTGAACGGAATGTAGAATACCCCGTAGTTGACAAGTGATTCAGGGTTGGAGTAGAGAATGTAAGCCGGGTTGCTGTGAACTCTGATTGATCGTTGACCTAGGCGAATAACTCGAAATGCCGCCTGTAGGATGA
>Ga0335075_10015166_pt1 | contig 11555 bp, 10 predicted proteins | sample Lox_Sample_24_FD_206723 | JGI IMG/M metagenome (GOLD analysis project Ga0335075, IMG submission 206723) | Soil microbial communities from Loxahatchee National Wildlife Refuge, Florida, United States - Lox_Sample_2.4 | ecosystem: Environmental > Terrestrial > Soil > Wetlands | place: USA...
CTGGAATCGATTCTCCTGCTGAACCGCGGAGAGTTCCACGCAGCCGAGGAACATTGCCGAATCCTGCTCGGCCAAAATGAAATGAACGCCACGGCCCATTACGTGATGGCATTGTGCCGCGAAAACCGTCTCGACCACGACGCCGCGATCTCTCATCATCGCACCGCAATTTACCTCGATCCCGCCTTTGCCATGCCTCATCTGCATCTCGCATTGATTTTGAAAAAGCAAAAAGACCTTCACCTGGCAAAACGCGAATTCGCGGAAGCAGTCCGTCTGTTGCCGCAGGAAATCGACGCCCGCCTTTTATTGCTGGGTGGTGGATTCAGCCAAGGAACTTTAATTCAACTCTGCGAGCAGGAAATTGAATCGCTGGAGGCGGCATGAGCGACTCCACAACTGAACTCGGCCTCCGGCTGCGGCAGTTGCGAGAAAGTTTTGATTCCAGTTTCTCCCGTCCAGTCGATCTCTTCACCGCGGCAAGCAGCGATATGGCTCTGTGTTGCCGCGTGGGAAACCAACTCTGTGCTCTTCCGGTAACCGATGTCAGCGGAATATTCAAAATACAAAATCTCTTTGCGGTTCCGGCGCGGGCGCGCGGCTTCTTAGGCATCGGCATATTCCGGTCGGCGATGGTTCCGGTTTACGATCTGGGAACTTTTATGGGAGCGGAAGCTTCCGCTCGCGATGGTTGGTCCATTCTTCTGGGGCGTTCCGACATAGTTGGCGCGAAGGTTGACGCCATTGACGGTTATGCAAGCTTCGATCCCGCAATGCTTTCCTTCCACAACGAAGAAAGCATGCGCTACTTGCGTGGTGTCGTGCATTACAAGGCAAACTCCTATGGATTGATTGACGCGAAATCGCTTCACCATGATTTGATTCGGCGGGAACGCTAATTTAGGAAAGGAATTCCGGGGCATGAATAAGGCTTCAACTTTTTCTTTCAAAATCGCCAGCAGTTTTGCCATTCTGGTGATTCTCACACTTATCATTGCGATGTTGAGCATCTTTGCCCTCACGAAAGTGGTGAACAGCAAAGACCGTGTGATTGACGTGAACGCTCAGGCTTTGATCGGCGCCGAAACCCTTAATTCGGAAGCCTTTCAGGAGTCCGCCGGATTGCGCGGATACATTCTTACCGGCCAACCGGATTTTTTACAAAGAGTGCACGACAGCCAGACTTCTTTTCAGAAAACTTACGGCCAGTTGGACGCCCTGGAAACCGATATCGAGGGCCGCCGCATTCTGCAGGATATTCAGCAAGCCGATTCGGACTACGAACGAGACGTCAACCACTTAGTCCAAATGAAGAATGGTGGCGCTCCCGTCGACGCCGTCGCCCACTATTTGATCAACGAAGCCCAACCGTCGCGGCGGCACATTGAAACAGTGGTCGATCAATTTTCCGATTTCGAGAGTAAGCGTCTGGATTTGGGAAGATCGTCGGCCACGCAGTTAGCCGGATATTACCGCATGGCCGTGATTATATTTTCCTTCACCGTTATCATCGTCGCCTTTGTGATGGCGGTGGTATTAGGCAGATCGTTGCGGGGAGAAATTGGCGCAGCGGTGCAGGACATTCAAAGTTCTTCGGCCGAATTGCAAACCACCGCCACCCAGCAGGCCGCGGGCGCGCGCGAGCAAGCCACGGCCATGAGCGAGATCACCACCACTATGAGCGAGTTGATGGCGACCGCGCGCCAAATCGCCGAAAGCGCGCAGCGCGTCTCCGGCATTTCCAATCAGACGGCCGGTTCGGCGCAATCGGGCGACAAGATTGTTCGCCGCGCCGGCGATTCTATCGCTGGAATCAAGCGCCAGGTTGATCAGGTAGTGAATCACATGCTCGATCTTGGCCGGAAGTCGCAACACATCGGGGGCGTCGTCGATATCATCAGCGAACTCTCGGAACAAACCAACATCCTCGCCATCAACGCCAACATCGAAGCCGCCGGCGCAGGCGAAGCCGGTAAGCGCTTTGGCGTGGTAGCCGACGAAATTCGCAAACTCGCCGACCGTGTCGCCGGAGCCACCAAGGACGTTCGAAATCTTATCGACGACGTGCAGGCGGCCGTGAATTCGACGGTCATGGCTACCGAAACCAGCAGCAAAGCGGTCGACTCCGGCACGCGTGATTTTTCCGAATTGGCAAACTCCCTAACCCAGGTCGTATCTCTGGCGGCTACGGCCAGCGAAGCGGCGCGCGAAATCGAACTGAGCACCAAGCAGCAAAGCAGCGCCGTTGAGCAGGTTAACGGAGCCGTCGCCAACGTTGCCCAGGTCAGCCGTCAATCCGAAACTTCAACCACGCAAGCCATGCAGACCGCGTCGGAACTGGCGACATTATCCAAACGCCTCATGCTTTTGGTTCGCTCCGAGGCCAATCGCGCGGCATGAACAAGGATCTCGAACAATACTTTCGGGACGAAGCGCAAAGCCTTTTGTTCCGCATCAACTCCGCTCTAAAAACGGCGGAGGCTCGGGGATCGTTCGCCGATGCGGTGCAGGAAGTGCGGCGATACGTGCACACCTTGAAGGGCGCGGCGCACATCGCCGAGCGCTTCGACGTGGCCCAGCAAGCGCATGCACTCGAAAGCCTGATCGAACAAGTCGCAACCTCGTCCAACCAGACCAAAAGTATTTCGCAAGTATTGCGCTTCACCGACGGCATCGCCGCGCTTCTATCCGGGGATGAAGATGTCGCCTCGGCCAGGGCATCGGTGCCGACCGAGGGATTTGCTTCGGCCGCTCCTGGGGAAACTCTGTACCTCGAACTCAAGGACATCGACGAAATTCTGCGGCACTCGAGCGCGGTGTCCAATGCGTTTCCAAAATTGCAAGCCGCTTCCTCGGAGTGCGCCGAAATTGGATCGCTGCTCGAAGAACTGAGCGAACTCCAGAAAAACAAATCTCAATCCGATTCCTTGCAGCTCGACCTCGTGCGGAGCATCCGGCAACGGGTCGACCTTCTAAAAAGAAATTTTGAACTGGCGCTTGAGACCTTGGAGCGCGATCACGCCGTCCTCCGGAAAGGCTTGCAAGAACTAAGACTGACCCCGGCCAGCCACATTTTTATTTTTGTGGAACGCGCCGTGCGCGCCGCGGCCGAAGCAACGGGCAAAGAAGTGCAGTTTGAAACCTTCGGCGGGGAAATTGAACTGGATGCCGATATTTTATTTCAGTTGAAAGACTCGCTTGTGCAAATGGGCAAGAATTCCGTTGCCCACGGAATCGAGAGCCCAACGGCGCGCCGGGCAGCGGGCAAGCCCGCATTTGGAACCATCAAATTGACAGTCAAGCGGCGCGGACGCCGCATTACCTTCACCGTGGCCGACGATGGCGTCGGAATTAATTTTCCAAAATTGCGCGAGCGCGCCGTTGAACGAGGTTGGCTTTCCCGCGAAGCCGCCGAAAAGGCCGATGCCGATCAACTCAAATCCCTGATCCTCCGTCCTGGATTTACAACCTCAAGTGAGGTCACCGAAGTTTCCGGGCGCGGCGTGGGCCTCGATCTCGTCAGTGACATGGTGGCGCGGCTCAAGGGAGAAATCCGCGTCGCCAGCGAGCCCGGCCGCGGCACGCAAATCCAACTCGAAGTCCCCAGCACTGTAACTTCGGTATCCGTATTGCTCGTAAGAGTTGGCGCAATGACAGTCGGATTACCCGCCGATTCAGTGAGCGGAACGCATCCGCTGACCAAACTCGACCGCGTGCATGACGCCTTTGTGCTCGATGGATCGGCCCTCTCCTTGGTGCCGCTGTCTCCTTTCCTAAAAGCCGGAAACGGCCAGCCTAGGATCGGCATTAAAATCGCAGCGGAGTCGCCTTATCTCCTGGGCGTCGACGCCGTGGTCGGAATCGAGGACACGAAAATTTATTTTCTTCCCTCCTTTGTTGAGCCGGAAGCTTATGTTCTTGGCCTATCAATCGAATCGGAACAGGAAGTCCGCCTGATTATCGATCCCGCCATCCTTCGGGAATCCTTAGGCACGGCGCCAAAACTCTCCGGCTCAGGCGCTCTTAAGCCGCTTCCGATTCTGATCGTGGACGACTCGCTTACAACCAGAATGCTCGAGCAAAGCATCTTTACCACCGCTGGCTACAATGTTGAGTTGGCCAGTTCAGGGGAAGAAGGACTCGCCTTGGCCGGGCAGAATCGCTTCGGACTTTTCGTTGTCGACGTCGAAATGCCGGGTATGGATGGATTTGACTTTATTGCCCGCACTCAGCAATCTGCGGCATTGCGCGACGTTCCCTCGATCTTGGTTAGTTCGCGGAATTCCCCGGAAGACCGCCAGAGAGGCGCCGAGGTTGGCGCGAAGGAATATTTCAGCAAAACCAAGTTCGATCAGAAAGCGCTGCTCGAACGCGTCAGCCAACTCGTAGGACGAAAATGAAAAAAACCAGAGTCCTGGTAGCGGAAGATTCAGCCACCATCCGGAAATATCTGGTGGACGTACTCGCCAAGTCCGAAGGCTTTGAGGTTGTCGGCGAAGCCGAAAACGGCAAGCAGGCCATCGAGCTTTGTGAAGCCACTCATCCCGATGTCATCACCATGGATATCGTGATGCCGGTTATGAGTGGTCTTTCGGCGACTGAATACATCATGGCCTATTGCCCCACTCCGATTCTCATCGTTTCCGCATCCATGAATCGCAGAGAGTCCATGCAGACCTACGACGCGCTGGGCGCGGGGGCGGTCGACGTTCTCGAGAAGGAAACGCTTTCCGCGGATCCGGCAGCATGGGAGGCCAAGCTCACCTCCGCTCTGCGCGTGGCATCGCGAGTGAAGGTCATTACGCGATCTCGTCCCCGCGCGCGAACGAATGGGGCCAGGGAGATGGGCGAGTCTCTCCGGCCCTCCACCAGTGATCGAAAAATAAACTCAAATTCGCAAATTGATTTAATTGCCATCGGCGCCTCTACCGGCGGCCCGGCTGCCGTAGCCGAAGTGCTCCGTTCCCTGCCTCCAACTTTTCGGATACCCTTGGTATTAGTGATTCATATTTCCAGCCTTTTCGCGCGCTCGCTGGTGGATTGGCTCAACACCATCTCGCCCATTCCAGTGGCTTTTGCCACCGATGGCGCAACCATTCCGCCCGTCGGCACGCCGGCGGTAATTTTCGCCCCGGCCGACAAACACCTGGTCGTGAAGAACGGCCGCCTGGCGCTGCATTCCGGCTCGGAGCGAAATTATTGCCGGCCCTCCGTCGATGTTTTATTTGAATCCGTGGGCGCCGAACTCGGCCCGCGCGCCGCTCTCTGCCTGTTGACCGGCATGGGCCGCGATGGCGCTTTCGGCCTTCTGGCCGCGAAGCAGGCTGGCTCCATCACCATTGCGCAGGATGAAGGTTCAAGCACGGTTTTTGGAATGCCCGGCGAAGCCGTGAAGCTCGGCGCCGCTGACTATGTGCTTCCGCTCAATCAGATTTCTCCGTTCTTGCAGGAGTTGGCTAATTCAAACGCGCCACGATTTCAGCGGGCATGACCAGATGACGACAATCCTTGTAGCCGACGACAGCGACTTCGTACGCCGGGCGGTCTGCGCCATTCTGCGGGAGCAATCTGATTTTCAGATTGTAGGAGAAGCTCACGATGGCAACGAAGCGGTCGAAAAAGTGGAAGCACTGCAACCGGAAGTCGTGGTGATGGATATCAGTATGCCCGTGATGAATGGTCTCGAAGCCGCCGCAGCTATCGCCAAAATTTATCCCAAGACGAAGATCGTCTTCCTGACGCAATACCCAACGCCGGAGCATGTCTCCAGCGCGGGCGCCAAAACAAATTGGTCGTACGTTCTGAAATCTGACGCGAACAAACATCTTGTGCTCGCGGTCCGCGGCGATCAGCCCATCGCTTCCCCAACCAATGAAACCTTGTAGCGCCCCTGCCGAGTAACTCATGCCCGAATTACCCGACATTACAGCTTACATAGGTGCGCTCGAATCACGCATCGTCGGCCAAAAGCTGGAACATATCCGCCTGCACAGCGCATTTCTTCTGCGCACCGCGCAACCGCCGCTCGAAAACGCCGAGGGACGCGTGGTCCGCAAACTCCAGAGGATCGGCAAGCGCATCGCCATCGGCTTCGACAATGACCTCTGGCTCGTCCTTCACCTGATGATTGCAGGACGTTTACACTGGCGCGCGCCCATGGCGAAGCTGGCAGGAAGTCAGAGCCTCGCTGCATTCGATTTTCCCAACGGCTCGTTGGTGCTCACCGAGGCCGGTGCAAAACGACGGGCATCCTTGCATGTAGTGATGGGCGAAGAGAATTTGTCTTCCTTCGATGCGGGAGGCATCGACGTTTTTTCCAGCGACCTCGATTTGTTTCGCGCTACGCTCACCGCGGAAAACCATACGCTCAAGCGCGCGCTCACCGATCCGCGTTTGCTCAGTGGGGTGGGTAACGCTTATTCCGACGAAATTTTGCACGCGGCCGAACTTTCGCCACTTACCCATACGCAGAAACTCAAGCCAGACGAGTGGGACCGGCTGTTCACAGCCACGCGGCGAACCTTGCAGTTTTGGATGGACCGGCTTCATTGCGAAGCACAAGCTGGCTTCCCTGAAAAAGTTACCGCGTTTCGCAAAGGCATGGCCGTTCACGGTCGCTACGGCGAGCCTTGTCCGCGATGCGGCGACAAGGTTTTGCGCATTCGTTATGCCGATAAAGAGACCAACTACTGCGCGCGCTGCCAAACCGGAGGAAAAGTTCTTGCCGACCGCAGCCTCTCGCGCTTGCTGGGAGCCGACTGGCCCCGCACTCTCGACGAACTGGAAGCCTTGAAGCGCCGGTGAAGTCCCGCCAAGGACCGAATTTGTTAGCCCCGGACGTGAGTCCCGGGTGCTGATAGGACAAGAAATGAGTCCCGGCTGAACGGCACAAGCCACCATGCGGCCCCCGGCCGCGTTCACAAATACTTCTCTCACCAACTGCTAAACTGTAGATGCTTCCACGTGACCCACACCATGAAAATTCGCATCCCCTCGCTGTTCCTCTCGTTGTTTCTTGCCGCGCACGCGCATGCCCAGGTGCAACCCAAGGCGTCGAAATCCAGCCCCGCATTTCCCAGTTGCACCGATACTCTTTCCACCGTGGCCGTGCCCGAAGGCCCACATGGACTTTTCGTAATTCTGTTTCCCGACGGCTCCAAGAACCAGAAGGCGGCGGACTATCTGCTGCACAATCCCGTGGTCTGCGGCGTCAACATGTATCTGGTGTGGAACGAAATCGATCATGGTCCAAACGCCTCCGACCGCTACGATTTTTCCCGGGTCGAAGAGGCTATGGCGCCCTGGATCAAAGCCGGTAAACAAATCAACCTGATCGGCTGGGCCACGGGATACGGCGGCCGGCGCAGGGTTACGCCCGATTATGTTTTCCAGAAAGTGCAGTCGGTGAGTTGTCCGAATGCCGGCGAAGTTCCTGTCTTCTGGGAAAAAGGTTTCATGGAGAATTACCAGCAGTTTATGGCCGCCGCGGTGCAACACTTCGGAAGCAATCCCGCCATAGGCTACATCCGCTTCGGCCTCGGCCTGGGCGGTGAAACCTATCCCGCATGCATGTATGCGCTGAAAAGCAAAGGGTTTTCGCCGGGACGCTGGCAGAAATATATTTTCGATATGCTCGATTTTGAAGCGTCTTTGAATTCACCCAAACAGTTGATGGTGGGCATCAACAGTTTTGGCAATCCCCCGAACATTGAATTTGCCGACGCGGTCGCTCGCCGCGCCGTGCGCGACAAAATCGCGATCGGCAGCCAGGGACTTTCCATGGACGATGCCCGCGCCTATCAATCCGGTTCCCCCTGCGCGGTCGATTGGTGCCGCATGTTCCGCGAATCCGCCGGCAAAGTTCCCCTGGAGTTGCAAACGAGAAAGCAAACCAATCCCGAGGGCGGAGGCCTCGTGGGCTCTTTAGTCGACCTGCTGCCCTTCGCGCAAAAACTTCAGGTGCAGATTTTCGAAATCTACGCGCAGGATTGGCTGGTGGCGTACGACCCCAGCGATCCCGATTACCCGCAGCATCACGAGGAATATCAGCGCGCGCTCGAAGCCGAAGCCAAAGTCGTCGGAGCGCACTAAACGGCCACGCAATTATTGAGCGTGCTTTCAGGCCACGGCTCCGCGTGCTCCGGGTTGCGACGAATTAGAGCCTGCTGAAAAACTCGCGATTCGTATCGGGGTATGCCTTCAGGCATACTGAAAAGTGCCACGTCTCACTCGGGCCTTTAGGCGCTGTATTGGCGGATTCGAGTTTCTCGAAATCCGCCGTTACCCCGCGCCCTTCGACGATTCCTTCAGGTAGGCCAAGACCTCCAGCGCGTGGCCTTCCGGCTTCACCTTCGGGAAAATGTGCTGGATTTTTCCGTCGGGTCCGATGACGAACGTTGTGCGCACCACGCCCATCACTTTTTTCCCGTACATGTTCTTTTCCTGCACCACGCCAAACGCGTTCGCAACCTTTTTGTCGGCATCGGCCAGCAACGAAAAGGGCAGCTTGAATTTATCCTGGAATTTTTTCTGGGCCTTGGGCGTGTCGGGGGAGATGCCGAGTAACACGGCGCCCGATTTCTGCATCTGTTTATAGGTGTCGCGAAACTCGCAGGCCTCGACGGTGCATCCCGGAGTGTCCGCGCGAGGATAGAAATACAGCACCACTACTTTTCCCCGAAGGTCCTTGAGCGAGATTTCTTTTCCGTTCTCGTCCTGCAAAGTAAACTCGGGAGCCTTATCATTGATATTCATGAGCTTCTCGTTTCCTGGAGAGTCAGCCCGCAACGCGGCTCCCACCAGCTTAGCGTGCGCAGGGCCAAGTCGGCAAAGGCTGGGTTGGCAAAGGCTGGGTCGGCGAATGCTGGGTTGGCGAAGAATCGGCCGGCAAAGAATGCGGCGAATTAATACTTTTTCCCGCGGGATGGGGGTGCGCGTCGTTGCAGTGTTGGCTCTGCTCTTCGCGCTGGCATTTCCCGTCTTTGCGCAGCGTCCGCAACTCAAACGTCCCGAGCCGGACACTCCTCGGGAAAACATCCCCGTCCCCAAGAAGAAAAAAGAGGGGAAAGACCCGCGCGCCGTGGCACTTTTGCAAATCGCTGCCAATGGCAAAGCCACGCTAATTCCCATCGCAATTTTGATCGACGGAAAGTTCTACGACGCCAGCGCCTATAAAGCGGACCCGGTGCCGATGGCGCTCGACACCGGAACTGTTTATGAGGCCGAGCAATCCGGAGCGTCGCAGGGACTGTTCACCGTCAACGGCGCCCTGCACAGCAAAAATCCCAACGCGCCCGTTCTTTGGTTTGGGACCGGTTCTTACGTGCTGAACGGAACTGAAGTAGCCAAGACCACCCACCGCGCCGAAGACCAGCCTCGAGGCCTGGATAATAGCGATGACGCGCCGCCCCGGCTCACCCGAACGAACACATCGCAGTCGTCGCCGCCGGCCCCCGGTAAAGCGGAACCCGGCGCCAGCCCTGCGTCAGCGGGAGGCGCGTCGGATAAAACATCGGCCGCGCCGCCCGCGACCACTTCACAACCCGCAAGCAGTTCATCCAGCGCCGGAACCTCAAGCTCAAACCCGCTGAAGGCCGCGGCGGATGCGCCATCTCCGGCAACTCAAAATCAGCCAAATCAGAATTACTACAAACCTACACTGCGCCGCGGCAAGCCTACCGAACCGATGCCGGATGACGTTGACGATTCGCTGAAAGCAACCGCCTCAACTTCGACGGCCGTGGCTACGCCGGCAGCCGGCGCTGTTTCCGCTAAAGCTCCGCCGGTCAAACTTTTACCTGCAATTTCAGACGCAGGTGGACCGGAGCCGCAGTCGTACAAGTTTTTCTGGAAAGAGGGTGAAGAAGACGATCGGCGAACGCAGATGCTGGCCCTGGCTCAATTCGAAGTTCGAAATTACGTAGCGGCGCTGGCTCGAAACCGCATTCCGGCAAAGCAACCGCCTAAGTCTCCCGTGACGGCGCGCAAAACAAAAACAAAGCCAGTGCAGCCGATTCTGGAAAACGTGGAATTTCACTCCTTTGGCCTGTGGAAAAACAATCAGCCGGTCATGATTCTCACCGCCGAAGCACATTTTCCTCCCACCCCGGGCGCAACCGAAGCGCCCGAAACCTATAACATCGCGTTGGCGGCAACCACCGACATCTATGGCGACTTACGCAAGCTATATGTTGGAGTTACAGACAAATTCCACCTCGATGTAACTCCCCGGCTGGAACTTATCGACGCCGTCGATGCCGATGGGGATGGTCGCGGCGAGTTACTATTCCGCGAGACCACGGATGCAGGCGATGGATATATTATCTATCGGGCTACCCCAGATAAGTTGTGGAAGATGTTCGACAGCCTGGCGGAGTAAGTAGCTGCCAGCCACCAGTCAGCAATAAATGACGGCTGGCAGTTGCCTAGGTTTCAATTCCTACGTGGCAAACGCGGCCAACCAGGTAATCGGCGGCGGTCTTGCCTTCTTCCATCGTCATGACTTCAATGGGATAAGACTGGTTATGCGGCCGCAAAATCAAGTGATTTCCGGCGGTCTCCACATATTTCACGGTGCAATTTCCGTTTTTGAGAACGGCATACATGTTGAACTCGCCCTTGCGGTAGGGCTTGAGCGAATTGTAATGCCGGTCGATCAGGAGTGTGGCTCCCGGCAGAAGGCGCGGGTACATACTCATGCCTTCCCGGGCGTCCACTTTGATTAGCACGAAGCGCTCCCACTGCTCGCGGTCGCCTTCGAGTTCCGGTTTGAGCTTCTTGAGGAAGCTTTTCTTGAATTTCAGGATTTCTTTGACGTTCATGCTCGTGATGAGCGGTTCGGTGGCAGCGACGGTTCCATCGGTCAACAGCACATTCTGAAACTCGTCGTTGCTGGGAGGGACGATCGAAGCGCGCTTGTTGACCTCGGATGGGTCGAGCAAATCCAGCACCGATAAATGCTGGACCGCCAGCACCCGGTCCATGCCTTCAAGGCTCAAGCCGCGCTTGCGATTCAAGAAGTTGGAGATATGAGCCTGCTTGAATCCAGTCTGTTGCGCCAGACGGAGGCCGGTCAGATCGCCTTCCTCAATTCGCTCCCAAAGAGTATCGCGAAGGTTGTCTTGCAGCACTCGGAATTTCATAGCTCGGAGTATAGCACGCAGGCTATAGCAATACGCTAATCGAAGCGAGTTTTCCACAGCCATTTGGGTATAACGACCTTGACGATGATTATGCATTTGACACAGAGAGGGTCTAAATGGCACAGTCTAGTCACCGTGACAGGGCGTTAAAGTCCGCATTAGTCGCTGCCGATGAATCATGCATGGAAGGCTCATCGGCACGCGAGAATCCACTATCCCGCTGCGCACATTGCCCCGGAAGAACTCCATTCCGGCCCGATCCTGAAAACTTGGCACGCGCAAAAGAACTCCAGTTTGAGCCGCCATTGGATAAAGGAATCCGCGATATTGTGATTATGCTAATAGCGAACGGAGTGGAAACCTTTGAATCCTGCGAGGGCGGGAATGGCCATTGCTTCCCAGAGGCAACGGTAC
>Ga0335075_10015167_pt1 | contig 11555 bp, 9 predicted proteins | sample Lox_Sample_24_FD_206723 | JGI IMG/M metagenome (GOLD analysis project Ga0335075, IMG submission 206723) | Soil microbial communities from Loxahatchee National Wildlife Refuge, Florida, United States - Lox_Sample_2.4 | ecosystem: Environmental > Terrestrial > Soil > Wetlands | place: USA: Florida...
CCGTCCACTGGGGATCGTGACCTCGATTGCTGGCTCGGCCCGCTATCGCATCTTCGTCCAAGGCGTGGCCGGACATGCCGGCACCGTTCCCATGGCGCTGCGGCGGGATGCGGCGGCCGCAGCCGCGGAGATGGTGCTCGCCGTCGAGCGGCGTTGCTCGGCGGCCGCAAACCTCGTCGGCACTGTCGGCCAGTTGCGCGTGCCGCACGGTCTGATCAATGTCATCCCGGGGTCTTGCGAATTGTCGCTCGACGTGCGGTCGACCGATGATGCCATACGCGATGCCGCGGTCGCCGACATCCGCGCCGCCATCGACGAGATCGCCAGACGCCGGCGTGTCACCGTCACGGCGAAAGAAGTCTCGCGCCATCGCGCCGTGCCGTGCGCCGCGACGATGCAGGCGGCTTTTGCCGACGCCGTCGGCCGCGCCGGCATCGAGCCGTTCTATCTGCCGAGCGGAGCCGGGCATGATGCGGAGATGTTCGCCGGCTTGACCGACATCGGCATGTTGTTCGTCCGTTGCGGCAACGGCGGCATCAGTCATTCGCCGCTCGAGACGGTGTCCGCCGAAGACGCCGACGTCGCCGCCCGCGTCCTGCTGGACACCATCGCCAATTTGAGATAGCCGCAATTTGGAGCCGAACATGGATCGAATCCGCATCAAAGCCGCCGGTTTCGAATTCGTCGCGCAGTTCGAGGAGCGCGCGCCGCTCACCTGCGCAAAATTCCGTTCGATGCTTCCCTATCGGCAGCAGATCATTCACGTCCGCTGGAGCGGGGAGGGGTGCTGGATCCCTCTCGGCGAGCTCGATCTTGGCCTCGCATTCGAGAATCACACGAGCTATCCGGCGCCGGGGGAGATCATCCTTTACCCCGGCGGCATCAGCGAGACCGAAATTCTTCTGGCCTATGGCGGGGTGCATTTCGCCAGCAAGGTCGGTCAACTCGCCGGCAATCATTTTTTGACGGTCGTCGAGGGCCGTGAGCACCTGCGGCCGCTCGGCGAACATGTCCTGTGGCACGGCGCGCAGGACATTGTGTTCGAGGCGCTCTAAGCCGGCGCCGGCGGGGCGTTGCGGATCAAACGGCCGACAAATTCCGTAAAGTCGCGCGGCGGCCGCTTAAGCAGCCAGCCGAGCGTATTGGGATTTCCGATCAGGCCGTGTTCGCCGTAGTAGCGAAACATCGACGCCAAGGTCCTGCGCTCATAGTCGGACATCCCGGCAAGGCGCTGGCGTGCCTCCCAGTCCGCGACGGCCTCTTCCTCGATACGGACAGGCTTTTCCAGGGCTGCGCCGAGAGTGGCGGCGACTTCGTTTTGGCTGAGCGGCGCGGTGCCGACAATCTCGTAGGTGGCGCCGGAATGCCCGGGCTCGCCGAGCACGACCGCGGCGGCGGCGCCGACGTCGTCGAGATCGACGAGGCTGAGCTGTGTCGCGGCCGGATAGGGAATGCGATAGACGCCGTCCTCGACGATGCCGCGCCAGGCACCGAGAATATTTTGCATATAGGCTGTAGGCTGCAGGATGGTGAGATCGAAAGGCGCGGCCAGAAGCCTCGCTTCGGCGCGCATCTTTTCCCAGTGATGCGGCATTGCCTCGATCTGCGGGTGCAGCACCGAATGGTAGACAAATCGCTTGATGCCGCTGGTGCGCGCCGCCGCTGCGGCGGCTTCGGCATAGCGCCCTTCATTGCGGCTGACATTCGGGCAGATGTGATAAATCGCGTCGGCGCCTGACATTGCCGCCGCGAGCGCTGAGGCATCCTCGAAGCGGCCGATGCTGACTTCGGCGGCGCCGAGTGCCGCCAGCGCCGGGGCTTGTTCTGGCCGCCGCACCAGCGCACGAACCTTGGCACCGCGCTCCGCCAAAGCCTTGACGACGGCGTTGCCGGTTTTGCCCGCGGCGCCGGTCACCAGAATCATTGCGGTTTTACGGTCAGTTCGAACAGGCGGTTCGGCGACAGTGGAATTTCCAGGAGCTCGATTTTGCGGTCGGCAAGGCCGAGGGCATCTTCGATAGCCTGGGCCATCAGCGGTCCGACCGGGATTGCACCGGCCTCGCCGGCACCCTTGATGCCGAGTGGATTGAGCGGTGACGCGGTAACCAGATGGGCTAGCTCCATCCGCGGGACCTCGAGCGCCGTCGGCAGCAGATAATCGGCGAGCGAAGCATTGAGCAATTGCCCCGCTTCGTCGAATACGAGCTGCTCGTAATAGGCGTTGCCGATGCCTTGCGCCACGCCGCCGTGAATCTGCCCGGCGAGGATCAGCGGGTTGATGACAGTGCCGCAATCGTGCACCACGACGTATTTCAGAACCTTGAGCGTGAAGGTCTGCGGGTCCATTTCGACGATCGCGGCATGGACCCCGCTCGCCGTTGCGCCGCTCGGTGGTCCGAAATATTGCGTCGATTCGAGCCCCGGCTCGGTGCCGGGGGAGACTGCGCCGCGCATCGGATTGGCCTTCAGGGCCAGTTCGGACAGCTTGACCGATTTCCCCGGCACCCCGACCAGCGAGACCTTGCCGCCGCCGATCTCAAGGTCCTCTTCGGCGCATTCGAAATGCTCGGCCGCAAGCTTGAGAATTTTCCTACGCACGACCTTGGCCGCCTCGTTGACGGCATTGCCGGCAACCACCGCCCCGCGGCTCGCGAACGTACCGGCGCCCCAATAGAACTGGTCGGTGTCGCCGGTGACGACATCGACCTCCGCGGCGTCGACGCCGACCTGATCGGCGGCGATTTGGGCAAAGCTCGTGAAGTGTCCTTGACCTTGGGTGCCGATCCCGGTGGCGACGCTGACCTTGCCGTTGCTCTGGACCTGGACCTTGGCGCCTTCATACGGACCGATGCCGGTGCCTTCGACATAGCAGGCGATGCCGATGCCGACATGGCGGCCTTCGGCGCGCAGCCGCGACTGCTCGTGAGCCAGAAAGTCGCGGTAGCCGATCATTTCGATCGCCTTGTCGAGGATGGGCTCGTAATTGCCGCTGTCGTATTGAAGCTGCGTGAAGTCCTGGTAGATGATCTCGTTGTTGTAGGGAAACGCCTCGGCGGGAATGAGATTGCGCCGCCTTATTTCGGCGCGATCGATGCCGAGCTCGCGTGCCGCGATGTCCAACAACCGTTCGATCACGAACACGCCGTGCTGGCGTCCGGCGCCGCGATAGGGCGTTACGATCGGCTTGCTGGTGAAGACCGCCGTAAACGTGCTGTCATAGTTCGGCACGACGTAAGGCCCGAGCAGCGTGCACTGGCTGTTGATCGGCACCGTCAGTCCATAGGGATCGTAGGCGCCGGTGTCGTGCAGAAAGACGTCCTTGATGCCGAGAATTTTGCCGTCGCCGGTCAAGGCAATCTCGGCATCGTGAATCTGACCGCGCTCGTGGGTGGTGGCGAAGAAGTGCTCCAGGCGATCCTCGATCCATTTAACCGGCCGGTTGAGCTTCATCGCCACCCACGGCAGCACCACCTCTTCGGGATAGAACAGCATGATCTTCGGCCCGAAGCCGCCGCCGATGAACGGCGCGATGACGCGCACCTGCCGCTCGCTCAAGCCGAGCATGGCGGCGATTCCGTTGCGCAGGAAGACCGGCGCCTGTGTCGTGTCCCAGATCGTCAACTGATTGGCGCGCGCTTCCCAGCTGACGACGACGCCGCGGGTTTCGATCGGCGAGGAGGCGCCGTGGTCGTAATGCAGCCGGCGCGCCACGACGTGACCGGCGCGCTTGCGCGCTGCCGCATAATCGCCGCGGCTCTGGCGAACCCGCGCGGCGATGTTGCTGCCAACGTCGTCATGCACCAGCGCGGAGCCGGGGGCCAAGGCCCGTTCCAGATCGACGACGGCGGGCAGCGGGTCGAGATCGACGACAATGTCGGCCAGCGCGTCTTCGGCGATGTAGCGGCTCGTCGCCAGCACGACCGCCAGCGGCTCGCCGACATGGCGGACTTTGTCCTTGGCCAGCGGCACCTGGGTGCGCTGGTTGAAGACGGCGCCGGCGATGGGCGGCGGTGGCACCAGCAGCGGGCCCGGAGCGAAGTAGGCGCCAAGGTCCTCGGCCGTGTACACGGCGACGACGCCGGGACGCGCCCGCGCCGCACTGACATCGAGCGAGCGCAGGCGCGCATGCGCGACGCTGCTGCGCAGGAAGGCCGCGTGGACCATCCCCGGCAGTTCGATGTCATCGACGAACAGCGCCTGGCCGCTCAGCAGCCGGGCGTCTTCATTGCGTCTGATCGGTGCGCCGAAGCTGCGGGTCGTCACGGCATCACCTGCGCAATCGCTCGGCCGCAAGCATCATCGCGTCGACGATGTGCTGATAGCCCGTGCAGCGGCAAAGATTGCCGGAGAGCGCCTCGCGAATCTGCTCCTCGTCCGGCGCCGGCGTCTCGTCGAGAAACGCCTTCATCGTCATCAGGATTCCGGGCGTGCAATAACCGCATTGCAGGCCGTGGCACTCGCGCATGCAGTCTTGCAGGACGTGCAGATGATTGCGGTCGGCCGCGAGACCCTCCACCGTGGTGACGGCGTGGCCATCGGCCTGCACCGCCAGGATCAGGCATGAACGAACCGCAACGCCGTCGACAATGACGGTGCAGGCGCCGCAAACGCCGTGCTCGCAGCCGACATGGGTGCCGGCCAGCAACAAGTCGTGGCGCAGGAAGTCGCTCAACAAGGTCCGCGATTCGATCGTGCGGCGGTATTGCTCGCCATTGACGGTGACTGCGATCTCCTGAGGGTCAGTGAGCACGGCGGGCACGCTCGTTGGCGACGCTCAAGCAGCGCTTGATCAGAACACCGGCAAGGTGCCGCTGGAACGCCTTGCTGGCGTGGATGCTGCCGCCCGGGTCGATCGCGCGCTGCGCCAAATCGGCCGCTTGGTCGGCGCCGGCGGCGTCGATCGCGCGGCCGAGGAGGGACGCTCCGGCCGCCTCGGCCAATATCGGGGTCTCGCCGGCATTGCAGAGTGCGAGCCTCGCCTGCGCGCATCGGCCGGCCTGATCGAGCACGACGACGCAGGCAACGCCGGCAAGGGCAAAATCGCCGCGGCGCCGCGCCACTTCCATGAAGCAGCTTCCGGCACCGGGGTTGGCGGCCGGCAGCGCCACTTCCACCAGCATTTCGTCGGGCTCGAGCGCGGTCTTGAGTGCGCCCTGGAAGAATTTCGCCGCCTCGATCCATCGCTCGCCGCGGCGCGACTGCGCCCGCAGCCGGCCGGCCAGCGCCAGCACGATTGCCGGCATTTCCGACGCCGGATCGGCATTGGCGAGGTTGCCGCCGATGGTGCCGCGATTGCGGATTTGCGGATGGGCAATATGCGGCAGCGCCTCGTGAACCAGCGGCAGCCGGTCCCTGATCGGCGCGCTGCGTTCCAGGTCGCGATAGCGGGTCAAGGCGCCGATGGAGAGGCCTTGCGGTCCCGCGTCTTTGACGCCTGCGCATGCGGTGAGCGGATTGATGTCGATCAGCGCCGCCGGCTGGCTCAAACGAAAGTTGAGCGTCGGCATAAGGCTTTGCCCGCCGGCCAGAAAATGTCCCTCGTCGCCATATTCCGCTTTGAGCGCCAGGGCTTCATCGAGCGAGCGAGCCGCAAGATATTTGAAAACCGGTGGCTTCATGCAGCGGCGATGATCGGGGCTAAGGGAGCCGGGTCGTCGCCGAATATGTGAATCTTTGTGGCAGCGAGTCAAAAGCTTCTTGCTCGGCAAAGATTCCACTGGAGTAACGCGCCGGTTTTGCCCATTATTCCCTCACCCTTGTGCAAATAATAGGCGCGGCAGTCGCGCCGCGGTCCGCCGGTGGCCGCAATAAGCCGAGGCGGGGCGGGAGCAAAAAGCACGGCTTTTGCATGTGCGCTCTTGGAACCGTGCCGGAACAGCCCGCATGCGAGCGCCCGACGTCAGCAGTCTCACTGGCAAGCCCATGACCGGCCCTGCGCCCTTGGCCGTCAGCGCCCGTGGCGTCACCTTGACCTTTCACACCGCCGACGGCGCGGTGCAGGCGCTCAGCAATGTCGATCTCGATATCGCCGAAGGCGATTTCGTGTCGTTCATCGGTCCGTCGGGCTGTGGCAAGACGACTTTGCTGCGGGTCATAGCCGACCTCGAGCAGCCAAGCTCGGGCACGATTCTGGTCAACGGCGTGGCGCCGGAAAAGGCGCGTCTCGACCGGCATTACGGTTACATCTTCCAGGCGGCGGCGCTTTATCCGTGGCGGACGATCGAACGCAACGTCGCCTTGCCGCTCGAAATCATGGGCTATCCGGCGGCCGAGCGCCGCGAGCGCGTCGCGCATTATCTCAAGCTCGTCAATCTGTCCGGCTTTGAGCGCAAATATCCCTGGCAGTTGTCCGGCGGCATGCAGCAACGCGCCTCGATCGCACGCGCGCTCTCGTTCGAGCCCGCCCTTCTGCTGATGGATGAGCCGTTCGGCGCGCTCGACGAAATCGTGCGCGATCATCTCAACGAGCAACTGCTCCGTCTGTGGAATCAGACGCGCAAGACCGTTGTCTTCGTCACCCACTCCATCCCCGAGGCGGTGTTTCTGTCGACCAGGATCGTGGTGATGTCGCCGCGTCCCGGCCGGGTCATCGATATCGTCGATTGCGATTTTCCGCGCGACCGTACGCTGGAGATTCGCGAAACGCCGGAGTTCATCAGAATCGCGCAGCGGGTGCGCGCCGGCCTGCGTTCGGGACATTCCTATGACGAGTAGCGCGCTGGCGCCGGCAGCTCCGGTTCAGAGCCGTTTGCATTTGCCGCTGGCGCGGATCGCGCCGGTCACCATCATCGTCATCGCGCTGATGGCGCTCTGGTATGTCGCGGCGGTGCTGATGAATCTGAACCTCGTGCGCCAGGCTTTCGAGCGGGATGAAATTCATTACACCACCGGCCAGCTCATCGCCGGCACTCTGGAGGCGGAGCGGCCGATCCTGCCGGCGCCGCACCAGATATTGGCGACTTTTGCCGACGATGTTTTCGACTGGCCGGTAACGTCGCCGCGCAGCCTGGTTTTTCATAGTTGGGTCACGCTGTCGGCGACCTTTCTCGGCTTTGTGCTCGGCGCCACGTTCGGCATCGTGCTGGCCGTTCTGATCGTTCATGCGCGAACGCTGCAAAAGAGCCTGCTGCCCTGGATCATCTGCTCGCAAATGGTGCCGATCCTCGCCATCGCGCCGATCGTTATTGTCGTACTGGGTTCGATCGGGCTGCGTGGACTGCTGCCGAAGGCGCTCATATCCGCCTATCTGTGCTTCTTTCCGGTGACCATCGGCGTGGTGAAAGGCCTCAATTCGCCCGATCCGATCCAGCGCGATCTGATGCGCACCTGGTCGGCGAGCCCGGCGCAAATCTTCTGGAAGCTGCGCTGGCCGTCGGCGGTGCCGTTTCTGTTCACGAGCCTCAAGGTGTCGATCACCATTTCGCTGATCGGCGCGATCGTCGCGGAACTGCCGACCGGGGCGCAGGCCGGTATCGGCGCGCGGCTGCTCGCCGGTTCCTATTACGGCCAGACCATCCAGATTTGGGCGGCGCTGTTCGCCGCCTCGCTGCTTGCGGTCGGCCTGATCGGCATCGTCGACGTCGTCGAGCACTGGGTGGCGCGGCTGATGGGAGGGCACAAATGAGGTTCGGCTGGCGGCGTGCCGCGTATCTCGCCGTTGCACTCGGCGTGCTCGCCGGCGCGGCGATGCCGCTGTCGCATGCGCCAGCCCCGGGCCTCTTCGCCCGTCCCGGGGTCCTTGCCGCGACGCTCGCCACCGCTGCTCTTTATGGTGCCGCCGCGGCTGTCGCCGGCTGGCTTTCGGTGGCGGCGACCTTTGCCGGGGTCCTGCTCGGCTGCGCGGCGACGCTTGTCTTGCTCCACGACCCCACCATTGCGGGCACCGCGGCGTCGGGCTTCTGGCTGCTGGTGGTCGCGAACTGGGGCGCGGCCTGGCTCGGCGTTGCCGGTCTCGCCGCGATCAGGACGCATGAGCGGGCGATTTCGTCGGCAATCGATCTCGCCATTCCGCTGCTGTTCGGCGCTTTTGTCTTCTACCTCTGGGAAGTCGCGGTGCGCGGCTTCGGCGTCCCGACGGTACTTGTTCCGGCGCCGAGCCTGATCGCCGTGCGGTTTTTCGGTTCGCTGTGGATGCTGTGGCAGGACTTCTTTCAGACCTTCGTGCTCGGCGTTCTGATCGGCTATGCCATCGGCTGCAGCGCGGGCTTTTTGGTCGCCGTGGTCGCTCACCGCTACACTTTTCTCGGTCGCGGCCTGCTGCCGATCGGCAACTTCGTTTCCGCCCTGCCGATCGTCGGCATCGCACCGATCATGGTGATGTGGTTCGGCTTTGACTGGCCGTCAAAGGCCGCCGTGGTGGTCGTCATCACGTTTTTCCCCATGCTGGTGAATACGCTTGCCGGCCTCGACGCCGCCGGCCACATCGAGCGCGACCTGATGCGCTCCTACGGCGCCGGTCACCGGCAGACCTTGCAGAAACTCCATCTGCCGGCGGCAATGCCGTTTATCTTCAACGCCCTGAAGATCAACTCGACGCTCGCCTTTATCGGCGCAATCGTCGCCGAATTCTTCGGCACTCCGACTCTCGGGATTGGCTTTCGCATCTCGATCGAAGCGGGCCGCATGGCGCTCGACATGGTATGGGCCGAAATCGCGCTCGCTGCGATCGTCGGCATGGCTTTCTACGGACTCGTCGCGCTCGCCGAGCGCGCGACCACCTTCTGGCATCCATCCTTTCGAACCTGACTCGGCGGTTCGGATATCGCTTGGAGTTCAAAATGCGAACACTCACGATGCTTACGACGATGGCGGCGCTGGCGTTGCCGGTCGCCGCGGCGCGGGCCGCCGATCCGGTTACCATCCAGCTCAAATGGGTCGCCCAGGCGCAGTTTGCCGGCTATTTCGTCGCCAAGGACAAAGGCTTCTACAAGGACGCCGGCCTCGACGTGACGATCAATCCGGGCGGTCCGGACGTGGCCCCGCCCCAGGTGATCGCCGGCGGCGGTGCCGATGTGGTCGTGGATTGGATGCCCTCGGCGCTGGCCTCGCGCGAAAAGGGCGTACCGCTTGTCAACATCTCGCAGACGTTCAAGCACTCGGGACTTGAACTCGTTTGCCGCAAGGACACCGGCATCAAGAAGCCGGAGGATCTGCGGGGCAAGACGGTCGGTATCTGGTATGGCGGCAACGAATATCCGTTTCTGAACTGGATGTCGAAACTCGACATTCCGACCGACGGCAGCGCCAAGGGCGTCAAGGTCCTCAAGCAGGGCTTCAACGTCGACCCGATTCTGCAGAAGCAGGCCGATTGCGTATCGGCGATGACTTACAACGAATATTGGCAGATCATCGACGGCGGCTATAAGCCCAGCGATCTGGTCGTATTCAATTACGAAAAAGAAGGCGTCAACACGCTCGAAGACGGTTTGTATGCCATGGAGCCGAAACTGAAGGATCCGGCCTTCGTCGCCAAGATGGCAAAGTTCGTCAAGGCGTCGGTGAAGGGCTGGGAATACGCCAAAGCCCATGAGGATGAAGCCGTAAAAATTATCCTTGCGGCCGATACCACCGGCTCCAAGACCGAGAAGGATCAAAAGCGGATGATGGGCGAAGTCGCCAAGCTGCTCGCTCCCGGCAATGAAGAACTGGATCCGAAGGACTACGATCGTACGGTCGCGGTCCTGATGAGCGGCAAGTCCGACCCGGTCATCACCAAGAAACCGGAAGGCGCCTGGACTCACGCCGTCTATGAGGCGATGAAGTAATCGCCGGTCCATTCGGCGCGCGACGGAGCTCCCGCCTGGCGGCCGGCCTTCGTCGCTGCTTTTATGACGGCCCTGCGACTGACAAGAAGAAGCGTGCATAATGGCGTCGAACTCGAGCTTGCGCGTCGGCATTGATACCGGCGGAACGTTCACCGACATCGTCTGCGTCGATGCCGCCTCGGGATCCATGCACGTGACGAAGGTTGCGAGTACGCCGTCGAATCCGGCGATCGGGCTGGTGCGCGGCGTGCGGGCGATTCTTGGCGACACGCCGCTCGATCAGCTTGCCGGTCTCGCGCACGGCACGACAGTGGCGACCAATGCCTTGCTGCAGGGCGACATGGCCGGCCTGGGGCTGATCGTGACGAAGGGTTTCCGCCATGTTCTGGAAATCGCCCGCCAGGCAGTGCCCGAAGGCTACGGCAATTCCTATTTTTGGATCAAGCCGGAGCGCATCGTGCCGCTGCGTTACGTCCGCGAGGCCGGCGGACGCCTCAATTTTCTCGGCCAAGAATTGCGGCCGCTCGACGAAGAAAGTGTCCGGCAAGCGGCGCGTCATTTCCGGCAGCACGGCATAGCGACGATCGGCGTCTGCCTGCTGCACTCTTACGCCAACGCCGCGCATGAACGCCGCGTCGGGCAAATCCTCGCCGGGGAGTATCCCGCGGCGGTCGTATCGCTGTCCTGCGACGTGCTGCCTGAATACCGGGAATACGAGCGCGCCGTCACGACGCTGGTCGACGCTTTCGTCAAGCCGCACATGGGACGCTATCTGCAGCGCATCCGCGACGAACTCGGCGTCGGGCTGCGCGACAAGCCGTTCCTGGTCATGCAGTCGAGCGGCGGCGTCGCGAGCCCCGCCCAGGTGATGCGCAAGCCGATAACCACCGCTCTCTCCGGGCCGGCGGCAGGCGCCATCGGCTGCGCGGTCATCGCTGAGCTTGCCGGCTTTCCGGATGTCGTGACCCTCGATGCCGGCGGCACATCGACCGACCTTTGCCTGATCGAGAACGGCAAGCCGAGCGTCACCAATGGCGGCGCCGTCGGGCGCTTCCCGGTGCGCGTGCCGATGATCGACATCAAGACCATCGGCACCGGCGGCGGCTCGATCGCCTGGATCAGCCGCGAAGGGCATCTCAAAGTGGGGCCGCGCAGCGCCGGCGCCGAGCCCGGTCCCATGTGCTATCCGAATGGCGGCAGCGAACCGACAGTCACCGATGCCAATCTGGTGCTTGGCCGCCTGCCGCCGGCCTTGATCGGCGGCGGCATCGCGCTCGACGTCAACCGCGCGCGTACCGGCATTGCCGAATTGGCTGCGCGGCTGCCTCGTAAAATGAGCCCCGAACAGCTTGCCGAAGGCATCATCGAAATCGCCAACTGGAACCAGGCCAATGCCATCCGCCAGATGACGATCCAGCGCGGCATCGACCCGCGCCAATTCACCCTTCTGTCGTTCGGCGGCTCCGGCCCGGCGCAGTCGCCGGCGGTGATGGAATTGGTCGGCATGAAAGGCTGCATCGTGCCGCCCAATCCGGGAAATCTTTCGGCCTTCGGCCTGTTGGCCGTCGACTGGCGCACCGACCACATCGTCACCCGCGTCATGCACGAGGATGGCATCGATGCGGCGGCCGTCGCGGCAATCTATGCCGGTCTGGAAAGCGATGCGGTGGCGACCTTGGAGCGAGACGGCATTCCGGCCTCGCGGATCAGGCTTGTACGCGAAGCCGACATTCGCTACCTCGGACAATCGATGGAGGTCCGCGTGCCGGCGCCGTCCGGCAAGGTGGATGT
>Ga0335075_10015168_pt1 | contig 11554 bp, 6 predicted proteins | sample Lox_Sample_24_FD_206723 | JGI IMG/M metagenome (GOLD analysis project Ga0335075, IMG submission 206723) | Soil microbial communities from Loxahatchee National Wildlife Refuge, Florida, United States - Lox_Sample_2.4 | ecosystem: Environmental > Terrestrial > Soil > Wetlands | place: USA: Florida...
TAAGTGTAAGCATTAGAAGCTTAAAGCTAGCAAGCGAGGAGCCCTAAGAGGCTAGGTAGCCTTAAATGGACTAGAGCACTACATTCAGCCAGCCTCTATGGGCTAGTTTAGGGACTCCCTAGAAGTCCTAGCTCATCTCAGGTAGGAACTCGTTGTATAACGCCTTAAAGTCGCCTAGCATGTGGATAAGGACAGTAGCAAAGAGGAACTAGAGCTGGCCTGGGCTATAAGACAATAAAATAGCCTCCCTTATTGCAAACTAGGCCTCTCCGTCCTTAGGGAACAGGCTAAGTGCGATTGCTATAGCCTGGAAGGTGTTATACACTACACTTCTAAGCGTTTTCAAGTCGGCCTAGGACCAGCTAGGGTGGTATTGTACGACTGCTTAGAGGTAGAAGAGTTTGCTAGTTTGCAGCGGATAGGACTGTAAGCGCACAATTGCAAAGCCCCTCTTACACGGCTAGACTTCTAACAGCCAGGTTTCTCCTCTGCTAGCAATAGAGATTATAGTCCTACCTGCCTTCAAGTAGTCTTGTAGAGCCTGCTAGGCTTTTAACACTAGTTCTACTACATAGCAGCTGTAGAAGTCTAGCAGCTTGAGGCAGTCGAATTTAGGACTAAAGGGGCAGTAGAGGTAGTAGAGGAGAGGAGTAACGCTCGAGCTTGAACCCTTAGCTTGCTACATCTAGCTGAGCTGCTGCTCTAAGAGGTGGAGGTTGTACGCTGTAACGCTTAGCTGCGTGCTCGTAATATTGTAATTCAAGATCCTCCAAGCTGCCTCGCTAGAGGAGAGGTAGCGTCCAATCTGGAAGTCGTTGATCTCCTAGTATGGCTCTACCTTAATAGCGATGTTAAACCTTGTTGTATCTAACCCTTTAAAGAGGTATTTGTAGAGGTATAAGACGATGTTTGCTGTAAAGCAGATATCCACGTGAACGTAGCACTTTAAGAGCAGCAATAGGGTAGGGATATAAGAGGTAATCCAAGCTGACTCTTTAGTTTGCTTGCAGTAGAGGACCCTCCCATGCTCGTCAACTGTCGTCCGCTTGCAGATTAGGTGGGGGAAGCTGTAAATACACTTGCCGTTCTTATTGCAGCAACTAGTAGGACTGTCCAAGTGGTTCTTATTATACCGCATAAACTCGTTGACCAACTAGTAGAGTTCTAGCTCGTCGTCCTTATCTGGCAGCTCTACTCTAACAACATTGTTAATGCTGTCAAGTGGGATCTTAAGGAAGAGCTAAAAAGGTTATTAAGCAGAGAAGAAGGCTTAGGATATTAAAGAGGGCTCACCTTTACGACCAAGTGGGCATGAGGCAGCCCGTGCTTCTAGAACTCAATAACCTTAATCTTATAGACGACACAGCTAAAGCGGCTATATAGGAACCTCTCAAGCGCTACTAGGCGGGCCTGAAATGCCCTGCAAACAACAACTAGGATGTCTAAGGCTGTCTGGCTAGGCCCAAGCTGAGAGACAATCTCTAGCCACTTTGGGTTTGTTGTTATTGTAATAAGGAGGGACGCCTTGCCTAGAAAGCGCAATAGGGCTAGCGAATCAGCTACCCTCTCTAACATCCAAGCTTAAGAGCTAAGGAAGGAGCTTGGGAGGACGCTAGTAAAGGCATACTGCAGCTCTATTTCATAGTCGTCCTTCTCTTATATATCCTCCTCTCCTACAAACACCTCGCTTGCCTAGCGCATCTTACCCTCCCTAATATACTGCAGCCGCTCGTCCTTAATGCGGCAGTACATATCTACAATATACTTGCAGGTCAGCCGGCCGAACTAGAGGAAGCAGGGCTCGCGCAGCAAGTAATAGCGGTACTACTAGCACTAGCTCCTTAGCGGCTAGAGGAGCCAGCTGCCCTCTTACGACCAGCCGGTGTCGCTAAAGGGGAAGAGGAGGGGGTACTGTAGCAGTTCGTATAAGGGAGAGAGGATGTCAACGAATTCCAGCTTTAACTTTCCCTTATAGGCAACAACGATCTTCTTGCAGTACACCTCGTACATGTTGTAAGGATTCACAATAGCTGCAACCTCTCTACCTGCAACTGCCTGGTCTAAGTGAAGGTCGAAGTACGGTCCTACCGTTTGAACTGCATGGCGTAGGGTCCTAATATAAGGGCTGTAAGACTCAAGGAGGGCCTTGCAGGCTGCTACTATGTGCATTAGCACATTCTACTAAGCACCAGCTTGAAAGTGGCCTTGCTCGTCAAAGAGGAACTACTATAAGGAGCCTTGATCTGCATCTAAGTCGAGCATCTAGTAATAGACGCAGCTAGTTATCACCACGTTTTACGGCCTATTAAACTTCAACTGCTACCCTATATAACTAATTGCACTAAAAGCGAAGAGGTTGTTAAGGGTGCAAGCTTGATTCTGTAGTGCTTGCATGTTCTAGTTAAGGAAGTTGGCAAAGGCAGCTAGGTAGGCTTTTAGGGGGTGCAATTGCTACTTCCCTTAGCTACAACACCAGCCGTTCTTCTCTCAATCAAGTAGCTGAGTGCTGCAAATCGAGCAGGGCCGAGTCCAGCCTGCATAATACTCAACAACTAGTTGCTTATTTAGAGTCTGATGCTAGGGCGGCGCTTGTAAGGGCAGCGGAGTAGCAGCAGCAGTAGCAGCGGCAGCGGCCTTCTAGCAGCAGAGGAACTTCTTGCGCGTGTAAGCGGCAGCGTTCTACTCCTCTAACTTGCAGTAGTATAGTGCTATTAGTTTCAAATTGGCGTTAGATCTAGTAAGGGCAGTAGGCCAACAGGCAGCACGATCGTATATGGCAGTAGTAGGGCTTAAGATGGACGCCTATAGAGTAGGCCGGTTAGATACAGAGATATATGGCAGCCATGCGAATCCAACTCACCTTTCATGTGAAAGGCACGTGAAGGCGAATGGTGGGCGCTCTAGATGGCACCAGCTAGGATGCACTATTATATAAGCTTTTAGCGCGCATAGCTGGAAGTGGGGTTTCGTCTATGCCCCCTATGCCTTGAGAGGAGGCTCGAAGGGTCTTGGTTGCTAGTCCTTGCCTCCAGCTATTCCTAAACTAACGTTGCTAGAGGTCTTTCTGTTGCTGGAGGGTGTCGTCCGTGCCCCTCGGGCCTTAAGAGGAGGCTTGAGAGGTCTTTGTTGCTGGTCTATGCCTCCAGCTATCCCTAAACTAACGTTGCTAGAGGTCTTTCTGTTGCTAGCCAGGGCGGGCCTGTTACGACACTCTGCCTGACGGTCTGCGGCAGCGCCGTTGCCCTTGCGCTATAGTTTGAAGCCAGGTTCTATCTCAAGGTACGGGAATCACTTCCGTCTTGGGCTTCCAATCAGCCTGCGAAGAGCTGATCGTGCCAACTAACCAGCTTAGAGGGGATTAGTGCCTCTTCGCTGTCGACACCCTTCCCTCAGCGTGCCCCACAAACGTATTAAGACTGGCGTGGGGCGCTAGAATCGAGGTCACCAAGCCCAGTGAACCTCTATCCATCCATGAAAGTGTAAGTGCTCAGTCGAGTAGAGCTTGGAGGAGGCTCAGTCGAGTAGAGCAGCGGGTCTGCAACAGAGTGAGGTTAGCCGGAGTCTCTAGCAGCAAGGGAAGGGGGAACGCTTCGATCAATCGATTCGATATCGTCGTTGTTGTTTTGTTTTATATACAGGTCAACAAAACCCCAAAATGAGGATAGATCTTATGACGTAGGCTTTTTAGTGGGGGCGGAAGCGAGCGAATGAGGATAGATTTTATGACGTAGAGCTTTTAGCGCTATAGCGCTAGGCGAAGCGAGCGAATGGGGGGCGCTCTAGAGGACATCCGACCAAGCACTATTATATATCTATTAGATAATAGATTAATAGTTATAATTCTTCGATTTGTAATTAATAGACTTTTCCGTAATTTTACAGTATCTATGCTACTTTACAGCTAACGGTGAATTACGGACACCAGCCCTATCTATACGTAGGGACTTTATGTCCAGCGTTTTCGTAGGATCAATTCATGGAACATGCCCAGAACAGCCCAGACGCACAAACTACATTGCAACAATAAACAGCTCTTCGAGCAGCATCTCTCTCTTTTCTTCTTTAGCTTTCAATTCTTGTACCTAGAACTACCAATTGTACAGGTCTCACCCACTTCCAGAGTGTCCCTGTGCCCACGTTAACTGAGTTCGTCACAGATGGACAAAGCAAGCGGACAAAGCAAGTAGACAAAGCAAACAGTGGAGACAATGCTACAGTTCTTCCTAATGTGGAGGGATAGAATGGGTGTGCCGTCAAAGTGCACGATCGTCAGGGCAACGGGTAGGTCAGCGTACAAGCTCGAAGTAAAACACACAAAGGAAACAACTGTATTCTGTGTCTATAAAGAAATCTCTGTCCAAAGGTCCGTATATAGTCCGTAAATTCAGTCTGTATACGTAAATCCCGTAAATAGCCCGTAAAACCTATCCGACCTGTAAAAGACAACTGTAAAGGAATGATTATGCTCGAAGGTAGTCTACGAGCTAGCTAAATACATCGATACACTAGTACGGGCTCTGATCATGTGGTTTTTACAGGGGACCACGGAACCCTAGCTACCCTCAAGGACCTTGCCTAATAGCCCCGCTGTTTCCTAAAGATTCAATCCGTCCTAAATAACTCCTAAGCATTGTCCTCTACTAACTGTACGCCTAATAAGATCGCCTACGGATTCACCTCAAACTTCGCTGTTAACTACACAGCGGACCCTAATATCGATTTCCCATCTGCCCGAATCAAAGCTGCTAACGCCTCAGATTATGCTGCTATGAACATGAAGTTCCACTATGACCGTCGCCATACAGCTATGTTCCTAGCCCTTGGAGATCAGGCCCTATTACGCTTGCATCGTGGATATAACATACCGTCTGCAACTAACCGCAACCTAGATCAACAATACGCCGGATCGCTCAAGGTGTTGGAAAAGATTGGTAGGCTAGCTTACCAGCTCCAGATTTCGGACTATTGGAAAATCCATGACGTATTCTCAATTGCACAGCTTGAGTCAGCTCCAGCACCAAGATCAGATGTATAAAATTGTCCTATTCCAGACGAACCTGGCCCGGTTGAAAACAGGCACTTATATATATGAGGTCGAACGAATATTAGATAAGCAAGTAATACGTAAGGGTCGTGGATCATCGACGCAATACCTGATACGGTGGAAAGGATGCCTAGAGCGAGGTGGTATCGAATCCAGGATCTCGGAGACTGTGAAGAACTGATCGAGGAATATGGACAGCGTGTTCGGCAGAGCACGTCGTGAATCTGACCACTGACTCGACGCAGGCGTCGAGCTTTCGTTGGGCCGGGCAGGTTGTTACGTTATGGAGGCACCCTCGGGGCCTTCCGACAGGCTACGCCCGTTTGGGGTGGTCACCTGACCACCTTACCCTATATGTTATTGTGAGTTCTCGGCACTCTTAGGTACTCTAGGCTGCCGTAGGCAGCACCGACGGGTAGTGAGTCAGCTTGAAGCTGCCCCAATGAGTCAACACTACTATTTTATGTATTTAATCCCTCCGAACCGCTATCTTAATTCAATAGAGCGGTTGGCACCTCTCAGTTTGTGCAATATACATAGCTTCCTGTAGCGTATTTACATATATCCATATATCTTTACCCCGTATCTTTACATTAGCCTTCAAATATGAAGTATTGCCCTAAACACCGCCCTGTAGAGCCTTGCAGATGATTTGCCAACGTCGCAAGCTTTACCTGCCGTAAGCCCTGTTCTAAGCCACAACATTTGGTTGGTACCTAGCACTGTGCCCGTGAGCAGTCTCAGTACGAGTGAGGAGCAGGGCGGTGTGAACGTGCCTGCGTTGCTCGGCCTGATAGGTAAAGTAAACGCCATGATAGAAGCATTATGTAGAGAGACAAGGCATCAAGAATTTAAATATCCTTTGCTGCTTGGAACTTCAGCTAAAAACTAGTCGTACAACAACACTTCATTTGTCTCGTTATTTGCACTCTAGTTTAAGATATGGATCCCCTATCTCTTACTGCGACTGTCATCACACTGATCGCAGCCACTAGTAGCGCTTGCAAAGGCCTCAAGAAGCTTCATCAAATCCTCTGCGATGAGCCTCAGGAGATCTCGGAGCTAATTGACGAGGTAATATCACTTAAAGTACAGCTGAATGCCATTGGCTCTATTATCCAGCATCAACAAGCGCGGCAGGAGATCATTCCGCAGGAGCTAAAGACTAGTCTTAAGGTTGTTCTTTATCGCACAGAAATTAAGCTTACAGAGCTCATGTCACGTGCACAGGCATCACCGTGGCAACAGGAATCACTCTGACAGCCACTACGGTTAGCTACCCCTACATAGTACCCTTTACGTAGATAGCGATCCTTTAGACTCAATTCAATCCAATTGCCTCCCAAAAAGGGTCCTTTGTACATGCGACAGTTATGAGCCCGGGTTGCTTCTAGCACACATCGCCCAGAGACAGGTTTACAGTTACGGATACACTCGTACACAGAGATCTCGACGTCTACGCACCGTACACACGCCTCTTCATTAATAAGAGCAATTTTACGGACCATATTCGAATCCTCTACACACGAAATCCGTTTACGGACGCCTTTTCCGGTCCGTAAAACACCCGTAACAACTTCTCTTGACCCGTAAACATGTCAACATCAACGCAGATCATCCTGAACGGGATGAAGGACTGGGATGATTGGATTGAAGTTATCCGCACGACGGCTTTAGGAGCAGATATATGGGAACTCATCAATCCGAATAAGTCAAAGGCACAGATCAAAAGCCTCACACAACCTGTACGGCCCGAGCCGGCAGACATTAGACCCCCTGCGGATGGGGAAGTTACTACAGCCTATTCAGACCTCTCTACGGACGAGAGAGAGCAGCTTCGGCAACTACAATCCGACTATAATTACGATCGCAAGGAATACGACCGAAAGCGGAGAGCTCTTGCGGACATCCGTAAACAAATCGTTGAGACTATCAAACGAGACTACGTCTCTTTCACCCACAAATGCGACACTGTACATGACATACTAGTCAGACTGAAGGACAGGATTGCTCCTACAGATAAGATCCGGGAAAGAGAGCTCATCGAGCAGTATAAGAGCGCTTGCAAGCCTCCAAAGGCCCAGAACATCGAACAATGGATACAGAAATGGGAAAAGACGTACGATGACTGCTCTTCAGTTGATATCCCTGAAGTCCAAGGATCACGGCCACTCTTTGACTTCGTACAAGCCATTTCAGGTGTCTCTACTGGCTTCGCGGACGTCTGGAACGTACGGTTGATTGAAAACGACACTTATAACATCTATGAGCTTGTAAAGCAATACCGACTGTATTTACGGACGACTAAGACTCAAGCCAAATCGCGGGGAGAACACGGAGCTTTCCCAACAACCCTCCAAAGGAAGGATACGGATGGCAAGCCGAAGTGTATATGCAAAGACTATCACTATTACAGTGAGTGTCCATACCTCATTGACTCAAAGAGACCAAAGGACTGGAAACCAGATGAGGCTATCCAAAAGAATGTGGAGGCTACACTCAAGTCAAATACTCGTATCCGTAAAAAGGTTGAATCGGTCCGTAAACAGGCAGCAGAGCAAAAGAACTTAAAACCAACATCTGCAACGTCTGAAAAACCATCCGTAAGACCATCTACGGACGAAGACGACGAGCCTGGCGCATTTGTTATTGCAACAGTAGCACCCGCAAACCACGTTACAGTCAACTCTGATCAATTAAGCTCCTCGTACGCTCTCCACGACAGTTTTATACTCGATTCTGGAGCAACAATCCACTGCTGCAACACCCGTACACGGTTCCACAACCTTACACCAGCAGCGGCTGACGACATCCTTATAGCAGGGAATGACCACATCCCAATTGAGGAATTTGGAGATGTCTATATCACTGTAGAAGGTCCTTACGGATTAAAACGGATACTTTTACGGACAGTTGCGTACGTGCCAACGCTCCACACGTCCGTAGTCTCCCTCCGTAAATTCATCAAGCAGGATGTTCACTGGGATACACAGCAGAATCGGCTTACATTCAAGGATAAAACCTTCTGCTTTACACCTGTCAAGCACGGACAATGGTTGCTTGAATACAACCCACTTCCATCTGCATCTGCATTCCCAGCCCGCAGATCCGCAAAACCAAAACCAACATCAAGAGCCACGATAGACCTATGGCACAAGAGACTTGGTCATCTAAAGGACGAAGCTATTCGGCACTTGCCAACAGCAGCAAGAGATGTTGAAGTAGTCTCTCGTGACCGATACTACATCCCACCCTGCCAAACTTGCAGACTATCGTCCGCAAAACAAATCATCTCGCGGATCCCAACGGACCGTCAGTCAGTGCCTTTCGCAAAAGTCCACTTAGACCTTATTCAGATGCGCCTGTCTATGGATAATAGCGAATACCTCCAGCATTTCCTTGATGACTGTACACACATGAACTTTGTCTACACGCAAGAGACAAAACGGACGTCTCTAGCTATAGTTCAAGACTTCTGTGCAATGACAGAAAGGCAGTACAACTTACCAGTAAAGATACTCAAGCTTGATGGCGAGACTAGTCTCCTAACCAAGTTGGAACAATGGGCCTCAAAGAAAGGAATCACAATCGAACGATCACCACCTTACACTCAAGGCCAGAATGGAGCTGCAGAGAGATCTGGGGGGGTACTAATCGCTAGAGCAACAAATCTACGGATCGAGGCCAATCTTCCAGAGACTCTGTGGCCAGAAATCTATTATACAGCTGGCTATCTCATCAACAGATCACCTACAGCTCAATTCAACTGGATGACACCACTTGAAAAGCTTCAAACGTTCCTAGGAGTCCAAAACCCAAAGCCGAAGCTCAACCACACACGAGCTTACGGATGCAAAGCGTACGCGCTAATCAAGAACCGTCCACGGCTTAATAAACTTGATCCGAAAGCCTTTATAGGATATCTTGTTGGATACAATTCAACAAACATCTACAGGATCTGGCAGCCGAAAACGGACAGAGTTATCTCAACTCGGGATGTTACATTTGACGAGTCAGAGAAATACAATCCGTCAGTTAAAGAAACTGACCCGTCAGATGAAATTGTTGAAACCATTCAAGTCCCTGACATCAACAGACCCTATTACGAGTCCAGCACAGAGGATGGGGAGTCGGAACATGAGTTTACGGACACAGATTCCATTGCAGAACCATTTACGGATTCAAACAACCCGTCTAACACATTTACGGGCCGAAATGATCATCTGGAAACCCGTAAAACGCCCGAAAACAGACTTACAGACTCAAGCAATGAATCTGCAGCCCGTACACCATTAACTGACTCTTCCCACGCAACAGAGGGTCAACTACTAACACCACAACCTACTCCAAGTCACCAAGTTCAACCTACAACTAGTGTGGTACCAATTACGGACCGAAACACGGATAGTCCACATGTAAATCCACCTCCAAACCTGGAAACGGCCCGAAACAATCGTCGAGGACCACGGGGACCAAGAACAGAGGGGATAGACAAATCCAACGTCATCGAATCTAGTCGTGTCCGCAAGCCTCGCAAGGAAGCTTACCTTACAGACGTCCTACAGATAGAACACGCTTCAGGTTTCCACTCTGCATTCCAGACAGGCTCACAACATCACCGGGAAAACCAACGAGTACATCGTACTACTCTCCCAGCACTTCCACGGGCCTGGAAAGACTTAGATACGCACCCTTACGGACCGGAATTCAAGGCTGCGGCCCGTAAAGAGTACTCTGACCTTGACCGAAAAGGCACCTTTCTCACAGTCCCAGTAGAGGAAGCAACAGGGCACTACATTATTCCAGTCATGTGGGTCTTCACATACAAGTTTGACACAAACGGTTTTTTAGTTAAGTTCAAAGCTCGACTTGTTGTCCGTGGGGATCTCCAGCCAACTACCGGGCAGGATACTTATGCTGCCACTCTTGCTGCACGGGTATTCCGATGTCTTATAGCTATTGCAGCTCAATTTGACTTGGATATCCACCAACTAGACGCTGTTAATGCGTTTACAAACAGCGACCTCGACGAGGAGGTCTATATCCAATTCCCAAGTGGATTTGAGAATGTAGGCTTCTGTATTCGTCTTTTACGGGCGCTTTACGGACTGCGACGCTCACCGTTGCTCTGGTTCACAGAGTTTACGGGTACACTTTCAAAACTTGGTTTTCAACCAATCCCAGAGGCTGAGTGTCTATATATCAACAATAAGCTTATTGTCTTCTTCTATGTAGACGATATAGCTATCCTTCATCGCATAACAGACGCAAGTGCGTACGAGTCCTTCCGAACCCAACTCTTTGAGCGCTACGAAATGCGTGACATTGGAGAGCTCAAGTGGTTCCTAGGCATACGGGTCATCCGTGATAGAGTTCAACGCAAAATCTGGCTGTGTCAAGATTCATATATTGACAAAATAGCCCACTCTTTCAATCTTACGGACGGCAAGGCGCCACCTACTCCAATGGCTACGGACGAGCTACTTCCCTACACCGGCCAAGCGTCTCTGCAAGAGACTTACGGATATCAACGGAAGATAGGCTCCCTTACGTACGCTACAGTTATCACTCGACCAGATGTCTCACGGACCGCAAACAAGCTTGCAGAGTTCCTTACAAACCCTTCTCCAACTCATCAAGCAGCTGCGGAACGGGCCATCCGTTACTTATATAACAGCCGCAATCTGGCCCTCGAATACGGTTCCACAGATGACACCCAAAGGGCATTCACATGTGCCAGCGATGCTGCATTTGGGGACAACCCTTCCACACGACAGAGCACAGAAGGTTTCCTTTTCCAGCTATTTGGCGGACCCGTAGACTGGAAATCTACAAAACAACGAACTGTAACCACGTCTAGCACCGAAGCAGAACTGCTGGCCCTGTCTCATGCAGCCAAGGATCTCTATTGGTGGAAACGACTATTCCAAAATCTAACGGTCCAGTTTGAGCATGACTTTGCTATTCAATGCGACAACCAGCAAACCATCCGACTCATGAACACTAACGCCCCAAAATTGGTTACAAAACTTAAGCATATTGATATACACCAGCACTGGGTACGTCAAGAAGTTCAAGAGAACAGGCTACACATTGAGTGGATCCCGACCTCGGAGATGCCAGCAGACGGTCTCACTAAGGCTCTCCCTCGTCAAAAGCACGACGATTTTATCCGTCAACTTCGATTAATTGATATCACAACACTCCTTACCCTTTTAAAATAATTTACGGATCTAATCTACCTATTTTGGTCCTTTTACGGGTCTACTTCGCTCCTTACGGACCATTTACGGGTCTTACGGGTAATTTACACCTGCAACTACCACCATTCATTTCCGTTCTTCCTGGGGGGGGTATGTCACGTGCACAGGCATCACCGTGGCAACAGGAATCACTCTGACAGCCACTACGGTTAGCTACCCCTACATAGTACCCTTTACGTAGATAGCGATCCTTTAGACTCAATTCAATCCAATTGCCTCCCAAAAAGGGTCCTTTGTACATGCGACA
>Ga0335075_10015169_pt1 | contig 11554 bp, 10 predicted proteins | sample Lox_Sample_24_FD_206723 | JGI IMG/M metagenome (GOLD analysis project Ga0335075, IMG submission 206723) | Soil microbial communities from Loxahatchee National Wildlife Refuge, Florida, United States - Lox_Sample_2.4 | ecosystem: Environmental > Terrestrial > Soil > Wetlands | place: USA...
GCGAGCGGGCATGGCTGACCGAGCGGAACTGAACCGGCTTGCCCTCGAAGTAAAGCTGTCCGGCGCTCGGCTGATAGTAGCCGGTGAGGATCTTCATCAAGGTCGATTTTCCCGCGCCGTTGTCGCCGAGCAAGCCCAGCACCTCGCCGCGATGAAGCCTAAGATTGACGTCCTTCAGCGCCACGATCCTGCCGAAGGATTTCTGGACGTGCTCGGCGCGGAGCGCCTCCAACCCGACTGGCGTCGCCATCATCCCCCTCCCCGCTCCCGCCACATGGTCAGGCGCACGTTGACCGCCATGGTGACAAGGATGGCTGCGCCGAGGATCATGTCGAAAGTGAAGGCGCTCACGCCCGAGAGGGTGAAGCCGTCCTGGAGGATCGCCAGCGCGAGCGCGCCGATGAGAGCGCCGATGATGGTCCCGGAGCCGCCGGTCAACAGCGTGCCGCCGATGACCGCCGAGGCGATGGCCATGAACATGATTTGGGATCCGCCGGCGAGCGGGTCGATCGAACCGATGCGGAACGCGTCGATGATCCCGGCGAAGCCGCCGAGCATGCTGCATAAGACGAAATTGCGGATCTTGATGCTGTTGACCTTGATGCCGACTTCCGCCGCGGCGGTGAGGTTGCCGCCGGTGGCGATGGTGTGCAGTCCGAAGCGGGTGCGGTTCAGCACCCACTGCAACACGATAGCGATCGCGAGCGCCCAGGCGAGCCTCGTCCAGGCGACGCCGCCGAAAGCGGTGGCGAACGCGGCGCTCGCCTGAGGCTCGACCGGAAAGCCGCCTGAGATCGTCAGCGTCAAGCCGTTGATGAGGAACATCGTGCCGAGGGTGGTGACGAAAGCCGGCACGCTGAGAAAGGTGGTGATCGCTCCGTTGGCGAGTCCGACCAGCCCGGCCGCCGCTAGCGCCAGCACGATCGCCACGCCGGACGGCGCGCCGTTCGCAGCCAGGAAATGCAGGATGAAGGGGACGAGCGCATAGACCATCCCGACCGACAGATCGAGCTCGCCGCAGACCAGCACCATCACTTCGCCGGCGGCGATGATCGCGGTCGTCGCAGTGAAGTCGATCAGGTTCTGGATGTTGGAGAGCGAGAGAAAGGCCGAATTGGTCGACTGGAAATAGATAGCGAGCAGGACGCAGGCGAGCAAAATGCTCGCCTCGCGCCATCTGAGCACGACATCGCCGACCCGGCGCAGCAGGGTCGAGCGAGGGGCGTCAACGCGCCGCGGGTCGGCCGGATCGGCGCCGGCCCGCTTCGTTACGTCCTGCATCGCCTACCCTTTGTCAGCCGGCGCCGATCGGACCGGAGCGGGGAACGATGGCCTCGGCCGACGAGTTGCCCTCGTAGCGGCTGTGGGTCTTCAGATACGGCCCGACGCTGGACTTGGTCACGAACTTGAGCCCGGTGTTGATCTCGGCAGGGCCGGTAAGCCCGCCCGAGTACTTGAACATCGCCATTTCCATGAGCGTGTAGAAGCCCTGCAGGTAGGGCTGCTGGTCGATGGTGAAGTCGAGATCGCCCTTGGAGATGGCGTCCAGCGTCTCGGGCAAGAGATCGAAGCCGCCGGCGTGCACGCCCTTGGCCGCGAGTCCGTACTTCGCCATCGCCTTGCCTACCGCCATGGTGCTGCCGGCGTCGACCGCGAACATGCCTTTCACGTCCTTGTGCCCGACATAGTACGAGTCGACGCGCGTGACTTCCTCGTTGACAGTCGGGCCCGTCGCCACCTCTGCGAGTTCGATCTTCTTGCCGGAGGCCTTGATCGCATCCTTGGCGCCGTCGAGACGCGGCTGGATGTTGAGCTGCCCAGGCGTCGCGATGAAGCCGACGACAGGGCCCTCCCCGACCATCTCGACGATGCGGCGGCCCAGCGCCTGCCCGGACGCGTAAAGATCCTGGCCGATATAGGCGAGGCGATCGTTGCCCTTGGCGTCCGCGTTATAGGAGAAAACCGGAATTCCCGCTTCGAGCGCCCTCTTGGTCGGCTCGTTGAACGCGTGTTCGTCAACCAGGCACACCGCGATGCCGTCCGCCTTCGCGCTGATCGCCGTGTTCATGGCGTTGACCATCTGCGAGGCGACCGACGTCTGCGACCCGGTCCATTGGTAGGAACAGCCCAACAACTTGCAGGCGTCCGCGATCCCGTATTGCGTCGGCACAAAGAACGGGTTCGTAGTCACATGGTTGACGAACACGAACTTCCACGTCGGGTGCGTCGGCAGGCCGCCCGACTCCCCAGCTGCGAACGCAGCCCCGCTGCGGCCGGCGGCGGTGAGCGCGAGCAGAGCTGCGCCCGAACTCAAGCCCCCTTTGAAGAGGCCGCGGCGCGACACGCCTGGCGGAAGCTGAACCGGTTCCCTGTCTCGGATCCTCTTAATCATCTTAGGCGCTCCTCTCATTGAAACTTCGTCCCCCAATGCAATGAAAATGTCGCCCCCGAAGCGCTGAGGCTCTTCGGGGGCCATAGTTGAATTACGACGGCAGGTTCGTAGGCAGGAACTTGTAGATCGTGGTCTGGCTATACTGCTGGCCCGGCTTCAGCTCGGTCGATGGGAAGCTCGGCTGATTGGGCGAATCCGGGAAGTGCTGCGCTTCGAGCGTGAAACCGCCCCAATGCGGGTACGTCTTCCCGTCCTTGCCGTGCACGTCGTGGAGAAAGTTCCCGGTGTAGAATTGGACGCCGGGCTCATTCGTATACATCTCGATCGTGCGTCCGGACTTCGGATCGGTCACGCTCGCAGCCAGCGCGTTGAGATTGCCGGGATCGTTGAGGACGTAGTTGAAGTCATAGCCGCCCTGTTTCGGCTCGGTGTATTTGAGCTGCTGATTGTCGGCGCGAATGTGCTCGCCGATCGGGGTCGGGGTGGTGAACCCAAGAGGCGTGCCGGCCACGTCCATCATCTTGCCGGTCGGGATGAGCGTACTGTCGATCGGCGTGATCTTGTCGGCGTTGATCATCGCGATCTGGTCGAGCACCGTGCCGTTTCCGGCGCCGGCTAGATTGTAGTAGGTGTGGTTGGTCAGGTTGATGACGGTCGGCCGATCCGACTCTGCGGTGTAGTGGATGCGCAGGTCGTTGTTGTTGTCGAGCGTATAGCGGACGTTGACCGCGAGATCGCCCGGAAAGCCCATCTCGCCGTTCGGCGACCACAAGGACAGCTCGACGCCCACGGCGTTGGGCTCCTCGATGGGCGAGGCCGCCCACACCTTGGTGTTGAAGCCTTTCGGGCCGCCGTGCAGGGTGTTCGGGCCGTTGTTGATCGGCAGATGATAGGTCTTGCCGTTCAGCGTGAACTCGCCCTTCGCGATCCGATTGGCGTAGCGGCCAATCAGCGCTCCGAAAAAGGTGTCGGTCTTGAGGTACCCCTGAAGATTATCGAAGCCGAGAGCCACGTCCGTAATCTTGCCGTTCTTGTCCGGGACCTTGATCGCCTGGACCGCGCCGCCGTAGGTGATGATGTCCACCTCCATGCCCTCGGCGTTCTTCAGGTGATACATTTGGACCTTCTGACCGTCCGGCATCGTTCCGAACGGAGTTTCGCTTACGGAAAGACCGCGAGCCGGGTGGCCAGCGTAGGGGGTCGCGGCGGTGGCGGCAAGGGCGCCGCCTGCGAGCGCGGTCGCGCCCAGTAAAAGCGCGGTCAATCCGACCGTGCCCGCAAAACCATTCGCGAAGCGTTTCATGACCTATCCTCCCTGATCGGGGCATTGAGTCGCTGGAATCAAAGCATCAGCGACACTCTCAGCCTATTAGGGACGACAACGTTGCTGCTTTTGGGGCGGCAACATTATCCGGCCGTGTCCGCCGGGTTAAAACAACGTAATGCGGGAAATGCCGCTCAGCGGCTTTGCTAATCGCCCTGTGCAACGCCGAGATGCCTGATCTCCTTCGCAAATTGCCCGCGCTCAGGCACCAGCATGCGTCCAAGCCTGACGAACTTGTGTTTCTGCGTTTTATCGAGGCTCAGGTACAGGGGCTTGGCCGCTTCGACGATCTTGTCGAGATTCGCCTGGCTCTGCGCGAGCCGATCCGCCTTCGCCGCATTCCGATCCATCGGCGACAGGTGAGTGTCCTGTTCCTTTTGCAGCGCGAGCACGCGCGCCGTCTCGGCGTCCTTGACCGCCGATTCAAACGGGGCCCAGTCCTTTTCCTGGTCAGCGGTCAGCCGAAGGCTGGTCTTCATGCCCTTGAGCTGGGACTCGATGCCCGCCGCAGCCCAGCGCTGCACGAGCTCGGCGTGAGTGGGCTTCTGGTCGCTCTGTGCGGCGGCGGTGACGGTGAAACCGGAAGCAAAGAGGCCGGCCGCGGCGGCCGCGGCGGCAAGCGTTCTAAGGAGAGTACGGTCCATAGCGACGCCTCTAACGATTGACGGCCCACTCTATTCGGGTCGGGACCGAATAGACAATCTCCATCTCCTAAGACCCGTGCGTCGATCTCCCGCAGTGTGATCTTCCGGCCTCAGAACCCCTTGCCGCCCGACTTCAGGGGCCGTTTCGGCGCGCGAGCGGGAACAATCGCCAAGCTATCAGATTTAGTCACGGTCCGTGGAGAGACACAATGGCCATTCCGTCCCGGAGCGCGGCGATCCCTCGTAGCGCCAAGCTCCGCAAGACCGAACGATCCGCCCTCCCGCGAAGCCCCTTCGGCGCGCCCGCGGGCCAGGCGGTCGACGCCTCAGGCGAGGCCGGCCCCGAGCTCGATCCAGCGAGCGAGGCGCAGCCGCCGCTCGATGTCGAGGCCGCTTTCGGTCCGTTCCTCGACGAACTCGTCGCCGCCACCGTCCGGCTCTCCGACGCGCGGCGGCGGATCGGCCGCGGACGCGTGGGCGCCTGGCGCCGATCCCTGTCGTCGCTGGCCGAGCGCCTGTGGCGGCTGGAGAGCAGAATCGTCCGCTCGCACCAATGATGACCCGCGTCGAGGGCTTCCCCGCTTCGAACCGCCCTTCCCGCCGGTTGAGGCGCGGAGTCGCGGCGCGGCCCGCCGAACCGGAATTGAGCTGCAAAGCCCGCGCCCTCCAATGATTCCGAGGGGGATTGGCGCCGTCGTCGCGTTCTGCGCCGCGCATGCGCGATGGGTGGTCCTGTCGGCGATCGTGGTCGCCATCGCCTGTGGGATCTTCGCCGGAACGCGATTCCGCTTGAACTCCGACATCAACGCTCTGCTGCCCGCCAAGGTCGAATGGCGGAAACGGGAGCTCGCCTTCGAGCGAGCCTTCGGCCGGTTCGATCTGATCGAGGTCGTCATCGAGGCGCCTACGCCTGAGCTGGCCGCCGCCGCCACGAGCGATCTTTCCCACGCGCTCATCCGCGACAAGACGCGCTTCAAGTCCGTCGACAACGCCAGCAGCGCGGATTTCTTCGCCCGCAACGCCCTCATGTACCAGCCCCTTCAAACCTTGAAGCGCACCGCCCAGGGGCTCGCCGAAGCCGCGCCGATGGTTCAGGACATTTCCCAGGACCGGAGCCTCAGAGGGCTCGTGGCGGGGCTCGAGGACGCGCTTCTCGGGCTTCAGTCCGGCCGGCTGACATTGAACGATTTCGCGCGTCCGCTGAACCTCGTGTCGGACAGCCTCGACGAGGTTCTCGCGCAAAGACCTGCGGCCTTCTCCTGGCGGGCCCTGACCGAGGGTCACGCCCCTGCCCCAAACCAGCTGCGCGGCTTTATCGAGGTCCATCCGATCCTCGACTTCAAGTCTCTTGAGCCCGGACAAAAGGCCGAGGACGAGATCCGTCACATCGCGGCGCCGATCGCGGCCAGAGATCACGCAACCGTGCGTCTGACCGGTCCCGTCCCCATCAATGACGCGCAGTTCGGCTCGATCCGCGAGCACGCGATCCGCAACGGCGTCATCACCGTCGCCCTAGTTCTGCTCATCCTTTGGCTGGCGCTGCGGTCGGCTAGGCTGGTCGGGGCGCTATGCATGAACGTGCTCATCGGGCTTGCCGCGACCACCGCCGCGGGGACGCTCATGGTCGGCGCCTTCAACGTCATTTCGATCTATTTCGCGGTCCTGTTCGTCGGCATCGGGGTGGACTTCGCCATTCAGTTCAGCGTCCGTTATCGGGACCAGCGCCATAAGCTTGGCGATTTGCGCGCCGCGGTGCTGACCGCCGGTTCGCGGATAGCGATCCCGCTCGCGCTTGCGGCCTTGGCCACCGCCGCCGGGTTCTTCTCCTTCGTTCCGACGGACTACCGCGGGGTGTCCGAGCTCGGGCTGATCGCCGGCGTCGGTATGCTGATCGCGTTCGTAACCAGCATCACGGTCCTGCCGGCGCTGATTGTTGTCGTCAATCCGCCCGGCGAACCGAAGCCGCTCGGCTATGCTTTCCTCGCGCCGGTCGACGATTATCTGGCGCGGCGACGGCGTCCGATCCTTCTCGGCACGGCCATCGTCGTGCTGTGCGCGCTTCCCGCTCTCCACTGGCTGAGGTTCGACTACAATTTCCTGGACCTGCAAAATCCCAGGAGCGAAGCGGTCGCGACCTATCGAGAGCTCGCGAGCGACCCGTCCACATCCGCAAACACGGCCGAAGTGGTTGCGCCCTCGCTCGAAAAAGCGCGCGAGCTCGCCGCGCGGCTCGAGGCCTTGCCGCAAGTGGCGAGCGTCATGTCGCTCGCGAGCTTCCTGCCCGCGAACCAGGATCAGAAGATTCCGATCATCGACGGCGCCGCCCAGAAGCTCAAAGGCGCGTTCGACATGCGGGAAACGCCGCAGCCGGCCACCGACGCAGAGAATATCGACGCGCTGAACGAAGGAGCTTCGCGCCTTGCGGAGGCGGCGGGCAAGCACACAGGGCCGGGCGCTGAAGCGGCCAGACGTCTCGCCGGCCTGATGACGGCCCTCGCCAAAGCGCCTCCCTCGCTCCGCGACAAGGCCTCACAAACGCTGATCTCGCCGCTAAACGCCGATCTCGCCGATCTTCAGGCGTCGCTCGAAGCGCGGCCCGTGACCCCACAGACGCTGCCTCGCGGCCTGGTCGCCGACTGGATGACTCCGGATGGCCAGGCCCGCGTGTCGGTCGCGCCCAAAGCGAGCGCCAACGACATTCCAGCGATGCGCGCCTTCGTCACCGCGGTCCTTGCGATCGCCCCGGGCGCGACGGAAGGGCCGATCGCCACCCTGAGCGCGGGCGACATGATCCTTTCCGCCTTCATCGAGGCCGGCGCCCTCGCGCTGATCTCGATTGCGCTTCTGCTGTGGCTCGTGCTGCGCCGGCCGGGCGATGTTGTGCTGACCCTTGTTCCCCTGGCGCTCGCCGGGGTCGTGACGATGGAGATCATGGCGCTGATCGGCATGCCGTTCAATTTCGCCAACATCATCGGCTTGCCGCTGCTGCTCGGCGTCGGCGTCGCGTTCAAGATCTACTACATCATGGCCTGGCGCGAGGGGACGACCCACCTTCTCCAGACGCCGCTGACCCGCGCCGTCATCTTCAGCGCTCTCACCACCGCGACGGCCTTCGGAAGCCTCTGGCTTTCGAGCCATCCCGGCACGTCGAGCATGGGCAAGCTGCTTGCGCTCTCGCTCCTTTGCACCCTCGCCGCGGCGGTCGTGTTCCAGCCGATCCTGATGGGGAAACCGCGGAAAGCCGCACAATCCCTCGGGGTCAATCGATAGGAGCCCATAATGTCCATGCGCACTCTTCTCATGTCGGCCGCGCTGATCGGCCTGTCCTCGATCGCAATGGCTCAAACGGGGACGCCGGAGGAGCGGGCCGCCTGCCGCCCGGATGTCCGCCGCTTCTGCTACAGGATTCGCGAAGGCGAACGCTCGAACGCCTATCTTCACTGCCTGCAGCAGCACCGGGAGAAGCTGTCGCCGCGCTGCCGCGCGGTTCTCGAGCGCCACGGCGCATGATCGCTTCCATGTCTTCGCCACAGGTCGTTCATGAGATCGTCCTTTTTCGGCAGGAAGGGAGGCGCTTCTTCGCTGTCTCGCAAAGGCTTTCGTTCGATGAAAGGCGTGTTTTGGGTTGTTCTTTTCGGCGCCACGGTCGGGGCCGCGTTCGCTGCGCCCGCGGGTGAGCAGACCGTCTCAGGCTTGTGGCAAGAGGTCGACAATCAAGGCCATGTCGGCGCCTGGTTCTACTTCAGCGAAGTCAACGGCGTTTATCGGGGACGGCTGGTGAAGATGTTCAAGCCGCCCGGCGCGCAGACGCCGCTGGTCACGGTCTGCGCGAAGTGCGAAGGCAATCAGAAAGACGCGCCGATGCTTGGCCTCACCATCATCAAGGGGATGCGCCGCAACGGCCTGAAATATGAGGGCGGGACCATTCTCGATCCGCGCGACGGCAAGGTCTACCACGCGCAGATGGAGTTGAGCCCCGACGCTCAGAAGCTGTCGGTCCGGGGCTATATCGGAATCCCGCTGCTCGGTCAGACGCAAGTGTGGTATCGTTTGCCCGACGATACGATCCCGGCTGCGAAAATCCCCAAGGAGTCCTTCGGTCCGGCGTCATAGCGCCCGCGCCGCCCGCTCTTTCGCCCGCTGATGCGCGCCGCCAAGGAACCAGGCGCCTCCGCGCAAGTTGCCCATAGGCAGCCAAGCTCTCGCCTTGGCCATTGAGACGGCGAGACATGAGCGAAATCCGGCCCTATGATTCTAGCGCCTCGCTGAGCCCGTCGCGCGCTGCGGCGGCGCTTCGTCCGGCAGGCGCCCCGCCAAAGGAAGCGGCGCGCGGGCGTCATTCGCCCGACCCAGCGGTCGCGCAGGCGAGCGTTGCCCTGCATAACCTGCGCGGCGTCGCCGTCGCCTTCGTGCTGATGACGCATTCATCGCTCGCCTACGTGGCCTCGGCGGCCTCGAGCGGCTACGCCTTCGACCGCGCGCCTTATCCGTGGCTCGCCTTCCCTATCCTCGACCGGAGTCGCTGGCTGGGCTTCGACATCTTCTGCGCCTGGCAGGACGCCTATCTGATGGCGCTATGGTTCTTCCTGTCCGGCGTGTTCACCTGGCCGAGCCTCGAGCGCATCGGGAGCAAACGCTTTCTCGCGCGGCGAGGCTTCAAGCTCGGCGGCGGGCTTCTGTTCGGCCTCGCATTGGTGATGCCGGTCGCGCTCTATCCGGTCTATCGCCTGTCCGCCTCGAACCCGAGCCTCATCGGCTATATTCACGCCTATCGGGCGCTCCCGTTCATACCCAACGGGCCGATGTGGTTCCTGTGGATGCTGATCGCCCTCAACCTCGTCGCCGTCGCGCTTCATCGCTGGGCGCGACCCCTGGTTGAAGCTCTAGGATCGCTTCTCGCAGCCGGCCTGGCGAGCCGCCCCGCTTTGACGTTCACGGCGTTCGCGCTGGTTGCGATCGCGGCTTACACGCCCTTGGCCTTTGCCTTCACGCCGTGGCGATGGGCCGATGTCGGACCGTTGGCGGTCCAGTTTTGCCGCCCCCTGCTCTATGCGGCCTACTTTCTGTTGGGGCTCCTTGCCGGGCGCCAGGGTCTGGGCCTGGGGATGCTGAGCGCCGACGGGTTTCTGGCCAAACACTGGCGCGCGCTCTCGGGTCTCGCCGTCGTCGCCTTCGCGCTGTGGATGGGCCTGATTGGACTGTCGCTCAAGCTCGGGGACCGGACGCCCGCGGCGCTTGAGCTTCTCACCGACGTTTCCTTCGCGCTCGCGGGGCTGGGAAGCGTGCTCCTCTCGCTCGCGGCGGCGTTCCGTTTCGGCGCCGTCCGGCGGCCGTTCCTCGGCGCCCTCGCCGACAAGGCGCTGCCGATCTACCTCATCCACTACGCGCCGGTGGTCTGGCTGCAATATGCGCTGCTTGGTCTCACGCTGCCGGCGGTCGTCAAAGCCGCGATCGTGTTCGCCGGCGCGCTTGCGATCTCATATGGCCTCGCGGCCGGAGCGGGGCTCGCCCGACCGGCGAGGCGACCCTAGACGGCGACGCCGCGCGGCCCGAGCGACAGGCTTCGGCGATGGTCTAAACGTCGCCTCCGCATTCCGCGCCTTTGACCGGACGGCGGCTCAGCCTATCATGAAAGGCGGAGCAACCGGAGCGCCGTCCATGATTCCTCGCGAAAGAGCCCCTTATTCCGCCATCGTCGACAGGCCGAAACTGGTTCTGCCGGCTGGAAAGCGGGTCATCGTCTGGACGATTGTGAATATCGAAGTGTGGGACATCGCCCGTCCCATGCCGCGCGTCGCCATGCCCCCTCCGCTGGGCCAGAGCCTTCTTCCGGACGTCGCCAACTGGTCATGGCACGAATATGGGATGCGCGTCGGCGTCTGGCGTTTCTTTGACCTGTTCGAACGGCTCGGGATTCGGCCGACCTTGTCGATCAATGCAAGGGTTTGCGAGGATTACGAACGGGTCGCCGCGCAGGCGCGGGACGCGCGCTGGGAATTCATGGCGCACGCCTACGAGCAAATCCCGCTCCAGAAAATTGAAGATCAGCGCGGGATGATTCACAAGACGCTCGACGCGCTCGAGGCCTTCACCGGGGAAAGGCCGGTTGGCTGGCTCGGGCCTGGTCTGACGCAGACCTTCGAGACTCCCGATCTGCTCGCGGAGGCCGGGGTCCGCTACATCGCCGACTGGGTCTATGACGACGAGCCGACCCGGATCGCGACCTCACACGGCGCGCTGGCGACGCTGCCTTATACGGTCGAACTCAACGACATCGCGACGATGATCCTCCAGGGTCACGAATCCCCGTATTGGCAGACCAAATGCAGGGACATGTTCGATCGCTACTACCTGGAGGGCGGGGAGCGGGCCAAGATCATGTCGATCGCCATTCACCCCTATGTCTCCGGCCAGCCGCACCGGATCAAATACCTGGAGGCCGTCTACGATTACCTCAACAATCAGCCTGGAGTGGCGCATATGAACGGCAGGCAGATCCTGGACTGGTTCGATTCCTGCTCGCCCGAATGAGGCCCCGCCGACGCGCGCGACGCCTCATACCGCGTGAACCGACAGGCGCGCCAAGTTCTGGCGCCGAGCGGGCGAGTCCAATGGGTTAGGCGCCAAAAACTGTCCGGCTGTAACTGTCAAGCACCCCCTCGGACCTCACCCTGAGGAGCGCCGCAGGCGCGTCTCGAAGGACGGTCCAGCGCGCACAAGCAGCGACGCCTTCTGGATCATCCTTCGAGACGCCGTGCTCCGCACGGCCCTTGAGGCATGAGGTTGAGGGATGAGCCCGGTATTCCGGCGCCCAGCTTGGGAGTTACGTCCGGCTTTCAGATGAGCGGCGTGCTCGTGAAGGCAGGGTCAATCCCCGGATCCAGTCGGCGGCGGCCTCTTTCTGGAAAACAGTGTCATGCTCACTCAGGCCTGTCAAGAAATTGTCGATTCTCCCGCCGGGCGCGCGGCCTGACTTGTGCTTTCGATCGTCGAGGCGCCCGGCGACCATCCACCGAATCCGGCGCCGCTCGCCGCGCCGCTTTAACCTCGCGATCAATCTGGATTGTCGAAGCGCCGCTCGCCGATCTCGACGGACGGAAACCGCACCGAGAGGACGATCGTGTCGCCGATCGCCTCCCAGGAATGGACGACCTCGGGCCCAAAGATGACGTAATCGCCTTTCGTCCGAAGGAT
>Ga0335075_10015170_pt1 | contig 11554 bp, 11 predicted proteins | sample Lox_Sample_24_FD_206723 | JGI IMG/M metagenome (GOLD analysis project Ga0335075, IMG submission 206723) | Soil microbial communities from Loxahatchee National Wildlife Refuge, Florida, United States - Lox_Sample_2.4 | ecosystem: Environmental > Terrestrial > Soil > Wetlands | place: USA...
ATAGACCTTTATGTATTAAGGCTAGATAACATCCAAAAATTACTAGCTTTAATATATACATGAACCACCCAATAACCTGCGCATTCTAACAGGGAGTCCTTCCAATGTTGAAGTTGGACTAATAGAACTGTAAATTCCAACAAGAGGTACCTAGATTATCTTGAGGACGAGGTCTTCAAAGCAGACTGGGTGAGGTTAAGCAAGCCGCAATGGAAAGGGCAAGCTAAGTGAGATACTCTCATCATTTGCCTTTCTATACCGATGAAAATAGAATAGTTTCAATCTCCAATTAAGACTCCGCTGTTTAGACGTTAGGGGATGGCTAACGCAGTAAGAAATTATGATTTAGAGCTTTGATAGGGTATCCTACCGCATTAACCGATGGTAGGACTTTAGCGCTTAGGCGACATTAGCGGGCATTTTAGGCTCTAAATCATTAATTACAGTATCTAGGCTGTATCGCTAAATTTTTAGCACTCTTTAGTGTATTGATAACAGCGCTAAAATTTGATTATTAGTTAATATGGTAAATGTCTAACCTAACCCTCGGAAAAACTATATATACTGCAGGGCCGAGGAAACACCTCGGCACTACACAGATGAAACGGAGCGCCACCAGCACCTTCGGATAAACAAGCGAGTCAACCACCAGCAGTTAATAAGGACAAACAGAGAGGCTAAAAGGTTCCCAGAGTAGATGATTTGTTCAAGGAGACTAGGTCAAGTTTCACTGGCCAGGCGCCTTCTCTACGGCCAAATAGATAGCGGTGAGGCTGCTTATCTTGGTGTCACAGGCAGCGAGTGAGTACAGTCCCAATAGAACGGCAGGCAAGGTTTTCATCCCGCATTAGGATAGGGTTTCCTTGGCTATTACAGATGGAAGTACTGCATCGACAACAGATTCATCAAAACTTGTCAAGATTTACAGGCGGAGCACATGAACATGAGGATTATTGATTGTATTGATTGCTATATTCTCATAGAAGAGGGACCAGCCCATAGACTTATAGTAGTGCTCCACCCTCTCGGTGCAGACTAGGGGTAAGCCAGCTATCAAACAACCCCTTATCAGGGTTATATCGTGACAAAACTTAATGTAAGGACAGTCTCAGACATCAAAGGCAGTTACTATTAAGAGGGAAAAAGTTAAGAAACGCTCCGATATTCACTCTCTCAGACATTAAAGCCTATTAATTCTGAGAATGAAGAAGCCCTCTGGCATTGACTCGAGATGGTACTGTCGGTCGATAGAGTCATCGTATGCTGCCTCGAAGTCGTCCTTCAGCTCGTCCGGGATGCTCCAAGCCGTTTCGGTGTTCCTTAGTCTCAATCTCACCAGGTGTCTTTTCTTGCCACTCTCCTCATCATCAACGAACGCCTCGCGTCGATGCATGATGGATAAGTTATTGATAAAGTGCAGATCGCCTGGTTGCGTAGCTATTTCAAGCTGTGTAGCAACAGCAATTGCTTCGACGGCATCAAGGGCCTCACGCTGGATGGGAGTGAGCGTTGGGAGCTCTGGATCGCGCGGGTGCGCAACACTACCAAGGAGAGGTGCACGGGCAAAATTGATGATGAGGTGAGAATCGTGATAATAGAGGACGGGCCGACATTGGAAGCGTGGTCTATTCATTTAATGAGATTAATCTTCCGGGAGAGACGCTCCAATAGAATGTCAACTTGCAGCGTACTTTAGAAGATAACTTACGGGTCGGCAAAGGGCCAATCGGCACGCATAAGCGCACGGATGAGGTCAGGGCGGGTGACTGCGAGGACGTTGTAGACAGTATAAGCGGAGGCAATGATACATTTGCCTCCACTCGCAGAGGTACTGCGAGTCTGCCAGGCTATGATGTCGCCGGTCTCTTCGTTGTGAAAGTGCTTCACAGGCGAGTTAGCACATATACGACTTTACAAATGCGGGCACTTCTGTACAAGAGCTTACAATCTTAGCGGTTGAGTGTCTTTCATGCAAAGACCTCTCTCGTGAAGATCCCTCAAACGAGTCCGCAATGATGTGCACTGCTTGCAGTTTAGTTTAAGATTCAACAGGATCAGGATTTGATATAATACTCACCAATCACATTACCCTTGTCGTCTTGCGTTGCTCTTTCATTGCCAACGTAACTCTGCAAGGCCAGAAAGATGATTGTTCCGTCCTCGACAGAATATTTCTTAGGATCGAGGCCACGGATAACAAAGAATCCTTTGCCCATATGGATTTCGTCTTTGAGTCTTTGAAGGACATTCTGAAAACCTGGCAAGGGGAAGTTCTTGGGGCTGACAAGGTCACCATCCAATTCATGGCCTGACAGAAATGTAACTTAGTCAAATGAAGTGGGTCAGAGGTTGGTTAAAATGAAAGCTAGATGCTTACACTTGAAAGACGCCAGTGCTGCTTCAATCTCAAGAATGTCAGCATTACTGAGGTGATAGGTATAGTCTCGCTCAGTCAGCATCGAGGCGTTCCATGCCATCTGCGTTGGAAGACTGCTCGGGAAGCCGTCAAGTACAGCATGGTGTGCGTCTAGAATAGGGGTGGCAGCGAAGTCAAGACTAGCCGCTTGAAGTGTTTGAACAAGTGCCATGGTGATGTGTCTAGGTGACTGAAGCTCAACTTCAGTACGAGCCTGTGTATGAGTGGAAGAACACTAGTTAGCCTTTGAGGTGAGAAAATCGGCTGAGGAATGAAGAGAATTGTCTAGGGAGTGGTTGGGAAAGCAATTTATCTACTATAGATTCTCCTCAAGTTGACAAGCATTGGGATCCCCCCACACCTCCGTTGTCCCACACTTCGGAAGAAGATAAGCAATCAAGTCACATTTATGATACAAAACCTGACCACAATGATATTTCCAGGCGCCTTGCATTCCTTCCTTGTACTTCAACGTTGCAATCTCTCTGACGAATCTGGTTGAAGACTGATAGGATTTGAACATTCTCATTACAGAAGAGCCTTCATCATCGACAAGATAAGGCCGCGCCACTGCAGAAATTATTAGATTGAGGTTTGACTGCATATCACATCATGCTGCCGAGTTGGATGTTCACAGCAGGAGAATGAACCGGGGAATAGACTGTGCATAACTAGTATGAGCTTTGCCAAGCTGTGTCAATCATCATGTTCAGTACAAGAGGGAGGAGTATGGAAGTTCATACCAACCAAACCCCCTGACTGATGTTGGTGACAATATGTGACGACGGCTAATTGGATAAGTCTGTAGTGGCATGATTGAGTTCCGTTTTATTAGCCCATTCTAATTAATAGATACAATGCCTACTGAGAATACGATGTGGTTTTTTGTGAATATACCTTGCAATTGGCATTACCTAGAAGCGTATCTTACACATGCGATATTAATCGCTGACTCGCGATAAAGAGCAATGTGGCTCCATATGGGTCAAGTTGGGTTGGCTATTTGGTATAACTAAAACCAACTCATCTCCTAGCGCTTACAACCAACTTACAATCACTACTAAAGGTGGTTGTAAGTTAGTTATTTTACGTGACAGGCAGTTTTCAAGAAGGACCCAACCAATGTGACCTTAGTCATCAACCAACTTAACATAACCATAACCACCTACCCCGCAACCAACTTATCTTGACCTGTCAACCAACTTACCTAAAAAGGGTAGGTCAAGTTGTTAACCAAAATAACCAACAACCATACGGTGCCGTAAAGAGCAGCTTGCACTTGAGCCTATCAGTCACCCAAAACAACTACGCTTGTCCGTCTGCATCATGCACGTCGACGTTGTAACATTTTGGACGCTAATCGTAGGCTAATTGCAAGTTAGAACTAGCATGCGCCACTTCGACCAATTCCAGCTAATGCTAGAGAAGAGTCCGAGATGTGGGCGTTCGGATTCGGATAGAGCTTACATCAAGACAAGATGGGTCTTTGATTTTCCGTAGCTGGAAAGCTCGAAAGGTGGACACCTTTTCAAATACATCTTGTTCAGCTTTTATATTAGGAGTTTATCGATTTCAATCCTGAAAACTATTGGCTCCTGCTTGAAATGTCTCGAGAATTATCAGGACCTCCTTAAGCTTTATTCTATCAAAACAACTTCTTGCTCCATTATGAAGTTGTCCACTCTCCCTGTTTTTCAAAAACTCTTTCGCCTCGCTCAACTCTTTTCTCCACCATCTTCTTGCCTCATTTTGTACTGCAGTCATCGTCTCTGTACCGTCACCTTCTCTTAGAATCAAGGAATTGCCTTTCCTAACTGTCGCACCTTGATTCCCTGAGACATTCCTACCCTTTGTGCACTGATCAATCAACATTCTCAAATTCGAGGGTGTGTTGCGGTAATCAGGAAATTCCAATTCCGACTCATGTGGGTAAGACTGCCAAACTGCCACCTCAGGATTGCTGAGCCCCTCAAAGATGCACCATAATACCCGTCCCAGCATGTATACCGTTGCGGCCTCTCTCTCTTTCGAGCTAAGACAGAGCCATGGGATGTAATATCCATGCTCGGGATCCTGGTAGACTTGTTTCTGCAGCTTTTCATACCCTTTCATGAAGCGCTGCATGAGCATATCGTACTCCCCCTTTACTGACCTTGGAATCGTGGAGTCGGCAGCAAGCATGTAGACTTGGTCCAAATAATTGACCTCTGGAGCCGCAAATCCACACCACACACCCCGCTGCTCAAAGTCCACCATTACCAAATCCTCGGTTGCCGAAAGTAGGATATTGTCAAGCCTGAGATCTGAATAGAATCTACCATGTTCAGAAATGTGGACAAGCGCTGAAGTGAGTTGAATGGCCCATTTGAGCTGATCGACGTATCTCAAAGTATTGTGGATACGGCGGAAGGGAAGAAGAGCTTGCAATGTTCCTAGGGGTTGGTACTCAGTCATGAAGCCAACGACGGCTGTTTTGCCACCAAATCCGCATTTTTTGATGACGAGATGAGACGGCTTGGAAATGATGTTGGGATGTGGAGGTAACGTCAGCAGGACTTTGAGCTCATGATAGATGTATTTTGGGTAGCTTGTTAAAGCTTTGAAGGTTCTGATCTGAAGACCTTGAGGTGTTTCGAATTGGACTAGGCTGACACTTTCATATAGTTGACGGAGCAATTGAACTTGAGAGATATCAACAAGTTCAGGAAATGATGATGCTGGTAGGTTCCAAAGCGATTGAAGAGATGTAAGAGACATCAGCTGACGCTCCAAGAAGTGTGTTGGTACAATTTGTATCCTGATATCTCGAATGTTTGTCGTTAAGTTTTCGAAGACGATGCGAGAACCAAAAGGTAGATTGTTGTATACAGCCTCAAAGCCTGGGTAGTGATGTGTCCAATATTCCAAAGTCCGTAAAATGTGGCGAGAGACACCAAGTTCTTCGATTCTTGAATCCTTCATGTGGAAAGCGGTGTCAAGGCCTAGAATATTACGCAGAAACTTTGGGTGCCTAGACTGCTCCGGAATGAAAGTATCAATCCGCATAGGGCTAAGCTTAGTGAAGAATAGTGGTACCGTGAAAAACTGTGTTCCACAGCCTGTGCACCCGTCAATGCGCCATTTGGGGATTAAGACCTTATCCAGGCTATCGATCCTGTTCTTGGGATTCAAGGGGGAGTCGTTCCAGGAGGTTAGAGTGTCATCTGACTCTAAGCAAAGTGCAGAAGAAACGTGAAGCGCACTCACATATGCGGCAGTAGGATGCACCACACGAGCTATTGCATCTGGAGTAAGTTCCATTGCAATTAATTGAAGCCGAAATTTTATTACAAGCGTAGGGGGCAACTTCTTTGTGATATACCAACTATGTTTCTATCAACTTGCCGATTCGATATACAATTGCATAATTGTTGGCAAGCCAGGGTAATCTTAAGTCGAGAGGCTGTGTGACAAGGTATTATTTGCGATCTGTGCCGTCCGTATGGTTTTAGGCATAAATGGCAAGCAAGGGTTCTGAGCGGGAGATTTTGCGTCACAAAGTAATAGTTTTGCCAAGAACATTCTGTGCCGCAAAGCAACCCCACGTACGGTTTTAGGCACATATGGCAAGCTGGGGTGTTTCTGAGCGGGGAATTTTGCGTCACAAGACAATAGTTATGGTAAGAACATTCTGTGCCGCAAACGTAATCCCAAAATGGTTTTAGGCACATATGGTAAGCCGGGGTGTTTCTGAGCGTGGGGTACTGCGTCATATGGTAATAGTTGTGGTAAGAATATTTCGTGCCGCAAATGCAACCCTATGCGGTGTTGGGTACATATGGGGACGCCGACTTACTGTATGCGGAACATGCTGTCCCGTGATTGTTCTGAAGCCAGTTGCCGGAGGATCAGTTTTCTTATCGCGGCAAATGCTTGGCATAAGTTCAGTGCCCACTCAGCTGTAGAGTTTCCTAAAAGACCTACCTTTCTTTTAACGGGAAGGGTTCTCTTCTGAGTAGTTGCCTTGTCAGCGACATCATCTCTATATTTATTCGACTACACAGCACGAATACTCCTCGTACTACGTTACTTGTGCGTATATCACAGCAAGATGGTAAACTCGCAGACCGCCAAGAAAGAAGTGCGCAGGTTGGTTCACACAGCTCTATCAAACATCTACTGAAGATGGCTTAGCTGACGATTTTAAGTAGTAATTCTCTAGCTCCACCAGATATGTCAGCGAAGACGACTAAAACGGAAGTTGAAATCTTACCGTCTGCTGAAGAAGAGTCGCTTGCTCGTCGTCGTGTTGCGGACTGTGTCCCACGGTCAGTATGGCTGCTTGCCATAGTGGGTGCATCTGAACGATTCACCTACTATGGATTGATGGCACCATTGCGTTAGTTTCCCATCGCATAGTGTAAACGAAGAAGTATTGATTGTGGCAGAAAATTACATGCAAAATTCCATCAACGATCATCTTCATCCGGGAGCTTTGGGATTAGGTCAAGCTACAGCAACCAACTTGTCTTACTTTTTCTCATTTGTTATATATCTTACACCAATCGGAGGAGCTGTTATTGCGGATAATTGGCTTAATCGTTATCGAACCTTGTGGATATCATATATGTATGGTCTTAAGAAGAGAACAAACAATCTCAAACGCTAATACAAGGCATAGCTTGTACTTGTTCGGTACATCGGTTCTATTTTTCACCTCTTTACCAAGTGTTTTACACAAGGATGAAGGTCTTGGAGGGTTGCTTACTGCTATGGTTCTAATCGGGATTGGTATAGGGGGCGTGAAGGCTTGTTTGACCCCTCTTATCGGTGGGTGGCTTCGCTTCAATTAATGGATAATATTAAATCCTCACAAATGGTAGCGGATCAATATTCCGGCCCAAATTCAGTTATCAAGACTCTCAAAGGTGGAGAGCAGGTCATTCTTGATTATGATCTTACTATTGAGTCAATTTATAGTATTTTATATTGGTAAGCTAAGTCATGTACCTCAAAACTTCTATGACAACTTAATGAACAGGGTCTTAGGTGTACCAATGTTGGGTCTATGTCTGGTCTTATAACAACATGGCTCGAACAACAAGTCGGATTCTGGTCTGCTTATCTTCTTCCGCTCTGTATGTTTTGTATGGCAGGGATAGTTCTCATTACTGGCCGCCGTAATTACGGTATATTGAAGGCGCACATAACCGTTCGATTACTAGTCTAATTATTTATAGTGCTTAATTCTCCTCGACCGTCGGTATTGCCAATGGCTTTTCGTGCATTTTGGAGTGCCATGAGAGGAGGCTTTACAATGGACGCAGCGAGACCTGAGTTCCGGCTACGAGAGCACGGTCAAAGAGTTCCCTGGGGAGACAACTTTGTGGACGAGCTTAAGAGTTGCCTGTTCGTCTGCCGTACATTGTAAGTTATCAGGCTTGCCCTAATTTCAATGTCTCTATAGAAAATTAATTGCATTGCAGTATTGCTTACCCTGTTTATCGCCTTTGTGCAAGCCAGTGGGTAAATAACTTGAAATCACAAGCCGCTGACATGGAAACCCACGGGATCCCAAACGACAACCTTCCCGAAATAAGCGCAATCACCGTTATGATATGCCTTCCTATTATACAAAAGATTGTTTACCCCGCGCTCCGCAAAGCTCAAATTCCATTTCGGCCCGTGAGCCGCATCACTCTTGGATTTTGTTTTGAGGCTGCGGCAATGGGCTATGCTGCTATTGTCCAGCATCTTGTGTATAATTCAAGCCCATGCTACGATACACCCCTTGTGTGCAGCGCCTCTGAAGATGGCACAATTCCGAATCGTGTAAGCGTTTTTATCCAAATTCCAATCTACGTCCTAGAGGCTCTGGGAGGGATCTTTGCTATTCCTGCCATGCTTGAAATAGCGTATGTTAGAGCGCCTAAAAGTATGAAGAGTATGATACAGGCTCTTTTCACTCTCACTGGCGCTGTTAGTTCAATTATGGGCATTGCTCTTATGCCCTTGTATCAGGACCCGAGAATGGTAATCACATACTCTCTTCTGTCTGCGCTTATGTTCGTTACCATGATTGCTTTTCAATGGTTTTTTGGGAGATCTAAATGACTAAGCTAGAACAACAAATATATAGTTAAATTGAGATCATTTAATAGTATCAGAAACAGGTTTGCAAACGAGACGGCCTGTAAGGGACGCAACAGTACTGCGAGGGACGCGGTGATGTAGCGAACAGAGAGCTGCATAGGCACTGCTATAAGGGACTCGATGCTATAGCATACCAACTAATAGGTACAGCGGATGCTACTAGGCTGCTTTGAGGGGTATAGCGCTATCTTAATTCTTTGGAAAGTTTTTTTTTAAATTTGGCATTTTGGGAGTGAGTTTTCTGTTAATGATTCCTTCAACTACTTACTAAACACTTTCCGGTGCAAAATGGATTCATAAGCATTGAAATTGTTGACCATCCGGAAAAACCAGCTCTGGCAGGGGCAGGGAGAGCTTACACAAGATGGAGTCAAATTTATTTTCTTGGTGAATCTCACGCTGAAAGTGTGGCTATTTGTCATGCTATAGTTTGAGAAATATAAGCTTGGTCAGGCCTCGAAAGTACGTAAGGATTGCACATTAGAACACTGCTTACTCTTAACACAGTAAAGCAGCCCTCTAATGCTCAATTTATTTTATTTTACTTAGGCTAGTGAACCTCACTGGAGAACACAATTTTATTCACGGGCGCTCTACACTAAAGGGTACGATTTATTGGGTTCGCATAATCACCTCGTGCGTCTAGAGTCATCGCTCTCTGATGCAGCGAAATTCCTCTCGATTCTATATACTTAGAAGCCTTGGTTATGAAGTTAGATATTGTTGCTGTCAATAGTTTCTAACCCTACTCGCCTTGCTAAATCTACTCAAACATCTAGGAGGCAAGGAAAGATATCTAGATTCTACACCCTGGCTGATGGCTGCAAATCCCATCACTTACTCACCGCAGCTCCTGTTGCACAAACTGGGAGGTGCCAACCGCTCTATTGAATTAAGATAGTGGTTCTAGGGGATTAAATACACGTAATAGTGGCGTTGACTCATTAAGGCAGCGAAAGGCTGGCTTACTGCTCCTCAGTGCTGCCTACAGCAGCCTAGAGTGCCTAAGAGTGCCAAGAATTTGCAACAGCGCCTAACAATCTTCTGGATCACGCTGCTCTGGTCCGCGAAGACGGTGCCCATCTTGGCGATATCGTCGGCGCCCATCTCCCGCCTCAGGTTTCACATAGTCGCGGCGCCTAGTAGCATCTCGAACACAGCTACGGGCGCTCTCGTCGGATTATCTACATTACTATATATGCTAAGGGCACTGTTGACTACCTCGCCAATGAGAGTAATTACTCGTGCGAGAGACGTCAAGCCCGCAGCCGCCGCATCGACTTCGCCTACGAAGCGCACGATGGCAAACACGGTTGTTAAGATGGTGTGTGATACAGAGCTAGGCCGATCTAATGGAAGCAATTGGCGAAGACAGTTAGAAGAACCAAGGGGAAACTGGTCGAAGGGCGCAGTCTAAGCTGAATTTGGTAATAGTCGCCCTTTTTCTTAAATTACAACCTTAGGTTCAGAATGAGAAACTAGTCATCTTGTCATTTAAGAGGACTGCGAGGCACTACTGTAGCAAAGCACTTGCACTGACCTGCGAACAAAGCTAGAATCTTACCTTATTCGAATATTGGTTGGATTTTTGACTTTGGTGCCAAAAAGTTATTAAAGAGGATGAAAGTGGAGAGTAGTGGTTAGATTTTCACCTTAACCGTGTTACGCTCCGAAGCATGAAAGCAGCAGCATCTTAGTCACCAAGAGGGGTCATCACGCGTTGTCATCGACATTAATAGAGATTTTCTAGTTCTAACCCCTCCATAGCTGAGATGTCTCTATAGGTATCGGTGGGTGCTTCTCCGCATCATGAACGACACAACCGCTTGCGGGATTGTGTACGGTGTTGTAGTTATCGACAGAAATATTTCCAAGGCTTACCTTCAAGGAGTATATACGACCCTCTCGTGAGTGTAATGCTTAAATAAGCCTTTAAGGAGCCTTGCAGGCTCCCTTTTAATGAACGTCAACTTCTTCCAATGGTATTATGCCTTCATCTGAAGCGTCTATGGCTTCTCCATCCATTAGCCCGAGCATGAAGCATTCGCCTCGAAGCACGTAGTGCTCGTCAACTTTCCGGAGTATTAATGGAACATCGCACTCTAGAAAGACGCAGATAGTATCTCCGCTTTCAATACCTTGCGGACCAAAACCCATGTAACCACGGTCTGTCACAAAAAAACTCCGCCCCTTCATCTTATGAACGAGAGTCGTCGTGAATGCCTCCTCGTGCGTTGCACTCAACTAGAGATCACTCTGGTGGGTAGCATCGCCAGGCCAACTCAGGGAAGATTCGTTGGCGGCATCTCCCAAAAAGAGATCGAACCTGAACGGATCCTGGCAAGCGCCTGGAACAGACGCCATATATTGCTTCCATATCGACAATTCCGAAGAGGGGGGGTATGAAAAGGTGTAGAGAGAGGCTACGAAGGCAGCTGCAAACTGAAAGAAGCTCTCATTTGTTGGGGATAGTCTGGCCTTGGTGAGAATGTCCTCGTCCAGTAAAATGGACCTGAAATATGCCACCGCTCACGTGCTCTCGTTTGCTTAGTTCTAGCGTGTCATCAACGCCTAGTTTAGCGAGCGGTCGAGGCTACGTAAAACAGCGACGAAACCCCCGGATTCAACAGCCAGAACCGCAGTATCTAAACATATTGTATAAGAAAGAATGTTATTTAGAGCTTATACTTAAGCTGTAAAATATTTACTAACCTAGCATATTTAAAACAACCGGTCTTGTACAAACGACTAGTAGAATCACGGAATATCTAAAATAATCACGTGATAATCATAGTGATTGCTAACCACAAGTGGGGTAGAGGGGAAGCCAGGCAGCGATTTCGTTTTGCCTTGCCAAATACAGCCTCGACATCCATTCTCCAACGTCTCGAGGAAATCAAGTTCGATGTCCTTTGGCTTCTCGATTGGGGATTTCTTTGCTGTGGGCAATCTCGCCTGGTCGCTGTACAAGTCATGCAAGTGCCTTCCAGGCTGCAGATCCAGCCA
>Ga0335075_10015171_pt1 | contig 11554 bp, 9 predicted proteins | sample Lox_Sample_24_FD_206723 | JGI IMG/M metagenome (GOLD analysis project Ga0335075, IMG submission 206723) | Soil microbial communities from Loxahatchee National Wildlife Refuge, Florida, United States - Lox_Sample_2.4 | ecosystem: Environmental > Terrestrial > Soil > Wetlands | place: USA: Florida...
CTCGTCGTCCTTGCGCGCGTTGTAGCCAATCTGATTGATCACGAAGCGCGCGCCGGTCCGCGCCTTCTTGGCCAGCTTCTGGTACTGCGGGACGACCTCGCGCTCGTGCAGCTTGTGGTTGGTGACCACGCAGCCGAGGAAGAAATTGGTTCGCTCGAGCCGCTCGTCGGAGCGGGCCACGTGAAGCCCGGCGTTCATGTCGCTGTAGAGCTTCAGCAGGCCGACCGAGTCGATGTCGAACACGGGCGCCGCGGCGCCGCCGTAGCCATCCAGCGGATAGTCGCCCGACAGGCAGAGCACGTTGTCGAAGCCCTCGGAGGCGAGCTTCCATCCCCGGCTCTCGAGCGCGTTGCGATTCCAGTCCTTGCAGGCCAGGTGGATGATCACCTCCTGGCCGCGGGAGAGCAGGTCCGTGCCGAGCGTGTCGGGGGCGAGCATGGCGTGGCCGCCCGGGTTGTCGGTGATCGAGAGGACGTTGATGCGGGAATCCGCGGCCAGCGTGCGCGCCTTGTCGACGAGCGCCCGGCTGCGGTCGGTCGTCACCACGCCGCGAGCCGTGACGAGCTCGACCGCGATCGAGAAAGCTCCGGGGACCTCCAGGCACTCCCGGAATGGGGTCGACGTCAGCTCCACTCAGCCCTCATAGCGTGAGTCCAGCCTAGGGCCGCCCAGCCGATGCCGCAACGGTTTCTTCCGTTGAACGGAAGGAGGCGCGAGAATTGGGCGCTGTGGGAGAAACTCGCCACCGCGTGGACGCCCGATCCGTGACCGCACGCGCGTTCTCGGTGCTCGAGACGTTCACTCCCCAGCACCCGGCGCTAACCCTGTCCGAGATCGCTCGACGGGCCAACCTCCCGCTCACCACGGCCCATCGCCTGGTCGGGGAGCTGCGCGCCTCGCGCGCCCTCGAACGCGACGGCGACGGGACCTACCGGATCGGTCTGCGGCTGTGGGAGATCGCCTCGCTCGCTCCCCGTGGAGTGCCTCTCCGCGAGGCCGCGCTTCCGTTCCTCGAGGATCTCTACGAGGTGACTCATGAAAACGTCCAGCTCGGGGTGCGGGAAGGCCGCGAGGTGGTCTACATCGAGCGGATCGCCGGACGGCGGGCGGTAGGAGTGCTCACGCGGGTCGGGGGCCGCTTCCCGCTGCACGCCTCGGGGATCGGTCTGGTGTTGCTTGCGCACGCACCGGCGGCGGTGCAGCAGGAGGTCCTCGGGGCTCCGTTGCAACGCTTCACCGAGCACACGGTCACCGACGCCGGTCAGCTGGAACGCATGCTCGAGCGGATCCGCCGGGATGGCTTTGCCGTGTCCGATCGGCAGGTCACGGTCGACGCGCTATCGGTGGCGGCACCGGTCTTCGCCGCCGACGGCGAGGTGATCGCCTCGCTCTCGATCGTGAGCCGAGCGGACCGGACCGCGGTCGAGCGACTGGCGCCGGTCGTGCGGGCGGCCGCCCTCGGTACTTCGCGGGCGTTGTCGGCGCGCCGGCAACGCGAGTAGGCAAACTGGCAACTTGCATACAGTTTGAGGATCTGTCTATACTCCGTCGCGCGCGGCTTCGAGAGGCCGCGCTCGAACCCGCCAGGAGGAGCAGACATGAAGCTGGTGACCTACGACGACGGTCGCGTTGGGGAAGTGGTCGATGGCCAGGTGTGGGAGCTCGACGTTCCCGACATGCGCCGCTACTTCGAGCTCGGCGCAGAAGTGCAGCGCACCGGGCGATCCACCCCCCTCGATGGTGTCGCCCTGCGGCCGCCGATCGTGCCGAAGAAGTTCTTCCACACGTCGGGCAACTTCCGCGAGCACCACGAGGAGTCCAAGAACGTCAACTGGTCACACCCGGTGCTGCCGTGGATCGTGTTCTTCCAGAACATCGACGCGATCATCGGCCCTGAGGACGCAATCGTGTATCCCGAGGGGATGACGAACGAGCTCGACTACGAGCTCGAGCTCGCGGTCGTGATCGGCAAGGCCGGCAAGTTCTTCTCGCCCGAGCAGGCCGAGGAGTACATCGCCGGGTATCTGATCTTCAACGACATCACCGCGCGCGATATCCAGCGTGAAGAGATGAAGTCCGGGGTGTTCTGTCTCTCCAAGAGCATCGACACCTTCTGTCCGATCGGCCCATGGATCGTCACGCCGGATGAGATCGGCGACCCGCATTCGCTGTCGATGGAGCTCCGGGTCAACGGAGAGCGCCGACAGAGCTCGCACATGAGCCGGATGTCGGTGACCGTGCCCGAGCTCATCAGCCATTACTCGGCGATGGGGTACAGCCCCGGCGACATCATCTCCACCGGCACCGTCTCCGGCGTGGCCGGCTTCAGTGACGACGCGGCGGCGCTGTACCTCAAGCCGGGCGACGTGATTGAGGCCGAGATCGAGCGCGTCGGGGTGCTCCGCAACCGGGTGATCTCGTGGGCCGAGGGGCACCCAGAGCTGGTGTCGGCGGTCGCTGCGGCCTAGTCGCCGCATGCCGATCGTCGACATAGCCGCCGGGCGCGTCGAGGGGCGAAGCGTGGGCGGCGGGGCCGCGTTCGAGGGGATCCGGTTTGCCACGGCGCCGCGCTTCGCCCCGCCCGGACCGGCTCCGCGCTGGGCCGGCGTGCGAGCGGCGCTGCGTCCAGGACCGGCGGCGCCGCAGCCCGAGCGCGCCGCGTCGGCGTTCACGCACGGCGAGCGACCCGCGACCGACGAGGAATGCCTGAGCCTGAACGTGTTCACGCCGGGGCTCCCCGGCTCCCGGCCTGTGTTCGTCTGGCTTCACGGCGGCGGCTTCGCGATCGGACACGCCGGCGCCAGCCTGTACGCGGGCGAGCGGCTGGCCGCAGCCGCCGATGCCGTCGTAGTCACCGTGAACTACCGGCTCGGGAGCCTCGGGTGGCTGGGGCATCCCGAGCTGGCGCTCGCCCCGGACGCGCCGGCCGCGAACTGGGGGCTCCTCGACCAGGTCGCGGCGCTCGAGTGGGTGCGGGACAACGTCGCCGCCTTTGGTGGGGACCCGGGCAGCGTCACCCTGGCCGGACAATCGGCGGGCGCGCTGTCGGCCATGGATCTGCTGGCCGTCCCGCGTGCGAGCGGGCTCTTCCATCGTGCCGTGCTCCAGTCGCCGCCCCTCGGTGACGTCGCCCAGCCGGCCGATCGCGCGATGGGGTGGGCCGAGGCATTGAGCGCCGCTGCCGGCGGAGCGGGTGCGTTCGACGCGGCGCGGCTGCGCGCGCTCGAGGCGGATGAGATCGTGGCGCTCCACGAGCGCCTACTTGAGCAGCCGGGGTGGCGCGGGTCCCGGGGTGGGGCGCTGCCAACGATCGACCCGGGCAGCCTCCCGGTTTCGCCCGCGGAGCATGCGACGGTGAATCCCAACGTCGACGTCCTCATTGGGTACACCGCCAACGAGGGGACTTTCTTCTTCGATTCGCCATGGCGACCGGCACCGTCGCCCGACCGCGTACCGGACATCGTCGGTCACCTGTGTCCCGGTGAGGATGCGCGCGAGGTGCTCGATCGCTACGACGGCGACCTGGTGGCGATCGCCACCGACGCGATGGTCGCCGCGCCGCTCGCGCGGTGGGCCGAAGCGCGGGCGGGGTCGGGTGCGCGCGTGTATCGATATCGGGTCGATCATCCCGGCGCCGGCTCGCAGCTCCGCGCCACCCATACCGTCGAGGTGCCGCTCCTGTTCGGGACCTGGCAGGACGGCGGCCCCGGGGAGCGGCTGGGCGGGCAGTGGCCCGGCGCCGAGGAGGTTTCAGATGAGCTGGTCTCGGCCTGGGCTCGATTCATCCATGGGCAGTCGCCGGGATGGGCACCGTCCGCGCAAGCCGTCCACGTGTTCGGAACCCCCAGCGCGGCACGCCGCGAGCGTGCCGGGGCGCGCTAACAAAACGCTTATGGACACAAAGCACAAAACTGTGTACAGTTGCCGTCGCTGGGCGCAGATAACGCCCGCGAGGGAAGAGAAATGAGTCCGACAGCCACAAGACCGCTGCTCGACGTCCATGGACTGCGCGTCGCCTACGGCGGCGTCGTCGCCGTTTCCGACGTCGACCTCACGGTGTCCGAGGGCACCGTGTTCGGCCTGATCGGCCCGAACGGCGCCGGCAAGACGTCGATGGTCGACGCGCTGACCGGATACACCAGGCCGGCCGCCGGCTCGGTCGCGTTTGACGGCCGTGACATCAGCCGGCTGCGGCCGTACCGGCGAGCGCGCCTCGGGCTTGCGCGCACGTTCCAGTCGGTTGAGCTGTTCGATGACCTGACCGTCGACGAGAACCTGCTCGTCGCCAGCGAGCGCGTGAGCGTCGGATCGGCGCTCAGAGACCTGTTCCTCCCGCACCGTCCGCCGGACCGTACGGGCGTCGACTGGGCGATCGGGGTGTGCGGGCTGGAGGACATCGTCGACCGCTACCCGTCAGAGATCTCCCTGGGCAAGCGCAAGCTGGTTGGCGTGGGCCGCGCGCTCGCTCGCCAGCCGCGACTCGTCCTGCTCGATGAGCCCGCCGCCGGCCTCGACACCGACGAGAGCCTCGAGCTCGGGCGCCGCCTGCGCACGCTGCCCGAGGAACACGGCGTGACCGTGTTCCTGATCGACCACGACATGGGTCTCGTCCTCAGCGTGTGCGACCACCTGTTGGTCCTCGACTTCGGACGACAGATCGCCGCCGGGTCACCCGCGGAGATACGCGAAGACCCGCGGGTGATCGAGGCCTACCTAGGAGCGCATCATGCCGCCGCAAGCCACTAACCGCGCGAAATCCGGCCATGCCCTCGTCCTCGAGGACCTGTGCGCGGGCTATCAGCGGATTCCGGTCGTGCGCGATCTCAAGCTCGAGGTGCATGCCGGCGAGGTGGTGGCTCTGCTCGGTCCGAATGGCGCCGGCAAGACGACGACGCTCGAGACGATCGCCGGTCTGAACCAGCCGCTCTCGGGGCAGGTCAAGGTGTCGGGCGAGGACGTCGCCGGTGTGCCGGCGCACCTGCTCGCCCGCCGGGGGCTCGCGCTCGTACCCGAGGGACGCGCGTTGTTTCCGGGGCTCACCGTCCGCGAGCACCTGCGGCTCGCCGGCCGGCGACATGGCAGTCACGAAGAGGAACTGCTCGAGATGCTTCCCGAGCTTCGCAAGTGCCTGCACCGCAAGGCCGGTCTGCTGTCCGGAGGCGAGCAGCAGATGCTTGCCATCGGCCGGGCGCTCGTGACGGAGCCTCGGCTGCTGCTGGTCGACGAGATGAGTCTTGGCCTGGCCCCGGTCATCGTCGAACGGCTGCTTCCGATCCTCCGACGCGTGGCGGACGAACGCGGCACGAGCGTGTTGTTCGTAGAGCAACACGTCGCGCTGGCGCTCGAGATCTCCGACCGCGCCTACGTCCTGTCACACGGCCGGATCGCGCTCGATGGCGCCGCCGCCGAACTCCGCGAGCGGCGCGAGCTGCTCGCCTCCAGCTACCTCGGGGCGGCGGCTGCCGCGTGACCGCACCGTCCCCCAGCAACCCAACCACGAGGAGAGATAGATGACACGTTCCAGATGGCTCGGCACGGCGGCCGCATTGCTCGCCGCTGGGCTCCTGGCCGCCGGTTGCGGATCCAGCAGCTCGAGCAGCTCGGGCAAGACCAGTGGGTCGTCTGGCGCCAGCACGAGCGCGACGTCGGCAACCAGCACGAGCGCGAGCACGAGCTCGTTCTCGTTCGGGACCCCGAAGAAGGCGACGGGAAGCCCCTACGTCTTCGGGATGATCAACGACGAGACCGGTGCGGTTACCTTCCCCGAGGCGCGGCAGGGGGCGATCGCCGCGATGGAGTACGTCAATAACTATCTGGGCGGCATCAACGGCCACCCGATCGTGATCGACAACTGCATCGGCGACGGTACGCCGGCCGGGGCCGCGCGGTGCGCCAACGAGCTGGTCGCCAAGCACCCACTCGCGATCCTCGGCGCGGCCGACGTCGGCGCGCCGGCGTCACTGCCGATCTACGAGCACGCCGGTCTCGCCTACATCGGCGGGATCCCGTTCACTCCGGCGCCGTTCACGGCTCCTAACTCGGTTCAGTTCTGGTCGGTGAGCGTCGGCGACAACGCCGCGGCCGCCGTGTACGCGGGCAAGACGCTCGGGGTCAAGAGTGTCGCGATCATGTACTTCTCCAACCCGCAGGGTGAGTCGCTGCTCCCGCAAATCGAGCCGGTGTTCAAGGCCGCGGGCGTGACCTCGATCAAGACGGTTCCGCTGTCTCCGACCTCTCCCGATCCGAGCCCGCAGGCGGCGCTAATCGAGTCGAGCGGCGCGCAGCTGGCCTATATCGACATCCCGAACGGATGCGGCAATGTGCTCAAGGCGCTCAAGAGCGTCGGCTACACAGGCAAGATCATGGGCATCGACCCGTGCGGCGCCCCGCCCGTGCTCGCGGCATCCGCCGGGGGAGCGGAGGGCATGTACATCGCCTCGCCGTTCCTCCTTCCCACGGGGACCAGTCAGCCGGCCGAGCTGTTCCAGGCCGCGCTGAAGAAGTGGGCGGCACCGGGAACGCTGATCGACTCGCCCTCGGTGGCGGGATTCGCCACCGTGATGAACGTCCAGGCGGCGCTCAGCAAGCTCTCGGGAACGCCGACGACGAAGTCGATCCTGGCCGCCTTCAAGACCGGCAGCAATCACCCGAACTTCCTGTCGCACCCGTATACGTGCGACGGGCAGCAGATGACGGGTGCTCCCGCGATCTGCAACGACAACTACCTGATGAACCAGGTCAACGGCAGCCAGCTCACGCAGCCGAACACGACCGATTGGACCACCTCGAAGGGTTACTACAAGGGCCAGGGGCTCTGACCGACTGAGATCGGCCCGCCCGCCCCGTCCACGCTGAGGCGGGCGGGCGGGCACGATCTCGACCTCACACCGAACACTCAGGCGATATGTCCAGCTACATCCTGTTTCTGATTCTCGGCCTCGGTTCGGGCGCGACCTACGCCGTCCTCGGCCAGGGACTCGTCCTCAAGTACCGCAGCGCGGGGGTGGTCGACTTCGCCCACGGGGCGGTCGCGATGTTCATCGCCTACGTGTTCGTCAACCTCCGCTCCTTCGGGCAGCTCGAGCTGCCGTTGGTGATCGTCCCGCACCAGATCTCGCTGAATGGCGGGGCGGGCATCAGCACGACGCTCGCGATCTTCATCTCGCTGGTGTACGCGGCGATCCTCGGGCTGGTGCTCCACCTCATCGTGTACCGGCCACTGCGCAATGCCGCACAGCTCACCCGCGTATGTGCCTCGGTCGGCGTGATGCTCGCGCTGCAGGCGATCGCCGTGCTCAACTACAGCACCGAGCCGGTCGCGACGAATCCGATCTTCCCGAGCGGCGCGCTGTCGATCTCGGGGGTCACGTTCCCCCAGGACCGACTGTTCTTCACCGGCGTGGTCGTGATCATCTCGGTTGCGCTCGCGCTGATCTACCGCTTCACCCGGTTCGGACTCGCGACGCGGGCGGGAGCCGAGAACGCGCGCGGCGCCGCGCTAACCGGCATCTCGGCCCACCGCGTGGCCGCGCAGAACTGGGTGATCGCGACCGTGCTCGCGGGTGCGGCCGGCATCCTCATCGCACCGGTGGCGAGCCTCGACCCGACCTCGTACACGCTCTTCATCGTCCCGGCGCTGGCCGCGGCACTCGTGGGCCGGTTCGAGTCGTTCTGGATCACTGCGCTCGCCGGGCTGCTGATCGGCTGCGGGCAGTCCGAGATCAACAAGCTGATCACGGTGTGGACGTGGCTTCCTCAGCAGGGCCTCTCGGATGCCGTCCCGTTCGCGGTGATCATCGTGGTGATGGCATTTCGCTCGCGCTCGGTCCTCGCCCGCGGGGGTGAGATCGCCCAGAAGAACCCGTCGATCGGCCGGCCGGGCTCGCCCCTGGCATCCGCCGGTGCGTGCTTCCTCGCCGGCCTCGTGCTGTTGCTGGTGCTCAACAACGTGCTCCGATTTGCGTTCATCTCCTCGCTGACCGTCACCTGCGTTGCGCTGTCGGTCGTCGTGCTGACCGGATATGTCGGCCAGGTCTCGCTGGCGCAGATGTCGCTGGCGGGCATCGGCGGCTTCATGCTCGGACACGTCTCGCATGGGTGGGGCATCGGGTTTCCGTTTTCGCTGATCGTGGCCGGCCTGTGCGCGGTCCCGGTCGGGTTGGTGATCGGACTGCCGGCGCTGCGCCTGCGCGGTGTGAACCTCGCGGTGGTGACACTTGGGTTCGCGGCGGCGATGGACGCGCTGATCTTCTCGAGTGCGGGGTTCGCGGGTGGCACGGCAGGTCTGCCCATCAAGGTGCCTCACCTGCTTGGCCTCAACCTGGCGGCCAACGTCGGCCACTCGACGAACCGTCCGATCTTCGGGGTCATGGTGCTCGTCGTGGTGATCCTGATCGGGCTGCTCGTGGCCCGCCTGAGGCGCGGCCCCGCGGGGCGGATGCTGCTCGCGATCCGTTCGAATGAACGGGCGGCTGGGTCGGTCGGGATCAACGTCGCGCAAGGCAAGCTGATGGCGTTCGCGCTGGCGGCGTTCATTGCGGGAATCGGTGGTGCCCTGACGGGTTATCTCCAGGGCGAGCTGACGGCTGACAGCTTCGCGGCGTTCACGTCGATCAGCCTGCTGGCGATCGTGTTCGTGGCCGGGGTGGGGCGGATCGCGGGAGCGGTCGTCGCGGGCGTCATGTTCTCGGCCGCCGGCCTGTTCGTGACCTTCCTCGACATCCACCTCAGCGTCGGCAAGTACCAGGCGATCGTCGCCGGCGTGGCCCTGGTCCTGACCGCCGTGCAGAACCCCGACGGCCTGAGCAGCACGGCCACGGGGAAGGGGCCGGCGGTGGCGCTGATGAAGCTTCGCGATCGCGCGGTCGGGTTGCGCAAGCCCGCCGCGCCTCCGCCGTCCACGGAGCAGGCCGCCGACAAGCTCGACGTCCATCATCCGGTTGCCTGACCCGGCGGCGGGGCGTCCGAGTCACCTCCGGGTCGAGCACCTCACGCAGGCGCTCGGGATCGACACGAGGCGGCCGCGGTTCTCCTGGTGGCTGCCGGAGGGAGCGCGTGAGCAGATCGCCTACCGGATCCGGGCCGATAACGGATGGGACAGCGGGCGGGTCGAGAGCCCGGACAGCGTGCTCGTCGAGTACGCCGGTCGGGAGTTGTCCTCCGGCCAACGGGTTGCCTGGCAGATCAGGGCGTGGACCGATCTGGGGGAGAGCGACTGGTCTGAGGAGTACGCCTTCGAACTCGGGCTGCTCGGCCGGTCGGACTGGTCGGCCGGGTGGGTCGCTCCGGTCGAGGCGGGACCGTCGCCCGCCGGACGCCGGCCGGCGATGCTCCTGCGGGGCGAGTTCGAGCTTCCCGCCCACCGACGTGGTTCGCGCCCGACTGTATGCCACCGCGCATGGCATCTACGAGGTGTTCGTGAACGGAACGCGGGCCGGCGACGCCGAGCTCACTCCGGGCTACACCGAGTACCGCGACCGCCTTCAGGTTCAGAGTTACGACATCACTGAGTTGCTGCGTCCGGGTCCTAACGCCATCGGTGCGGTCGTTTCCGATGGCTGGTTCCGCGGGCAGGTTGGGCTGCCCCGCGCCCACGACCAGTGGGGCTCGGAGCTCGGGTTCCTAGCCCAGGTGTGCGCGCAGTTCGCCGGAGGCGCCACCGCGGTCGCCGGCACCGACCCGACCTGGCGAAGTGCGCGCTCGGAGATCGAGGCGGCGGATCTGATCGCCGGCCAGTCGATTGATCTGCGGCGCGCGCCCGAGGGCTGGAACGAGGCGGGGTTCGATGATTCCGGCTGGGATCTCGCCACGCCTGCCGAGCACGGCTACGACAACCTCGTCGCCTCGCCGGCGCCGCCCGTCCGCGCCGTGCAGGAGCTCGTGCCGAGGTCCGTCGCGGGCGTGGCTGGCCGTCAGGTCTTCGACCTCGGCCAGAACATCAACGGCTGGGTGCGCCTAGGAAATCTCGGCCCGGCCGGGAGCGCGATCACGTTGACGCACGGGGAGGCGCTGGACCGGGATGGGGATCTCACCACCGAACACCTTGACGTCAACCTCCCGTTCCTGCCCGCGCCGTTACCGGCGGGGCAGGTTGACCGGGTGGTCTCGGCGGGTGCTCGGAACGAGCGCTTCGAGCCTCGCCACACGACACACGGCTTTCGCTACGTGCGCGTCGAGGGCCATCCGCACGAGCTCGCCGCCGAGGATCTGCGGGGGGTGGTGGTCCATACCGATATGACGCGGGTCGGATGGTTTCGCTGCAGCGACGAGCGCATCAACCGCCTGCACGAGGCCGCGGTGTGGAGCCTGCGCGGCAACGCGTGCGACATCCCGACCGACTGCCCGACCCGCGAGCGCGCTGGCTGGACCGGCGACTGGCAGATCTTCGTGCCGACCGCGGCCTTCCTCTACGATGTCGCCGGCTTCACCACGAAGTGGCTTCGCGACCTGGCCTGCGAGCAATGGTCCAGCGGCGTCGTCGCCAACCTGGCTCCGAGCCCGCCGGCGGAATCAGAAGGCGGACCGCTTTCCGGGCTGAACGGCTCAGCCGGATGGGGGGATGCCGCCGTGATCGTCCCGTGGGAGATGTACCGCGCCTACGGCGATCGCCGGCTGCTCGCGGAGCAGTGGCCCTCGATGGTGGCGTGGCTCTCGCACGTCGAGCGCGCGGCGGCGCGCGAGCGCCACCCGGAGCGCGCGGCGAGCCGCCCGCAAGCACTCCCGCACGAGCAGTACCTGTGGGACAGCGGCTTTCACTGGGGCGAGTGGCTCGTGCCGGGCGCCGACGGGTCCCGAGGAGTTCGAGGCGTTCCAGCGGGCCGATAAGGCCGACGTGGCCACGGCGTACTTCGCCCACTCGGCCGGGTTGATGAGCCGAATCGCCCAGTTGATCGGTCGCGACGAGGACGCCCGGCGATATCACGCGCTCGCCGAGAACGTTCGTGCTGCCTGGCAGGCCGAGTTCATCGGCCCGGACGGGCGGCTGCAGCCGGACACCCAGGCCAATCATGTGTGCGCGCTCGCGTTCGAGCTCGTTCCGTCCGTGCACCGCGAGGGCGCCGCCGCGCGGCTGGTCGAGCTGATCCGAGCGGCCGGAAACCATCTCGCCACCGGGTTTCTCGCCACGCCCTACCTGCTGCCGGTGCTCGCCGACACCGGCCACCTGGATATCGCCTACGAGCTGCTGTTCGCGACCGCGGTGCGACGACGATGTGGGAGCGCTGGAACGGGATCGGTCTCGACGGCCGGCCATACGAGTCACTCAACCACTACTCCAAAGGCGCGGTGATCTCGTTCCTTCACCGCCACGTCGCCGGAATCAGGTTGCTCGACGACGGAGGTTCCGCCTACCGCCGCTTCCGGATCGAGCCGCAGCCGGGGGGCGGGATCACGTGGGCGCAGGCCGAGCACGACAGCCCGTATGGCCGGATCGAGTCATCGTGGCGGATCGTCGGCGATAAGTTCGAGCTTAACGTCGCCGTCCCATCCGGAACCAGCGCCGAGGTCGTCCTGCCCGATGGCTTGCACCATGCCGTCGGCCCGGGGCGGCACGGGT
>Ga0335075_10015174_pt1 | contig 11553 bp, 13 predicted proteins | sample Lox_Sample_24_FD_206723 | JGI IMG/M metagenome (GOLD analysis project Ga0335075, IMG submission 206723) | Soil microbial communities from Loxahatchee National Wildlife Refuge, Florida, United States - Lox_Sample_2.4 | ecosystem: Environmental > Terrestrial > Soil > Wetlands | place: USA...
ACCTGCTTCACCTCGACGGGCGCGATCTCGGAGCCCTGCCTCTCGATCAGCGCAAGCGACAATGCGAGATGTTGCTGAGAGGTCAGGGCCCGAGCTCACCCATTCGGTACTCGCAGCACTTCGAGAGCGACGGAGCATCATTGCTCGCACGCGTCTGCGAGCTCGGCGGCGAGGGGATCGTCTCGAAGCGCCGCGACCAGCCGTACCGACCCGGCAGGAGCGATTCCTGGCAGAAGAGCAAGTGCACCAAACGAGCAGTGTTCACGATCGGTGGCTTCACGGAGCCGAGCGGTTCTCGGACGGGCATCGGTGCCTTGCTGCTCGGCCACTACGACGAGGGCGTGCTTCGCTTCGCCGGCAAGGTCGGCACCGGTCCCGGCTTCACCGCGGAGTACCTGGAGCAGCTTCGGCGCGGGCTCGCGCCGCTCGAGCAGCAGCACTGCCCCTTCACCCCTCCCCCCGCCCGGATGGCTCGGCCGCCACGGGCATTGGGTGAGGCCCGTGCGCCGCGGCGAGGTCGCGTTCACCGAATGGACGAACGACGGCACCCTGCGGCACCCGTCCTTCCAAGGCTTCCTCGACGAATCGTCTCCTTCCACACGGACTCTCGCGGGCGCGGTGGCGCCCCCGCGGCCGCCTCCAGAGACGGCTGCCAAGGCCCGGAGCGCCTCCGCGGCACCGAGGTCGCTGCTCTGTTCTACAGCGTTATCGAGAGCGCCAAGCTCGCCGGCGTGGATCCAGACGCCTACCTCCGAGGCGCGGCTCGGCAGGCGATCCGAGGTGAGCGCGTGTCGCTCCCTCACGAGCTCGCCGTCACCTGAGCACCGGCACACGTCGCCCCGCAGCTCAAGACGGGGCGCGGCAAGCACTTACGGACTAGCTGCCGTGGCTGAATGGGAAGCCGAGCACGGGCCCCTGACGGACGAAAAGCTGGACGCTGCGCGCCAGCGAAAAGGGCAGCGCCGTGAAAGCGGTCGTCCACGATGCGGGGGTGCTGGTCCCTGCCGATCGCGGCGACCGGCGTATCTGGGTCGAGCAGACGTGCCAGATTTTGCCAACTGGGTGCCTCGCAGCGTCGTCGGCCTCAGCACACGACGCGTGCGGCGCTGGCAGAAGTCAGCCTGACTTTCGCCGCCCCGCTCGAACTGCGCATCGCCCTGCTGTTGCAATTAGTCCTGCGAGCTCCCGGGAGTCCGCGTGGCAAGCGAATCAAGAACCTGCTCGAAGATTGCATCGCCACCCCACGCATTCGACGCGGCCCACGCGATCTTTCGGCGTTCATCAGAATTCAAGACCACCGCGCCTTTATAGGCAATGTCATGCTGTGGCTCTGCCCACGCATGCATAAAGAGCGTGCGAACCTGCATTTCGAACGTGTGCGGGCGGTGTTCTAGACTTTCCCACCCCGTCGGATACGCACTAGGCGGGATAGCAAACACGAGATGCTCGGATTCGTACGAGAAAGCGTCGTGGCTTTCAGGCTCTTTGCGAACCTGCTCGACGCTGTTGAAGGTGCGCTTGAGCTCCCGCACCACGGGTTCGATATCGCGTCTGAAGAATACCAGAACTCTGCCAGCGACCTGGTCCTCGATGTCTTCAAGTGGAACCGTGTACTTGAGCCGGCCATGTTCGTCGGCAGCGAAGCTCTTTTGAGCGAAGCTCTTGGCGTCCTTCGGACGAAATGCGACTCGGTCGATGTGCGGAAGTCCATCCAACTTACGAACAACATGCTCTTGAAGTGCTCGCGCCAAGTCGTTCAGGAGAGGCCGTCGCGGCTCATACGCCTCGATCACTCGCTGCATATCCCTGCCCCGCGGTGGTCCCGTCATTTAGCTGCCCCTCGTCTCCCACGCACGACGCGTTCTTTATCGATCGTGCCGGAGTACTTAACAGTTCTTTTGGCACCACTTTGCGTAACTTGAACCGCCTTGCCGATGGTGTCCGCTGGCGCATAGATGACGACCCCGTCCTTCGTCGTGATCATCCACTGTGCGAGGATGGTCTTGACGATCGTGCGGTCAACGTCGAAGGCGGTGCGCCGCAACTCCCCGTCCGCAAGCCCTCGAAAGTACGCTTCGTGCAATTCTGTCGGCAACTCATCGGCGAACTTTGCCAGCGAGGTCTTGGCGACGCGACCCGAGCTGGCCTTGAAGATCGCAGCGATCGCAGCATCCCGATCGTTCTCGGGCGCGGCGTCGAAAGCGCGTTGAATAGCTACGGCGAGATGCCTACTCCCAGTCTCGGAATCGAGGCGGGGACGAGCCTTCAAGAACTCGCGTATCCAGAAGTCGGCAACGCTCTTCTGGCCCGACATCAACTGGAGATCGAGAACCTCCGCGGAAAGGAATTGTGACTTGTTGTTGTGACCATGCATCCGAGCTACCTTTCTGAGCCCGGATCCCGTCGAGAACGCATCGTTCAGCAGAGTCAACAGCAACTCCTCGTTGCTGCCGCCGAGCTGAATGACATCTTCGCGCGGCAGCAGGAGCATTGATACGCGACGTTTGGGATCGTCCGTCTCGATCGTTACGAGCAGAAGCGCCGATCGGGACCGATTGTCCATGGTTGCAGACAACCGCCGTGCGAGCCTGCTCGCAGCAGTTCGCGGCGCCTGAGTCGCTCCAAATGCGACGGTCATCACTTGGTCGCGCACCTCGTTGTTCCTGAGCCCGTCGAAGTCGAAGTCCACAGTCGTTAGGGCCGTAGCTGAGACCTTTTCGAAGGCTCGGTCGACAACCTGGCGAAGAGCATTGGTAATTCGCACCGAACCGCCGGATGGTGCAGCGACGTCAGCCTCATCGATGCCGCGCTGGGGCGTGACGGAGAAGGCATATACACGGTCTAGCGTCAGCATGGTGTGGCAGGCAGGACATCAGCATTATGCGGTACCGCATTCAATCGAGCTACGATGAAGGCCGGCGGCCTCGCCCCGATGTTCCGCCGCTCGCGTCGAATCCATGCGACGAGACGGCCGCGCGGCGTCCGAGACCGGGCGCTGCTCCGCATTTCGACCGCCAACTGCCGCACCGCGCTAGCGCTCGCGGACGAACATCGAGCCCGTCGTGGAGCTCCTCGAGATCGAACGGCTGCGAGCGGACACCAGGGCCCGGCAGTCGCGGCCAGACAACTCGTCGCGCTCACGGGCTACAATCGCCTCCTACCACAGACCCTAGCGGGCCTCGCCTGGCGACACCGATCTTGCCGGTGTGGGTAGCGATAAGTAATCCTTACCGCTACCCGCCATGCCGACGCCCTCGAAGAAGGCCCCCCTCGTCCGCCGCTCTGCCGCCAAAACGCGCACGCCTGCGAACATCGCGCCGGAGCCTCGCGAGCTCGCCGATGCCGCCGTGGCCTACGCCGGCGCGTCGCGTGCCGAGAACACTAAAGCGCGCCTATACCAACGATTTCGTGGCGTTCTCGGCCTGGTGCGGCGAGCGGGGATTGCCGGCGATGCCCGCCCTGCCCGGCTCCGTCGCGCTGTACCTGACGGCGCTGGCGGTCGCCGAGAAGAAGGTTGCGACCATCGAGCGCGCCCTCGTCGCCATCAGCCAGGCGCACAAGCTCCACGGCTTTCCCTCCCTCGCAAGGCGCCGGAGGTGACCGAGGTGCTCCAGGGAATCCGCCGCACCCTCGGTGTCGCCCCGAACCAGAAGGACCCGGTCCTCGTCGACACCCTGCGCTCCCTCGTCGAACCGATGCGACGAGACGACCCGGGCGACGTCCGAGATCGAGCGCTGATCTGTCTGGGATTCGCTAGCGGCTGCCGACGTTCCGAGCTCGTCGCCCTCGACGTCGGCGACCTGAGCTTCGGCGACGACGGGCTCGAGGTGACGATCCGCCGCTCCAAGACGGACCAGGAGGGCCTGGGGCGCAAGGTGGGCATCCCGTACGGCGGCCGTCCTCGGACCTGCCCCGTTCGCGCCGTGCGCGACTGGATCGACTTGTCGCTGCTCACGGAGGGCCCCCTGTTCCGCCCGATCAACCGCTTCGGGAAGATCCTCCCGTCGCGCCTGACGGGGCAGAGCGTGGCCCTCATCGTGAAGCGCTGGGCGCTCGAGGCGGGCTTCGATCCCGCGCTGTTCGCTGGCCGCTCCCTGCGCGCCGGGCTCGCCACCGCTGCCGCCAAGGCCGGCAAAAGCGAGCGGTCCATCATGAAGCAGACTGGGCACCGCTCAGTCACCGTCGTTCGAAGGTACATCCGCGATGCAGAGGTCTTCGACGACAATGCCGCCGCCGGCAAAGGACTTTGAGCGCACGCGTCTGATGGCATGCTGGCATGCCATCAGGGGGAGGCTCCGACTTGGTCGCGGCCCCCCGGCGGACGACTGCCGCATGCGAGGGGGCGGCAGTAGGGAACAAGGATCGGGCCCAGCACCGCCGTCCTGCCGCAAAGGCCACCCGCCTATCTAGGCTGCCGTCGTTCCTCGGGCTTTGCGGGCAGGCCGCTTCGGCTCAAACGAGATCTCGAGGCGCGTTCCCGTCGCTTTTGCGAGGCGTCTCAGGGTGGACAAGCTCGGCGCCGCTTTGCCGCTCTCGAGGCGCGCGATCGTTGACTGCGACGTCCCCATCTTCGATGCCAGCTCAGCCTGCGTGAGGTTGGCGCGCGTTCTGGCTTCAATCAGAAGGCTGGCCAGTGCGAACTCTTCCTCCAGCGCATCGTACCCAGCCTTGAACTCCGGATCCTTCAGCCACTTCTGTGCGACCTTCTTGAGCGGAATCCCCATCACTTCACCTCTTTCGCTCGTTGGCGGGCGACTTCCAGCGCGCGCTGTGGCCGTCCGCTGTATCTTCTTTTCGAACGCGTGGACGACGACAACGCGCTCACCGACGGCAGTCACGAACACGGCGCGCGCGATACCGTCCCGACCCTTCATCCGCATCTCCCACAGCCTGCCTTCCAGGTGCTTGACGTGCGGCTCCTGCATGGCCGCTCGCCCATGCTTCTCGATGAGCTCTGAGATGCGCAGGAAACGCTGCAGCACATCGAGCGCAAGCGAGTCGAGTTCCTTCAGAACCCGGTGGTCGAGGACCTCGACTTTCCACGGCACGCGACTGCAAAGATATCTCCAAAATGAGATACCGTCAAGGCGAACTCTTGGCCAATGCTGCGGAGGAGCCCTCGCCGCCCGGCGGGTGTCCACGGACCGAGCGCCGGTCAGGCGCGAAGGTACGCAACCCGCGTTGGTCGCAGGACGACCTGGAGTGATGAGTCACATCGCGTTCACGACCGTGTTCTTGCTCGTCCTGACAGCCGCCTCGGAATCGCTGAGCGAAGCCATCTGGCGCTGGCTGAGGCAACCCGACGCATCGTTGGGCGGAAGCTCCTGATAGAGTTCGCCCTGCCCAAGCCTCGCCGCCCGCATCCAGCCTCCCCTGACGAGCTCAACATCACTCGTGACGGCGACTACGTCATCATCGCGTACGCCGATAATTCGGTCGCGACGACGCAGTTCCAGCTCGGGCGCGAGCGCATCGCCACCATGACCGACGACGAGATCATCGCCGTTTGGAACGAGCACCTCGAAGCCCGAGATGCAGCGATGGCCAGCTACGAGCACATTGCCGTGGAGGTTCCGCCGGGCAGGCCCCAAATCGATACTATCGATCTCATTTGCGAATGCGCCGTTTCTCCGTCCGCGCTTCGCCTGCTGTTGATCCCCAGCGAACCCATTTATTGCTTTCAGGTGACCGATGACGGCACAGTGAGTCGGCATATCTGGCTTGTGTCGTCCGACGACGGAGCCCACGGCCGCCGTTGGCTCGCGGTGGACGCCAATGCTTTCGCCCCAGTTCAGCTGCGACCGTTTTTTGAGCAGCACTTGGACGCGGCTGTAGCGACCGAGCTGCGCCGAGTCGCGTCGCACTTCGGCGGAGAATGATCACACCTGCGCGGGCGGCTACTGCACGGGGCTAGGTATTCGCCTCCGAAGCCCAGGCCGTTCGCCCTCCTCGCTGTGGGCCACCCGTCGAGCATCTCGCGACCACAAACGCTCGGCAAGGTGCCGCGACGAACGAACTCCTGCGCGGGCGACAGGCAACTCGGTGTATCAAGTGTTCCGCGCAGGCAACCGTTCTTGGCTGCACAACTTCGGCAAGGAGTCGGGCAGCCATGAATTTCGAGCGCATACTGTGCGGCCATGTGCCGCTGGTGGGTCTTCTCTGCGGCGTGGGCTGCACGACCTCCTCTTCGGACACGCCGCTCGAGAACATCGGCGGAGCCGGCGGATCGACACCGATTGACGCGGAACCGATGCGCCTTGAGGGAGCCGTCCAAAAGGGCCCGTTCGTCATCGGGTCCTCCATCACCGTCTCGGTTCTCGACGCCAACCTCGAGCCCACCGGGCAGGTCTTCAATACGCAGACGACGAACGACCGTGGCGAGTTCGGGTTGAACGTCACGGCAACGGGCGCCGCGGCGGTGCAAGGCGACGGCTTCTACTACAATGAAGTCACTGGCGCTCTCTCCGGCTCAGCGATCGTGCTGCGTGCCTTTCACATTCCTGGCAGCGGGGCGGTGCAGAGTGTTTACGTCAACATGGTCACGCACCTGACCGCAGAGCGGATCAAGCAACTGGTGCGCGGTGGGACGGAGATTGCTTCAGCGGTTGCCCAGGCCGAGCGGGAACTGGTCGGCGAGCTCGCCATCACCGAGCGTGGTTTCGAGCCCCGCGTCCCCGGAACGAGCATGAACGTCGCTGGGCCTGATACCGCCGACAATGCGTACCTCTTCGCCGTGAGCGCGACGCTGCTGCAGCTCGCTCTCGACCAGGGGGGCAGCTCGGCAGATGCGACGCTCCAGGAGGTCCTCAACACGTTCTCGCTGGACCTCGCTGACGGCTCACTCGAACCGCAACGCAAGACGCAGATCGTCGCCGCCCTTACTCACCTGGACGTCGCTCGGGTGACGAGCAACCTGACGAGCCGCCTGTCTGCGTTGGGCTCGTCCGAGTCGGCTCCCAACATGGGCCAGGTAATTGATCAAGATGGCGATGGTTCTGCCAATGCCAGCGATCTCTGTCCGGTCGCCAGCGATTCACAAGTCGACACGGACGGGGACGGGCTGGGCGACGCCTGCGATCCGTGCCCGCAAACGTCCTGTCCGTTCTCGTGCCTTGCAGCGAACCCGCAACGAGGAGGGCCCAGTGCCGACCTCTGTTTCCAACCGGGCACCGTCAATGTGGCGTGCCGCCCGGGCCCGGACGCGAACTCGCCCGGCGAATGTGACGCCGGCTTACGTTGCGTTGGCGCGATGGGTGATCGACCTGCTGCGATGCCGTCCGAGGGCGGCACGGGTCTCTGTGGTCCATTCGAGACGTGCTGCTTGCCGTCGGGTGGAGCCGACGAGCTCTGCAACGCCGACGGTAGCTGTGACGCGGGCTTCGAGTGTACGTACGGAACGATTTGCGGTCCTCTAAACGGCTGTTGCATCGGCGCTGGTAGCCTGGGACAGAACTGCCGCGGCGACGGCAGCTGCGACGGTGAGCTGGCGTGCGTCTCAACGTCTGCCTGCCGCGCTCTCGGGCGTTCTCGTTGCTGTCAGAACACGGGTGCCATTGGTGAATCGTGCAGCGTCGACAATGCTTGCGACGAAGGCCTCGCCTGCGTATCGACGGACGCCTGCTCACCTTACGGGTGTTGCGTAGCGGCGGGCGATGTTGGCCAGGCGTGCATTGAGGGCGACCAGGGCGCGCGCAGTTGCAACGGTGGGTTGGCTTGTGTCTCCAGTGCCGGTTGCGGAGACACCGGTCTTTCATTCTGTTGTCAGCCGACGGGAGGACTCCTTCAGGCCTGCGCGGGCGATGGTCCCGCTGAAACGCGGACCTGTGACGAGGGCCTCGTCTGCTCTGACGATGCGGCTTGCGTCAACTCGGGTGCCGATGTGTGCTGCTTGTCGCCGCCCTGATCTCGCAACGCGGACTGGCGCTTGGCACACGATGAGTCCTCGATCGCTGCTGGGTCGGGGTGACCTGCAGGCATCTCGTTCTGGGGCGCACAAGTAGAGATGACTCGCCTTTGCCGTCGGCGCGCCGATCATTCGCTCGGCGGCCTCGTCGGGGTCCTCTCTTTTTGCGTGCAGATAGTCCCGGCTCAGAAGGCCTGGAAAGATGCTGGCGCGACTCGGAAGTGATGAATCTGACGGCGGTTTCTGTTGTGTCTCCGACGCGCGGGAAGTGGCGGAAAGTCGGTGGCACCTTCAGCGGGCAGCGCTCTCTGCACGGCCTGGCCGTCGGCGCGCGTCTCGCTCGTCGCCGCGAGCCAGCGCTGAAGCAGCTCCGGCGCCACTGCCTTCCGGAGCACCCCGGCGGCCTCGGCTTCCATCTCGGTCAGCGCCGAAGCCACGAGCCCACTACATCCGCGACGCCGAGCTCTTCGACGACAACGCCGCGGCGGGAATCGGGCTCTGATGGGCAGTAGGGAAAGGATGCTGCCGATTTCGCGCCACGGCCGGCTGGGTCCCCCCGCAGCTTCTGCCCAGGACTCAGACCTACGACAGCGGATTAGAGCCACGCTGCCAGCTGAGCTACCGAAGTCAGCGTCGCCAGCCGCAGCCAGCAAACCGCGAAATCGCCGTGGCCGTCGGAAGCCGGCGCGTCACGGGGTGGCGGTGTCGGGCTCGTCATCCGTGATGCAGTAGGGTGGGCATGGTAACCCCGAATCTGCAGCAACAGGCAGCGGGCTCTGGCCGCATCAAATCCCAGCATCACCGCCGTGGGATCGCCCTGGCTCGTTTCCCCCAGCGCCAAGCGCACCATTTCCAGACCGCGTTGTGGCGCAAACCTCCGGATTTGAGCGATGTCGTAGTGCCAGTATTTCGTCACAACGCCGGCGCTCGTCGTCACTGCGCGCAGTACCTCCGCGTGCGCCGCCTCCGAGCCATCAAACAGGCGTTCGAGCGCCGCCTTGCCGGAAGCGAGATCATCGCCAGCACCCGTGACCAACCTCAGCGCGTGCCCGTTCGCGTCGACCGAACTTGCAACGAGAGAGCTTACACCGGCCTCGTCACGCGCCACGCCGATGATAAGCCGCGCGCCCTCTGCTTGCTCAACGACCTCGCGGAAGCGCTCGATGTGCCTCGCGCCGATCGCGTCCACGCTGCCCGAACTCGCCCACGACGCCGCCCACGATGACACCGAGCAGCGCCCAGACCCCTACAGCCAATCCGCTGGTCCGGTGGAGCTGCACCCGCCGAGAGCGCGATGGGGGGAGCACAGCGCGCTCCATGGGACGCCAATGGCCATCAATGCCAATGAAGCCGCTCCGGCGGGCTTCGCTTGCTGCTGCTCTGCGCACAGCATCGAGGTCGTGCGGCTGCACTCTGGAGAGATCTTGCCGGAGGACGCGGACGGTCTCTCGCCGCACAGGAGCGCCGTTCGTAGAAGCGTCTGATCGCCGCGGGGCGCCCTCCGCGCTGGGTGCGAGGCGTTTGGGGGAAATTTGTTGGCCGGCGGCGGCGCCACTACCTGCGAGATTGTCGTCTGCAGGCGTACGTTCTCCGACCCGTCGGGGACGGGGCTTGTTCGGGAGAGGTGATTTTGACCGTCCGCAGCAGGGTGGTGGAGGCCGCAGGAGCGCGACAGCAATGCCTGTGTCTGGGCTTCCTCAGGCCTCAACGTCAAGGGCAGTAGGAGAAGCATTGGCACCTGCAGCAGAGCCCGCTTGATCGACTGCCAGGAAGCCTGCGTATTGCATCGTGGCAGCGCGCGAAGCCCCATGCTCGGATGGCTATCCGAACGCGGTGACCCTGCCGCTAGTGCTCCACGAGGGGCATGGCACACCAAACTCTGTTCAAGAGCCAGGGTCAACATTCACTCTGGCCTCAAGGCAACAGGGCCGATGCTGTCTACGGCCCTGATGAAGCAGGTGACCCCCACTCCCGAGTGCAACGGTCCGTCGCGCGCCGCATCCCGACCTTGGATGCACTGCGAGGCATCGCGGCTTGCTCAGTGGTCGTTCATCACTCCTTTCAGCAGCACCTTGGCGCAGGCACGCACTCTCTTTTAGGCGGCGTCGGACATTGGCTAGGGTCGTGGGGGGTGGCCGTGTTCTTCGTCCTCAGCGGCTTCTGCATTCATCTGCCGCAGGCGAGGCGGGAGGCGGAAGGCAATCCGGCTGTCCAATGGCGTTCGTTTGCGAAGCGCCGGGCTTGGCGTCTACTGCCGACGCACTACGCATCGCTGATCGTTTCAACGGCGGTGGCCTCATTTGCATCGTCCGCGATCTTGTCGGGGCCAACTATCGCGAGCTTTCTCTCCCACGTCTTCATGGTCCACACGCTGAGCGCCTCGACATTCGGGAGCATCAACGCTGTGTTCTGGTCGATCGCGGTTGAGGTCCACTTTTACGCCACCTACCCTCTGTTGCTGCGACTGCGGCGGGCGTTGGGCTTCTTCCTCGTGCCCTCCTTGCTACTCTTGGGGCTGTTGACCTACTTCTTCGCGTCGCTGTCCGGCGACAGCAGTGTCCGATTCGTGGGGCAGCGGCTCTTCCTGGTGAGCTGGTGGCAGTGGGCACTAGGGGTCACGGTCGCAGACCTTTATGTTCGCGGTATGGCTCCTCGCTTTGCTCGTGTCGTACGCTTCCGCGGAGCTGCTTGGACGTGGGGTATAGTCTCGATTGCTATCGGACTGTCGGACCCGACGATCATGCGTCTTCACGTTCGCTATTGGATGCTTCCGGTCGTTTGCGCCCTGCTTCTGGGAGCGCTAGTCGTGCGCCCGCCGAGCTCGGCGCTCTTTCGCTGGTGGGAGCGAGTTGGCACATTGTCTTACTCTCTCTATCTGATGCACCCGATTGCTCTGGCCCTCCTGCTGTTCCTGCCGCTGGCTGCACTGCCGTTCGTCCTGCGTCTGACGCTTGATGCTGCAATGGCCTTGCTAGTGTCCTGGATCTTCTTTATGGCCGTCGAGCGGCACTTCCTCAACGCGCAGTTGGGCGAGAGCAGGAAAGCCGGCAGTAGATCCATTTCTGCAGCGGGGCTCTGACGTCTATGGGCGTTCTAATGCTGCTAATGCTGCGTCGTGAGCGACTGCGGCTTAGGTTAGGCGCCCGCCGCCGCAGCGTTCGAGCGTGACCCCGAGCGACTGCCTCCTCAGGTGCGGATCATCGTCGGGGCGGCGATCGCCGCGCTCGAAACGCCGTCCAGCACTGCCAGAACACGAGCCACAGCAGGACGGAGCCCACAACCACGACGAACGAGACCGGATCGGCATCGAGCTCCGGCCCGGAAGAGACCTCACCGAGCCTCACGAACCCACGCCCCGAGAAACCGATTCCAACGCCCATCCCCTCGGAAGGCCTCGCTCACGCAGTGCTAAGTCTGGTGAGCGCCTTCTGGCTGACAAAAACCGCGTCCGCCCAAGCACCCAGGCCGTCTGGTGCCATGGCAGGTGGCGAGATGCAGGAGAGCCGCAGCGGCGAAACATCTTCAATGATGCGCGCGAGCTCGAGGCAGGAGGCCGCGCCACCGTAATAGTCGCGCTCGTACATGACCTCGGTGATCAAGCAGTTTGTCCTTTGAAGGACGCGCTGCGCGCCGGCGACTACATCGGATTC
>Ga0335075_10015175_pt1 | contig 11552 bp, 11 predicted proteins | sample Lox_Sample_24_FD_206723 | JGI IMG/M metagenome (GOLD analysis project Ga0335075, IMG submission 206723) | Soil microbial communities from Loxahatchee National Wildlife Refuge, Florida, United States - Lox_Sample_2.4 | ecosystem: Environmental > Terrestrial > Soil > Wetlands | place: USA...
CTTGCCTGATCGTGCCATGCCTCAGCATGCCAGATGCGGCTCTCAAAGGGCTAGGAAACCCAGCATTCATGCATGCTTCCGGCGCTCTGACCCCGGCTTGCCACCCACACGATCTCCTGAAGACCCGCATTGCAGATGGCCATAGACGAACGCGAATAGACCGGTGCCATTTGAACCGTTGGAACGTACCCTCGACGAAATCGCCGTATCGCGTCGTTGCGAGGAACACCGCGCAGCACTACAATCCTGCCAGCGTCCGCCGGCCCGCCAGCATGTCGTCCAGCGAGCCGAACGCTGCCATGTAGTGTCCGGCGGAGCCCCTTGCGTCCATTCGCGCAAACAGGCCGGCAAAATCGAAATCGCCCTCGCCGGGCCGCAGATGTTGCTCCACGCCGTTGCGAAGGCAGTCCGCCAGCCGCACTTCGCGAACGCGCCCGATCGGCATCGCTGCGACGAAACCGGCCACGCCTTCCGGCACCAGATGCGCGTGGTTGGCGGTGAACGCCAGGCCGAAGGCAGGCGAGTCGATGCGTTCGTAGTACCAACACCATTCCTCCAACGTGTGCGCAAGGTAATGCATCTCGGCATCCGCCGGCTCTTTGTTCAGGTTCTCTAGCAGCAGCATGACGCCCTGCGTCTCGGCATAGGCGGACGTTTGCCGCAGACGCTCCAGTCCTGCCTCCATGCGTTGTGCCCGGTCGGACCCGAAATGGAATCCGGCGTGCACCACAATCCATCCGGCACCAAGCTTCGCCGCGGCATCGATATAAGCGCGCAGGTACGAATCCGCCGCACTCGACAGAAGCGGCGCATACTCGGCCACGTTCACCGCCGAGGATGTATGCAGCCCCAATTGCACCCCCGACCGCGCACAGGTATCGCGAATGGTCGCGGACCGCACCGCATCGAAGCGGGTGAAGGCATTGGCACCGGTATCGAGCTCGATGTCGATGCACTTCACACCGTGCCGCGCCGCCCAGTCGATCGCATCTTCCAGCTTCAGTTTTCGGCCGATATCGACGCCGATCCGGTCCAGCAGGGGCTGGTTCACGGGTGCTTCGTGCACGCCCGCGGCATTTGCAGTCTCAATACTCATTTGCATCCCGTCGTTTCCGTGCCTCACAATGCTGCGCCATGAGCGACGCCGAACTCCGTTCCCTGCTGCGCGACTGCCTGCACTTGTGGGACATTCCGGGCAAGGTCACCGCCGCCGATGACGGCATGGCAGTCGAGACGCCGGACGGCCGCTTCCTGCTGCAACGCGCCGCACCGGACATGCGCCCGGCGGGCTGGCTGCTGCAAACGCCGGAGCGCGCGGCTGCCGGACGGCCGCCGCGCGTGGCGGCGTCCATCGTCGCGGCACTCGGCGCGTTGCGCAATGCGCTGGGGGCTGCAGGCGGCGCCAGCCTGCGGATCGGCGCTCAGTAGCTGTCCGGCGGGATGACGTTCTGCGGCTTCGGTCCCAGCAGCGCCGCGCGCATGGTCTCGGCCGATTTCACCCGAATGTCGTCCCACGCCTCCGGCGTGAAGAATGCCGAATGCGGGGTGATGACCAGCCGCCCGATCGTCCACTTCTCGCGTGCGCGATAGGCGCGGACCAGCTCCGGCACCGGCTCGGCCGGCGGTTCCACCGGCAGCACATCGAGCCCAGCGCCAGCGAGATGCCCCGCTTTGAGCAACTCGGCCACCGCGTCGACATCCACGATCGGCCCGCGCGCCGTGTTCACCAGCACCGCGCCCTTCGGCAACAGCGAAAGCTGCTCCCGGCCGAGCATGCCGCGTGTCTCCGGTGTCAGCGGCGCGTGCACCGACAGCACGTCCGAAATTCGCAGCAGCTCTTCCAGCGTCTTCGCCCGGCCCACGCCGACGCCAAGCTCGGCGCCGTTCGGCAGGTTCGGATCGAAGAACACGACGTGGAAGCCGAGCGCCTTGGCGCGCAGCGCAGCCGCGGTGCCGATGCGGCCCAGCCCGACGATGCCGAAGGTCTGCACGCCCAGGCGGCGCACCAGCGGGTCGATAATGTAGCGCCACGGTGCCGGCGGATCGGCGCGCTGTGCCTCGACATGCAGCAGGATACCCCGGCGCAGCGTCAGCGCGAGCGCGATGGCGTGGTCGGCGACTTCCGTGGTGCCGTAGTCGGGCACGTTCAGGATCATGATCTGGCGCCGGGCGGCGGCGACGCGGTCCAGGTTGTCGTAGCCGACGCCCATGCGGCAGATCGCGCGCAGCCGGGGGAAGCGCTCCAGGTCGGCACCCGTGACCTTGTAGCGAAGAATCATCAGGCCGTCGGCCGCGGCGCATTGCTCGTCGGTCAGGTCGGCCAGGCTGTTGGAGGCTTTGGGGAAGATCACCCGCACGTCGGGGCCGTAGATGCGGCGCTCAACGCTGTCGTCGGGATAGACGTTTTCGGAATAAAGCACGGTGACAGGCATGATGCGGGCGTTTCCCCTTCGGTTCAGGCGGCGGCACCGCTAGCGCGCAGGCGACATGATGGCCAGGGCAGGCAGGAAACTCTTGCAAATGCTGGGTCGGCGCCCTATCCGACCAGTCTGGTCAGGAAGAGTCTGTTAAGATGTCTCTGGCACAAGATCGCTCTGGCCCGGTGCCGGCCCCGCCCGGCGGCACCCCGGCCTGGAAACTGGAAGACGCAAAGGCGAGGTTCAGCGAGGTGGTCCGTCTGGCCCTGCAAGGGCAGCCCCAACACGTCAGCGTACGCGGGAGGCCGGCCGTGGTCGTTCTTTCTGCCGCGGAATATGCGCGCCTGGCACCGGCGGCTTCCAGCCCCAGCCTGGCCGCGTTGTTCGCAGACAGCCCCTTCGCCCGGCTGAACGATTTCGACGCCACCCTGGTTCGCGAACGTGCCCCGATGCGCGAGGCCCCGGACTTCGAGGCGTGATTCTGGCCCCCGCGCGCGGCTGGTTGCTTGACACGAATGTGGTCTCCGAATTGCGCAAGGGCGCGCGTGCAGCGCATTCCGTACGCGCATGGGGGGAAAGCGTGCCGCCGGCCGCGTGTTTTCTCAGCCGCGTCAGCATCGCCGAGATCCGCTTCGGCGTCGGCCGCGTGACCGACCCCGCCTTCCGCGCCGAACTGGAGGCGTGGGTGCGCGACGGGCTGCTGCCCTGGTTCGGCGACCGCGTGCTGGACGTCGACGACCGCGTATTGCTGTGCTGGCGGCAATTGGTCTGGGACGGGCAGAAGACCAGTTATACCTACGCCCAGCCGGATTCCCTGCTGGCGGCCACCGCGCTGGTGCACGAACTGGGCGTGGCGACGCGAAACACCGAGGATTTCCGCCGCGCCGGCCTGCGCTTGCTCGATCCTTGGCACGAGCCGGTGTAACGGCGGCGATGCCAGCCAGCGCAATCCCGCCATAGGCGCACGCCATTCGAAGCGGTTACAAGGGTTCCTTGCCGGCACGTTGTCTCCCTGCCGGCGCGCCGCGATAAACGACCGCGATGAACGACCGCGATGACACGGGATAAAGGACCCGCGATGACAACCGTACGCGTGGTATGCGGGCACGATTGCCCGGACATGTGTTCCCTGCTCGCCCATGTGGAAGATGGCCGCGTGGTTCGCGTGCAAGGCGACCCGGATCAGCCGTTCACCGCCGGCTTCGCCTGCGGCAAGGTGAACCGCGACGCGGAGTTGGTGCACGCGCCGCAGCGCCTGGCCACGCCCCTGCGCCGCATCGGCGCCAAAGGCGAGGGCAAGTTCGTCCCCGTCACCTGGGACGCGGCGCTGGACGAAATCACCACGCGCTGGAAGGCGATCATCGCCGAATCCGGCCCTCTCGCGCTGCTCGGCTACGCCTACAGCGCGCACCAGGGGCTGATGAATCGCGGCCTGCCCAACGGTCTGTTCCACGCGCTGGGCACCAGCCGCATGCTGGCCGGCACCGTGTGCGACAGTTGCAGCGATGCGGCGTGGGAAGTCACCGTTGGCGCGATTGGCGGTGCCGACCCGGAATCAGTGCTGGACTCCGATCTGGTCATTTGCTGGGGCGCCGACCTCTTTGCCACCAACGTGCATTTCTGGGCGAAGCTGGAGGAAGCGCGCCGGCGCGGCACCGTGCTGCTCGTGATCGATCCTCGGCGCACGCGCGCGGCACAGAACGCCGATTGGCACATCCCGATCCGCATCGGCACCGACGCGGCCCTGGCGCTGGGCATCATGCATATCCTGGTGCGCGACGGCGCCTGCGACCGCGCGTATCTCGCGCAACACACGCTGGGCTTCGATCGGGTGGAACGCGAGATCCTGCCGCGTTTCACCCCGGCGCATGTCGCTGCCATCACCGGCGTGCCGGAGGCCGACGTGGAACGGCTCGCCGCTGCCTACGGGAAGACGAAAAAGTCGTTCATCCGCCTGGGTTGGGGCATGACCCGGCTGCGCCACGGCGGACAGGCGTTACGCACCGTGGCGCTGTTGCCTGGCGTCACCGGCGCCTATGGCGTGTACGGCGGCGGCGCGCTGTCGGCCACCAACGCCTCGTTCGAACTCAACTACAATGCCGTGCGCAAGCCTTCCGGCCCGGCGGAGACGCGCACGGTGAATCACCTGCGCCTGGGCGAAGCGCTGCTGGACCTGCGGGACCCGCCGATCCGCGCCTTGTTCATCGCCGCCAACAACCCCGCCGTCACCTGCCCCGACACGGCAAAGACCCGCCGCGGCCTGGCCCGCGAGGATCTGTTCTCCGTGGTGCACGACCCGTTCCTGACCGTCACTGCGCGCTATGCCGATATCGTGCTGCCCGCGGCGACGTATCTGGAAACCGAGGACTTCTTCCGCGCCTACGGCACCTATTACATGCAATACAGCCCACGCGCCATTGCGCCGCAGGGCGAGGCATGGTCCAACCTGCGGCTGGCGCAGACATTGGCGCAGCGCATGGGCGTCCAGGATCCGGTGTTCCGCATGTCGGAACGCGAGATCCTGCGCGAGTTGTTCCGTGGCGCCCGCGGCGCATGTGCCGACATCGATGTGGATCGCCTGCCGGAGGCCGGCCCGATCTCCATCGCCGGCAAGAGCGGCCAGCAGTTCCGCACACCCTCCGGCAAGCTGGAATTCTATTCGGAAACGCTGGCCGCGCAGGGACTGCCTCCGATGCCAGACTGGCAGGACGATCCCGCCGAGGCGGCGCAAGCCGCGCGTTGGCCGCTGCGCCTGCTGACAGCGCCGGGATACTTCCAGAGCCACACCGCGTTTTCCGGCGTCGCCAGCCTGCGTGCCCGGGAAGGCAAACCGTGCTGCGTGCTGCATCCGCACGATGCCGCCGCGCGCGGGCTGACCGACGGTCAGCCGGTGCGGCTGGTCAATGACCGTGGCGCGATAATCCTGAAGCTGCAGGTTCGCGACGAGGTGCAGCCCGGCGTGGTACTGGTTCCCGGCCAGCGTCCCGACGATGAAACGATGGCAGGCACCGTGAACATGCTGTGCAGCGGCGCTTTTACCGACATGGGTGCCGGCGCGACGTATCAAAGCACCTGGCTGGATGTGCAGAACCCTCTTTAGAGTGACTGGCAAAAGGGAGTGAAGCGGCGTTGATCGAGATTTGTCTCCTCCGATAGCGGGAGAGCAGTGTGAGGTGCAGCGTGCCGACCCGATCACCCTCACCCCACCCTCTCCCGCGCGCAGGGCGGGAGAGGGAGCCGAGCAACCGCGTTGACTTCCCCCGCGACCCCCGCTGAATTCCCTCCGGGAGATTTCCATGTCTGGAGCAATGAATGCCATCCGGGGTGGCGCAGACCGCGCCGTCATTGTCACCACCTGCGTCCGGCGCCGGCGTCGCCCGGCTGGAACGCGTTGGCGTCAGCTTGCTGGTGTGGTTCGGCATCGCCCTGGTCGGCGTGCCGCTCCTGCTCACGCTCTATCTCAGTCTGTTCAACGAGAAGCTGATCCTGTTCCCGCCGCACGGCTACACGCTGTCCTGGTACGCGGCGATCCTGCCCAATTTTGGCGACCCCATCCTCACCAGCCTTGAACTCGCCGCCGCCGCGGTGTGCGGCAGCCTCGTGCTCGGCATCCCCGCCGGCATCGGCCTGTCGCGCTACCAGTTCCATGGCCGCGGCATCGTCTCCACGCTGTTGCTCGCGCCGATCACCGTGCCCGGCATCGCACTCGGGCTGGCGATCTACATCATGCTGGTGACGATCGACGAAACCGCCGGCACCACCATCACCAGTTCGCTTCTCGGCCTGGTGCTGGCGCACATCCTGATCACCACGCCATGGATGGTGCGGCTGTGCCTCGCCGCGCTCACCAACCACGAACGCACCGCCGAGGAAGCCGCCGCCAGCCTCGGCGCCGGCCCGCTGGCAGTGATCTTGCGCGTCACGCTGCCGGCCATGCGCCCCGGCATCATCGCCGGTGCCCTGTTCTCCTTCGTCTTCTCCTTCGAAAATCTCGAGCCGGCGCTGTTCCTGAGCAGTCCCGGGATTACCACGCTGCCGGTCGCCGTGCTGCAATATCTCGAATATCATATCGATCCGCTGGTCTCCGCGCTCGCCGTTGCGCAGACCCTGGGTGTGGCCGCATTGCTGTTGTTGCTGGACCGCTTCATGCGCCTGGGCCAGGTGGTGCGATGAGCGTTACCACCGCGCTGTCGCTGCAAGACCTCACCAAGCATTACGGCACGCACGCCGTGGTGCGCAGCGTCACGTTGGATGTGGAACCCGGCGAGCTGATCGTGCTGCTTGGTCCCTCCGGCTGCGGCAAGACGACCACGCTGCGCATGATTGCCGGTTTCGTGACGCCGTCCGGCGGCGACATCCGCCTCGACGGCAGCAGCATCACCGTCCTGCCGCCGCATCGCCGCGAAATGGGCATCGTGTTCCAAAGCTACGCGCTGTTCCCGCATCTGACGGTCGCGCGCAACGTCGCGTTCGGATTGGAGATGCGGCGCATCCCCGCCGCCACCGCCGCCGCGCGCGTTGAAGACATGCTGCGCCTGGTGAAGCTGGACGCCCTTGCCGCGCGACTGCCGCGCGAACTCTCCGGCGGCCAGCAGCAGCGAGTGGCCCTCGCGCGCGCACTGGCGATCCATCCGCGCCTGCTGCTGCTCGATGAACCGCTGTCGAACCTCGACGCCGCGCTGCGCGGCGAGATGGCGCGCGAGATCCGCATCCTGCAACGCAATGGCGGCATTACCACGATCATGGTGACGCACGACCAGACCGAGGCCATGGCAATGGCCGACCGCCTTGTTGTGATGCACGAAGGCCGCGTGCAGCAGATCGGCACGCCGGAAACCGTGCATGCCGAACCCGCCAATCCCTTCGTCGCGCGCTTCATCGGCGGCAGCAACATTCTCGAAGGCCGCCTGACCGATGGTCGCCGCCTGGCCTTACCCGATAACACCTCGCTGTCGCTCGCATCGCGCTACGCCGACAGCGGCAAAGCGACATTGGCCGTGCGGCCCGACAGCGTTCACCTGCTGCCTCCCGGCACCACCGCACGCGCCGCGGGCGAGGTGACCTTGTGCACTTGGCTGGGCTCCGTCGTGGAGCATGTCGTGCAGCTCGGCCCGGACACCACGGTGCTGGCGCGCGGTCCCGCCCTGGGCCGTGATGCCGTGCGCCGCCACGCGCCCGGCACGCACGTCGCTCTGTCCTGGGAACCCGCCGAGGAACGCTTGTTCGATGCCGCCGGCAACGCCCTGGCGGCGGCCGTCACTGTGAAGGAGACCAATGATGCCTAGCCTCGTCTCGCGCCGCACGATCCTCGCGGCGACACCATTTCTCGCCGCGCCCGCCATCCTGACCCGGCGCGCCGCGGCGGCGGAGCGCTGCGTTGTCGGCACCTGGGGCGGCGACTATGCCCGCCTGCTGCGCGAGAACATCGACGACCCGATCCTGAAGCCGGAAGGCGTCGACGTCGTGCAGGACATCGGTGACGTCAACCCGCGCATTGCCAAGGTGTTTGCCCAGCGGAAGCTGCCCCGCGGAACCGACGACATCGCGTGCGTCGATGCGATGAACGGCTATCGCTTGAATGCCGCGGGCCTGGTCGTCGACCTCACGGAAAAGGACGTGCCCAACCTGAAATACGTTCGCCCTGAACTGCGCATGGCGGGCTTCGTCCCGCATATCTTCAGCGCCCAGGTGCTTCTCTACAATCCGGCCACGGTGAAGGACCCGCCGCACTCTTTGGCTGACTTCCTTGATCCGAAGTGGAAGGGCAAGGTTGGCATGCTCGCGACGGGAGGCCCGTTCTTGCTGCAGGCTGCAAGCCTGCTGCAGGCCGGTACGACGACCGATTTCGACAAGGCCAAGGCGTTCATGCTGAAGTTGCGTGCCAATGCTGTGCGGCTCTATCCGGAAACCGACAACATCGCCCCCGCCTTCAAGAGCGGCGAAATCGATGTGGCCATGATCTGGCTGGCACGCAAGGTGATGTGGGAGAATGCCGGCTTCCCGGTTGCGTCGAACTTCCCAAAGGAGGGTGCCATTCTCTACGTTTCCGGCATGGTGATGCCGAAGAACGCACCGGACAAGGATGCCGCCCGCAAATACATGAATGCGCTTCTTGCACCCTCGGCCCAACAAGGCTTTGCCGCGCATATGGGCTACATGCCGACGGTCACCGACGCGCCGCTCTCCGGTAAGATCGCCAAGCAATTGGCCTTTCCCGATCCTGCCCCGAAGCTGGTGCCGCCTGACTACGCCGTCCTGGCCAAGGCCATGCCGGACCTGAATGACTGGTGGTTGAAGAACATGCTGAATGGCTGAACGCCGTGAGGCCAGCGCCGCACTGGCATTGCTCGGCCCGGCCAGCCTGATGATGGTGGTCATGCTGATCGCGCCGCTCGCGTTCCTGGCACGCATCAGCCTGAACCGCTTCGACCCGACGCAGTTGATGATCGCCGCGGTCACGCCGGAGAATTATCTGCGCTTCTTCCGCGATCCGTTCTACTGGAACGTGCTGGTCACCACATTGCGCGTGTCAATCATCGTGACCGCGGCCTGCCTGGCGCTCGGCCTGCCGATGGCCTGGCGCCTGGCGCGTACCACAAGCCGATGGAAATCGGTCTACATGGTGCTGACGGTGCTCCCGCTTTTCGTTGGGTCAACAACACGAACAGCGGGGTGGATGATTCTGTTCGCGCGCGGCGGAATGCTGGACATCATCTCGCACGACGTGCTGCACCGCGGCGATGTCAACCTGATGTTCACGGAAACCGCGGTGATCGTCGGCATCATCGCCATAAACCTGCCATTCACGCTGCTGACCCTGCAAAGCGTGTTCGAGGGCATCGATCCGCGGCTGGAGGAAGCCGCCGCATCCATGGGGGCCGCACCGTCCCGCGCGTTCTGGCGCATCGTGTTCCCGCTGGCGCTGCCGGGTGTGAGCATCGCCGGCATGCTGTGCTTCATCCTGTGCATGAACGCATTTCCCACCCCGGTATTGCTCGGCGGCCCGCGCTTTCAGATGATGGCGCCGCTGCTGTTCTGGGCCTTCAGCAGCGATAACAACTGGCCCTTCGCCGGCGCGATCGCCTTCATCCTGATGGCAACGACGCTGTTGCTGACAGGGCTGGCGAATATCATGATCCCGCGAAGGTACCAGGTGCGCTGACGAATGCCAGCGAGGTTGCCTCGCCGCTTCGCACCTCGCAATGACATGGCGGTGGCGCCACGGCACGCCCTTGCGCCGCGCGCCACGCCCAGCGCAATGTCGCCCCGATTTCGCCAGACGGAGACCGGATGATGGATGCCCCCGTGCCAACGATCCTGGATACTGCCCGCCGCGTGCTGCCGGCGGCGAGCTTCGGGAACCTCGCCGGCGACATCATCATCCGCGAGGGCCACGCCGGCCGCGTGACCGACATCGACGGCCAGGAATACGTCGATTTCCTGCTCGGCTCCGGCCCGATGTTCGCCGGCCATGGCCATCCCGATGTCGTCGCCGCAGTGCAAGAGCAACTGGCGCGCGGCTTCACCTTCTTCGCGAACAACGAATATGGCATCCGCCTGGGGGCGGAACTGGTCGATGCCGTCGCCTGTGCCGAGCAAGTACGGTTCGTCTCGTCGGGCACCGAGGCGGACGCCTTTGCCATGCGCGTCGCGCGCGCGTATCGCGGCCGTGACAAGATCATGAAATTCGAAGGCGGATTCCACGGCATGGGCGATCACAGCCTGATGAGCTGGACTCCCAGGCGCCTGGGCAACTTCCCCCGGGCGGTGCCGAGCTCGGCCGGTATCTGCCGCAGCGTCGCCGATGACATGCTGATCGCGCCGTTCAACGATGCGGAACTCGCTGCCGCGTTGATCCACGAGCATCGTGACGAGCTGGCAGGCGTGATCGTGGAACCATTCCAGCGCCTGTTGCCGCCGAAGCCCGGATTCCTGCAGGCGCTGCGCAAGGCGACGAAGGATGCCGGCGTGCTGCTGATCTTCGACGAGATCGTCACCGGATTCCGCTTCGCCTGGGGCGGCGCGCAGGAATATTACGGCGTGGTGCCGGACCTGTGCACGCTGGGCAAAATCATCGGCGGCGGCTTCCCGCTGGCCGCGATTGCCGGGCCGGCCGAGATCATGGCGTTGTTCGATCGTGCCAAGGCCGGCAACGATCGCTTCCTGCCGCAGATTGGCACGCTGTCCGGCAACCCGGTGGCCGCGGTCGCGGGGTTGGCGACATTGCAGGTGCTGAAGCAGCCGGGCGTCTACGACAAGGTCTTCGCGACCGGACGGAGCTTGATGGAGTCGCTGGCCGGGTTGCTGCGCGAGACCGGCCTGCCCGGCCAGGTGATCGGCGAGCCGCCATTGTTCGATGTGATCTTCGCGACGGGCGATATCGCGGACTACCGCGCGACGCTGCGCGCCGACGTCGAGATGATGGGCCGCTTCAATCGCCGCCTGCGCGAGAAAGGCGTGCTGAAGGGGGATTCGAAAATGTACATGTCGGTCGCGCACGATGCTCGCGATGTGGCGCAGGCGATCGACGCGTTCCGTTATGCGCTGCGGGCGGAGGCGGGGACGTAGCGTCCGCACCTGTCATTGCGCAGCGGTTCGCGGTCGCACTAAACACTCCACGACTCCGCGCCTTGCGTGGTCAGGTGCACGCCGTTCGCCTGCGCGCCGGCCTCATTCAACGCGCGAACCACCTGGTAACGCCGGTTGGGCGGCACGATGAACATCATGAAGCCGCCGCCGCCGGCGCCCGATACCTTGCCGCCTATCGCACCGCTGGCAAACGCCAGTTCGTACAGTGCTTCTATCCGTCCCGTGCTGATCCCGGGTGCCGTCTTTTGCTTGGCCAGCCAGGAGCGGTTCAGCACCGCCGCCATGCGCGCGATTTCACCGCGCAGCAGCGCCTCCTTCATCTCCATGGCATCATGCTTGAGCTGATGCAGTGCCTGCAATGCGTCATCATGCAACACCATGCGGCGCTGTTGCTCCACGATGATCTCCTCGGATCGCCGCGAGATGCCGGTGAAGCAGACCACCATCGCGGTTTCGAGTTCGTTCAGGATCCACGGCGCGACCCGAAGTGGATTGACGATCACGCGGTCGCCGGCGTGAAACTCGATGAAGTTCACGCCGCCGAAG
>Ga0335075_10015176_pt1 | contig 11552 bp, 13 predicted proteins | sample Lox_Sample_24_FD_206723 | JGI IMG/M metagenome (GOLD analysis project Ga0335075, IMG submission 206723) | Soil microbial communities from Loxahatchee National Wildlife Refuge, Florida, United States - Lox_Sample_2.4 | ecosystem: Environmental > Terrestrial > Soil > Wetlands | place: USA...
TACATATAGCTGCATTAATGAGCTTTAGCAATCGGGTTGTGGCTGAGAGATCAGATGGTCCGGCCGGTACTCACAATACAGAAAGTATGAGAGAAATCCCTCTAAGAACACCAAATAGTGCATAAAATCCAAGCCAGAAGCCAAGTCGGGGGCTCGAATGGTTGTCATTGCTTTCTGACCACCAATTGAGCCATATATCTAAGAAAATTATCAGCAAAATCAACCAAAAAAACATAGACGAAACCTACATTGCAAAGCACCGAAAGTAGAGTTCAACGCGATGAAGATGGCAAATACAAGGAGACTCAACCAACCTAGCGATGCTGTATAGTATTTATAAATCGCCCAATCGCCAGTTTGCCTATTATCTTCTGAAACTGCCTTTGGGTTCTGAGTCGGCCGTGAGACAAACTCTTTCTCTGCATCGGATTGATCACCGCTCCCTTTTGTCGATTGCTTTCCTATCTGATTGATCCCGTGGCTTTGGACGTAATTTCTAGAAATGGATAGATTGCCGAAAGTATCCTGCTCAAGGATCTGTCCTTCTTTGCCTAGGACAATAACATGATCCGCTTGAGGTAATCGGTTTACTATCATCGTCAATTACAGTTCTTTATGGGACATTCTTGTATCTTACCAGCATGTGTAGCCAGGATGATCGTAGTTCTTATTCGACGAAGCAATCCTTGCTGACCAAAGACACGGCTAAACACTAACTGTTCTGTGATACTGTCCAATCCACTCAGAACATCATCAAAGATTGCAAGTTGCTTCCGTGCATAGACTGCCCTCGCGATTGACTAAAGAATTAATTAACAGCTATTAACATCCAATGTAAGCTAAGAGTACTTACTAAACGCTGCTTCTGACCGCCACTGAGCATAACCCCTTTACTCCCAACAATTGTTGCATCACCATTCGGCATCTGCTGCAAATCTGCATCTAATGCACAAGCCCAAACAACCGAGTTATACCAAGCATCTTCGAAGCTTGATTCTCCAATAATATTATCGCGGATCGAGCCGTTGGAAATCCAAGGAGTTTGGTCACAAAAGGCAATCTCTAGGTATTTGACGTATACAAAGCCACCGAAGATCGAAGTTTCCCCAAGCAGTGCTTTGAGAAACGTTGATTTACCGCAGCCGACAGGTCCTACAATAATTGTGAGCTGTGCATTCTGAGGTATCTGCATTGTGAGGTCGTTGATGACTGTTAGATTAGTTTCTGACCACCCAAATATGCCGCTTTTGATGACAATTTGATCGTCCGGAGAGACATCTTTGCAGCCTGTATGTCTTTGTAAGGTTGGTGATGACGTGAGCTCGATATCACCACCAGGAAACACCAGAGGACTCTCGGGAAAACCGGAATCTTGGACCCTCTTAGAATTTGAGCCAAATATTCTCTGCTCCAGTCGTGATTCTCCTAAGAGAAATTCCTGAATCCGCTGAAAGCAACCTAAAGCAGCAAATCCTTGGGATATAGCAATTAACAAGCCGGAGAGTGGGGTACTTAGTAGAGTAAGAATTGATAGCGCGGTGATTGCTTGAGAGATGGAGAGGGAGCTGCTTCCCTGAACCTTGGCCATGACTGCAAAGGCAGCGAATGTGAAGAACTGAGAAAGAATTTGAGGGAGATTCACTTCAAGCATATCAGTATTGTGCAAGTATGGGATTTTGAGTATTTGCTTACCGAGACAAACGTTGAAGCTTGATAGCCGTCTAAATCTTTTTGAAAGATCTAACTCTCGGACCCGCATGGCCTGTATGATGGCCGCCATTTTGTTTGTCAAGCCCAGCATCTTGACACTCATCATAGAACCTAATATTTCAGATGTGAAGTTGATTCTATCTTGGATAGCCTCCAGCCAGGTCTTTTGCCGACTAGTAACATAGGTTGCTACTTTCATTGATATAGAGGTTGCCACTTGTGTATAATTAGGCCTCATTGATAATGAAGAGATGGCAGAGAAGAGAACTCACCTAAAGCGACAATAATGGGTGCTATACAGACCGCACCTAATTGACGCTCGAGCAGCCAGATGGCGACACTCAGCTGGATCACATTCGCTGATATTTCAGCCACCAGTAGATACCAGGTTTCGGAAATTCTCTCCACATCTATTCCCATCAATGTCATAGCAGCGGACTCATTGACATTCGTAATCTTTAATCCGATCATCTTCTGGTAGATAATAGCTATCAGACCACCTCGAATCATTGCCATAAGTCGAAAACTAAGATGCTGATACCACCCGGTCGTGATCTAGATGATTATCGGCAACGATCACTGGAAGGGAGTGTTTTTGACTCACCGCAGTCCCAACGTACACACAGCTGAATGCTCCAATTAATCCGTATCCAATGTTATTAGATTCAGCGGTGTCAGGGGCCTCGATGAACAGGACCGCTTCATTAATCAGGAATGGTTGGGCGACGTTCAGTGCAACCAGGCAGAGTCTCGGCAACATGATAGCAAGAACATCCCAACGCAAACTCATCAACGCTGCTAGCAGGAGTGCGTGTTTCCTCCGCTGATTACCTGAAACCGGTTAGTCGGGATAAAGTGAGCATAGATTGGTTCGTAATAAAGAGCCTGAAAGTCTCACATTTGTTCCACCTGGCCTGTAAATCTTCGCACAATCTATCTGACGCAAGCTTTTCATTGATAGGAAAGAGGTCATTAACGGACAGGATCTTTTTGAAGCCATTCACAAGCAATGAGTTTAGCCACCAGAAAAGACCACGGCCGAAGACGCCACTAGTAATCTCGGGTGAGAGATCGTGATATGTCGCGAGTAGAATGCGTCTCTTCTCTACCGCTTCCAATACAAGCATCACTAACTTGACAGCAACCGATGTAGTCAAGACAGCTGCCACTGTGTCGTTGACCCGGAGCAACCATTGTGTCCTTACTCGAGCAACATCGAAGATCAGGGAAGCAAGAAGATAAAAATTAATAATAAATGATGGCCTAATAGATTTTACGTGTTCAACATGAGAAAGCAGAGCAAGGCCTAGCGCGACAAGGACGTTAACGGCTGCCGAAGCAATGGAGAGACGAGTCACGAAGTATGAGTGTGTCGACCACAGAACTAGCACAACGAGTTGCGGGGATGCATAGACGCAAATTGCTCCCTTCAGTAATGAGCAGAGACTTTAGGACATGAAGGATCGGAATACGTACAAGTTTCGCAGTATGGAGAGAAGTCGGCCTGACCTTAATTTTCCTCTTAACAAGGTGAATGACACGCAGAGGAGTGAGTAACAGGAAACAGGCTGCAGGGATTATCGAAAGGACCCCCTCCTCGAACAACACTATTACACCATCAGCTCGTGAACAGCAAGCCTCACAGAGAGCCGAAGGGCTACTTACCAGTGAAGTCAAAGCCTCCGCGGCAGCTTGAAGACTGTACATTAGGGCCAAAAGAGTCGTCACCACAGGCGCCGATGAACCCGTTCATGATCACCTATAGCTATTGTCTTGCAAAAGTAATTCAGAAAGAGTTGTAAAATCCAGGTCTAGTCCTGCATTGTTGGAGTTGCCGCAAGCTGCTGTCAGAAGCAAGCAAACTTGTCGAGCATTTTGTTTTGCCGTTTCCCCCTCTATTATCAACACCTTCCTGAATAGGATGCTCGATGAGACTGGCAGGCTTCGAGTAAATGGGGCTGAGGAAATTACGCACATTTGGCTTCTAATTGGCTCGCTGAGGGACTTCCATAACATAAGTAAGCGCTTGCAAAAAGGGGTAAAAGCAATAAATACAATGATAAGTTAGTTAGCACGTTGGTCCTTTCATTCAATAAAATCCGAGATATTAATCATGCTCTCGTCCCTTACCATCGCCCCTTCGTTGGAAGGACATCTACATCTACGAAGAAAAACCAACAAATCCCCTTCCAGTGCTTCCCTGCCCCTGATCTATCGCAGTCGCACAGCTTCAGTGATGGCCCCCACGATCCGTGTCCATAATATTCTCCATGTTTTTCGCAGTCTCCAATCCATTCCCCTTCCCAGCCCTGGCCATAGTTGTCCTCGCAAGAGACCATTCCAACAACTTATTAAAATTCCGGCACGGGGAGTGTGGAAATCTGGCCCGAAGACTTGCGCGCTCTCGTACGGCATTCTTGTCGTATGTCCGAACCAAGGTGCCATTTTCATCGAAGCTCAATCCGCCAGAAAACCGCGCCTTCTAGACTTCAAGAATGGATCGTACTGGCTCTGTGACATAGAAAGTTCGATTAGTCAAATGCAATGCGAATTGAACTTTCCCCTTACCTAGATCTGTATCAAACCGTTTCCGAGGAAGCTATGTTCATTACGAAGCTCTCTGTTGGGTCCAATTCCGGCGGGAGGACCGAAGATCTGCAACTCAGAGGCGGCGGCGTCCGTCATCCTTGAACGGATTGGCCGTGCTCGACTTGACAGCCGCCTCACACGCCGTTAACATACTGCTAGAATTGACTACCTTTCATACTTCTCATACTGATGCGAAAGAGAATATTAACAACAAATTACTCATAATCACTTGCTGACTAGTCCATGCTAAAGCAACATTGCACCAGTACTTCGTAGAAATCGTAAGCCACAACAATGATTTCACTCGGCTTCACGACCTCATCTTCTCCTCTCTTTGCACCCATCTCGATAACTTCACTCTTGTTGGATATTACGTTCCCTTTCTCTCATTTGTATTCTCATATGTTGTAAATGCCTCACACTTACTGTAATGCGAACACTCATTAGCCTCTCTTACCCCCGGACTGTAAGGCAGATTAACTTATTCTCTAGCAGATGTTGAATTTGCACAATCGGCTGCAACAACTTTCTGATGGCTCGGCACACACCAAGTGTATCAACTATTCTATACAATACCAGCTTCCAGACCCTCCTGGCCAAGTTTAGCGATAAATGCCAACGTCTTGAGCGTGCTCTTACATCCCGGACACAGCAGTAATTCCTATAGCATTAGATAAGGATGGCTTGTGTCGCCGGAGAGATTTCGTTCTAGGTCGTCGGTTCTCGCCATTACCGGCTCTGCCGTCGCCGTTGACTTAGATGTTAGTATTATAGCCATCGCATTGCGCGCACCGATATTAGAGCAGGGCCCCACAATGATAATAGAGGCAGTTATTGAGCGATACACGAAGTTTAAAGCCTCTGGAGCCTTTCTGTGACCGATAGTAAACCATCCAACTGTGTCGTCCGTTTACGCGTCAGTCAGGTACTTCCACAACGGTATCACCTTCAACCACGCGCTTGACCAACTTATGTAAATAATCCAGACAAAACGCTCCCCTCGCAATGCACTCCTGGCAAATATCAAAATCTCCATAACGGCAGATTCTGCAGTTGTGGTAAGGGTCAGCATCCAAGATCCCTAACGTACAGATATCGCAAATTCTGCTGCATTGATGACCTTCAGCTGGATGCCTTGCAACAACTAAGTCTTCAAAAGGAATGCCTATGCCATTTCTTTTGCATCTCTCGACTATAAGCTTCACAACCCTAGGATGACCCTTCTTTGCGGCGAGCCACAGCGGCGTCCGACCAAATTTGTCTTTTGAAGCTGGGTCGATGTTCTTCGTGAGCAACAGCTTGACTACTGCGTCGTGTCCGCATCCTACGGCCTACCATAGTGGACTTCAACCATAACTATCTTCAGAGCCTGGCTTGACTCCCTTTGCGGCAAGCAGCAAATTGACTACTGCCTCGTGCCCTTCCTCTGCCGCCCATGACAGCGGTGTCCGTCCATTGGAATCCCTCGAGTCTGGGTCAACTCCATCAGTCGCAAGCAGTAACTTGACCACTGCCTCGTGCCCTCCTTCTGCCGCTTGTGACAGCGGCGTCCGTCCATTAGAATCCTTCGAGTCCAGGTCAACTCCGTCAGTCGCGAGCAGCAGCTTGATCACCGCCTCGTGCCCCCTCCCTGCCGCTAGTGACAGCGGCGTCCGTCCGTTATTGTCTTTGGAGTCAGGCTCAACTCCTCTAGTTGCGAGCAGCACCTTGACCACCGCCTTGTGCCCGTACCCTGCCGCCCATGACAGCGGCGTCCATCCATACTTAGAATCCTTTGAGTTAGGCTCAACTCCTCCAGTCGCAAGCAGCAGCTTGACCACTGCCTCGTGCCCTCCCTGTGCTGCCAATGACAGTGGCGTCAGTCCATTGGAATCCTCTAAGTCTGGGTCAACTCCATCAGTTGCAAGCAGCAGTTTGATCACTGCCTTGTGCCCGCTCCACGCTGCTACTCGTAATGCACCACCAGCAGCATTAACATCAGCTCCTGCTGCTAACAGTCTCTCCACAATCTCTATACAGTCTTCCCGCGCTGCTATTTGTAATGCAGTCCAACAATCACCAATACGATTAGTAGTAATAGCATCAACATCAGCACCAGCTGCCAACAGTCTCTCCACAATCTCCATGTGGCCTTCCTCCGCTGCTGCCTGCAACGCAGTCCTACCATCCTCAGCAGCAGCAGCAGCAGCAGCATTGACATCAGCTCCCGCTGCCAGTAGTCTCTCCACAATCTCCATATGGCCTTCCCCTGCTGCCGCCTGCAACGCAGTCCTACCATCCTCAGCAACAGCAGCAGCAGCATTGACATCAGCTCCCGCTTCCAAGAGCCTCTCCACAATCTCCATATGGCCCCCCTCCGCTGCTGCCTGCAACGCAGTCCTGCCATCACCAGCAGCAGCATTAATATCAGCTCCCGCTACCAGCAGCCTTTCCACGGTCTTAATATCGCCGCTCCACGCTGCTGGTAGTAATGGACCACCAGCAGTATTAACATCAGCTCCTACTGCTAGCAGTCTCTCCACAATCTCTATATGGCCCTTCTCCGCTGCTAGTTGTAATGCAGTCCAACAGACACCACCATGATTAGTAGTAGTAGCATCAACATCAGCTCCCGCCGCCTGCAGTCTCTCCACGATCTTGATATTGCCTTTCTCCGCTGCTGCCTGCAACGCAGTCACACCATCTTCAACAGCAGCAGCAGCATTAACATCAGCTCCCGCTTCCAGGAGCCTCTCCACAATCTCCATGCGACCTTCCTCTGCTGCTGCCTGTAACGCAGTCCTGCCACCCCAATCACCAGCAGCAGCATTAATATCAGCCCCCGCTGCCAGGAGCCTCTCCACGATCTCCATATGGCCGTTCTTCGCTGCCGCCTGCAACGCAGTCACGCCATGTTTAGGAGCAGGAACAGTATTGACATCAGCTCCCGCTTCCAAGAGCCTCTCCACAATCTCCATGCGACCTTTCTCTGCTGCCTCCTGCAACGCAGTCCTACCATATTCAAGGGCAGGAGCAGCATCAACATCAGCTCCTGCTGCCAGTAGTCTCTCCACAATCTCGACACTGAATCCCCATCTTGCTGCCGCCTGCAACGCGGTCACGCCCATTATAGGAGCAGGAACAGCATTGACATCAGCTCCTGCTTCCAGGAGCCTTTCCACAATCTCGATAGGGTGCATCGCTGCCGCCTGCAACGCAGTCACACCATGTTCAGGAGAAGGAACAGCATTAACATCAGCTCCCGCTTCCAGGAGCCTCTCCACAATCTCCATGCGACCTCTCACTGCTGCTGCCTGCAACGCAGTCTTGCCATCCCAACCACCACCAGCAGCATTAATATCAGCCCCCGCTGCCAGGAGCCTCTCCACGATCTCCATATGGCCCCCCTCCGCTGCCGCCTGCAATGCAGTCCTGCCCCTTTGAGGAGTGGCAGCATTAACATCAGCTCCAGCTACTAGCAGCTTCTCCACAATTTCCATATGATCGTTGCGCGCTGCCGCCTCCAACGCAGTACTGCCGTCTCTAGTAGCATTAATATCAGCTCCCGCCACCAGGAGCCTCTCCACAATCTCGATGTGGCCCCTCTCAGCTGCCCCCTTCAAGGCAGTTATGCCACCAACAGCAGCAGCAGCGTTAATATCAGCTCCCGCTGCTAAGAGCCTCTCCACAATCTCCATATGGCCCCCCTCCGCTGCCGCCTGCAATGCAGTCCTGCCACCCCAACCACGAGCAGTAGCACTAATATCAGCCCCCACTTCCAGCAGCTTTTCCACGATTCCGAGATGTCCATATCTGGCTGCGATTTGTAAGCCAGTAGCTCCATACATGTTTCGCCGATTCCAATTAATGCCCTGAGTGGCATGCAGTTCATCCAAGATCCAAAGCCACCCATACGCACAAGCGAGGAAGAGAGGTGTCGGTGGTGAGCTATGTGCCAATGGTAATATCGTTCTGGAAAATCTGGAAAGTTCCTCAGGAAAGTCCAACGAGTAGACCTGCGGGATTTTCGATATCCATTTAGTGAATGAAGGCGCCACAGCAGGGCCTTGAAAGATAAATGTCTTCGCTAGCCCCAACAGTTCTTGATCAATTTCAGCGTTTTGATTATGAGTTGGCCAGCAGAAGGTTGCGTAGTTTCTAAACTTAGCACAGAGAGGATCCTCAAACGGGATCAGGAGACAATTTATGCAGATACGTGCAAGAAGCGTATGTGAATAGGTTGGCTTGAATGAGCCTTTCCACATAGTCGTAGGATGACAAACCTCTTCTCCCAAGAGGTACTCTTTCGCGGTTTGATGCACAAATAAAAGCCGATCATCGATGACGTTGATAAAGAAACCACAGAGATCTCTTATCCACTTGCGAAAAGAATCTTTGGAGAAAGTGACGCTGAACTTGGTGTTCGATGGTGCGCCTTGAATTGACAATGCTATATTCATTTCTTCGAGAGAAAGCGGCCACACGGCAGCGAGCATTATGTGCAAGACCTTTTCCAATATATGTCGCTTTGGACTCTGGCGTAAAATATTCTCGTAAGCCTTCTCAACGTCTTTAGGCAAAGCTTGGATGGTTTCCATAAGTTCCCATTCTGGTGCATCTGCGTCTGCTTCAAGCTTCGCAAAGACAGCCGACACCCATAGGTACGTTCTGTTCTCCATGCCCTCGAGATGACGCTGTAGCTTTTCATATACATGGTCGCAGATTCCCTTGGACTCTCGAAGCTTCTGAAATTCTTGAACTCTAGAATTAATGACCAGATCGATTTCTCCCTGTATTATTTTCTTCTCGGCGTCGTCCTCGCCCGTAATATGGATATGACTCTTGTCTAGTCCAGTCCTGTAGAAAAGGGCATCCCCGATAGAAGTGTAAGGTCGACTTGTAACAAGTATTTTGATCGAGGTAGACGCGCTAGCAATGGCCACTAGTTTTTGCAAGAGTCTCTTTCGCTCCTCCGCCTTAGGTGGACCTTGATCTATGAGCGGGTTCAACCCGGCCTCTTTTGGAACATCTGAACATTCATCAAGTGCATCAAGGATACAGATCATATTTCCGGTAGCTGCATCGTTTACAACTGCAGAAAAAGCTGACCACAGGTCCTCAAACAAGGTGACCAACTTCGATCCATTTGCCCTGAAGGCGGGTAAGACATGCTCTATCAAAGCAGGTCGTACGGCGCATAGCTGGTGTAGGAGCGCGCAAAGTGCATGAGTCGCGCTTCTGCCGACGATGCTGTCATCTTTGAAGAAGTAATAGCAGACGCTACTGGCTTCATACTGATCGACTATTGTCTTTGCTAGGACCGATTTTCCGCACCCAGGATCGGCAGATACCCAAAGCAGCCTTGAGACAGGTGGCTGGGCCGTCCAGCCTTGATATTTTGGATGCTCTAGAAACCATTTGCAAGTACCAGGTAACCGTTCAGGGTTGCGATCCTTTGCTTGTTGATAGTCGCTGGTACGCAGCGTCTCGAAACATTTACGCTCCTCTTCGTTGAGGTGAACTTCCTTGATTGCGTCTCGGACGCCTTTCAAACCCGCTTGGAACCCATCAAACATCTCGAGTAACAATGACATATGCTGCTTGTGCCTTTCTTCTCGCGCATCGAGGGCATCTTGAGTCTTCAAGCCGTCAAACAAACACTCGCACTTCGCTTCATGCTCTTTAATCTCTCCAAGCAGAGCATCCCAATCATCCAACTTAAGCACTGCGTGAGCGGTCCCACTGATCAGGTTGCGTGAAAATTGGCTGATACTCTGGGCTTGAAATCTCAATATTCGTATATAAAGCTCCTTTAGTGCGGTTTTATAGATATCAGCCGATAGCTGGTTGGACTTATCATGTTCAATTTTGCCCTTTTCATAGCGCCGACGATAGCCATCCTCGTAGAGGGTACACCGGCTGAGTAGATCAGAGACGTATCCCAAACCCGCGACATTGGAAGCTCGCTGTTGCGAGGGATTCAGAATAAGCTGGGTCACTTGCATTAGTACAGGTTGGAGGAACAGTGAGAAATATTTTATTACAAGAGGAGAGACGGATCATCCACGGAACCGCGTGATTCTAGGAAAAGACATCCGGTAGTCATATATATATATATATATATTTTAAAAAAAAAAAAAAAAAAATAAGGGGAGAGAGAGAATCCTGCCGAGAACTATCTTAGATGTGCTGAAAATAACTAACCGGAAGCAAGAGACAGACGCCTGCCCAAGCTATTGCGGTATACGGCGAGGCTTGCAAGGCATCCCCGACGAAGTCCTTACCCCAACTGATGATGCTAATAACAGATCGAGCCAAGTCGCGCATTGCAATGCGATCGTCGCTAAAATGAGACATCCACCCTCCATTCTCATCTTCTTCGAGCTTTCGCTTCACAAGTATTTCCATCTGCTCTTTTCTGTGCACCTTGCCAAGGTCTGATATCGTCACTGTTGAGCCAGCCATGGTACTCGCGCTAGATAGTTGCTTCTCATATCTTTTGATGAGTTTAGGTTCCTTTTCTCGCAGTTCCTCGTACGCCAGATTCCAAAGCTCTGCAATTGGTCGTTCCACCCAAGGATCGCCATTAACTGGGTCTCCAAGTACAGAAGGTGATTTGCTCCGCCTTACTGCCAGTCCGCCCACCGACTCTGGCCGGTCAGGGGTTGAGTCCTTTTCAGTTTCTGCATTCATCGGCGTCGATGAGCCGGACACGAGCACCGAAGGACTCTTTGGCTTCGGGACATCGCGAAGGCTGTTTTCAGCTGTCGTAGGCATAGGTGGCTCATTCTTGGCACTGGCGTGTTCGTCGTCTTTGCTTGCTATAGACCCAGGATCGAATGCGGTTGGCTGTGGGCTCTTTGACCCTCTCGCGTGTCCTTTCCCTTTCAACCATGACTTGAATTTCGCGCGAAACCGGCCACGAGTCCTTGTCTCCCTGGCAGCTTCGCTTTCCTCCATGCGGCTCTCTATGGAAGACGCGTAACGAGGTCGGGCTTGATGCGGGAGCAGGATGACACCAGATGGCTTTGGTATGGTTTCGACAATCAGAAATGCGGCAAGGTTTAGGTTGGCAGAACGGCTCACCGCTCGCATAATCAGGGTCTTTTCCGGAAAAGGCCCGTGCGTTTCCGAAAAAACCCCAATGCAGGAATCCCAGTACGTTGACGGTATACCGTCAATTTACGGGGTCCGTGCCCCACTTACCGAGAACTCGGCGCCCGCCTTGGACGCGACAATATGAAACCTATTCGTGATCCGAACAGCTTCTGCAA
>Ga0335075_10015177_pt1 | contig 11551 bp, 10 predicted proteins | sample Lox_Sample_24_FD_206723 | JGI IMG/M metagenome (GOLD analysis project Ga0335075, IMG submission 206723) | Soil microbial communities from Loxahatchee National Wildlife Refuge, Florida, United States - Lox_Sample_2.4 | ecosystem: Environmental > Terrestrial > Soil > Wetlands | place: USA...
TCACTCCAACGCCAATGTGGCGTTGCCGGATGTCACTGTCGTTGTCACTCATGACGCTTCATCCTTATGCCTAACGCCTGAGTTGAGCGGCGCGGCACCGCAATACTACGTGCACTTTATTCACGGCGCGTCCGCTCAAACGCATGTTAGGCCTGACTGCGTCAAAATGATCTAGACCAGTAACGGCCCTGCTGTTGAAGGAATTCGCCTCCTAGCTTCCACACCATCAATTTACTGGTCCCGTCGTTGTCAAGGTACGCGCCGCCGGCAGTGGCCGCAATCGGCGCCTTTCTCAGCATTAGTCCGCCTTCTCCGGCGTGGGAGTCGACAACCTTGCCATCGCGGAACACCCTCAACTCCAGCGGCATCGTGGACCGGAAATACCAATAAGCGTCATCCTCCGCCTCGAGGCTGTAAATGCCGGGCGGGAACCGGATCCCTCTGGTCTTAGCCTGTCCGTCGTAAAAGACCATGCCCTCTCGAACGGTCACTGTCTTCGCATCGTCGTGAGCCGCGTGGACTGCTCTCGCCTCTGAAATGACTGGACTGAGAGGGAGCGCAGCGCAGGAGACCAGGACTGCCAAGAGAGTCGCGACGATTGCACGAAGTAAAAGCACCGGGGGATACCTCCGACTATTAGCCTAACGCCTAAGTTGAGCGGCGCGCCGCGGCAAGATTGCGATTGCTGAAGACGATGGAGGTACTGGCACTTTATTCATGTCGCGTCCGCTCGAACGCATGTTAGACCTGATTGCTGGGTATCCACTGAAACTTCGGTGTAGGACTTCCAATCACCTCAACAATGTCATTCATAGAGACAAGGGCGACATGTATCAGCCCTCTAGCCAAAGGAAGATAACTGAATCCGGCGAGCCATCGCGAGCCATCGATCTTGAGGAAAGGGTAGGTCCAACGCTCCCATTCTCCGCCACCGATTTTCGGAATAGGTTTTGGCCATTTTGACGACACGGAATGGACTACTTCGTCCTGATGGGACACCGCTATGGCACGCTCAAAGATGAGCTCAAGATCTCGGGGAATACCACCAACTACAAGCGAGAATTTCATCAAGACCGAAAGCCGCCGCTCCGGGAGGACCGTGCTGAAAATGTCCGCGCACGGTGCAGTCACCGTTGCGCCGAAGTCCCACGCTGAGAGCGCTTCTTCCATAGGGTCTAACGCCTAAGTTGAGCGGCGCGCCGCCACATACCGACAGGCACTTTATTCACGACGCGTCCGCTCGAACGCATGTTAGGTACCTGACTTTGATAACAGCGGAAACTTCTCTGGATGTCGAAGGGACTCAACCGCGAGATCCACGTCGAGATCCGACCAATAAAGGTGGTGGGAAGAAGGGAGGCTGACATTTGTAATTTCAGCAATTGAGGCGTCTCGAAACCACGGGAACTGTTCAAATGGGACAAAGAGTTCCTCGGTTTGAACCAGCAGCCAAAATCCGTGACGCGACACATTGAGGACTTCAACCAAAGTGCCTTTTCCAAGCGGCGCGGATTTCATCGGAATGTCCTTCAATTAAGGAACGGGCAGCCCGAAGCTGCTGTTCAGTTAGGCCATAATTCTGCGCCTGCGAGATAACCGGCTCAAGCCAGAATTTGGCTTCGCCATCAGGGCATTGCACGTGGACGTGCATTCTGGGTTCTTCTCGAGAGAAGAAGTAAAACCGAAAGCTCCCATCGCGGAATATCGTCGGACTTATGGCAAAAGTGTAAGCCTAAGCGCTCCGGTGAGGACCTAACTTTTATTCGACCGAGTCACTGCGGTAAAGAAATGCTGCATTTCCACTAGATATGCACATTGTCTGGGCGTATCCCCCTGTATCAACTAGAGCACTGGAATAGATTACCGTCAATAACTGACCTGCAAATACCGCGCCGTGGAAGGTCCCAACATCCGACTTCTCGACCGGGTTCGCGAGTGCGTGCGGGTGCGGCACTACAGTTACCGGACCGAGCAACAATATGTCGGGTGGATCCGGCGATTCATTCTGTTCCACGGTAAGCGGCACCCGCGGGAGATGGGCGCCAGGGAGGTCGAGGCCTATCTCACCAGTCTCGCGGTTCACGGCGGCGTGGCCGCCGCGACCCAAAACCAGGCGCTGGCGGCGCTGCTCTTTCTGTACCGCCATGTTCTGAAGCAGGAGCTGCCATGGCTTAAGGAACTCGTTCGCGCGCGGAGACCGCGGCGGCTGCCGTTGGTTCTCACGCGCAAGGAGACGCAGGCGGTGTTGGCCCAACTGCCGGGGGTGTACTGGATCATCGGCAACCTTCTCTATGGCAGCGGATTGCGACTCATGGAATGTCTGCGGCTTCGGATCCAGGACATCGACTTTGAGCAATCCCGTGTGCTGGTGCGCAGCGGTAAGGGCGGGAAGGACCGGGTCACGGTTCTGGCAGCGGTCGTTGCAGGTTCGCTTCGCGCTCATCTGAAGGCGGTCCTGGAACGCCATCGGACGGCCCTGAAGGAGGGGTATGCGGGAGTCGAGCTGCCGCGGGCAGTCGCCCACAAGTATCCGTCGGCAGCGATGGAATGGTGCTGGCAATACGTGTTTCCCGCATTGAAGCCGAGCGAAGATCCCCGCACCGGCCTGTGGCGGCGCCATCACATCATGGAGGACGCCGTCCAGCGCCAGATGCGGGCGGCCGTGCGGCGTTCCGGTATTCGCAAGCCGGCGACCTGTCACACCCTTCGGCACTGCTTCGCAACGCACCTGCTCGAGCGCGGTTACGACATCCGCACGATCCAGGAGCTTCTCGGACATACGGATCTGAACAGCACGCAGATCTACACCCATGTCCTGGGCAAGGGCGCCAACGCGGTCGCCAGCCCCGCGGATGACTGGGCGGGCGCGCGTGGAGATAGCGCTTGAGTGCCGGGGGAGTCAGTCGGCAGTCTCGAGTTCCGCATTGATGAGGGCGTAGAAGCCGGCGCCGGCGAGGACTGATCCACTGACCAGCCCGAACCAGAACGCGGCGCGGAACGACGCCAGGGATGCCAGCACGGTGGCCGTGATGAAGATGGCAAGCAGTCCGACCAGGACGAGCTTGTGGCGGACGATGACGGTGTAGGTGCCACCGCAGTGGACACAGTGCACCTCGCCCGAGACCGCGCGCACGGGATTGATGTGTCCCTGACAACCGGGGCACTTCATCCTGGCATGACCGCTAGCGATCGTATCGACATGGCCGTTGATCCGGTGTTAGTGGCGGGAATCTGCGCTCGGGGGGCCGGGGCGTCAATGGCGGGTGGGTCATGGCAGAATGACCGCTCCTGCACAGGTTTTTTGGTAAACAGACGATGTCACTGGCGCTTTACGGTCATCCGTTTTCCTCGTACACCCAGAAGGTTCTCATCGCCCTCTACGAGAATGAGACCCGCTTCGAGTTCCGGTGCCTGGGGCCGCAAATGCCACACCATAACGTCGAGTGGCAGCAGCGCTGGCCGCTCGGCAAGTTCCCGCTGCTGGTGGATGGCCAGCGCAATGTCGTGGAGACCAGCATCATCATCGAGTACCTGCAGCTCTCGCATCCCGGCCCGGTCCGGTTGCTGCCGGATCAGCCGCGAGCCGCGCTGGATGTCCGCTTCCTGGACCGCTTCTTCGATCTGCACGTGATGTACGCGGTGCAGCGCGCCGTCGAAGGCGCGCTGACGGGCGATGCGGCACAACGCGCCGCGGGGCTGGCCCTGGCGGTCACGAAGCTGGAACGGGCCTATGCCTGGCTCGAGGGGGAACTCGCGGGCAAGACCTGGGCATCCGGCGGGGATTTCTCGCTGGCCGACTGCGCCGCGGCCCCTGCCCTGTTCTATGGAGACTGGGTCCATCGGATCGGGGACGCCTTTCCGTTGCTGCGGGCCTACCGCGCCCGGTTGCTCGCCCGACCGTCCTACGCGCGGGCGGTCGAGGAGGCGCGGCCTTACCGGGGGCTCTTTCCGCTCGGTGCGCCGGATCGCGACTGACGGCGCCGGCCCTGCACGACCGGACCTATCGTCCGGGATTCGGCGCGAACAGGATGTCGGTGGGAAGCCGGGTGGCGACCGGGATCGGCGCAATGCCTTCCAGCTCCTTATAGATGTCGCGGAAGTCGACGCTGGTGCGCCTCACCAGATCCTCGAAACTGTCGATCACGAAGTAGTTCTTCTGGAACGAGTCGATGCGGTAGTCCGTGAGCATGGTGCGCTTGAGGTCGAAACCGATGCGCAGCGGTTCGGGACTGTCGAGCGCGTACTCGCTTTCGCCGTTGGAGGAGACGATGCCCGCGCCGAAGATCCGCAGCCGATCGCCATCGCGGATCAGGCCGAACTCGACCGTGTACCAGTACAGCCGCGCAAGCTCGGTGAGGGCGCTGCCGGCGTGCAGCCGCGAACCGGCTTCGCCATAGGCCTGCATGTAGCTCGCGTAGACCGGGTCCGCCAGCAGGGGGACGTGCCCGAACACGTCATGGAAGACATCCGGCTCCTCGAGATAATCGAGCTGCGCGGCGCTGCGGATGAACCGGCCGGCGACGAACTGCCGGTGGGCGAGGTGATGGAAGAAGACTTCCTCGGGTACCAGTCCCGGCACGGCGACCACGGTCCAGCCGGTCAGCCGGTCGAGCGCCTCATTGAGATCCTCGAATCGGGGGATGCCGGTGGGCTTCATGCCCAGCGCCTGCACTCCGGCGAGGAACGCCGGCACGGCCCGGTCCTGCAGCTGAGCCAGCTGCCGGGTGAACAGCCGGTTCCAGATGGCGTGTTCGGCCGGGGTGTACTGCGCCCAGCGTTGCGGAATGGTCCAGTCGGCGGCTGCCCCGACCGGGGGCCCCGGGGGCCGGATGTGCGCGTTGTTCGGGACCATGTCCATGGATGCAAGTTACGCGTAAATCCTGAAAAGGAGTATCCTATTTGATGCGCTATAGACCGCTCTGTGATGCGTTTATCTCGATTTTCTCTGATATCTGAAATTTTCAATTCATGGACAATATCGACCGCCAGATCCTCCGGACGCTGCAGTCCGACGGCTCGCTGAGTGTGGCGGCGCTCGCGGCCCAGGTCGGGACTTCGACGGCCTCCTGCTGGCGGCGCGTGCGCTCGCTCGAGACGGCAGGCATCCTGGGCCGCACGGTCCGGCTGGTCGATGCGCGCAAGGTGCACCGCGGGGTGAACGTGATGTGCCAGGTGCGTCTGAAGTCCCACGCGCCCGACAGCCGGGGCGGCTTCGAACAGCTGCTGCAGAGTCATGAGGAAATCATGGAGTGCTACGCCATGTCCGGGGAGTGGGACTACCTGCTGCGCATCGTGGTCGCCGACATCGACGAGTACGAACGCTTCCTGATGAAGCACGTGCTCAACCATGCGAGCGTGGCGACGGTGGCCTCGAATTTCGCGCTCTCGCAGCTGAAGTACTCGACCGCCCTGCCCGTCTGACATGGCCATCGGGCACATCTTCGTCCTGATGCTCGAGAACCGGTCCTTCGATCACCTGCTCGCCTACTCGGGCATCGCCGGGCTCGGCGGCGTCGATACCAGCCTCACGAACCCGGGGGCCGATGGCGTCCCGGTGCCCATGAGCCCGGTCGCGCCCGATCGCAGTGAGGTCGATCCGCGTCATGAGTTCGCGGATGTGGACTGGCAGCTGTACGGGGCGCCAGCCGGAACCGGGCTGCGGCCCATCCGACTCAATGGCTTCGCCAACCGGGGCTTTCCCCAGGCGATGCAATGCGCGAGCCCCGCCCGCGTGCCGGTGCTGACGCATCTGGCCAGGAACTTCGTGGTGTGTGATCGCTGGTTTTCGTCCATGCCCGGTCCGACCTGGCCGAACCGCTTCTTCGTGCATGCCGGATCTTCGGGGGGTCTCACCAACAGCCCCTCGGACCTCGACAGCCTCGGGGCGATGGTCTGGTCGAAGGTGAGCTTCTCGTTCGAGCACGGCACGCTCTACCAGGCCCTCACCCGTGCCGGACGCCGCTGGCGCATCTATCACGGGGATGATTTTCCGCAGGTCTGCGCCATCGACTCCATGCCTTCGGTCTTCGTTGCCGAGCCCGGCACGTTCCGCCCGCTCGATGCCTTCGCGGACGATGTCGGGCGCGGCGATGCCGCAGACTTCACCTTCATCGAACCGGATTACGGCATTCTTTCGGACTTCCGCGAGGGCAACAGTCAGCATCCCTGCGGTTCGCTGGCCGCAGGCGAAGCCCTGCTGGCGAGCGTCGCCAGCGCCGTCATGGGTTCACCCCTGTGGCAGAATTCGCTGCTCATCGTCGTCTACGACGAGCACGGGGGTTTCTACGACCAGTTCCCGCCACCGGAAGGGTGCGTGCCGCCCGGTGACGAACCGCTGAACGCCGACAAGGCCAAGGATCCCGGCCTGCCGTTTGCCTTCGACCGCTACGGCATCCGGGTGCCCGCGGTGCTGGTTTCCCCGGCGCTCAAACCGGGGGTGTCCCACGAGGTCTACGATCACAGTTCGGTGATCCGCACGGTGTTCGATGTCTTCGGGCTGCCGGGCCAGTTGACCGATCGGGATGGCAACGCGACGTCGCTCGAGCCGCTGCTCGGCGATGCCGTGCAGGGCGCCCCGCAGCCTTTGCCGGTTCCGGCAGCGCCGGCCGTCGCGACGCCGGGGGCGACCGTCCCCGCCCCGCCGCCCCCGTCGCTGGATGGGTTCGTGCGCATCGCCGCCCAGATCCATCACGCCCTGCTCACCTACCAGGCCGCCGGGAGCCTGCCCGCGCCGGACCTGCATGCCGCCATCGATCCCGCCGATGACCTCAACTACCTGCCGAACCTGCCCCAGACCCCGAACCCGGATGAAAGCCGCGCCTATATCGCGCACGTCGCAGGGCTCATCAGGGCCCACCGCCAGCGGCAGCGGCAGCCAGGAACGCGCGCACCAGCGGCGGCAGCTCGCCCCTGAGGGCCGCCCGCTCGGGCTGGGACAGCGTGGTCACGAAGAACGGATGTCCGCGCAGCTCGAGCGCCCGGATCTCCCCCTGAGGCGAGCGCGCCGCGACCTGCAGGTCCCCGGCCGTCAGCTCGGCGGTGAAGGCGGGGTTGAGGCCGTACCGGCAGCGGTAGCCCTCGATGATGTCCTCGCGTCCATAGGCGGCGCGGATCCGAGTGCCGGGCAGCAGCCTGATGGATTCGGTGGCTTCGACGAGGGTGCATTCCAGCAGCGAGATCACCGGCCGGGCCGCGTCCGGCGTACTCGAGCACCGCGTGCTGCAGTCCGCCACAGGTTGCCAGGAACGGCCGCCGGTGTTCGCGGGCGAATCGGATCGCGAGCAGCGCGCCCTCGAGGCTGCGGTACGGGCTGCCCGGCACGCACCACAGCCCCTCGAACGGGGCAAGCCGCGCGGACGTTGCAAGGTCATCGGTCCGGAGCCACTCGAAGCTGACTTCCGTGCCGCGCTCGCCGGCCGCCCGCTGGAGGGCGCCCGGAATGGCCTGATGCGCCGGAATGCGCGCATCGAAGTCGCCGATCAGGCCGATGCGGATCACGCGGGTCCTGCTCTATATGTCCGAGAGCTCCGGCCGCTGCCCGGCGCTCACCTGTCCGCGGGGCATGACGGCCGAGGAGTACGGCATGGCGATCCGGCCGGCCGCATCCACCGCGATCAGGCCGCCGCTGCCGCCGACGGTCTTCAGGTGTGCGATGACCTCGCGGGCCGCGACCTCGAGCGGGCTGCCGCGGTAGCGGAGGCGCGCGCTCACCTCGCTCGCCACCGTGAACCGGATGAAGAACTCCCCGTCGCCGGTCGCGGACACGGCGCACAGGCCGCTTTCCGCGAAAGTGCCGGCGCCGATGATGGGGGAGTCGCCGATGCGTCCGAAGTGCTTGTTGGTGAGGCCGCCGGTGGAAGTGCCGGCGGCGAGATGGCCGTGGACATCCAGTGCCACCGCGCCCACCGTGCCGGCCGGCGCCCGCGCCGCCTCGAGATCCCGGCGGCGCCGTCCGGTGATGAAGTAGGACGGCGGCACCAGGGCCACTCCCTCCTCCAGCGCGAACTGCTCGGCGCCCGCCGCGCCCAGCAGCACGTGCCTGCCGTCATCCATCACCCGCCGCGCGAGGTCGATGGGATTCGCGATGTGCCGCAGGCCTGCGACGGCGCCGACCCGCCGGCCGTTGCCATCCATGAGGCTGGCGTCCAGTTCCGCGAAGCCCTCGTGGTTCAGGACCGCGCCGCGACCGGCGTTGAGAACGCCGCTGTCCTCGAGCACGCGCACGGCGGCCTGGACCGCATCGAGGCTACCACCCTGCGCCTCGAGGATGGCGGCGCCCGCCGCCAGCGCACCACTCATGGCCTCGTGGCGCCGGGCCCGTTCGCTCTGCGGCAGGTCCCTCGGCGTGCCCGCGCCGCCGTGGATGGCCAGCGCCCACCGGGATTGCGGCTCAGCCCTGCCTGCGTCTATGTTGGTTTGCATCGGCCCGATCGTAGACCTACGGAGTGTCACGTCAAATGAAACGATTTGCCTGCGGTGCGCTGCTCCTGGGTACGGTCATGGCGACCGCCGCGACCGCGGCCGAACACTTCGACCCGGCGGAGACCTTCGCACGGCTGACGCTGCCGGAGTCGGTGAACGGTGAGCGCGGACCCGATGGGGCCCCGGGGCCGGCCTACTGGCAGAACCGCGCCGACTACTCCATCCGCGCGCGGCTGCTGCCCGCGACCCGGGAACTTTCCGGCGATGAGCTCATCACGTATACGAACAACAGCCCGCAGCGGCTCGGGAGTCTGTGGCTGCAGCTCGATCAGAACATGTACCGCGCCGACGCCCGCGCCGCGGGGAGCCGCGCGCTGCTGGCGGCCCGGCTGCACCTGCCCCTTGCCGACGCGGTCACCCAGGGCTTTGGCCTCGATGCCGTCGAGGTCGAGAGGGGCGGCAAGCGTTCGCCGGCGGACACCCTGGTGAGCGACACGCGATTGCAGATCAGGCTGGCTCAGCCGCTGCCGCCCCACGGCACGGTGCGCCTGCACATCCGCTACCACTACACCGTGCCGGGCGTCGGCGGCGGCCGCACGGGCTGGGTGGCCTCCAGGAATGGCGACATTTACGCCATTGCCCAGTGGTATCCGCGCATGGCGGTCTTCGACGACCTGCGCGGCTGGGACACGCTGCCGTACATCGGCGCCGAGTTCTATCTCGAGTACGGTGATTTCGATTACTACCTCACCGTGCCTTCGGACATGCTGGTGGTCGGGTCCGGCGAACTGGTGAACCCGCAGGATGTGCTCACCGGGGCGGAACGCGCGCGGCTCGAGCGCGCGCGGCACTCGGACGCGACGGTCATGATCCGCGGGCCCGCGGACGTGGCCGATGCCGCCGCCCGTCCGCGGCGCAGCGCGGAGCTGACCTGGCATTTCAGGATGCACCAGACACGCGACGTGGCGTTCGCGGCCTCGCGGGCCTTCATCTGGGACGCCGCCCGCATCAACCTGCCGGATCACAAAACGGCCCTCGCCATGTCGGTGTACCCGGTCGAAAGCGCCGGCGAGTCGGCCTGGGGCCGCTCCACGCAGTACTTCAAGGACGCGGTCGAGCACTTCTCGCAGCGCTGGTACCCCTATCCCTGGCCGGTCGCCGTCAATGTCGCAGGTCCGGTGTCGGCCATGGAATATCCGGGCATGGCCTTCGACGAACTGCACGATGCGGGCAAGACGCTGTTCATCTACAGCGCCCACGAAATCGGCCACAGCTGGTTCCCGATGATCGTCGGCACGAACGAACGCCGCGACACCTGGATGGATGAGGGCTTCAATACCTTCATCGACATCTTCGAGTCCGACGATTTCAATCACGGCGAGTTCGGCCCGAAGCGCGACAACGAATACGCGGCAGGCGGCGGCAACCCGGTCGAGGAAATCCAGGGCGTTCTCAAGGACCCCGCGGCGCCGGTGCTGCTGACCAACGGCGATGCCATCGGCCAGAAGTACTCGCACACGGTGAGCTACTTCAAGTCGGCCCTCGGCCTGACGCTGCTGCGCGAGCAGATACTGGGACCGGCCCGGTTCGATTACGCATTCCGCAAGTTCATCCGGGACTGGGCCTACCGGCACCCCTCGCCGTCGGACTTCTTCCGCACCATGGACAGCGCGGGCGGGGAGGACCTGTCCTGGTTCTGGCGCGGCTGGTACTTCAACAACTGGGACCTGGATCTCGCGGTCACCCACGTCACCTACACCGACGGCGATCCGGCCCGGGGGGCGACCGTGAGCCTCGCCAACCGCGATCGGCTGGTGATGCCGGCGACCCTGCAGGTCGTCTACGCCGATGGCACCCGCCGCCGCATCCCGGTGCCGGTGGAAACCTGGCTGACGCAGCGCGAAGCACAGATTGCCCTGGGCGGCGGCGGACCCATCACCGAGGTCACCGTCGATCCCGACCAGGTCCTTCCCGACGAGGACCGCAGCAACAACACGCTCCAGGGTCCCTTCTAGGGAATGCGCCGTTCCAGCTGCCGGGCGAGCTCCGCGATGTCCTGCAGGTCCTCGGCACCGATCTCGGTTTCGTCGACCGGCGGGGCCGCAGGGCGCGGGCCGTGGGCAACGCCGGGAGGCGCCGGGGATGTCATCGGCCTTGGAGTGGGAGACGGCGTCGGCGTCGCGGCCGGCGCAGGTGCCTTCGGCGGCAGGACCCAGTCCCGATGGCCTTCCATCCAGCGCTGGTAGCGATCGAAGGACCACATGCCCTCCTCGCCCCCCGACTGGATGACGTTGGCCAGGTGACCGAACTGGCCGGCGCGGAGGGTGCCCTTGGCGGCCGAGCTGCTCAGCAGCAGTTCACAGCGGGGGACCCGCAGCTGCTGCGCGCTCAGGAACTCCAGCCGCTGGCACAGCACCCCCACCAGGCAGTCGGCGAGCTGGGCCCGGATGTTGCCCTGGATGTCCGGGGCGAAGGACATGCAGATGCGGCTGAGCGCCTCGGCGCAGCTGGCCGAGTGCATGGTGGCCAGGACCAGGTGGCCGGTCTCCGCCGCATTCAGGGTCAGCCGCATCACCTCGGGCGTGCGCATCTCGCCGATGACCAGCACGTCCGGATTCTCGCGCAGGGCATCGATGATCGCCTGCTCGAAACTCGGGGAGTGGGTCGGAATCTCGCGCTGGCGGATGAACGAGCGGCGATTGGCGAAAAGGTATTCCAGGGGGCTTTCGAGACTGATGATGTTCGCGGCCCGCGCGCCGTTGATTTCCTCGATCAGCGCGGCCAGCGTCGTCGACTTGCCGCATCCGGTGGGTCCGGATATGACCACGAGGCCGGTCGTGGCCTCGGTCAGGCGATGCAGGTCGGGGTGCAGGTTGCAGGACTTCAGGTCCTTGATGGAGGGCGTCAGCAGCCGTACGGCCAAGGCCACGCCCCGGATCGTGCGGTAGACGTTGATCCGGCACCGCGTACCGCCCATGTCCAGGGAGACATCGCCCGAGCCGCGCGACTGGAAGCCGGCCCAGCCCTCCTCCCCGAGAAGTTCGCGCGCGGCCCGCGAGATCTCCGCCGCGCTCGCCAGCTCTGATGTCGGCTGCAGCGCACCGCGGATGCGGTAGGCGAGCGCGCTGCC
>Ga0335075_10015178_pt1 | contig 11551 bp, 11 predicted proteins | sample Lox_Sample_24_FD_206723 | JGI IMG/M metagenome (GOLD analysis project Ga0335075, IMG submission 206723) | Soil microbial communities from Loxahatchee National Wildlife Refuge, Florida, United States - Lox_Sample_2.4 | ecosystem: Environmental > Terrestrial > Soil > Wetlands | place: USA...
CACGGGCAATCCTGCACGCCGTGCAAGGCGGACGGCTGCTGTTGCGATCCTCGTCCACCCCGGAGGGCGGACGCCACTCCTTGGCCCACTGGGGCGGGTTCACGCGGTCCTCCGGTTGCGATCCTCGTCCACCCCGGAGGGCGGACGCCACGGTGCGCCCTCTCGGGCGGTGCCCCCACGAGGACTCGTTGCGATCCTCGTCCACCCCGGAGGGCGGACGCCACGGCCGTCCTCGGCGACGGGAAGGACGCGCGGCTGATGTTGCGATCCTCGTCCACCCCGGAGGGCGGACGCCACCAGCGGAGTGACCTGAGGCGGCGGCGCGCTGATCGCGTTGCGATCCTCGTCCACCCCGGAGGGCGGACGCCACTCGTCGTACCGGGCGACCTCCCGGATCAGCATGTCCCTGTTGCGATCCTCGTCCACCCCGGAGGGCGGACGCCACGGTTGTTGAACAGCCAATATAGCTGTCCTTCTCCCTACCCCTGCCAATACCCACAGCGGGCAATTCGGATAATACAGGATGAACCCGCTTCGGAACCCCCTGGCATTTTCATGCCTGCTTGAGGTTCCGAGCAGCCGCCTCGACCTAGACGCCACTAGAGCAATTTTCGCAACTATCAGCAACATCCATGTGCGTCACACCTGTATTTCCTAGAGTTTCGGCTTATCGGGTTACTTAGGGGGCGGCCAGTGTGTACTGGCTGATCACGCAATGTCGGTGGTACCGCGTAGCGTCCTGGCTACCGACAGCCTGATGGGGGGAAGATGAGCGATGAGTTGTGGGCGCACAGCGCCAATGACCACGGAGCACGCCATGCCCTGGCTGATCATCTGCGGGGGACTGCCGAGCGGGCGCGGGCGTTCGGGGACGCGTTCGACGCTGGTGACCTGGCCTGGTTCCTTGGCCTAGTGCATGACGTAGGCAAGGGGCACTGCTCCTGGCAAGACGGCCTGCTGGCTGCGGAAAAGACCGCCAAGCGCGTTGGCATCGACCATAAGTACGCCGGCACATGGCTAGCCCGACATGCGGCCGGCCAGCTCGCAATGTGTGTACAAGGGCATCACGGCGGGCTCCCCGCGCTTGCCCAACTCGTCAAGGACCTCAATGGGACTCCCAGTGTGATAACCAAGGGGTGGGACGCGACTGCGGTCAAGGTCGCCGAGGTGGTACCAGAAATCAGCGCAGCCTCGGCATCATCGTTGCCCCCACCCTGGGTGGCAGCTGGAGCGGCTGACCCAACGGCGCTCGATCTGCTTACCAGGATGACGTTCAGTGCCCTGGTCGATGCCGACTTCCTTGATACTGAGGCGCACTTTAGCGGCACAAGCAGGCCATCTAGCCTGGTCCGCGGCTTCGCCGTCATGATCACCGAGCTGACAGGCCAGGACCTCCCGCAGTGGATGGCCGCTGCACGCGAGGCCGCGATCCCCGGCATCTCCTCCTTCGCCAAGGGCCTGGAGCAAGACCTCGACGCCGTCACCAGCGGCCTGACCACGAAGTGGAGCTCCGGCCCCGTCGAGGGCCGCGTGAACCACGTCAAGATGGTCAAGCGCCAGATGTTCGGCCGCGCCGGCCTCCCGCTCCTCCGCAAGCGCGTCCTGCTCACCGCCCGGAGCTGACATCCCCGCCCGCGCATGCGATCCTTCCTGTCATGCCGAGCGACGCCGACGACCTCGAACTGCTCCGCCGGGAATTCAACGCCGACGACGGCTCCTTCCTCCTCCAGCTCCGAGTCGACCTGCACTGGGACCGGCAGGCGCTCAGCAGGCTAGAGCAGGCGATGCGCCGCACCTGCGCGCGGCTGGAGCCACGCGACCACCTCGACCGCTGGCTGGCCGAGGGCTACTGGTACCTCTCGGACTTCGTCCCTGGGCACACCAGCCACCCGGACTTTCCCCGGCCCGAGCCAGCCGAGTACTACAAGGCCGCCATCCGGCGGCTACGGGACCTGCAGAACTGGTTCGTCACCGGACGCTCCCCGTACCTGGACAGCCACCAGTGGCCCGACCTGTGACATCGACGCGCCCGCCCGAAGACAACAGACTGCGCCGCCCGCTAAGAGCCACACCCGTCACTAAATTGGGGCCAGATCCCGCTTGGAGGCGTCCCAACCACACGTGACCCCTTCGTGGCGGCACAGGCAGAAGGGATGCCCGATCGGGTCGGTGTAGACCTGCCAGCCGTAGCCCTCGGGTCCGATGAAGTCCTTCTGCAGTGTCGCGCCGAGCTTGACGACGCGGCGCTGTTCGGGCTCGATTTCGTCCACTTCGAAGTCGAGGTGGTACTGCTTGGGGTGCTCGTCGTCGGGCCAGCGCGGCGGGCGGTAGTCCTCGACCCGCTGGAAGGCCAGATCGACCTCGCCGAAGGTGATGAGGGCCATGTTGTCGCCACTGCCCTCCATAATGGCGCGGCCTGTCACCTGGGAGTAGAAGGTCGCCAGCTTCATCGGGTCCGGGCAGTCGATGATGAAACCCAAGAGTTGCAGCATCAGGCGATCTTGTCACGGAGCAAGACGTAGCCGATAGCGCCCTGCGCAGCGCAGCGTCCAGTCGTCCGGTTGAGCCTGACCCGCCCCCGCATCAGCCCCGCCAACGCCACCATGCTGCCGCGTGCCCTGCTCGTCCCCACCCGCCAGCACGCCACCGGCTGACCGGCGATCATGACCTACGCCCAGCCGCCCTCACCAGCGCAAGCACCACCTACCCGACTCACACCAGCCCCGCTGAACAGCCAATTCAGGTTGGAACGATCTCAATGGGGATGAGTCCGGACGCCTCGCGCCGCTCCGCCCTCCCCGCTAACCGCCGGCGGGCCCCGGGGCACCCCGCCTCGCACGCGGCCCCGCCCCAAGGATGCGCCATACATGGGGTCGGCGGAGGCGGGGAGCCGCGCCCGCGCTCATGGCCGGTAGCCACCGGCGGCGAAACGGACGCAGGTGACCAGGCCGCGCATGGCTTGTTCCAGGTCCGTCAGGGACGGGAACGTGGGGGCCAGCCGGATCGTGCGGTCACGCGGGTCACGGCCATAGGGGTGCGTCGCGCCGGCCGGGGTCAGCGCGATCCCGGCATCGGCTGCCAGACGCACCACGGCGGCGGCACACCCGTCGGGCACGTCCAGGGTCATGAAGTAGCCACCTTCCGGCAGCGTCCAGGACGCGACACCGGTGAGCCCATCACGGAGGATCTCATCGACCAGCGCGAACTTGGGCGCCAGGATCTCGCGGTGCCGGTCCATCAGCTCAAGCACTCCGTCAGCGGAGCGCAGCAGCCGCGCGTGGCGGAGCTGGTTCACCTTGTCCGGCCCGATGGTCTGCTTCGCCAGGTGCCCGAGGAACCAGGAAACATTCGCGGGCGACGACCCGAAGAACGCGACCCCGGCTCCCGCGTACGTGATCTTGGACGTGGAACCGAACACGAACGCCCGGTCGGAGTTACCGGCCCGCTCGCACGCGTCGAGTACCGGTGCGATCTGCGCCGGGCCGCCCGGAGTCAGGTAATGGACCACGTAGGCGTTGTCCCAGAACAGCCGGAAGTCACCGGCCGCGGTCCGCATCCTGGCGAGCCGCTCGATGGTCGCGGAACTGTAGCAGGCGCCCGTCGGGTTGCTGTACTTCGGCACGCACCACATGCCCTTGATCCGCGGGTCGCTGGCCACCAGTTCCTCGACGACGTCCATGTCCGGCCCGTCGGACAGCATCGGCACCTGGATCATCTCGATGCCGAACTTCTCGCAGACGGCGAAGTGCCGGTCGTAACCCGGCACGGGGCACAGGAACGCGCTGTCCCCGAGCCACCCGCTAGCGCTCCCGGGCAGCGGGAACAGCAGCGCATGCGCCACGATGTCGTGCATCAGCGTCAGGCTGGAGTTGCCGAGCGCCAGAAGCTGGCCGGCCGGGACCTGGAGGAACCCCGAGAAGATCTCCCGCAGTTCCGGCAGGCCTGTCAGCCCGCCGTAGTTGCGGCAGTCAGTCCCGTCGGCGGCCTTGTAATCGTCATCCCCTGGAAACGCCAGCAGATCGAGCTGTTCCGGGGAAGGCTTGCCCCGCGTGAGGTCGAGCCGGAGCCCGCGGTCTCGCAGCGCCACATACTCCGTGTTGTCCAGGGTTACGCTCATGCCTGCACGATATGAGACACCCGGGATCCGCCGAGCCAATTTCCGGCGACGCCCTACTGATAGCCCTGACGGCACCGTTGCAGCTTCCGCCGACGCGCGACCCGGCCGCTTGTGGTAGCCGGGCTGGTTCGGCAGGTAGGGAAACAGGTGCCCGAGCCGGCCGTAGCACATCCGCAGCCAGTGATGCTCGCTGCGCGCCCCCAGCAGCACCTGCGCCACCGCCAGGCACACCAGCTCGGCGTCGGACAGCCGTTTCGGCTGGCCAGGCCGACGCCGGCCAGAAGGGATCACGTGATCGTCGATCTCCACGTACAGCGCCGTCAGGAGGGTATCCAGGTCTGTTGTCACGAACGATCACGGATGCCCTCCTCCCGTGTCCCGATCAAGCCGACACACCGCACACGCCGGAATCAGGAATCACTCGTCTAGACGCTCGGGAACCGCGATGTCATCAGCTGCCCTTTGCTGTCCCTGTCTACTTCCCGATCTTGGCTTTAGTCTCCGAGCCCGCTGCGGACCTGCCCAAGGGGCGCACTCGTCCCGGGCCTCGCCCGTCGATAGCAACTTAGGTTGACAAATCTAGCTTTGTCAACCTAAGTTGCTTACATGGAAGCGATGGAGATCCGGGCCGACGCCGACCCGGCCGACGCGCTGGCCGCGGTCGCCGCGCTGCGGCGGCTGGCTGACCAGCTTGAGGACGTGGCGGTCGAGCGGGCGATGCGGGCCGGCTGGGGCTGGCCGCAGGTCGCCGAGGCGCTTGGCGTCACCCGGCAGGCGGTCCACAAGAAGCACGCTCAGCGGCTCATCGCCGCGGGCGTCGAGCTCAGGAGGCGGTAATGCCCGTCCATTTCGTTGCGCAGACCCGGGCCATCGTCCGGCAGGCCGAGAAGGAGGCAGCCGAGGCGGGGTCACCGCTGATCGAAGCCGAGCACATGCTTCTGGCGATGACCAGCGAGCACGGGGTCGAGGCGCGGGACGTGCTCGCCTCGACCGGACTCGACCGGGACGCGATCCGCGTGGCCCTGGACCGCGAGTTCCGGCACAGCCTGGCCGCCGCCGGGGTCACGCTGCCCGCGAGCGGGCTTCCGATGGCCAGCCGGGCCGGCGACCGCCGGGCACGCATGGCGACGTCGGGCAGGCTGGTCCTCGAGCGGGCGCTGAAGGCGGCCGCTGGCCGAGGCCAGATCCGGCCCGGCCACCTGCTCCTCGGCGTGCTCGCCGCCCAGGCCGGCACCGTGCCCCGGGCGCTGGCCCTGGCCGGGGTGGACTCCGGCGACCTGGCCAGCCGGACCCGGCAGGCGCTTGAGCGGGAGACACCGTGACCGCGGCGGCGGTGCTCACCGATCACCTGGGCAAGACCGACCCCGACGGAACGGTCGCCGTGGCCGACCTGAACCTGGCCGTGGCGGGATGGCGCAACGGCTGATGATCGCCCGGGCCATCATGCACGGCCCGCAAGTGCTGTTCCTCGACGAGCCCACCACTGGCCTCGGCCCCCAGGGCCGCCTGCTCGCCCCGGACACCCCGGCCGCGCTCAAGCGGTCAGCGGGCGGCCGCGCCGGCTCGACCCTGGAGACCGTCGTCATCCAGCTGACCGGCCGGGAGCTGCGCGAGTCATGACGATTCCCCCGCCCGTCACGCCCCGTTTCCCCGCGCTGGCCGCGTTCGCCGGGCTGCTGGCCCGCGGCCTGACCGTGCTGCGCAAGCAGCCTGCGGGCGCCGTGGCCATGGAGAAGATAGCGCTCGGGACCATCCAGGGCCTGCTCGCCGCCCTGGTCATCTTCCCGCTGGCGATCCTCATCCCCGCATGCCGTGCCAGCGTCCCGATCGGCCAGGTGGCCCAGGTTTCCGCGGGACAAGCTCAGGTCGCCGGCATGGGGACTGGCTCCAGCGTCCAGGTCCGCCCGTTCCACCACTGGCCCATCGCCACCGTGGTGCTGGGTATCGCCTGGCCAACCGCCATGCAGCCGCCCGCGGCGCAGGAGACGCCACTGAACGAGGCCGTCTGCGCGCCGGCCGGATCGCGTGGCGCTCGCGGCGCCCACGAGCCGCGGTCGAGCAACCTGGCCGCGGGCTGGGTCCGGCCGGCCGAGGCGACGCTGCCGACGCCCACGCAGGTGGAGGCGAGGCACGCCAGGCCGGCCAGGGTGGTGGCCCCCTGGCCAGGCGAGGCACTGCTTGCGAGCAGGCGCCAGGTCGTTCCGTCCCAGGTCTCCGTGATCACCGACAGGCTCGCGCTCAGCACGGCGTACCCGATCGCCGTGCACGCGGCGGGCGCGCTGCACGACAGCGCGACCAGCACGCTGCTGGTGGCCCCGCCCGGCCCGCTGACCCGCCGGGTAGACCAGGTCCTGCCATTCCAGAACGACGCGACCGCGCTCGCGGCGGACATGGCGCCGCTCGCCTGGTCAAGGATGGCGCCGACCGCCGCGCAGGACGTCGCCGTGGCGCAAGACACGCTGCTGAGGTAGGCACCCTGCGCCCCGGCCGTGCTGGGGGGGCCGTCCTTGAGCGCCCAGCTCCTGCCATTCCACCGCTCGGCCAGCGGCATGTCCCCGGGCGTGCTGGACGACAGGGCCCCGTCGGCACGGCGGGTGAACGCGCCCACGGTGACGCAGTCGGCCGCCGAGACGCAGGACACCTGGTTCAGGACCGTGCCCGTCGCGCCGCGTGGCACCGAGATGGTGTGCACGGTCCACCGGCTCCCGTCCCACGACTCAGTGAAGGCGGTCTTCACCTCGCCTACCGAATAGGCGCCGACCGCAATGCAGGCCGTCGCGGCGGCGCACGAAACGCCCGTGAGCACGGCCTGCGGCACGCTCATCGACCGCGCCGCGTTCGGCGGCAGCGGCGGGCTCTCGGCCCGCCAGCGCGTCCCGTCCCACAGCTCCGCCAGGGGCCTGACCGCCTCGGGGGCGGGACTGGCCCCGGTCGACGTCTTGCCGTAGGAGCCGACCGCCATGCAGGCCGCGGCGGTGCAGGAGACGGCGGACAGCGTCCCCGAGACTCCGCCGATCCGCGGCGCGACTGGCGTGCCCGCGACGGGCATGCCGGCGGCGGGCCTGGCGGTCGTCGGCGGCGGCGTGCTACTGGCGCTGCAGCCGCACGCGATGGTGGCGGCGGTGAGGGCCGCGAGCGCGGCCCGCAGCGCCCAGCGCGGGCTCGGCGTGGCGGTCATCCGTGCTAGCCCGGCGTGTTCTGCCACATCACCACGGAACTGTCGCCCCGGACCCAGAGGTAGTCGGCCCGGCCGTCACCGTTCATGTCGGCGAACTCGACCTGGTTGCCGGGAGTTCCCGTGACCCAGCCGGACCCCTGGACCCCGGGGGCGATCAGCCCCATGGCCTCCCAGTTGTAGTTCGCAGAAGGACCGGGGTTGTACCACGCCAGCACCGAGCTGTCGGGCCGGATGAACAGGTAGTCGGCCCGGCCGCTGCCGGTGATGTCCGCGAACCGGATGAACTGGCCGGGCGAGTCCGTCCACCCCGACGCCTGGACACCGGGCGCGATCTCGCCGATCGAGGTCCAGCTGGGGTAGGCGTCCTGCGCCATCAGCACCGAGCTGTCGGGCCGCACCCACAGGTAGTCGGCCAGGCCGTCGCCGGTCATGTCGGCGAACTGGATCTCACCGGAGCCGTCGTAGCCCTCCGTTCCCGCGGGCACGACGGTCCCGAGGGGAACGGCGGTGTCCTGGACCAGCGCCCACGCCTCCACCGCTCCGCTCGGCTCTATGTACAGGACGTCCGGCTGGGACTGGCCCGCCTGGATGCTCGCGACCTGGATGTTGCCCACGCTGCCGTTGCCTGGGCCCGTGTAGCCTGGCGGGCCGCCGAAGACGTTGTTGTCGGGAACCCAGCTGTAGCCGCCGCCCGCGGCCGGACCGCCGTTGATCCAGGCGTTGATCGATCCGTCAAGCGGCGAGACGTCGATGTAGTCGGCGGTCTTCTTGCTGCCCGGTTCGAGGTTGGCGAAGTGGATCTGGTTGTCCAGGCCCGCGCCGGTGATGTTCTGCCACATCAGCACGGAGCTGTCGGGGCGGACCCAGACGAAGTCGTCCCGGCCGGTGCCGGGCAGGCCGGAGCCGGTGCCTGACAGGTCGGCGAAGTCGATGTCGCCGTCGTTGGGGCCGGTGTAGCCAGAGCCCTGGATGCCCGGCGCGACCAGCCCTTCCGAGGTCCACCGGTTCGTGGTGGTGTTGAGGACGTAGGCGGTGGTTGAGCTGTCGGGCGCTACGGCGAGCATGTCCTCCTGGTGCCCGCCGAAGGCGTACCCGAACTTGATCTCGCTGCCCGGGGCTCCGACGCTGGGGATGGTGCCCTCCTGCTCCCAGCCGGACAAGTTCCTCCACCAGGAGATGGAGCCGTCGGGATGGACCCAGACGTAGTCAGGCAGCCCGTCGCCGTCGAGGTCGGCGAACTGGATGCTGCCGGTCCCGTCGTAGCCGGGAGGCGCGCCCAGCGGGACAGCGGGAGAGGACGGGTCCCAGAACCCGTCCCAGCCGTTGGCCGGCCCGGACCACACCGGGTCGCCGTTGGAGCCGATCCCCGAGTTGACCCAGACGGACAGGCTGCCGTCGGTGTGCACCCAGACGTAGTCGGCCTTCCCGTTGCCGTCCAGGTCGACGAACTGGATCTGGCCGTCCTGCGGTCCGGTGTAGCCGGACCCCTGGATGCCGGGCGCGACAAGGCCGACGGATGTCCAGATGTAGCCCCCGCCGGGAGCCGGGCCGTCGTTGCGCCAGCCGAGCACTGAACTGTCAGGCCGGATGAACAGGTAGTCCTCCCGTGAGCTGTAGCCGAGCGACGCGAACCTGATCTGCTGGCCGAGCGCGTCGGTCCAGCCCGAGCCCTGCACGCCCGGGGCGACCTCGCCCTGCGCGCTCCACAGCGGCGGAGCGTAGCCCTGCACCCCCGGGGCGATCAGGCCCTGAGCCTGCCAGGTCGGCGCGGGCGGACCGGTCGTCGGCGGTGCGGCGCACCCGGACCCGGTCGGGGCGTTCGGTGCCTGCACCCAGCCGCTGGCCACCGCGTCGTCGATGGCGGCGTTCCACGCCGTGGCCATCAGCTGGTACCCGGTGTCGTTCGGGTGCAGCCCGTCGGACAGGTCGCTGGTCGTCACGGCGCTCATGTCGGCCCACCCGACGTGCCAGCCCGCGCCCTGCTGCTGGCTGATCCAGGCGCTCACCTGCTGGTTGAACGAGGTCATGTTGGCCGCCGTCTGCGCGACCGTGGTGGGGATCAGCCCGCCGGCCACCACGACGACCCCAGGGTCGTCATTGCGGATCGAGGTGATCAGGCTCTCCAGGGCGCTGGCCGCGTGCGTCGGGTCACCGCCGTCGACGATGACGCCGGGCGTGTTGACGTTGACGTCATTGGTGCCCGCGTCAAGCAGCACGACGTTCGGCTCGTAGCCGGTGATGGTGCAGTTCTCGATGCCCTGCAAATTCTCGATCGTCCAGCCCGAGTGGCCCTCGTTGTCCGGCTGCGCGCAGTCCCCGGACACCTGGCTGCCGACCATCTCCGTCTGCGTCCCCAGCGACGCCAGGTCGCCCAGCAGGTCGCACCGGTACCCGCCGCCGGTTGAGCTGTCGATTCCGTAGGTAATGGAGTCGCCGAACGGCAGAATCCTGAGGTTGCTGTGCAGGGAGACCCCAGGCAAGGTCCACAACTCACCCGGATAAGGGAGGCTGGGGCAGCTCGCGACGACCATCGAGACGGTACCCCCCAGTTGCCCGCTCGGGGTGTTGAGGCACAGCTGGTCGGCCGCGTTCTGCAGCGTCGGGCCAAGGTAGGTGCTGACCACGTGCCAGACCTGTGACGCCGAGCCGTTGCATACCTGCAGCTGGACGAAGTAGGCGGCGCCGCCCCCAGGGCCGGTAGTGGCCGGGCCGTCACTGTCCATGCACCAGGCGTAAGTCCCGTTGGCCATCAAGGTGCCGTTCGATCCCAGTGCCCACATCCGCGGCAAGTTGAATCGGCCGCAATTGGCGCCGGTCGACGTGATGATGTTCGATCCAACGGGGCTAGCCAGTGTGGTCTGCGGCATCATGCACGTGCCGCCGGAGTCTTGCACGCTGGACATGGCGCCGAAGCCCGTCACGGCAGCCGCCCCACCCGGTGGCGCCCATAGCTGGTTGGGCGAGCCGTGGCACGGGTAGGCGATCAGCTGGGTTCCTGGCGTGGTGTTGCGTCCCGGGTCGTCCAGGCAGTTGCCGGTGGCGGCGTTCACGATCTCGCCCGTGCTGTCCTCGTACCACAGCTGGGTGTAGCCCCCGTCACACACCTGGAGGTTGACCACGGGTGTGTCGGACGGGTTGCTGTCCCCGTTGTCGTCCATGCAAAGGCCCCAGTCCTCTATCTGGCCGTTGGGCCAGAACGTGAAGACCTGGGCCGGGTTGCCGTTGCAGGTGTTGATGGCCACGGACTGGCCCGGGACGGCCGGGGGCGCCGCCGGCTCGTTGTTCCCGTTGGACCCGTAGGCGTCCAGGCAGTCGCCCGAGCCCACGGTCACTGCCCCTCCCGACGGCACGTTGCCGACATACCCTGAGGCAATCGGCCTCCACAAGCCGAACAACTGCGCTACCGCGGCGGGACCGCCCGAGACCTCCGCGAGTTGCGCGGCGGTAAGGCCCTCGAAGATCGACGCCATGTTATTCGCCTGATCATTGGTTATATAGGGATAGGCCAATGCGGCCAGGCTTTCAACCACCGATCCCAGGGGCGGGGCCACGATGGCGGTCCAGGCGGCCAGCGCGACCCACACGTACTGGAATGCCTTTATGGTCGCCCCGGTATAGGGGAAGCCGTACCCACTCACGGACCCGCCAAGGAACGCGCCGATCACGGCCTGCCACGGGTACGTCGAGGACGGGGCCGCACCCCTTTGCATGGCGGCGCCCGCCGCGGTCGCGGACATCGACCAGGCCGCGGTGAGCAGGCCGTTGCAGACGCCCCTGGTCCACGGGCGGGCATTATCGAATGCCGGGGCCCAGCCCGAGTCATTGCTCGGCAGCCCGAACAGGTAGGCCCCGCATACCATGAGCGCGCCCACGGCGGCCGTGGCCCCGATCAGCTGGGCCAAGATCGTGGCGAGGACCGGGTTGACCGGGTCCGACGTCGTGGTGCCCACGCCCGGCGGCGTGGGGACGGTGAAGGTGAGGACGCTCCCCGTCCCGCTGTCGGAGGTAACGCTGAACGACGCGCCGGAAAAGTCATTGGCCTGGGGCTGGGCGGGCAGCCAGTCACTCGGGGGGTTGGCCGCATTCCATGCGTTCCAGGTGTAAGAAAGCAGGGTGCCAAGCGACGACGGCCCTCCCAGTCCAACGCTTTCCGGCCACCACCAGCGGATTGCGGCGCTCGTCTCAGCCACGTCGTAATCCGGGAAATCGAAGCTGGTCACGATCTGGTCAGGGATGTCCGTGGCGGCCGTGGTCAC
>Ga0335075_10015179_pt1 | contig 11550 bp, 9 predicted proteins | sample Lox_Sample_24_FD_206723 | JGI IMG/M metagenome (GOLD analysis project Ga0335075, IMG submission 206723) | Soil microbial communities from Loxahatchee National Wildlife Refuge, Florida, United States - Lox_Sample_2.4 | ecosystem: Environmental > Terrestrial > Soil > Wetlands | place: USA: Florida...
CCTTGAAAACGCCGGTCATGGGATAGACGACGCCGTCGGGTCCGCGCATGTCGACGTGAATCTTGCCGCCGGGGCGCGCGTCGGCCTCGCACAGCGGCGTCGTGAAGCCGTTCGGTCCCCACCATTGGGCGAGATGCGACGGGTCGGTCCACACCTCGAAAACCAGTTCGCGGGGCGCGTTCAAAACCCGCTTGATGACTACTTCCCGGCCCAGATCAAACTCTGCGGCGCTGCTTTCTGCTTTGCTTTGGTTCACGATGCTTCTCCTTTTTGGCTTGGTCTTTTTGCAACTGGTGCAGGTACTCGTCAAGGCGATCGAAGCTCTCCTCCCAGAAGCGGCGGTAGTGCTCGATCCACGCCGCCACGTCCCGGAGCGGTGCGGCCTGCAGGCGGCAGGGCCTCCACTGCGCTTCGCGGCCGCGCGCGATGAGGCCCGCGTGCTCCAGGACTTTGAGGTGCCGGGAGATGGCGGGCATGCTCATGGCGAAGGGCTCAGCGAGCTCGGTCACCGAGGTTTCGCCGGACACCAGGCGCGCGAGAATGGCGCGGCGGGTGGGGTCGGCGAGGGCGGCAAAGGTGGTGCTCAACTGGTCGGTCGTCATGTGTATTTAACCATGTCGTTATTTAACTAATCAATTAAGTACACGGACGATCGAAAGCTGTCAAGCGCCCCTGCTCTTTTTTTTTCGCGGCGCGAAGGCCCGAGGGTGATGCATTCCGCGCGCGCTGCGAGTTGAGCTGCATCCGAAGCCTTGACGGCGGACTCCAATACCGTATTCGCAGCCCGAAAAGGCGCGGAGATTGCCGCTGCGCATGCGCTGGTGGAGTCGGGCGCCGTAGGGAAGGTGGTTGTCGAGTTTTGATGGCGGGGACGCGCCTAGGTGGCGGTCACGTCATTGAAAACAGCGGGATCGCTGGTGCTGGGCCGTCCGGTTTCCACGTGGCCGGCGAAGCGGCGCAGGTAGCCGGGATCATCCGGCAAGGTGATGGACAGATCGAACCATCCTGAACTCGATGCAAGCTCCCAGTGATCTTCGACGCTCGCGCCTGGCGCGACGGTATAGCTGCGCGGCGGTGCGTCCGGAGCATAGGCGTTGGCAATGCTCACGGCGCGCGGCGCGGCGCCGGCATTTGTAACCGTGAGGAGCACATTTCCGGATTGCGCATCGTATTGCGCCTGAACTTCCGGACCTGTTGCGCCGCCTTTGAACTGGCTGTGATATCCGTTGGGGCCGTAGAGGGAGAGATCATACTTCCCTTCCTCGAGCGGCCAGTAGTCGGAGAGCCGGTCTCCAGCGGAGATGGTGTAGCGCCGCGGCGGCGTGTACGCATCGAGGCCGTTGAAGGCGTAGAAAGCCATGCCGGCGTGGCCGGCGTTGATGAACTCGATCCGGATTCTGGCGCTTTCCTCTACGCGGCTGTGGGTGTAGATCTCGTAGGGCAGCGGGCGCGCCGGGCGCGTGCCGGGCTCCTGGCGGGGCATGGTCTGCACGGCGGGAACATGCCAGGGCCTGTGCTGCGAAACCAGCGGGCGCGGGGCGGTGAACTTGACGGGCTCGCTGCCGGTGCGGCTTGCGAAGTCGAAGGCCGAGGTGAGATTGCCGCAGACGGCGCGTCTCCACCTGCTGATGTTGGGCTCGGGGATATCGAAGCGGGCTTCGAGGAATTGCAGGACCGAGGTATGGTCGAAGACCTGCGAGCAGACCCAGCCGCCGCGCGTCCACGGCGAAGCAATGATCATGGGCAGGCGCGGGCCGAGACCGATGGGCTGAATGCCGCCGGGATCCGCGCCGGGGATGAGCGGCTTTTTGAATTCCGGATACCTGTCGAGATCGAGGAACTCATCGCCGAGCGAGTCGACGAGGTCGGCCGAGACCAGGCCTTGCGCGTTCTGCGCCTGTGTGTGCGGCGGCATGGGCGGCAGGACGTGATCGAAGAGGCCATCGTTCTCATCGTAGTTGAGGATGAAGACGGTCTTGCTCCAGATTTCGGGGTTCGAGGTGAGCGCGTCGAGCACCAGGTTGATGTAGTAGGCGCCGTCGGTGGGCGAGGCCTCGGGGTGCTCGCTGTACTTGTAGGGCGCGACGATCCAGTTCACCTGCGCGAGGCGATTGCTCAGGACATCGTCGCGAAAGCCGCGCAGCGTGCGATCTGTAACACCTTTGGTTACAAGTGCGCCGTTGGGCGGGGCGCCTTCCTGCACCTGATACTGGGCGAAGAATTCGAGCGAGTTGTCGGTGTAGTTGTCGGTGGGCGTGCCCGGCTCTCCGCTGCCGCCCTGGTAGACCTTCCAGCTTATGCCGTGCTGTTCGAGCCGCTCGGGATAGGTGGTCCATGTATAGCCGTTGGTGTGGTGCCGCTCGTCCATCCCGGGACCGTTGGGCTTGCGGCCATACTTGTTGGCCGCGTCGATGGTGCCCGACCAGAGATAGATGCGGTTGGGCGCGGTGGCGGCGTGGATGGAGCAGTGGTAGGCATCGCAGACGGTGAAGGCGTCTGCCAGCGCGTAGTGGAAGCTGACGTCCTGGCGCTGGAGATAGCCCATGGTGATGACATCCTGCTTCTGATTCACCCATTGATTGTGGTGGCCGTGATTCCACGCGAGATGGCCGCTGCTCCATCCGTGATCGGTGCCGGCCTGGAATTCCGTCGTGCGGCGCGGATTGAGGTAGAACGGGAGCACATGCGCCGCGTCGCCGCTGAGGCCGCGCGAATGATAGCGGCTGGTCTTTGTCTGCGCCGGCGGTTGATGCCAGATGGACTTGCCCCCGGGCAGGCGCGCGGGACGCGGGTCGTTGAATCCGCGAACCCCGCGCATGGAGCCGAAGTAGTGATCGAAGGAGCGGTTCTCCTGCATGAGGATCACCACGTACTCCACGTCCTTGATGGTGCCGCTGACCTGGTGTGCGGGGATGGCCAGCGCCCTGCGGATGCTCATGGGCATCATGGAAGCGCCGGCCGCGCCTGCAGCAATACGAAGAAAATCTCTGCGCGTGTTCTTCAAGGTGTGTTCCATGAGCTGAGCATAAATGCGCCGCCATGAAAGGAGGGTGAAGGGTGCGAAAGCAATTTTGTTTGACGGCCTTTGCACGCTCACCGGGTCTCGGGCGCACGGCCCGCGGCGCGATTTTCGTGGCGGAGCGAGGAACTCAGCGCATCAGCCGTGCGAGGTGGCCTCGTCGGCGTAGAAGGCGGCGATTTCCGCGGCGTATTTCTTTTCGACCACACGGCGTTTCAGCTTCAGGCTCGGAGTCAGCTCGCCGGTGTCGAGGGACCATTCTTCGGGCACGAGATGAAAACGTTTGATGGTCTCGAAATTGGCGAGCGTGGCGTTCACCTGGTCGACGATGGCCTGATATTGCGCCACCACCTGCGGATCGGCGACCAGGTCGCGGCGGGTGGGCGCGGCGATTCCCTTGGCTTGCGGTCCGGCGGCGTTCAGGGCGAAGGCTTCGAGCGCGGCGAAGTTGGGCGAGATGAGCGCGGCAGCAAACTTGTGGCGATCGCCGACCAGCGCGGCCTGGCCCACCAGCAAATGCGCCTTGAGCTTGTTCTCGATGGGCTGCGGGGCGATGAGCTTGCCGCCCGAGGTCTTGAGCAGCTCCTTCTTGCGGTCGGTGATGTAGAGGAATCCGTCGGCGTCGAGATGGCCGATGTCGCCGGTGCGGAACCATCCCTCGGGGTCAAAATTTTCAGCCGCGTGCTGCGGCTGTTTCCAGTATCCGCTGAAGACGTTCGTGCCCTTCACCAGCAGCTCGCCGTCTTCGCCGATGCGGCATGCCGCCTGCGGAAGCGGCCGGCCCACGGAGCCCATGCGATAGGCGGAGGGCGTGTTGATGGCCAGGACCGGAGATGTTTCGGTGAGCCCATAGCCTTCGAGGATGCGGATGCCTACGCTTGAAAACCACTGCGCGGTGTCGAGGCCGAGTGGCGCTCCTCCGGCGATGAAGTAGCGGACGTGGCCGCCGAAGGCCGCGCGTACTTTTTTGTAGACCAGCGTATTGGCCAGCTTCCACGCGGGTGAGCCCGGCTGCTGCCCGCTGGAGATGGCCTCGCGCTGCCTGGCGCCGGTATTCACGGCCCACTTGAGCAGGCGCTGCTTCACCGGCGAAAGCGCGGCGCGGCGCTCCACTTCCTGCCGCACCTTCTCATAGACGCGGGGCACGGCGACGAAGATCGTGGGCTTAACGGCGGCCATGGCCGCGGGAAGCAGATCGAAGGCCGGGCAGTAGGCGACCGTCGCCTGCTTGGCATAGATGGCGTAGTCGAGATGGCGCGCGGTGATGTGCGAGAGGGGCAAAAAAGAAATGCAGGAGTCGGCGGCGGTGATCTCGAAGCCGGCCAGCGACTCGTTGACATTGGAGGCCACGTTGCCGTGGGTCAGCACCACTCCCTTGGGCTCGCCGGTGGTGCCGGAGGTGTAGATCAGGGTGGCGATATCGGACGGCTGTACGTCGTAGGCGCGGCGATCGAAGGCGGCGTCGCGCTCGGTGGATTTATCCGCGTTGGCGATGAGCGAAGAAAACAGCACGGCATCGGGCGTGCCCTCTTCGTCCATGATGACGACGTGCTCGAGCGCGGTCTGGGCGCGGGCGGTAGCCACCTTTTCGTATTGCGCGCGAGTGGAGACGAAGGCGACGCGGGCGCCGGAGTCGGCGAGCAGCACGGCGGACTGCTCGGCGGTGAGCGTGGGGTAAATGGGAACGTCGATGGCCCCGATGGCCAGGGCCGCGAAGTCGGCGATGGCCCACTCCCAGCGATTTTCGGCGAGGATAGCAACGCGGTCCCCTTTGCCGATGCCGCGCTGCGTAAGCGCATCGGCGAGGGCGCGCACCCGCTGATAAATCTGCGCGCCGGAGACGGGACGCCAGTCACCCGATGCGTCTTTGGCAAGGATGGCGCGGTCACGCTGGCCGGAGGCTACGATGAAGAAAATGTCGTTGAGGGTCTTTAGGTTCAGCATCGCCGGTCTGCTCCCGCACAGCCGTTTAACTTTATCGGAGCGCGGAGAGATTGGACAAGCTGGAGGTGCCGGGTTTTGCTCAGCGGCCGCGGCTGCGGGTGAATTCGACGGGCAATTCCGGCTCTCCCCTGCTAGCCTAGAAGTATGAAGATAGGCGTTCTGGTCTTTCCGGGATCCAACTGCGACCACGATACTTACCATGTCGTTGCCGAGCTGGCCAAGCAGCCGGTGACCTTTCTCTGGCATGACTCGCCCAGCCTGGAGAACTGCGATGCGATTCTGGTGCCGGGCGGCTTTGCTTATGGCGACTACCTGCGCACCGGCGCGATTGCGCGATTTTCGCCGGTGATGCAATCGGTGAAGAAATTTGCCGCCGACGGCGGACTGGTGCTGGGCATCTGCAACGGTTTTCAGATTCTGTGCGAGGCCGGACTGCTGCCGGGCGCGCTGATGCGCAACGCGGGGCTGAAGTACATCTGCAAGCAGGTTTACCTGCGGACCGAGACGGCGAACAGCCCGTTCACCCACACGCTGAAGAAGGGCGACGTGCTCAAGATGCCGATCGGGCATATGGAAGGCAACTACTTCTGCGATGAAGCGACGCTCGCAGCCCTGCGCAGCGAGGATCGCGTGGCGTTCCGCTATGCGACGGCCGCCGGCGAGATCACGCGCGAAGCGAACCCCAACGGATCGCTGGATAACATCGCGGGGATTCTCAACCCGGGCCGGAACGTGCTCGGCATGATGCCGCATCCCGACCGGTCGAGCGAATTGATACTGGGCTCATCGGATGGATTTAAGATCTTTGCGTCGCTGATGGGGACCTTAACCGGGGTTGTCGCTCAGGTTTAAGCAGTTCCGCGCTCTCCACCGTTTGCATTTTCAGGTACTGGCCGGCAACTTACATCATGATCGATATCCATCATCATCTGCTCTTCGCCCTCGATGACGGCTCGCCCAACCTGGACACCTCGGTGGCAATGGTTGAAGCCGCGGCCGCGGACGGCATTACGCACATTGTGTGCACGCCGCATGCGAATGCCCGCTTCCAGTTTCAGCCCGACATCAACCGCGAGCGGCTGGAGGCCATACGCGCGCGCGTGGACGGAAAGGTCGCGCTGGGGCTGGGATGCGACTTCCGCCTGTCTTATGACAACGTGGAAGACGCGCTGAAGAACCGCACGAAATACACCATCAATCAGAAGCAGTACCTGCTGGTGGAGTTCGACGACCTGATGATCCCGCAGAACATGACCGATGTGTTTTACGAGCTGGGCGTGGCCGAGCAGCGGCCGATCATCACGCATCCGGAGCGCAACGCCACGATTCAGCGGCACCCCGAGCGGATGAAAGACTGGCTGCGCGAAGGCGCACTGGTACAGATCACGGCCTCGTCGCTCACCGGGCGGTTCGGGCGCACGGCGCAGTCGCTGGCGCACCAGTTCCTGGACCGGAACTGGGTTCATTTCCTGGCCACCGATGCGCACAATCTCGAGTCGCGTCCGCCGAAGATGAGCGAAGCCTACCAGGTTGTGGCCAAGCGATACGGGCGCGAAACCGCGGAGCGGCTGTGCGTGACGAATCCGCGGGCGGCGTTTTTCGGCGAAGAGCTCGGCCGCCAGCCTGCTCCGGTGGGCCTCGAAAGCGACGACGACCAGCCGGAAAGGCGCAAGGGGCTCTTCGGGCGGCTGTTCTCCGGTTAGCGCGAATTTTCTCTCGCGCACCGCTGACGCATCAGGCCGAGGCGAGGCGGCGCGCAACCGCGGCCGAGATGGGCTGGGATGTGTTCGCCTCGTAGTAGCTGAACGCCGGACAGGGATTGACCTCGAAGCAATACACCTCGTCGTCCGGAGTGATCTTGAGGTCGATGCCGGCAAACTCAAGACCGAGCGCGTGCGAAAGGGTGAGACACCGCTCCGCCAGATCGGCGGCGAGGATGACTTCGCGCAGCTCGGCGGCCTCGCCCGATTGCCGGGTCGCATATCGATAATCGGTAGCCTGGCTTCGCACCGCGGTGGCGAAGACCTCGCCGCCAATGGTGTGCACGCGCAGGTTTTCTCCTTCGACAAAGGCCTGGAACTGGGTGGGGCACCAGCGAATGCGCTCCAGCCGCTCTTCGTCCTCATCGCTGAGCTCCTGCACGATGGAGCGGATCGCGCTGATGGACTTGTAGATCACGCGCCCATGCCGGGCGCGAAAGCCGCGCACTAGGTCCGGGTCGTTGCTGATCAGCGTCTCCGGAACGCGGAAGCCATGCTCGCGTATCAACTGGGCCTGATACGGCTTGGACGCATTGGTGGCCATCGGCGCGCAGCGGTTGATGACCAGCGCCGGCGCAATCTCCATCCATCGCGTCAGCGTGTCGTGAAACGAGCGGCAGTATTTCCGCGGGCTCGACTCCGGCGGCTCGTCGGCGAGCTCGGGAAGGGCGCGGTCATCCATCAAGCGGGGATAAACGGCGGTGAAGTCTTCGAGCCGGTAAGTGCTTTTGCCGATGCGCAGCTCGCCGCGAATGGCTTCACGGCTCACCTCGAACCATACCTCGCAGCTGGCGAACTCGCGCTGATTGAGCATCACGAATGGCGCACCCATCTCTTCCAGGCGCGAGGTGACCAGCCGCAACGGTGTTTCCGACGGGATGCCGCAAACCAGAATCATGGACGTTCTCCTTGAGTTAGCTCCCGGGCAAGGCACTGCAGCAGGGGCGTGCCGCCGATGGAGAGGTCTGGCTGCGGAGTGGCGCCGGCAAATATCCAAGCGCCGGCGCCTTCGCGGTAGAGCTCGACTCCGAGCAGCTCCGCCTGGGCCTCGCGTGCGAGCCGGGCGCATGCGCAGCCGATGGCCGCGGAGACAGAGCCGCCGAAGAGCTGGCCGCCGAAGGTGATGAGACTGAGCCGGGCCGCTCCCTCCGGTGCAAGGGGGCGAAACGAATCTTCGGGCGCGTCGTGGCTGCTCTGGCGATAGGGCCGCACGGTGAGGCCGGCGCGGCTGGCGCGGCTCACCCACTCCGACGCGTGATACCAGGAGCCGGACAGACCGACCGCGGTGGGCGGGTTGACGACTCTGCCGGGCAGCCCCTTCAGCCAGCTCAGATAGAACGCGTGCAGCTCCGCCTGCGCGTACTCCCGGTCGGATTCCGCGGCCCGGTAGGCAGCCCCGGGAGCCGGCGCGAGCAGCCGGTTGATGACGCCGCGGATGCGTGAGCTGCAGACTGTGCGGCCATCGGGAAGAGTTATTTTCAGATGCGTGCGGCTGCCCTGGAGCCGGTGTTCCCACAGGCTGGCGCAGGCCAGCGACTCGGCAAGCACCAGCTCGAGGGGCGCAATGCCGAGCTGGCGGAGACCGTCGCAGACCCACAAGCCCGAAAAGTCGGAAGCAGAACACAGTACGAGATACATCTCAGTTTCCTCGGGGATTTCCTCCCGGATTTGCTGGGGGCAGGCGCGATCGCCCTCTGCGGGTCACGTGCCTGCCCGGCGCCGGATCGCCTTCCGGCCGCTTTAGCCCTTGGCCTTGTGATGAGCGCCGGCCTTGGGCTCGGCGGGCTTGTCCGCACCGGCCGCGGCGGCTTTGCCCGCATCCGGCTCCTGCTTGAGCGCGCCCTGGCTCAGGTCCGGACGCAGCTCTTCGGGGATGAAATGCAGCAGCTGCGTGACCGCGGCTTCAAGCGCGGCGAGCCGCTGCTCGACCGGGCCGCCGGGGTCGCCGCTTCCCGGCAAGGTTTCATACTCCAGCTTCTCGATCTTTTCCTTGGCTTCGAACTTCTCGATCTTGTGCTCTTTTTCCAGCTTGATCTCTTTGACCTCGAGCTTGAACTCCTTGTGGAACTTGACATCCACGTAGGGCTTCTCGATGTGTTTCTGCGCCGTCAGCGCCGCCGGCATGGCCGCGGAGACAGCGTATTGCTGGACCTCCTGCCCGGCATCCTTGTGCGTCTTTTCAAGCAGATTTTCCTTGCCTTCGACCTTGTGTTCTTTCTCCGGCTTGTGCTCTTTCTCGTGCTTTTCCTTCTCCTGCTTCTGCTTGTTGTCAGGAGTGTCCTTGCCGTCCTTGTTGTCCTTGTTCTGCTTGGTGTCGGGATTGTCTTTCTGGTCCTTCTGCTCTTTCTCGGCCTTCTCGTTCTTTTCGTGCTTTTCGTTTTTCTCGGACTTTTCGTGCTTCGACACTTCCTTCAGTTCCTTGTCGATCGCGACCTGCTTCTCTTCGTACAGTTTCGTGGGCATCGTGGCTCCTCTTCCGGCCGGTGTTGCCATCGGCAAGAAAACGCTGGGCGTGGGATTGAACTTCGCCTGCATAGTGCGGGAGGGGCGGGAATCGTTTCATGGCGCGCAGGCTATGTAGCTTTCTACTTGACACGCTTAACAGTAGAGTGCTACATAGGGTGCATGCCGCTCAGCCTCGATCTTCGCCACGTGCACAAGCGGTTCGCGGGAATTCCCGCCGTAGAGGATGTGAGCTTCTCGGCCCGCGCCGGTGAGGTCACCGGCTACCTGGGCGCGAACGGCTCGGGCAAATCCACAACCATGAAGATGATTACCGGCCTCATCGAGATGAGCGAAGGCGAGATACTCTTCGACGGCCGGCGCATTCAGCACGACCTGATCGGTTACAGAAAGCGGATCGGCTATGTGCCCGAGGAGCCGCATCTCTATACCCATTTGAGCGGCGTCGAATACCTGGTGATGGTGGCGCAGCTGCGCGATCTGCCTGCCAGGCAGGCTTCGGAGTGCATCAACGGCCTGCTGAAGCTCCTCTCGCTCTACGGCGACCGCCATGTGCCGATCTCGTCGTATTCGAAAGGCATGCGGCAGAAGGTCCTGCTGGCCGCGGCGCTCATGCACAATCCCGACCTCATCCTGCTCGACGAGCCGTTCTCAGGGCTCGATGTAGGCTCGTCGCTGGTGCTGCGCAGCCTGATCCAGGAGCTCGCGGCGCGGGGCAAGGTGGTTTTGTTCAGCAGCCACGAGCTGGAAACGGTGGAGCGCATCTGCTCGCATATCGTCATCCTGCATCGCGGCAAACTGGTGGCTGACGACTCGATCGAGCGTCTGCGTTCGCTGATGTCCCTGTCGACACTGGAAGACATCTTCTCGCAGCTGGCGGTCGAGCAGGATACACAGGCCATCTCGCGGCAGATCGCGGACCTGATCCATGCATAGGGAACACAAGAAGGCGCCCACTCAGTTTCAGGTTCTCTACCGCGTCTTCTACCTGCGCGTGATCGATCTCGAGGCGCTCTCCTCCGATGGCGATACGCAGAAGCTGATGGGGCAGTTCGGCGCGTTGTTCGCCGCGGTGAGCCTCCTGTTTACAGCTCCGCTGATCGTCATGAGCGGAGGTTTGCCACCCACAGCGGCCTGGACCATGGAGCACCTGCTGATCTCCACGACCATGGCCGTGGTGGGTATTCTTTCCGTGCTCAACTGGGACTCGGTCTTTCCCGATCGGCGCGACATCCTGGTACTGGCGCCGCTTCCCGTCCAGACCAGGACGCTGTTCTGGGCCAAGCTGGCGGCGCTGGCCGCGGTGCTCGGCATCTCGATTGTGGCCCTGAACATTTTCACCGGGCTGACCTGGCCTTTCATCTTTTCTCCGCCCCGCGCAGGCCTGCTCGGCGCGCCGCGCTCGCTGGCCGCTTATTGGATGACGATGGCCGCCGCGAGCGGCTTCATCTTCTGCTCGATCCTGAACCTGCAGGGGATCGCCGCGCTGGTGCTGCCGCGCCAGCATTTCCTGCGGCTCTCGGCGCTGCTGCAGGCGGCGGCCTTCGCGCTTCTTCTCTCGGATTATTTTCTCGAGCCCTCACTCGAAAGCGTTGCCGCCCTCACTGCGCCGCGGAACCAGCTGCTGCTTGCCTGCCTGCCGTCGTATTGGTTCCTCGGCCTCTTTCAGCAGCTGAACGGCTCGATGCAGCCGGCCTTTGCTGCGCTGGCGCGGCGCGCGTGGGTGGGACTCTTCGCCGCGGTTTTGCTGGCGGTGCTGACCGTCCTGCTCTCGTACTTCCACACCCTGCGCAAAACCATCGAGCAGCCCGACATCCTTCCTGGGTCGCGGCGCGACCGGCGAACGCCGGGCCTGGCAAATTCTCTGAACACGGCGGTGATGATGTTCAGCCTGCGCAGCCTGCTCCGGAGCCGTCAGCACCGCGTGATTCTCAGCTTTTATCTCGGTGTGGGCTTCGCGCTGGTGCTGGCGGTTGCCGGCACACCCTTCCACGGCGGGATACGAACGAACCGCACCGGACATCTGACAGCGCCGCTGCTGGCGGCGAGCATCCTGATGCTGCTCGTCGCGGTGTGCGCGGTCCGCATTGTGTCCGCGATACCGATCTCGCTGCGCTCGAACTGGGTCTTCCGCATCACCGAATTGCGGGGAGCCGCGAAATATCTGGCCGCGAGCCAGCGCACCTTTGCCGCCCTCGCCGTGATCCCGATGTGCGTGGCCATCGCCGCGCTGTTGCTGTCTATCGCGCCCTGGCGTCTTGCGATGGAGCACCTGCTGCTGCTCGCGCTTCTCGGCGCGGTCCTGGTCGAGCTGTGCACATTCCGCGCGCTGAAGATTCCCTTCGCCTGTTCCTACAGGCCGGG
>Ga0335075_10015180_pt1 | contig 11549 bp, 8 predicted proteins | sample Lox_Sample_24_FD_206723 | JGI IMG/M metagenome (GOLD analysis project Ga0335075, IMG submission 206723) | Soil microbial communities from Loxahatchee National Wildlife Refuge, Florida, United States - Lox_Sample_2.4 | ecosystem: Environmental > Terrestrial > Soil > Wetlands | place: USA: Florida...
GCCCGGTCAAGGTCAGCCCGGTCAAGGTCAGCCCGGTCAAGGTCAGCCCGGTCAAGGTCAGCCCGGTCAAGGTCAGCCCGGTCAAGGTCAGCCCGGTCAAGGTCAGCCCGCCGCGCCGGTCATCGAGGTTTCCGGGCGGACTTACCCGGTCGAGGTCCGCTACCGGCCACTCTCCGACTTCGACGACGACGCCGGCCCTGCTGACACTGGCGCCGAGCCGCGCGATCAGGTGCAGGCCATCGTCGACGCAGTCGCCGAACTCCGCCGCGAAGGACCGGGGGACATCCTGATCTTCCTGAGCGGCGAACGCGAAATCAGGGACACCGCAGACGCGCTTGCCGACGAGCCGGACCTGGAAATCCTCCCGTTGTATGCGCGCCTATCGGCTGCGGAGCAATACCGGGTGTTCCAGCCGCACACTGGCCGGCGGGCGGTCCTTGCCACCAATGTCGCCGAGACGTCCCTGACGGTTCCTGGCATCAAGTACGTCATCGACCCCGGCACTGCCCGCATCTCCCGTTACAGCCAGCGCACCAAGGTGCAGCGGCTGCCGATCGAGCGCATCTCCCAGGCCTCGGCCAACCAGCGCACGGGTCGCTGCGGCCGTACCAGCGACGGCATATGCATACGCCTCTACAGCGACGAGGACTTCGAGTCGCGGCCGGAGTTCACCGACCCGGAGGTCCTGCGGACCAGTCTGGCGTCGGTCATCCTCCGGATGGCTGCGCTTGACCTCGGCGCGGTCGCGGACTTCCCGTTCGTGGACCCGCCTGACGCCCGGCTCGTTGCCGACGGCGTGCGCCTGCTTGAGGAACTCGGCGCCATCTCTCCCGGCAGTAGCAGGGCGGGAACCCCTCGGCTGACCGAGACCGGGCGCAAGCTCGCTGAGCTTCCGGTTGACCCTCAGTTCGGCCGGATGATCCTTGAGGCTGGCCGGAATGGCTGTGCGCGCGAAGTGCTGGTCATCACCGCTGCACTGTCGATCCAGGACCCGCGCGAGCGGCCGGCCGACGCAAGGGACGCGGCCGACGCGATGCACCGCCGGTTCGCCGAGCCGGGGTCGGACTTCCTGGCGTTCCTGACGTTGTGGGATTACTTGCGTGAGCAGCAGCGTGAGCTGTCGTCGTCGGCCTTCAGGCGCCGGTGCCGCCGGGAGTACCTGCACTTCCTGCGGGTGCGTGAATGGCAGGACCTGTATGCGCAGTTGCAGCAGGCGGCCAGGGAAGTCGGCGTCGTGATCGGCCGCGATCAAGGGGCGCGCGAGCGGCCAGGCACTGCACAGTCGCGAACGGGGCAGCCTGGCACAGGGCAGCGGGACGGCGACTCCAAGCCCGCTCCCCGGTTGCTCGGGGCCGGTCACCGGCGGCCGGCGGCCCCGGCCACTGCCGATGCCGCGGGCCGCGACACTGCCGACCGCGACACCGCGAGCCGCTACAACGCCGACCTGGCTGATCGTGTGCACCAGTCCCTGCTGTCCGGCCTGCTCTCGCACATCGGCATGCAGGACACTGACCGCAAGCCGGCCGACCGATCAGCCGCCGACAGATCGGCCGCCGGCCGATCATCCGCCCGGCGCCGCGGCCCGGTCGAGTTCCTCGGCGCGCGCGGCGCGAAGTTCGCGATCTTTCCCGATTCCGCGCTCGCACGTAAGCCACCGCACTGGGCCATGGCAGCCGAGCTAGTCGAGACGTCCAGGCTGTGGGCCCGCACCGTGGCACGCATCGAACCCGAGTGGGCCGAGTCGCTGGCGGGCGACCTGGCCCGCCGCAGTTACAGCGAGCCGCGCTGGGATGCCCGGCGCGGCGCGGTCATGGCCACCGAGAAGGTCACCCTGTATGGCCTGCCGATCGTCGCCGCCCGCCAGGTCAACTACGGCAACATCGACCCCGCCGCGGCGCGCGCTGAGTTCATCCAGCACGCCCTTGTGGAGGGTGACTGGCAGACCCATCACAAGTTCTTCGCGCGGAACCAGCGCGCTCGCGAGGAGGCAGCGGACCTCGAGCGCAAGGCTCGCCGCCGCGGCCTGGTCGCCGACGATGCCGCAGTATTCGACTTCTACGACCAGCGTGTTCCGAAGACCGTTACCTCCGCCAGGCACTTCGACAGCTGGTGGAAGCGAGCCCGCGCCGAAGATCCGGCACTGCTCGACCTCAGTCCTGCGGACCTGGCCGGACCGGCCGCCGACGAGATTAGCCCGGCGGACTATCCAGAGCGCTTCGGCTCGTTCCCCCTCTCGTATGAGTTCGCCCCGGGGGAGCCGGACGACGGCGTGACGGCGGATATCACGCTCGAGGAGCTTTTTGCCTCCAGCGAGGTCGGCTTGAGCTGGCAGGTGCCGGGCTTGCGCCAGGAACTGGTGACCGAGCTGATCCGCGGGCTGCCTAAGGATCTGCGGCGCCACTTCATCCCGGCTCCGGACACGGCGAGGGCCGTGCTGGCTGAACTTGGCGATCCGCACGGCGACCTGCTGGACGCGCTCAGCGCGGAGCTCACCAGGCGGAGCGGGGTTCGCATCCCGCGGTCGGCCTGGAACGCGGCGGACCTGCCTGGCTACCTGCGGGTTACCTACCGGGTGCTGGACGGCGATCAGGTACTCGCCACCGGCAAGGACCTCGGCAAGCTACGCGACGAACTGCGACCGCGCCTCGCCGCCACACTCACCGAGGCAGCCGCGAGCATTCTCAGGACCGGCGTGCGCAGCTGGGACTTCGGCACGTTGCCGCGGGTGTTCCGCGCCGGGCAGGTGCACGGTTACCCGGCGCTCGCCGACGCCGGCAGTGCCGTCGACGTGCGCGTGTTCGAGACGCAGGCCGAGGCGGAGGCGTCAATGCGGCTCGGCCTGCGGCGCCTGCTGCTGATCGCCGTGCCATCTGGCGTGCGGTCGATCGCCGGCCGGCTGCCGATGAACCTCAAGATGGCCATGAGCCGGCATCCGTATCCGGGCGCGGCGGCTCTCCTCGACGACTGCGCGGCTGCCGCGGCCGATCAGGTCGTCGCCGACGCGGGCGGACCGGTATGGGACGCCGAGGGCTTCGCCGGGCTCGTCGCTGCGGCGCGTGACTCGCTGGCCCCGAACACCGCACGCGTGCTTGACCTGGTTGCCCGGATCCTGGCCGAGGCGCACGAGGTTGAGATCCGGCTGGCCAGCGCCGGCGGAGGGGTTCCGGCGCTGGCCAGCTCACTCGATGACGTGCGGATTCAGTTCGCCGCACTCATCTACCCAGGATTCATCGCCGAAACCGGCAGTTCCAGGTTGCCCGACCTGATCCGCTACCTGAAGGCCATCGTCCGGCGGCTGGACAAGCTTGCGGGGGAGCAGGCGAAGGATGCCGAGCGGATGGCCGCGGTACACCGCGTTACTAGTGAGTACGAGGCGGTCCTTCGGCAGATGCCGCCTAGTGCTCGTTCCCGGCCTGATGCGCAGGCGATCCGGTGGCTGATCGAGGAGTTCCGGGTCAGCCTGTTCGCACAGGTACTCGGCACGCCCGGGCCGGTCTCAGAAAAGCGGATCCGGACTGCGCTCGGCGCCCTGCTGCCCGGCTGAACCGTCGGCTCTGGTTTAGCCGGCGCGGCCAGCTCTCTCGGCTGCGTTGCGGGCGCCTCGGCTGAAAGCCTTCCTGATTGATGCGGCGACGTGTTCCGGTGTCTGGGTGATCTGCTGCCAGGTGAAGTGGACGACCTCGAAGCCGTCGTCGCGAAGCAGGGAGTCGCGTCGTAGTTGCGCTCGCGCGCGGTCGGGATCGGCGTATTTGAGTGCGCCGTCGACTTCGGCGATGGTCCGGTACTTCCTCCAATAGAAGTCGACCCGGCCGACGGGCTCCTCGGTGCCGCCGAGCCAGACCTGCAGTTCCGGCGCCGGCAGGCCGCAGTCCTTGAACGTGATCCTGGCGATCGACTCCAGCGGCGACTCGGCCCGGCCGTCCGCGAACGCAATGACCGCGGCGGCGCGCAGGGCTCCTTGCCAGCGAGTGCAGGTGGCGAGCACGGCTGTCAGCTCCGCCTTGGTGACCAGCTTGCGGCGCAGGGCTGAGTCGGCGGTGACGACGCCGGCCCGGAAGCTTAATGTGCGCGCTAGGTCGACCACGGTCCTGGCAGGGGTGGTGACTGGCAGCCTGCCAACGGCGGTTACGTGGTCATCGGGCAGCGTCGCGGTATGTAACTTGATCCCTGCCCTGGCGTTGCGGCCCCGTCTCGGCGGGCAGGTCAAGGTTGCGGCGTCCTGCTTCGACAGGAGGTCGATGGAGTACAGGTAGGCCGCGGACTCGTGGCTGACCACGGCGCCTGTCCCTGTTACGGCGACTGCAGCAGCCAGCTGAAGCAGCTGGAGGCCATCTGCGAACGCTAGCGTTTCGCGAGCTTGCTCGCCGTCTGCGTAGACACCGCGACCAACCCGGTACAAGTCGCCGCGGCTGGTTAGGGTACCGATTCTGTCGTCGGAGAAGCCCGCAGCGGTCAGTTCCGCGGTTGTCACAATTCCGGCAACTCGTCGTGTTTGCGGCACTGCTGGGTCGGTCATGCGGCCTAGATTGGCGCTTGGCTCCGACACTCGCGGGACACTGTAGTTGATTCCCGGCCCAGGCTGGGTGATTTGTCGCTTACGTACCCGGCAAACGACTACGCTGTCGATTTCCAGATGCGGAGGACTATCCTCGCCCGGCAATCTGGGCTCGTGGAAACGGACCTTTCACCCGCAGCGGCCCGTGTGCTCGCGACGCTCGGCGGCCGAACTGTGCTGGACCGGCTGGCGGAGCTTTCTGGCAGCGACTTCACAAGCTTGATGCTCGAAGTTGCCAGGCGACGAGCCGCGAGGGAAACGCCCGCGACCGTAGCGCGCCGGTACCGCACTGACCGGTTCGTGCGCCCTGCCGGTTCTTCCTTCAGGCAACTGCGCCGCGCCGAGGATCTGCTGACGGGCAACCTGCCCGGAGACTACGAGCTGCTCACGCTGTCCCCGGTTGTCCCGCTGGGCACGCACTCAGCCTTCGGCACTGTCAGCCAGGACAAGGTCGTCACCGCGATGCGGGCCTGTGAGGTTGCCGCCGATCCGACCAACGCGCTCGCGCTTGAGGCCGCGCTTCGCAGGCTGGCCGAGCCCGCGCGCGTCGTGCGGCTGGCCGCGGTTCAGCGGGTGGTGCGAGCGCAGCAGACCGGACCGGGGTACCTGCCGCACTTCGGCTTGCTCGGCATGGCTGCTGCCGGGCGCGACCGCGGCGGCCGCCAGTTCGAGCGCGAAGCAGTCGCCGAGCACGTCAGCGCGCTTGCCACCGGGCTAGCCGATGCCGGGTTCGCGCCGGTTCAGCTCGCGCTGACGCCGTTGTCGGCCGCGGGCGAGGCGGTCGCCGCCGCCGTCGCCGACGAACTGGCGGGGCCGCTGATCGAGGTGATCGCCGATCCGCAGCGGCAGTCAGGCCGCGGCTACTACCTGGACCTGTGCTTCAAGATCAACGTCCGGTCGGCCGCGCGCTGGCAGGAAGTTGGCGACGGCGGCTTCACCGACTGGGCCGCGCTGCTGACGGCGAGCGCCAAGGAACGGTTGCTCATCAGCGGACTCGGCATCGACCGGCTCGTTGCGATGCTGGAAAACGGCTAGGCGCACCGACCGCTCCTATAAGCCTTTAATGATCACATATCGCGTCAGCAGGCTTACGGCGCAGAAAGGACTGGCGATGAGCGGAACACCCGCGCGTGAGGCCACCGAGGCGGCTCGTCAGGCGGTTGCGCGTCGCTGGCAGGCTATCGATCCCCTGCTACCGGACCCGAGCGAGCCGGCCAAGACATGCGGGACTGACCTCGCCGTGACCTCGGCCGACGGGCGCGTTGTTGCCACGGGGTACTGCAGGCACATGCACGTGCGGCCAGGAAGCCTTGAGCTGGCCTGGGGAGCTGCCAGCCAGTTTGCGCTCACCCCGTGGGTCGCCGGGCCCGATGTCGGCAACGGCCTCGGCCAGTTGCTCGAGCGCTGGCGAAGCCACCTGGCTCGTCAGCAGGACGCCGCGGACGAGGACAGCGAGGCCATGGTCAGGTGGCCAAGCCGCGACGTCGGCGGAGTGCGGGTACTGCTCGAGCACGGATTGCGCCCGCTGACGGTCGTCGCAGCACGGGCGGCGGGCCGGGCAATCGATGGCAGCACGGTCCGCGCACGCACGGCCGGCCTGCGCATCCGCAGAGCCGGAGAAGGCGACGTGGATGCTCTTGAACGGCTGGGCATGGAGATGATGCGTTACGACGCGCACTTCGGCTCGGTGACCGTGCGCGACGATACGGCTCTTGGCCTGCGCCAGTCTGCGGTGCGCACACTGGCCGCAGCCCAGCCGTGGACCTGGCTCGCTGAACGTGATGGCGAGGAAGCCGGCATGGTTCAGGCCGAACCTCCCGAGGCGGCCGGCTGGGTCGCGCCACTAGTCCGGGCCCAGCCGGTCGCCTACCTGGGAGAGATGTCGGTGCTACCGGGAGTGCGCGGGGCTGGCGTCGGGACGGCGCTGGTCGAGCATCTGCACCGCGAACTCGATGCGGCTGGTGCTGCTGTCACGCTGCTGCACCACGCTCAGCTCAACCCGCTGTCAGCGCCGTTCTGGAATCGGATGGGCTACCGCCCGCTGTGGACGTCGTGGGAGGTCCGGCCCGCCAGACTGAGCTAGCCGAAAGCGGTGTAGCCGGGAACCAAGTGCCGTTCCTGCACGCATGCCGCCGTGACGCTCCGCGGCCGCGGTTAGCCGTTGCGGTAACGGCCGCTGTCGCGGCGCAGCCAGAGGAAGGCAATCAGCCCCAGCAGCAACCAGGCGCCGATCGAGTGCGTCAGCGTGTGCACGATCACGATCAGCCCGATGACCGCTGCCACGAACGCGAGCATCCAGGAGAGCGACCGCACGCCGTGGCGGCGTGCTGCTTGCCGCTGCCTGCGGCGCTCATGCCTGAGGTGCAGCCGCTCGCGATCGAGCTGAGCCCTCAGCATTTGCCGCTGATGACGCCGCGAGGCGGCCGGCAGCTGAGGCTGAGCAGGTTCGTCGTCGGGCAGGTCAGCCAGCAGGCCGGTAAGGTCAGCCATAGTTGTGGCGCGCATCGCGCGGTCCAGGCGCGCATCGAACTCGGTCTCGTCGAGCCGCCCGTCGACGAAGTGCTTGGCCAACCGGTCGGCGATCGCCATCCGCTCGGCGTCGCCGACCCGCATCTGCGAGCCGGGCCAGCCGGCCCGCCGTAGCGCCGGACCGGTCTGCTGCGGCGAGCCCGCCGGACTGGACATGATGTCCCCGCCCTCCTCGATTAGTCGCGCCATTCCTGCACGCTGCTGGCGAAGTCGGCGACGATGGACTGCGCCGAGTCCTCGTCAGGGATCAGCAGCCAGGAGGCCAGGTATAGCGGGATGCCGAGGCCGCCAACGAGCGTGACCAGCACAAACGCGATCCGGACGAGAGTTACGTCGATGCCGAGGTACTGAGCCACGCCGGATGCCACCCCTGCGAGCATCCGGCCGCGCCTGCTGCGGAACAAGGGCTTGGTGCCGGCCTTCGCCGGCTGGGTGAATTGACTGCTCTGAGTATCCGCGGTCTGCGAGCTAGGTGCTGAGGTGTTCATGCCATCAGCGTGCTCGCTGGCGCGTTCCGGGAGTATCGGGATGTACCCTGAGCCGACCCTGACGGTCACCGACTAAGACCAGGGACTGTCCTGATGGCGCCCGGCCATGCCGCGGCGCGAAGATGAGCTCATGGTGGATCAGGTCGATGGCGCAGCCGGAAACGCCGCCGCCCAGCCCGGCGGCCAGTCTGGCGTGCCGTCGGGCCCCTGGCAGCCTTGGGGGCCTGGTGGCCCTCCGCCTTCCGACGGCCCCTCGGGCCCTGGCGGCTCGGGCCAGGGAGCCGCGCCGCCTCAGGGCAACGGCCAGCCGCACAGGGCCGGAGAAGGGCACTGGACGGCGCGCCTGGAAAGCCACGGCATCCGGCTGACACGCGGGCCGGCAACCCCGGGGCCGCTCCGTCGCGCCCGCGATGGCCAGCTGCTCGGCGGTGTGGCGGCCGGAGTGGCCAGGCGAACCGGGCTGTCAGTCGGGCTTATCCGTGTCCTGATCGTCGCGGCCACGATCCTGTCGACTGGCTACCTGGCCATGGCCTACGTCCTCGCCTGGCTGTTCATCCCGGCCGAAGGCGCCGACAGAAACATCGCCTCGAAGGCAGTCACCGACAAGCGCGGCATCGGCCTGGCGGTCGGGCTGACCTCCGTGCTGGTCGTGGCACTGGTCATCGCCTCGGCGCTGAATGCGCCGTGGGTCACCTCACTTGCCGTGCCCCTCATCGTCTGTGCGGACGGCATCATGCTCATCTCGCGGAACGCGCCCGATGAGGAGCTCGCTTACCTGCGCAGCCTGGCAGATCCGGCGGGCCTGACCGCGACCGCTCCCCGGTCACGGCGGGTGCTCAGGTTCGGGGTCGGCGCCCTGCTGCTCATCTTGGGCGTATACGCGCTGCTGCAGGGCCATGAGCGACTCGCGCTGCTGTGGCCGCTGGCCGGCATCATGTTGTTCGTCGGCGGGATCGCGCTGGTACTCGGCCCGTGGTGGGTGCGGATCGCCACGGAGGCGGTCGCCGAGCGCCAGGCCAGAATCCGCGCCGAGGAGCGAGCGGACATAGCCGCGCGCGTGCACGACTCAGTACTGCAGACGCTGGCACTGATTCAGCGGCGGGCAGGCGATCAGCAGCAGGTGGTCCAGCTGGCCAGGGCTCAGGAGCGCGAGTTGCGGGCCTGGCTGTTCGACGGCCGGCCACCGGGCTCGATGGAAGGCCAGGCCGCGACGGTCGCTGACGGAGTGCGGCTGATCCAGCAGGAAGTCGAGTCCCAGCACGGGCTGGAGGTCGACGCGGTGACGGTGGGGGACTGCGAGCTGGACGACGACATGAGCGCGCTGCTGGCAGCGGCCAGGGAGGCAACCGTCAACGCGGCGAAATGGTCCGGCGCTGACACTGTGTCGCTGTTCGCCGAAGTGGAGCAGGACTCGGTGTCAATGTTCGTGCGAGATCGCGGCTGCGGATTCGAGCCTGCCGCCGTCCCCGCCGACCGGAAGGGGCTCGCGGAATCGGTGCGGGCCAGGCTGGCCCGCCGGGGCGGTTCTGCCACCATTCGCAGCGCTCCGGGGGAGGGCACCGAGGTTTCGCTCGTTATGCCCAGATCAGCTGACGACCGCGTGCCGGGGCGGGCATGAGTAAGCCGCGGGTGTTTCTCGTCGACGACCACAGCATGTTCAGGTCCGGCGTCCGGTCGGAGCTTGCCGGAGCGGTTGACATCGTCGGCGAGGCCGCTGACGTGTCGCCGGCCATCACGCAGATCGCGCAGAGCGTGCCAGAGGTCGTACTGCTCGACGTTCACCTGCCGGGCGGCGGCGGCCAGGACGTAGTCGCGGCGATCAAGTCGGAGCATCCGGATGTGAAGTTCCTGGCGCTATCGGCCTCGGACGCGCCCGAGGACGTGATCGCGGTCATCAGGGCTGGTGCGCGCGGCTATGTGACCAAAACGATCTCCGGAACCGAGCTGATCGACGCCATCCAGCGGGTAGCCGCTGGCGATGCCGTCTTCTCGCCGCGGCTGGCCGGCTTCGTGCTGGACGCGTTCGCCGCAGGGCACTCGGGCGACCTGGGACGTCCGTCGTTCGACCCCGAACTGGACCAGCTCACCGGCCGGGAGCGGGAGGTGCTCAGGCTGATCGCCCGCGGCTACACCTACCGCGAGGTTGCCAAAGAGCTGTTCATCTCGGTGAAGACTGTCGAGAGCCACGTTTCGTCCGTGCTGCGCAAGCTCCAGCTGTCCACCCGGCACCAGCTCACCAGGTGGGCAGCCGAACGCAAGCTGACCTGACCGGCCCGGGTGGCTAGCCGAAGCGAGCCTCCGCCCGCAAAACGCCCGCCAATTCATTTGGGCCTGGCGTGCCGGCGGCGACCGCGGCCAGCCCGTGCGCGGCGAACCATCTCCCCACGTTCCCGGCATCGCGGTCGAGGAACTCACCGCCGCGCGGATTGGCGATCACGTCGACCACCTGTGGCAGGTCGATCATGATCAGCTTTTCCCGGTGGACCAGCAGGTTATAGGCGGACAGGTCGCCGTGCGCGAAGCCGAGCCTGGCCAGCGCCACCATGGACTCGACGAGCTGTTGCCAGAGCCCGGCCAGCTCGGCGCCGCGGAGGCCCGTGTCGGCCAGCCGCGGCGCGGCTGTGCCGTCCGGCTCGCCGATGAACTCCAGCAGCACTTCGGTGCCGAGCACCTGGACCGGATAAGGCACGGGAACGCCCGCCAGATGGAACTCGGTAAGCGCGGAGAACTCGGAGTTCGCCCACTGGACTGCGATCATCTGGCGGCCGACGGCCGTCCTGTTGGCCATCGCCCGGTTGTCCCGCGACTCGCGGACCCGGCGTCCTTCCAGGTACGCGCTGTCGCGATGAAACAGCCGGTGCTCGGTGGAGCGATAGCGCTTGGCGGCTAGCAGGCACGACCTGCTGGTATCAGGGACCCCGCGGCGGAGCAGGAAGACGTCGGCTTCCTTCCCGGTCTTGATGATGCCGAGCTCGGCGTCGGTCGCGGCCAGGTCGATGACCAGCCAGCCCGGATGCGGCAGCGGGCCACGCTCGGTGGGCGTTGACTGGTCCCAGGTCGACCAGCGTTCCCCGGCGGCCAGACCGTCGGCCGCGTCGAAGCTCTCGAGGGACTGCAGCCGGCGGCGATGCCGGTTGCGTTTGACGAATGCAGGCTCGTCGTCGTCGAATCGCGGCTTAGCGCGTCGGCGTGTGTACTCCGAATCGGGCACTAAAGGGACTCCTCAGGCAGCAAGCGAGGACGGGCAGCATGAACTCTGAGACGTTGGCCATCTGCGTGCTCCCTTCTGCCTGAGGGTGTGCCGCCAGGAACCGGGCACTGGTGGGCAAGAATCGCACGCCGCTGGCAGGCGCCGCAACGCATTTTGCGATCGGCAGCCGCAGCGCCGGTGACGGTGCGCCCGCTGTTGCATGCGCCTGCCTGAATGGAGAAAGATCACCGTGTGCGCATGGACGACCTGAGGCGGGCCGCCACCGATCGCCTGCCCCCGCCCGTGAGCGAGTACATCAATCAGGGTTCGGCTGACGGCATCACGACCGCCGCCGCCGCCAGTGCCTGGGACCGAGTCCGGTTCCGGCCGAGAATCCTGCGCGACGTGTCAGTCGTCTCCACGGTCACGACGGTGCTCGGGCGGGAGCTAGCTACACCTGTCTGCGTCGCGCCGACGGCGCTGCACCGGGCCGCTCATGCGGATGGAGAGGTGGCGACCGCCTGCGGCGCTGCCTCGGTCGGCTCGCTGATGGCGGTGTCCACCAATGCCGGCGTGACATTCGAGCAGATCGGCGCCACGGGCGCGGCCTGGTGGCTGCAGTGTTACGTCATGCGCGATCGCGGAGTGACCAAGGCGATCGCGCAGCGCGCCCAGGCGGCTGGCGCTACCGCCGTGGTTCTGACCGCTGACACTCCGGTTGTCGGCCGTAAGCACAACGCGGGCCTCAGCGTGTGGGACGTGGTACCGCCCGAATACCTGCTGGCCA
>Ga0335075_10015181_pt1 | contig 11549 bp, 11 predicted proteins | sample Lox_Sample_24_FD_206723 | JGI IMG/M metagenome (GOLD analysis project Ga0335075, IMG submission 206723) | Soil microbial communities from Loxahatchee National Wildlife Refuge, Florida, United States - Lox_Sample_2.4 | ecosystem: Environmental > Terrestrial > Soil > Wetlands | place: USA...
GTGGATCACGGCGGAGTGCCCGGCGCCGCCCAGGCGCAGGAGCGCGCGTGCGGCGTCGATCCCCCGCTGGGCGTCGGGCACCTGGACCATCCCCAGCAGCGGGAACAGCTTCTCCCGAGCGAGTGGCTCCTCGGGCACGATCAGCTCGAACGGCGCGACCAGGATCTTGGTCGTCTTCGGCACGCGGGTCCCGGCGGCCTCGGCCAGCGCCAGCGCGTCCTTGCCGGCCAGGCTCGTGTCGATCCTCCCGTCCGGGTAACAGGTCTCACGGATCCGCGCGGTCGCCTCGCCGTCGAGCACGCAACCGCCCAGACGGCCGAACGCGGTGATCAGCTCCGGCGCGATCGCCGACTCCGCGATCAACGTCGATTCGTTCGTACAGAGGATCGAGTTGTCGAACGACTTGGACTCGACCAGGCACGCCGCCGCGTGGGCGACGTCGGCCGTCGCGTCGACCAGCACCGGGACGTTGCCGGGCCCGACGCCGAGCGCCGGGTTGCCGGAGTGGTAGGCGGCACGGACGACCGCGGTGCCGCCCGTGGCGACGATCAGGTCGACCTCCGGATCGGCCATCAGTGCCTCGATCAGCGGGATCGTCGGCTCCTCGACGACCTGCAGGCAGCCGTCCGGCGCGCCCGCGGCGACCGCGGCCCGGGACATCAGCCGCACCGCCTCGGCACAGGTCCGGCGGGCCATCGGGTGAGGGGAGACCACGACCGCGTTGCGGGTCATCAGCCCGCACAGCACCTTGAAGAACGTCGTCGCGACCGGATTGGTCGACGGCGTGAGCGCCAGGATCACGCCGGCAGGCCTGGGGACCTCGACGAGCTTGCGATCCCCGTCCACGCGCACCCCCACGTAGTCCTCGTCCGCGTAGCGCTCGACCAGCCCGCGTGAGCAGGCCTCGTTCTTGCGTCGCTTGTGTGCGGCGACGCCCATCCCGGTTTCCTCGACAGCCGCTTCCGCGAACCTTTCCGCGTTTTGGTATGCAACCTCGGCGGCGGCTCGCACGACCGCGCGCGTCTGATCGCGGTTGTAGGTGGCAAATGCCGTCGCCGCCCAGCGGGCGCGGCGCAACATCATCCGCGCGCGCGGCGCGCCTGGGGCTTCGGGCATGCTCGCGTCGCGGATGCCGGCCTCGCGCGAGCTCATGCGGCCACCGGCGATCCCCGCCGTGATTCCGTGCGCGCATCTTCGAGCGCGCGACCGATCCCGACCGCCGTGCGGTCAAGCACCTCGTCGACCAGGTCTGGGCCCATCAGGATGCCGGGCTTGAACTGCAGGATCTGCGGGTCGAGCGTCGAGAAGATCGCCCAGATGCCGTGCTCGTACAGCCGTCTCATGACCAGCTTGGCGCCCTGCGGGTGAGCGAACTCCAGGCCCATGACCACCCCGTCCTGACGGATCCCGGTGAACCACTCCGGGTACATCTCCTGGATCGCCCGCAGCCCGGTGCGGAAGCGATCGGCGATGTAGTGGACCATCGACCGGACCTCGGGACGGCCGCAGACCTCCAGCACCTTCAGCGCCACGATGCAGCCGAGCTCGGCGCCGCCGCCGGTGGAGATGTGGCCGAAGCCGTCCTCCTTCAGCCAGGCCGAGCACTCCTCGGAGACGACCACGCAGGCGATCGGGTACATGCCGCCGGTGATCCCCTTGCCGACGACCATGATGTCGGGCTCGATCCCCGCCTTCATGATCCCCCACATCTCGCCGGTCCGCATCAGCCCCGTCTGGACCTCGTCGGCGATGTAGAGCGCGCCGTGGCGCTCGCACAACTGCTTGACCGCCTGCAGATAGCCGGGTTGCGGCAGTGGGAAGCCGTACGTCGCCGGGATCGTCTCCATGATCACCGCCGCGACGTCGTCGCCGCGCAGGGCCTCCTCCATCGCGCCGAGGTCGTTGAATCCGACCTGGACGAACTCCTCCGGCTGGTCTGAGAGGAACAGCTGCGAGAAGCGTTCGTCGCCGGCCGCCACGGCGAGGCCGGTGTGGCCGTGATAGCCCTTGCGGATCGAGACGATCTTGCGTCGCTGCCTGGTGTGACGCGCGGTCTTGATCGCGATGTCGATCGCCTCGCCGCCGCCCGACCCGTAGATCACGCGCCGCATGTTCGCCGGCGCGGTGGCGACCAGGGCCTCGGCCAGCGCGGTCCGCGCCAGCGCGGGGAAGTGGTGGTTACCGATGTCGAAGCGGCTCATCGCCTGCTCGAGCGTGGCGATCAGCTCGGGATTGCGATGGCCGAGGTTGTAGGTGCCCCCGTTGAGATGCAGGTCGACCAACCGCCGGCCCGCCATGTCCCAGAAGAGGTAGCCCTCGCGCCGGTCGATCACCAGATCGACGCCCGCCTCCTGCCAGAAGCGCGTCTTGTCGGGATTCCAGAACTGCTCGGACTTCTCGAGGAAGTCCGCCTTGGAGTCAAAGGAGAAGAAGCCGTAGTCGTACACGGGTCGTCCTCGCGGTCGAGACCTTGCGACTGGAGGACCGGCACCATACCATTAGTTCGGTTCTTGTGCAGACCATTTAGCGAAAAGATATGCGGACGCGGTGAAAGTCCTCGCGGTCATCTACCACTCGGTGGCGGGAGCCGGCGTGGTTCCGGAGGTCGTCGCCGAGCGCGGTCACCAGCTCGAGTTCTGGACCCCGTCCGAGCAGGAGCTTCCCCGTCCGCTCGGGGAGTACGGCGCGGTGTTCGCGTTCGGCGGCGGCATGCAGGCCGACGAGGACCATCTCCACCCGTGGCTGCTGACGGCGCTCGAGGCGCTGCGCACCTGTCTGGAAGCCGCGATACCGACGCTCGGCATCTGCCTCGGGGGCCAACTGCTGGCGCGCGCGGCCGGCGGATGGGTCGGTCCGGCGCCCCGACCGGAGACAGGGTGGCAGGCAGTCGACCTCACCGAAGACGCCCCGGGTGACGAGTTGTTCGGAGGGCTGCCGCCCCGGTTCGACGTCTACCAATGGCACTCGTATGCGTTCGGTCTGCCGCCCGACGGGGTGCTGCTGGGCCGCAGCGAGGTCTCGCTGCAGTGCTTTCGGGTGGGTGACTGCGCCTGGGGTCTGCAGTGGCACCCGGAGGTGCTCGGCGCATCGATCCTGTACTGGGCCGAGCACCATCGACCTGCCCCCGATGGCGTGCCGGTCGAGGTCGACCTGGAGGCGCTCCGCGCGGAAGTCGCGGCCAGGATCGGTGAGACCAACGCGGATGGCCGCCAGCTGTTCGGACGGTTCCTGGCGGTCGCCGAGTCACGCGCTGCCGCGCGTCCTGCTGACCCGCGCGCGTAGCCGATGCTCAGATCAGCAGTAACCCGGCGCGCTCGAGTTGGGCGGAGAGCGCGAGCAGGACGGTCTCCTGTGTCGCCATGAACTGGATCCCGATCGGCAGGCCACCGGCGGTCTCGGCGAGTGGCAGCGAGATCGCGGCGAACCCCGAGACGTTGGCCATCGAGGTCCACCCGGTCGTCGCGAACTCGACCCGAAAGAAGTCCTGGGTGCTTCCCCGTGGCTGATTGAGGTGCCGGAGCGGTGGCGGACCGCCGCTGAGGATCGTCGGGACCACGAACACGTCGACGTCGGCAAGACCCTGCGCGAAGCGCCGACCCTGCGCATGGATGGCGGTGATCGCCGAGGCGTACCGCTCGCCGGTCACCTCTCTGCCCTCCTCCAGCATCTCCCACGCGGTCGGCTCGAGCTCGTCGCGCTCCGGCGCGCGGCCGAGCACCTGCTCCGCGAGCGCGTACAGCTCCAGGTTCGACACCTGATGCAGGACGGCGACGGCGTCGATGACGGCCTCGGTGTCGAATGTCGGTGCGCCGTGCTCGAGACGGTGCCCGAGTCCGTGGAGCGCGGCCACCACCGATTCGACGCCCGCCCGGGTGTCGGGGTGCGTGTCACCGCCGAACGGACCGTCGGCGTTCCAGCGGATTCGCAGCGACACCGGATCACGCTCGATCGCGGTCAGCCATGGCTGCGCCGGCGGCAACGCCGTATACGGGTCCCCGGGCGCTGGACCTGCAGTGGCATCCAGCAGCGCGGCGCAATCACGAACCGTCCGGGTGAGCGCATGCTCGCTGCCGAGGCCCTCGAGCGACTCCGCGTCCGGAGCGAGAGTCTTGCGACCACGGGCGGGCTTGAGGCCGATGACCCCGCAGGCCGAGGCCGGGACCCGGATCGAGCCGGTGGCGTCACTACCGGACGCCGCCGGCACGACCCCGGCCGCCACGGCAGCGGCTGAGCCGCCGCTCGATCCACCGGGAGACCGGTCGGGCGCACGCGGGTTGACGGCCGGTCCGAACAGCGCCGGCTCGGTCGTGCAGTGGTTGCCCCACTCGGGAGTGTTCGTCTTGCCGGCGATCAGCAGCCCCGCCCGCTCATAACGGGCGACCACCTCCGAGCTCTCCGCGGAGACGTGATCACGCAGCGCCACCGACCCCATCCGCTCGGGAACACCGGCGATCGCTTCGCCGAGATCCTTCAGCAGGAACGGCGCCCCCGCCAGCGGGCCGTCGCCCAGCGGCCCTCGCGCGCGCTCGCGCGCGCGATCAAACAGGTCACAGATCACGGCGTTCAACCCGCGGTTCGACTCGATACGCGCGATTGCCGCATCGAGCAGCTCGAGCGCGGTCGCCTCCCCTCGCCTGATCAGGTCGGCATGGGCGATCAGGTCGAGCCGCGAGAGATCCGACACCGCTCAAGCATATGGGCGCGGACCAGCGGGCGCCCGATGGGAGTTGCAGATGAGAGTCACACCCCGTAGCCGGGTCGGTGTTGCGTGTGCCGGCCTCTCAGACCCGACCGCGTCCTCGCTGGCGCAGAACAGCGACATTCAAATCAAGACTCCGCCTGTGCCCTCGACCCCTACCTACAGCTTCACGCTGACCGAGAAGCACACCAAGTAGCGCTGCGGACTGGTGGTATGACCCGGGCGATCAGAAAGTCGATTTACCAGCGACCGACGGCGGACGCTGGCATCCAGCACAGCTGAGCGTAGTCGAGCAAGACCAGACGGGGGTTCACGCCGGATCACGCGTCGGCCGGGTTCCGGCCCGCAGCTGTCTGCCGATCCGCAGGACGGTGGGGACAATGAGATCGATGTCCCGCGACTGGGTGCGCCAGTTGACGACGGCCGGTCGAAAGGCGACGTGGCCTGCGTACACAGTGGAGCCAAAATAGACTTGGCCCTCCTCGAGGACGGCGTCGCCGAGCCGGTGGTTGAGAGCGTCAAGTTCGCTGTCCAAGGCATCGAGCGGGTGGTAGCGAAAGCAGACGACGTTCAGCACGACGTCCGCGAGCCGTTCCAGATCGGGCTCGGCGTCAACCTGATCTGCCAGACGGTGCGCGAGCGCAAGGTGGCGTTCGACCATCGCCCGATAGCCGTTGCGCCCGTAGGCACGCAGCGTCGCCCACACCGGCAACGCACGCGCCCGCCGCGACATCTCCGGCGCGAGGTTCCCGAACGCGGGGCGGTCGAGGTCACCGCTTCCCAGGTACGCCGCAGACGCCGAGAAGGTCTCGTGGTGCAGAACCGGATCGTCAATGAAAGCGACGCCACAGTCATAGGGCACGTTGAGCCATTTGTGACCGTCGACGCTCACCGACCGCGCGCGCTCGATCCCGCGGACAAGCTGCCGCGTGGACGGTGAGATCGCGGCGAACAGCCCGAAGGCAGCGTCGACGTGCAGCCACGCCCCGTGCGCCTCAGCCAGATCAGCCATGTCCGCGATCGGGTCAAACGCACCCGCATTGACCTCCCCGGCCGTCGCGATCACGATCGCGGGACCGGTGCGCTCGTCGGCCAGCGCCGCCGCCAGCGCCCCGAGATCGAGACGGCCCGTTACGTCTGCGGCAAACGTCCGCGCCTGCGCGCGCCCGATACCGAGCTGTCCCAGCGCCTTCAGCGCGCTGGCATGCAGATGACCGCTGGCAAACACCGGGACCGGCGGCAGACCTATAAGACCGGTTTGCTCGACATCGACGCCGTGCTGTTGACCCCACCAGCGACGCGCCACGGCCAGGCCGGTGAAGTTGGCCATGGTGGCGCCGCTGGTCAACACTCCGCTCCACTCCAACGGAAGGCCGAACAGCTCCTTGAGCCACCCCAGCGTGACCTGTTCGACGCGCATCGCCAACGGAGAGCTGACCCAGTTGAACGCGATCTGATCCAGCGCGCTGGTCAGCCAATCGGCCGCCAGCCCGGCCGGTGTGCCGCCACCCATCACGAAATGAAAGAACCGCGGCCCGGCGGATCGCGTGGCGCCCTCGTCCGCCGCAGAAAGCAGCGCGCGCAACGCCGCAAGGGCGTCGACCCCGTCGGCCGGAAGTGGCCCCGCCAGAGCGGCGCCCGGCTCAGCAGAGAGTGGACGCACAGGCGCATCATCGAGCCGGCCGAGATACCCCGCGGCGTCCTCGGCAACCAACATGAGCACCTCACCCAGGGCATCACGATCAAACAATGGATCAGTCACGCGCGATCCATTCTCGCGGCCAAGACAAGCGCCAGGCAATCCGGCGCAGCCTCCGACTGTCACGACGTGACGGTGTGCACGTACACTGTCCGGTCGCAGGCATGACTGGAGAACGCTCTGATCGAGCTGCGATCCGCGACCTCATCGAGGCGTGGGCGGTATGGCGCGACGCAGGAGATTGGCAGCGGTTTCGAGAGGTGTGGCATAGCGACGGTCGCATGATGGCGACGTGGTGGCAGGGGCCGTTTGAAGAGTTCATCCAGGTCAGTCGTGAGGGGTTCGAGCGCGGCGTCAGAATCTCGCACTTCCTCGGCGGATCGGTCGTCGATGTCGTCGGCCTCCGGGCAATCGCGCAGACGAAGATGACGATCTCACAGCGCGGCGTGGTCGAGGGCGTCGCGTGCGAGGTGACCTGCACCGGTCGTTTTTACGACTTCTTCGCCAAGCGGCAGGATCGGTGGGGCCTTGTGCTTCGCCAGCCGATCTATGAACAGGACCGGATCGCGCCTGTAACGATGGGTGAGGCGCCCACCTTGGACCAGACGCTGCTGGCATCCTTTCCAGACGGGTACCGCCATCTGGCGTACATGCAGACCCGGCTTGGCTACGAGGTCAAGCGCGACATGCCCGGCCTCCTCGGTCCCGAGCTTGACCGCCTCCTGGCCCGAGGTGCGCGTTGGCTCGCCGGGAGCACCGAGGATCCGACGGCCTGAGTCCATCGCCTCACGGGAGTTCCGCCCGACCCCCGTCTCATGCAACCCCTGCCGCCAGTTGGTTGGACCGGCCGCTCGAGCGTAGGGGTCAGCTCACCCGCGAAGCACAAGCGATCTCCAGCGGGCTGCCACGCTGGTATCGGCGTGCTCTCGAGGTTCGAGCGCGCGCCAGAGCATCCCGGGCCCGTGTGCCCGCATGCTCCCCGGGGGTGCGTCCTCGTCGATCACGCCGGCCAGCGCGAGGGACAGCATCTGCCGGCTTCGGTTCATCACGACGGGCGAGGACGTCGTTGCAAGGTCGCCTGTGTCCAAGGTCTCGTCGAGTAACGGGATCCCGTCGTATGTGACGCGCGTTCTGGCGATGATCGTCCCGGGCTGCTCGCGGGCACGGCCGAGGACGATGGTGTCGCCGAGCAGCAACCGGCCTCCCGGGCCGACGTCGGCGATCACCTCTCTGCGGGCATGGCACCCGGCGGCGGCGATCAGCGGCCGTCCACACCAGACGAGGGAGCCCCCCGGCTCGACCATCAGCGCGACGCCGATGGTCGCCACGGGCCCTGAGCGGACGTCGTGAGCCACCGTCGCGCCGATGTCAACGAGTTCGAGTGCGGCACCGGCGCCGACGGTCACCGACAGGCCGATCTCGTCACCGGCGATCAGCGTGGCGCGCGTGGCGACGAGCGCGACCACAGCGTATGAGGCGCGCCGCGTCAGCACCCTTGGATGCCACGGCTGCACCCCGGCCAGCGTGCGGACGACGGTTCGCCCGCCGAGCGCGTCGGCCCGGACGACGACCTCGTCCGAGCCGGCGCGGTCAGGCGTGCTGATGGATGTGGCCACCGTGCCCGTGGGGTGCCGGCGGGCCGGGGTCGACACTGACCAGTCTGCCCGCCCTCCAGAGCCTGAGCTGCTCCTGCACCCAACCGGCGACCTGGGCGAGGGCCGAGCCGCCGCGCAGGCTCCCTGCGACCACCGGGCGATGATCGCGCTGGGCGTGCGCGTCGGCCAGCATCCGCTCGACGCTGGCGCCCACGTACGGGGCCAGGTCGGTCTTGTTGATCACCAGCAGGTCGGCTCGGGAGACGCCGGGACCGCCCTTGCGCGGGACGTCGTCGCCGCCGGCGCAGTCGAGAACGAAGATCTGCACGTCCGCAAGCGCGGGACTGAAGGCGGCCGTCAGATTATCGCCGCCGCTCTCCACGAACACGACATCGAGTGGGCCGTGGATGCGGTCCAGGCCCTCGGCCGCCTGCAGGTTGGCGCCGATGTCGTCGCGGATCGCGGTGTGCGGACAGCAGCCGGTCTGCACCGCGACGATGCGGTCGGCCGCCAGCACCCCCTGCCCGCGGATCATCCGGGCGTCCTCGTCGGTGTAGATGTCGTTGGTGACGACCCCGAGCTGCAACCGCTCGCCCAGCTCGCGGCACAGGGCCGCGATCAGTGAGCTCTTCCCGGTGCCGACCGGACCGGCGACGCCGATCCGAAGGGATCTCGATTCAACTGGCAAACAGCCTCCTTGGGTGCTCGGCGTGGACCAGCGCGTCGCGGTCCAGCGATGGCGTGGCGGTGCTCGGGAGCTCACCGCCGGCAGCGGCGGCCGTGGCGCGCGCGGAGAGGGCCTCGATCTCATCGGCCAGGCGCACCATCCACGCGCTGGCCAGCGCCGGGTCGAGGGGCAACAACTTCACCGCGGCACTGCAGACCGTGGCCGCATCCTCGTAGAGGCTGATGGTGGCCGCCGCCAGGGGCGTGCCGCCACCGCAGCGCACGACGGCGCCGAGCACCACGGGGCGCAGTGTCAGCTCGCTCCGATCCTGATACCCAAGCAGCAGCCCAGCCTCCGGCCACCATCGCAGGGCGGTGCGCAGGAGCGAGATGCCGAGCCGGCCAGACGCGTGGCGAAGCGGCGGCGCCGCGACACGGGCCGCCAGCTCCAGATCGAGCTCGAGCAGATCCGGTACCCGGTCCTGGGCGCACGCGCGGGCCGCAAACGCCGCCTCCACCCAGGCCACCGTGCGCAGCCGCGCTGTCACGAACCCCGGCACGGCGCCGGCGTCCGCGCCACCGATGACGAGCTGCTCCAGACCGGCTGAGTGCGCGTATCCGCCGGTTGGGGTACGCGCGTCCGCCAGGATCAGATCAAGCACGCGCATCGGCTCAGAACAGCGAGTAGAGCTGCGCCAACGGCAGCCGGGAGGCGGGCGCCGGCAGCACGTCCTCACCGTCGACGGTCACGACGAACGTCTCCGGATCGACGACGATCTCGGGGGTGGCGTCGTTGTTGGGCAGGTCGGCCTTGCCGACGCCTCGGGTGTCGGCGACCGCCACCAGTTCGCGGCCCAGGCCGAGCCGCTCGGCCACGCCATCCCCGATCGCCCCCTCGGCCACGAACGCCAGCGAGGCCGCCTTCGCGGCGGCGCCCATCGCGCCGAACATCGGACGGCCGAGGACAGGCTGCGGCGTCGGGATCGACGCGTTGGCATCGCCGATCGGTGCCCACGCGATGGCGCCGCCCTTGATCACCAGCTGCGGCCGCACTCCGAAGAATGCTGGGTCCCACAGAACCAGATCGGCGAGCTTGCCCACCTCGACCGAACCGATGTGGCGCTCGATCCCGTGGGCGACGGCCGGACAGATCGTGTACTTGGCGACGTAGCGGCGCAGCCGCAGGTTGTCGGCCGGCCCGTCGCCGGGCAGCGGCCCCCACCGTACCTTGGCCGCGTGGGCGGTCTGCCAGGTGCGGATGATCGTCTCTCCGGCCCGCCCCATCGCCTGCGAGTCCGACCCGATGATCGAGATCGCGCCGCGGTCATGCAAAAGGTCCTCGGCCGCCATGGTGGTGGCACGGATGCGGCTGTCGGCAAAGGCCAGATCCTCGGCCGAACGCGGGTCGAGGTGATGGCAGACGATCAGCATGTCCTGATGCTCGGCGAGCGTGTTGACCGTATGCGGGCGCGTCGGGTTGGTCGAGGACGGCAGCACGTTGGGATGAGCCGCGATCGCGATGATGTCCGGGGCATGTCCCCCGCCGGCCCCCTCGGTGTGGTAGGTGTGGATAGAGCGACCGGCGATCGCCGAGACGGTCGACTCCAAGTAGCCGGCCTCGTTGATCGTGTCCGTGTGCAGAGCGACCTGGACCCCCAGCCGGTCGGCCGCGCGCAGACAGGCGTCGATGGCCGCTGGGGTCGAGCCCCAATCCTCGTGCAGCTTGAAGCCACCGGCGCCCGCCATCACCTGCTCATCCAGGGCGGAGTCTGACACGGTGTTGCCCTTGCCCAAGAGCAGCACGTTGACCGGAAGCTCGTCAAGCGCTCGATGCATCATCGCCAGGGCCGCAGGACCCGGGGTGCACGTTGTCGCGCGGCTGCCGTCCGATGGGCCGGTCCCACCACCGATCACGGTCGTGACACCACTGGCGATCGCCTCGGTCACCAGCGTGGGCGTGATCAGGTGCACATGACAGTCGATGCCGCCCGCGGTGAGGATCCGGCCCTCGCCGGCGATCACGTCGGTGCTGGCACCGAGCCGCAACGAAGGGTCCACGCCGTCCATGACATCCGGGTTGCCGGCCTTCCCCAGCGCCACGATGCGTCCGTCGCGGATACCGACATCGGCTTTGACCACACCCCAGTGGTCGAGCACCACCACGTTGGTGATCACGAGATCAGGCGCCCCGGAGGCGTAGTCGACGGTGCCCTGCAGCATTGATTCACGGATCGTCTTGCCGCCACCGAACACGGCCTCGTCACCGCCTGCGCACCGGTCCTCCTCCACCTCCAGCCACAGGTCGGTGTCGGCCAGCCGGACCCGATCGCCCCGCGTCGGACCGTACAGACGCGCGTACGTCTCGCGGTCCAGCGAGGTCAACGAGCCGAGCCGATCTGGAGACCGGGTACCGCGCGTGTGCCGCCGAGCGCCACCAGCGTCAACTCGAGCTCGACGCCCGGCTCGAACCGCACCGACGTGCCCGCCGGGATGTCGGGGCGAAAGCCACGTGCCACGGTCCGATCGAACTCCAGCGCGGCATTGACGTCGGCGAAGTGGAAGTGAGACCCGATCTGGATCGGCCGGTCACCCCCGTTGAGCACCCGCACTACCCGGCGCTCGCGTCCCGGCGCGAGCGGCACCGGCGGCCCCGCGGTGAAGACCTCGCCCGGGATCACGGGATCGGATCGTGGATCGTGACCAGCTTGCGGCCGTCCGGGAACGTGGCCTCGACCTGGACCTCGTCCAAGAGCTCCGGAACGCCGTCCATGACCTCGTCACGCCCCAGCACCGCGCGGCCGTCGCTCATCAGCTCCGCGACCGTGGCATCTCCGTCACGAGCACGCTCCATCACCCAGCAGGACAGCAGCGCCATCGCCTCGGGATAGTT
>Ga0335075_10015182_pt1 | contig 11549 bp, 11 predicted proteins | sample Lox_Sample_24_FD_206723 | JGI IMG/M metagenome (GOLD analysis project Ga0335075, IMG submission 206723) | Soil microbial communities from Loxahatchee National Wildlife Refuge, Florida, United States - Lox_Sample_2.4 | ecosystem: Environmental > Terrestrial > Soil > Wetlands | place: USA...
GGCGCGAAGCCTGAAATGTCAAATCAGCCTCTCCTGATTCTGTGGTCGTGGAGGGGAACAATCTGCGAATTTGTTGATTGCAGATGCTGAAATGGTGGCTTGCCTGTTTGTTGAAGGAGGCGAAGAACAAAAGAAAATGTGAAGGGTTTGAAGGGTACCTATTAGATTCAGAATTACTGCCGTGGCAACTGGCTGTTGACCCAAATGAAAAGTACGGTGCGCGACATCTCCGGAATCTGGACCTCATTATATCCGAGGCCCTAACCTCTAGGTATTTTTCAACCGAGGTGGGTTGCCTGGAGAAGACGATGAAGAGCTCGAGGAATACATCGTCGCTACACAGAGACTGCTAGGAAGAGAGATTGAGGAAGAGGCAGTGCAGTGTGCTTGCGGCTGACGCTAGATCCGGCTAACATGTTCCACCGCAGCCTGTTGTGATACTAGGTAAACCCCGTCCATCTTCAAATCTCCATGCTAGTACTCCTGGATCTGTGTTGCGAAGCACTAACCTCCTGCAGTGTCGGCTTTGTTGATTTCTTGACCTTTTGCAGATTGCAGTATTCTTGCTTCCACTTCCACCGCACTGCGCTGACACGCTTCTTCACGCTGTTCCCCCTTCGACCATTTGCCTTATTCAGTCGCCAGCGATCTCCCGTCAGGCACCTCACCTACTGGCATCGTCCGCACACCTTGCGTACCAAACTCCCGACCGTCTTCATCCACGGGATTGGCATCGGCCTCTATCCTTACGTCGATGATACCACTCCGCGACCCTTGAAGTCACGGACTCATGCTGCAGCCAATGCCACCATTCTTGGATTTTACGAATGTCTTCGCTCCCCACTCGTCGAGTTTCCTGATTGATAAGATCACCGATCGAGTCAGCGAAGATAGTTCGCAAGAATAGCTCTTCAGACTCCATATCGGAAGTACAGCCGTGTCATGCCGGTTCTTCGGTCAGCCCTGCAAGCTCCTGTCCAACTACACAGAATACCAGGTCGGGCTTTGGCAAAGGCAAAGGGAAAGGCAGTGGATCAATAAGCACATTTGGATTTAGTGAAAGAGGAATGTAATTGAACTATGGCTGATCAGCATTCCGTGCCAACCTCGGCTCAAGGACCTATCCATAGCAGGAATAATATATGGGCCTAGTTTGTTGGACAATATCCTCTTCACCCTCATTCTCGAGCTTGCGCGATTTATCTCTCAGCTTCTGAACAGTAGCATCGTCCATTTTGGAAGATACTCGTGGACACGAGATTATTCTGTTCGCTCTCTGCTTTGATTCCACTTGAGGGCCTTCGCGATGGAACAATCCTAACCCTATAACCCAGCCTCGTCCACAACTTGAATATCCACCGACAAAGCCAACCACACGAGCCTCTTCTAGCCCCGAACAACGCAATCCTCCTCACTCGTAAATCCGAATCGATGTCTCTCGCAGAACGGCAGCAGTAGCGTGATCCGCACCGAACCGGACCTCGTCATGGCTCGGCGATACTACCCAATCACGTTACTACCACCGTCCGCAAGAATGCGATCCAACTCACAGTTCAGCAAAAGGTCAAGCCTAACAATAAACCAATCGTCACATCGCCCTTGATTCGCGCGTAGATCTCAACCTGCAGTGAAAAAAGAACGCTACTACATCAACCCAATCGTGACATCGCCCTTGACCCGCGCATAGAGATCTACCTCGACCTCCAGATCCAGCTCGATCTTGATCCTCAGGCTGCTGTCCTTTTCGTTCGTCTTGGCGGGCCGGTCCTGGATTCGGGATTGGTGCGCGGGGACGATGCGGCGGCCGCGGTTGATGACTGGCGATAGAGTGTCCTGCTGAGGAGCGGGGGCGGAATATTGTTCCGGGAGGCCGGCGAGTTGTTGGTCCTGAGGGTTGCCAGCTGTGGTTGCTTTGGTAGCTGTGCTGCTGGTTCGCTTTTGGAGAGCTTGACCGAGTTTGGGCGGCTTGCGGCCGCTGGTGGGGTCGGGGTGGGTGGGGGCGACGTCCATGTCAGAGAGGCCGCCTTCTTCGGAGAGCTGGCTGGTTTCTGCAGAGGCGCTATGGAGGAAAGGTCAGCCTTGCATGATTATGGGGTTCGGAGTTGGGCTAGGCAAAGTATGGAGTAGACGCTTACGTTTGAGACATGCTTGGTTACTTGCAGTTGCTGGACTTGGATACAGGAAATAGTTCAAGGAAGGAAAGAAGATTGCTGAAAGTGTGTGAAGTACAATGGTAAGTCTAGGAACAGCAGATGCATGCTTCCAGGACGACCATATTGTCCTGGTAGGAAAGCATGACGACGTGGCTTTGTTCTGCTATTTCGTTAATAGGACACTGCCTCGTGTCCAGATCATGTTCGAAAGTTAGCAGGAATGCGCCTAGGATTTCCCAAGGATCCCTGGAAATACAAGGTACATCAGAGAGGCGTAGAGAGGACAGTGCGCAGACTAGCTCTAGCGTTGATCACTTGGCTGGCTGGACCCTGTAAGAAAAAGACGAAATTGCCGATGCTCAGATGCCTACGAACCGCAAGATTGCTGCTTATGAGTAGCAAAGCAGGTTTCACGCAACCTCCTAGGAAGCTAGCGGTAGTGTTCTTCAACAGTAGCATTCATCTGTGGATGTGGCGGGTGACGTGGTTGGAGATGATGCGCTTTCCAGGGTTGATGCTGGGTTACGACGGCGGGAAAAGGAATCCGCCAGTTGGAAGGCTGACCCGGGGCCTTCGGAAAATTTGTCCTCTTCCGAGCTGGGGTATAACGAGGGCTAGATCGGATTACGTGCAAGCGTATAACGCCTTCGTCCCACTTCCTCAGACTTCGTGTTCCCTCCCGGATGATGTCATTTCTGTAGATGGGCTTTGGAGTACGTACTGTGGTAGGTTGCGAGTGTGGACTGACTCCTGAAGATGTAATGCTCTCAGATACCAGCCAGCATCAAATGTTACGCCTTTGTCTCCTCGTCCCGCTCCTTGCCTTGCTACCGTGCACCGAAGGCTGATTCGCACTTATCATGGCTCCTCAGCAAAACAATAAGATTGATAGGCTTTGCTCAGAGTGGGCGCTACCATCCCCAACACTTGATATCGACTACGAGGTTTTCCGAACACCTGGCCAATCCAGGCAGCCCATCCGCCAACCATTTCAACCTACAGTCGAGGAATCCGAAGATGGAAATTTCGCAAAGCTTACATGCAATACAATGGGTTTCAGTGCCAGGACTCCTCCCAAAGGCCCTGCGACAAATCCTCTAGACGCCTTCGATCATTGCGAAGTTCAAACAATCACAACTCGGAAGTTTATGCAGAATGCAATTCCGTTGCCTTCAGGTACAGTTAATTCCTTCTTAGGTCGGGAACGCGAGCCTAGTGGTAGGTGACCTGTCACGTATTGATGCGTAGTTCGCAGAAATATGCTGATTAGTATTTGCAAGGAAGAAAAAATCATTTCCAAGCCGACTTAGCAGGCGAGATGCTGAGGCGCCACAAGGCAGAGCGATTTATTGAGGGCATTAGAAACAGTCAATGCCGTGAGCAAGCGTGGGCCAGGGAACAATCTCGGCGGCTGAATTGGGCCAAGTGTGCCTTGCTCACCCATCCCAGCGAGATGGCTCAGAACTTTGGGGATGTCATGGTAAGAGCATAAGAAGTGGGGAATTCACTGGAACGCTTTGTGCTATTAGCTGTATTTGATCCCCACTTATGCCGCTGTTGTGGAGATATGCACCGGGAGATGCTCTGATTTTCAGGCTTCGTTGCTCCTTCAGTTTGTTCTAGTTGAGCCCGTGTTTACCACCGCTGATGACAATCCTCTTTCGGTCCTTAAAATTTCCGGATACGCTTTGTTTCGTTTGATTGCGGATGGAGAAGGTAAGGACGCCAGAACCAACGACAAATGGCTTCAAGCGCCGCGCTTTAAAGACGCGCGACTCTTGTGCGAGCAGTGGTACCCGACCAAGGGCAGTACTATACGTGCCCGGATATAACTTCCGTATCGTCACCAATGGAAAGAGGGACTTGCCTTTCTGACTTGCCAAAGAGAAAGTCGATGAACAAGCAAAACACTACATCGAGAAGGGCTACGTTCTGATGGTGTTGCAGACGGGGAAAGCGGGTAGGATGCACTGGCAAGCATTCGGGCCGAGGGAGACGGTGCTGGGTAAAGAGCATCCTGACACACTGATGAGCATGAACAACCTGGCAATAGTGTTGAGGGACCAGGGCAACTTGGGGCAAGTACAAGCAGGCGGAAGAGATGCATCGACAAGAACTCAAGACAATGCCGGGCAAAGAGCATCCTGACACACTACGTATTGCCCCGCAAATGCATCAGACCGCTGTGTTGCGAATAGGCCGTGTTTCGGTTTGCTACTCGCAGTTGCCTACTGAGGCCTACAGGGCCATACTGATGCCTACTGTGATCTCAGTAAGTACATGGCTACCTATTTCTAGCGTGTTATCTGCCTGCTACTACCTAGAGAGGCATTGTGTACTTAAGTCGCTCGTTACATCTGGGTACGATAGAACAATAAGCAGTGCTTCCACAACCTATGCATATACATACCTCTCTGCTGGCCGCAACACGTTGCTTCGCGAATCTTGCCATGGCATAGGCTTGTTTGCGAGATGCGAAGAGCGTTGGTGGCGCCATGGCTTGCCCTTGCTCATGCAAGACTCCTCTGGCAGCCATCGCCCTCGAAAAGGTATTCGAGGACATTGACCACGTGAACAGTGAGGGACATAGGACCTGGGTATCTCGTATGTGTACCTAGAAAGAGCACGGATCTCACGTTCACGACCTGTCGGTGTACGACCTCGGAGAAGCAGGAGAACAGGTTTACACGGCAGCAATGCTCCCAATAGTCAGTCGCTACCTCGGCTAGGCTATAGTCGAACAGTAGTAGCCGGGGACTCGGAATACTGACTAGTCAGCGGTAGCCGGGCCAATAATACGTCTGGGAAGCTGGGTCCTTCCCAATGCCCAGGTGGCAAGTAAGGTGGCAAGGCGGCAAAGTGGTAAGGAAGGACAAACGCGCGTATATAGGCTGGGCCGATTGGCTTATGGGCTGTTTAGTTAAGCAATAGGGCTGCTGATGAATTTCAAGGCGCCTAAAGGAAGCTCGGACGTACACCTAGAGGTTACCTCTAGAGATGGCTTTCCGAGGCGCCTAGAGAGGTTGTCACTGTTCATGTCGGCGAGGTTACTCTCCACCCAATAAGCCTCCTCCAGCCTTAGAAAGCTCGTCGGCGGCCTCATCGATGACCTCGTCGTCGACCCCTTACTTATTAGGCTAAGCTATTTACTCTAATCTTACGTATGCTAAGCAATAGGCCAACCCTATCCCTTCGCCAGTCACGCTATCCATCTTAGTGTCGCGCTAATGCTTCGGGGAAGGCCTTTAACTAGATTCTGGGCGTTCCTCAACTGGAGAGATTGCGCACTTCTGAAAATGCTCGCATAATTTCTGCGCACGTACAGGGACGCTAAAATGTACCTAGCGCGACTGGCGAGGGGATAACTAACAGGGGCTGTTGGTTGCCCAAACGGGTCGATTTCGGTGGGCCTAACATTGGGTGCATCGGTCGCAACGTCACCAATGGGATCCTGCCGCGTCGCATACAGGCGCGATTGGACAAATCTCGATTTGCACTCCAGCTGAATGCACACTTGTGCATTCGGGTACAAGCGGAATCTTTCGCATGTCCTGGCACCAGCTTATGGCGGTTCTGCCGCGGCTCCTGTGTTGGAATTGTTACGATCAAGTTTCTGCCTTCAATCCGTTTTATTGATCAATGTGCATAACACTGTCTCTATTTTGATTCCCTTTTTTCTCACAGCTAACAAGAACACAAGAGAGACGATGCTGCGTACCTAACCGAGGTCGCCGCCCGACCGTCTTACGAAGTGCTGAGAGCCAGCTACGTTTGCCTCAAAATCTTTCGCTTTGTCCATGCGTTCCTCGCTTTTGTTCAGACTGGGAAGACTTTGATTCTACGGCAAATTCTCTATTGGGAGCTTCATTCTGGACAGCTGCTTCGCTAAAGACGAAATTGGAAAATACAGGAGCCGCTATTGGGAAAGTGGCTCATGATCATTTCCACACAAGCACTCCTGTAAGGTATCAGACGCATCCAGCCAAAGTAAACGCCGACTGGTTCCATTTTCACCTAGGGTCTTCACTCAAGCCACCAGATTTTCGTCGCCCAACTTTTGCAGGATGACTAACCAGGATCGCGAAACGACCTCAGGTAAAATTTTGTCCTGGTTGTCTAAAGAAGGCATTGATTGGGACGTGATAAGGGAAGATCTTCACTTTTACATTGGGCAAGATGCCTACATTGAGCGTGCAGACGATAAGGTGAGCGTTTACAAACAGGGGCTCGGGTAATTACTAACCAATTGTAGGACGGTCGGCCAGGATATCTCATTAGGTCTGACAGACTTTTCACTGTAGTACGAAGTCATGATACGTTCCAACACAGAAGATGATCACTCAGACTAACTCCCTCAGCCTCATATACTTGACCTAAAAAGAGACACAATAGATTGGTATGAAGAAAGATATAGATCATGCAGCAAAGGTCGGTCTTGACTAAAGGCTCCCCAAATCCATTCTTACCCATCACAGAATATCGTTGTTCTAGGACACGGAAGCGGAGACAAGAAGCTGGCCCTACACAGTCACTCGCAGACTTTCACGCGGCTACAGCAGAATCATCATCGAGGAGAGAGTTGAACTCCATTTCTGCTGGCCAACACGAACGAAGTCGTGACTCACTAACTGATGCGGCTGACGTATCTGCCAATTACAATGACTCACCGATTTCTAAGAATTTGTTGTCACGCCAGGAAACGCATGCGGCAGCACCAAATGGCCAGAGGCAGCCATCATCCGCTAATTTGCCTTCGGACACGAGAGCAGATGTAGAACGGATGGTCGCGCAGAAACTCAGAAACGAAGGCCTTGTTACGACGCGAAGCATATCGGATCAAATTTGTGACGAAGTTATGTGGCAATTGCAACAGCAGCAGGCATATATGCAGCCCACGTCAGTAGCATTCTCTCCGGACGGCAAGGTGGTGGCGTCAGGCTCGTCCGACAAGACAGTCAGGCTCTGGGACGCCGTCACGGGAGCGCCGCTGCAGACGCTCGAGGGTCATTCGGACTGGGTGACGTCAGTAGCATTCTCGCCGGACGGCAAGGTGGTGGTGTCAGGTTCGTCCGACAAGACAGTCAGGCTCTGGAACGCCGTCACGGGAGCGCCGCTGCAGACGCTCGAGGGTCATTCGGACTGGGTGACGTCAGTAGCATTCTCGCCGGACGGCAAGGTGGTGGCGTCAGGCTCTTCCGACAAGACAGTCAGGCTCTGGGACGCCGTCACGGGAGCGCCGCTGCAGACGCTCGAGGGTCATTCGGACTGGGTGACGTCAGTAGCATTCTCGCCGGACGGCAAGGTGGTGGCGTCAGGTTCGTCCGACAAGACAGTCAGGCTCTGGGACGCCGTCACGGGAGCGCCGCTGCAGACGCTCGAAGGCCATTCGGACTGGGTCACCCCCCCATGTGAAAATTCGACAGTCAGAAGACAGATGCTCACTAATGAAACCGAAGCGGATCGAGGCAACGACTCTTCCGACCAGTCTCAGTCAGGAATCTCGATGTCCCTGTCCGCTCTAGGTGACCACTCCTTTGAAAAGCCCAACTCAGGAAGTCCGACGGGCTTCCGGGCTGAAGGAACGAGTCAGCCCTGTGAGTGTCTCTTATCCTCCGGCTCGGGAGATAATTCGTTCTTAATGGATCCTGCTGTCTCGGTGAGAAAGGAGTGGCATCGCAGTACGGAACACGAGAATGAAGACTCCATCATGACAGACTCACAAGTTTCTGCTCTAGACCACCCCAAGCGCTTGTTTCCCGATGATGTTGCGAAACTATTTGCGGAAATTGCTACCTTGGTTTCCCGTCTTCCGGATCTGGACAGCGGGCCGGACACTGAGAAGATACGTTATATTAGCGAACGTGTACATCGCAGAATCTCCATTTTCAACGAAGTGCAACGCGAAATCGATGAGCTTGAATATCGGAAGCCAGCAGAACTGTTCATTCGCGAAGAAATGTGGCGCAAAATCCTTGAGCTTGAAGATCCGGGGCTTCAGATTTCGAATACGAAGTCCCATCCTGAGTCTACTGTATCAACAGGCCAGGAGGACAATGCCCCCGACGGCTCACAGACTAGCTATTGGGAGAGTATTGTGTCAACCTTACTCGCAAAGGTTGACCGGGAGTTCATGAACGCCTATACCGAACTGCCAATTATCGCGTTCGGCTACAATATTTTGTTGGGCTGGTGCTGGTCCGTCTCGGGGGTTAAGTTTTACAGTGTCATATTTGAGACAACTGCCATTGACCATGGCCGTAGTTCTCATAATCAACAGCACTTAAAGAATATATGGTACATGGTTCTCGCGCCTCTTCTCAGATTTTGCTAATCTCATATCGGCAGTCCCTTTTGCCTAGCCGGGCAACGGCCTTTTCCGGAACCAGAGTGTCTTTTCAAGCACATCAGCGTTGCTCACACTAATGAGATCATGGCTAACCCGAAACTCCGCTGCCTGTTTGAGCGGTGGTCTCCGTCCAGCAACGATAGTAGCCAGAGCAGCAGCCATGTACAGTGCGAAGCTGACACTGACTCTGGATATGCTTTCAGTATCGCCCCGTTCAAAATCAGTGCTTCGAACAATTCGACCGACTCAGGTCTTGGCAGTTCTGTTAGTCCCGCAAACACAGCTCCACACAAACCAGTATATGGATCGCTCAATCCTATGAATCAGACGCAAATAGCTTGGGATGCTCCAAGTTCCTCAGACCAAGCTCAGAAATATGATATGTCGGAGGCAGAACCTGCCATTGCTTGTGGAGCATCCCTGTCGACCTCTCCCAAGGCCGTACAGTCACCAGCACACAGTTTCAACTCCAGCTTAGATTCAGAAGGAGAAATGTCGTTTGCTTGCGCATCAGATTCAGACTGGGCGCTCGAACAGTGGGAGGCAGATCTGGATCCGGCGCTGCTCCGAATAAGATCACACCTTGTGCAACGACTTGTTGAAAGCTACACCAGTGCCAATTTCGAAGTTTGTGACGCAATGCAACGTACCATTCCATCTGGCCCGGCTGCATCTTCGCATGGATCCTCGAACCATAATTCATCTTCTCTATCTCGTACATCACAAACGAGTCACACTTCCATCACTAAGCGCGGGTTATGCGCGGAGGACGAGGAAGGCGACCTACAGGACGGAGAGGGTCCGCCCCGTCGTAAGCGAACTAGGGTGACTACAGAATCAATATCTCTCGATGGACGGCTCTTCGCTTGCCCATACTCCAAGTTCGACCCTATTCGATTTTCCGAACGCAACATCGACGAGAAGCATTACCGTGGGTGTTCCAGCAGCTATCTATCAGATATCTCTCGACTGAAACAGCATCTTTATCGCATCCATCGAAAACCAGACTTCTATTGCCGAAGCTGTTTTGAAATCTTCAAGTCAGAAGCTCAACTCGACACCCATACTAGAAAAAGACCATCATGCGAGCCGTGTGAACCTCACTTCGCAGAAAAGATGAGCGTCGAGCAAATGGCGGACGTGAAGCGTAGAAAGCCTGGCAAAACCCCTGCCGATACTTGGTTCGCCATCTTTCGTATCCTGTTCCCCGAAGCGCCCTTACCACAGTCACCTTACGCGGATAGTGTGTCTTCTGAGGCTATCCGGTCCTTCATGGATCTTTTTCAAAGACAGGCACAGGCGAACTTGTCCGCGTTAATCAGAGAACAGCTTGGCAGCACCCTTGTCCTGCACAGTGATCAACAGAGGCTACTGGATAGCGCGCTTGAGATTTCTATTGCCCAGCTAGTGATGCAGATGGGGCCGAGTAATCGGGAAGTGGAGCCGCAGCAGGTCGCCCTCGAATCGTCAGAGGTCCACATACAAACTGCTTTGGAGAGAGATATAGATGCACTGCTCGCAGTACTTGAACCCCAAATCTCACAAGCATCGAATCTCCCCGGGGCCAACTCCGAAGATGATGACATTACTCGTCCACTGACCTGGACACCGACCTGGGAATTCGGGGGACTAGAGGACATCGAGAGCATCTTCCGCTAAATGCTTGATTGAGAAGCTCCCAGTTTCGATGCATGTACCTTGGTTCGGTGTGCTAGAATCAAGGTTCAAAGGTACTAACCACTCGAGAAAGGCTTAAGGTTGTACAGACTTCGCTAGAGAAGTGGACATAGGGGAGCTTGGGAGCTTAAGAATTTAGAATTCTTGCTCTCTAGCGTTTGCATCGCCGTACCGTGGACGGGGTCTTGACATCGGTAAGACAAGAGGCGCTCTTTCGTTTCACTGTGCAAACGGCTACAGTGCTGTTTGGGCGGGGCGACTCGAGGAGGAATCTATTTTGTAGGCACAAATAACTGCGAAAACGACCTGAAAAGGGTTTGTCTGGTCAGATGACATGGCCTTGTTCAAACATCCGGCTTGGGTTAGAAACCAGCATGCATTGTCCAAGGTGTTATCGTCGCCAGCGTAATGCTGCAGTGAACTGAAATTGGTGGGTGTGAAGAAAAGGTGCGGTACTCTGACTTCGGATCCGACCTATTTCGACAAGATGAGCTCCCGTTTCCCAAACGAAGTGTGAAAGCTACTAATTACTTACTGACCTTGTAGTCCAACTGGAAAGAACTGTGCCTATGCTTGAGCCTCTGGCATCCCGCTACAAATAACAGCCGGGTGATTGAATCAGCCCTCTGCGCCGCGGAGATCGAAAGCTGTCGCGTCGTTTCGGAAATAGACGGGAATAGCAACGATGAGGTGAGGAGGTAGGTTTAGAGAGAGATATATAGCAAGCATGGGCTTCCTGAGAACAGATCTCATTCACAGTGACCTAGCTATTCTTGCGAGCTTCTTTCCCGCCACTCTCCCTCATCATATCGCGTAACCACTACCGGACCACCACCCACACCTTTCTGCACTCCTCCTGCAACGCTACCCATCATGTCCATCACCAACCTCATCCCGCTACTCCCCCTCTTAACGTCAACCGCCTTCCTCCAATTCGTTACCGACCAGACATTTTTCTTCTCCCTCTTCCTCCAACCCTCCCACTCCGCCCAATCAGCCAGCCTCTTACCCAGCTACCTCTCAGCCTTCTCCCGCCCGGCTATCCTCATCATTGCAAGCATCCTCGGAACCCAACTCCTCGCTTCCCTCGCCGCCATCGCGCTCTCTGAGCAGACCTTCTGGTACCGGGCTGGCTTCGCGTTAACACTAGCCCATTTCCCATTCGCACCGCTTGCCGCGCCGCTGCTGGTGGACATCGCCAAGATGGAAAAGGGGAAGGAGAAGGAAGAGGAGGTGAGGGAGAAGATGGTGCGATTTTTGAGAGTGCATGCCGTGAGGACGTGGACGGTGAATTTAGGGGCATGGGTGTGTTTTGGGATTGCGGTGGTGCAACGGATGACGTGACGCAGTTTCTGCTAGCTGTGTGTTCGTGG
>Ga0335075_10015183_pt1 | contig 11548 bp, 10 predicted proteins | sample Lox_Sample_24_FD_206723 | JGI IMG/M metagenome (GOLD analysis project Ga0335075, IMG submission 206723) | Soil microbial communities from Loxahatchee National Wildlife Refuge, Florida, United States - Lox_Sample_2.4 | ecosystem: Environmental > Terrestrial > Soil > Wetlands | place: USA...
GGGCGAGTCCTATGGAGCCCTGCGGGGGGCCGAGTTCCGCGGCCCGGTCGAGGTAGTGGGCGACGTCCCCCGGAGCGGCGAGCCCCTGCCCGAGTTGGCGCCGATCGAGAAAATGTACGCCGACAAGTACAGCCCCGGCGAGGACCTCGTCCCCGACGGACGCCACGCATGGCTGCGGCTGGTGCCGCACAAGACTACGAGCTGGGACTTCCGGAAACTGTAAGCACGATCGGCGATGCCCATTGTCCGGCCAGTTGCCGGACGTGCACCGGTTAGTTCGGGACTAGCTCTTGGGGGCAGGCGGCTCCCCATCGCGAATCCTCAAGTTGACCGTAAGACCGGAGATTAGCCACCCGGCCGGCCCGCGCTGCAGCGTGTGGATGTAAGTGCCGTGAGCGACGAACCGTCCGCCGCCGTTCTCCTGCGTGTTCACGTGCTGGGCGTACAGGTACGAGCGGCACGTCGCCCCATCATCGTCGAGCGTGACCGCGAAGTTGCTGACGTAGTGCAGCGTGACATTGAACTGGGTCACCTGCGACCGCACGCGGGTGACCATGGCGTCGGCACTCAAGGTGACCGGGTTGCCCGGCCGCAGGTCCGAGCTCATCATCACCTGGTCGGCGAACAGTGCTCGAAATGCCTCCCAATCACGCGAATCGAGTGCGTCAGCGTAGTCGATCACCATGCCGATCACTGCTCGCTCATCGGCAAGGACTCCCAGATCGGTCATGCGGCTCGGCTCCCATGTCTTGAGTCACGTTCCTGAACTGCGCATACTCGTCGCCTCGGAGGGCATCGGGCGGCGATCTCGTGAAGAGTGTGGTTCATCACCGCGGCGCTCCGGGTTCCCGCGTTCCGTCTACTGAGACGCTGGCTGTCCAAGCCGCAGGGCCGGCCTTCAGGCTGGAGTCGCTCTCCCCGCTACCGGGGAGGCGAGACGGAGGAGACGATTTTCCGTGAACGCGGAAACGACGCAGAAGCCAGCGATCGCGCTGTTGGAGGCGTATGACAGCCGGGTGCCGCTGCCGCCGCTGACCGCCGGCATGCCGGATCTGTCTGTCAGCGACGCTTACGCGATCCAGCTATCACAGGTCACGGCCTGGACCGCGGCCGGAGCGGTGATCAAGGGGTACAAGGTCGGGCTGACCTCGGCCGCGATGCAGCGGCAGCTCGGTGTCGACCAGCCGGACTTCGGGCACCTGCTGGACACCATGTTCCTGCCGGAGGGCGTCACCGCCGACATTGGCCGGTTCCTGCAGCCCAAGGCCGAGCCGGAGATCGCCTTCGTACTCGGCCGCCCGCTCTGCGGGCCCGGCGTGACCGTCGCGGATGCGATCGCCGCGGTGGACTTCGTGCTGCCCGCGCTGGAGATCATCGACTCGCGGATCGCGGACTGGAAGATCACCCTGCCTGACACCATCGCCGACAACGCCTCCTCCGGGGCGGTCGTGCTCGGCAGCAGGCCGGTCAAGCCGGGGGCGCTCGACCTGTCGCTCACCGGTTGCCTGCTGTACCGCAACGGCCGCATTGAAGGCACCGGGGCGGGCGGGGCGGTACTCGGCTCGCCCGTTAACGCTCTGGTCTGGCTCGCGAACACCCTCGGCCCGCTGGGGGTCACGCTCGACGCCGGGCACGTGATCCTGCCCGGTTCGGTCTGCGCGGCGGTCGGGTTCGGCCCCGGCGACACGGTGAGCGCGACGTTCGACCGCATCGGCACGGTTTCCGTCACCTTCGCAACGAGCCAGGAGCGGCAGACATCATGAGCAAGCTCACCGCGGCGATTGTCGGCCCCGGGAACATCGGCACCGACCTGCTGGTCAAGTTGCTGCGCAGCGATGAGATCGAGGTCATCTCGATGGTCGGCGTCGACCCCGCCTCTGACGGGCTCGCCCGGGCCCGCGAGCTCGGCGTCGAGGCCTCGGCCGGCGGCCTCGACTGGCTGCTGGCCCAAGGCACGCTCCCCGACTTGGTATTCGAGGCGACCTCGGCCAAGGCCCACCTGGCCAACGCGCCCCGCTACGCCGAGGCGGGAATCACGGCGATCGACCTAACCCCGGCCGCGGTCGGCCCCTACGTCTGTCCGGCGGTCAACCTGGACTTTCTCGCTGACTCCGCGAACCTGAACATGATCACTTGCGGCGGGCAGGCCACCATCCCGATCGTGCACGCCGTCTCCTCCGTCGTCCCGGTCCCCTACGCGGAGATCGTCGCGTCCATCGCCTCACGGTCGGCCGGCCCCGGCACCCGGGCCAACATCGACGAGTTCACCGAGACCACCGCCGCCGCGATCGAGCGGATCGGCGGGGCCGCCCGGGGCAAGGCGGTCATCATCCTGAACCCGGTCACCCCGCCGATGATCATGCGCGACACCGTTTTCTGCGCCATCCCCGCCGACGCCGACACCAACGCCATCACCGCATCGGTCGAGAAACGGGTCGCCGAAGTGCAGCAGTACGTTCCCGGCTACACGCTCCGGGCCGAACCGCAGTACGACGAGCCGCGCGAAGGGTGGGAAGGGCATGCCAGGGTCGCGGTGTTTCTCGAGGTCCGCGGCAACGGGGACTACTTGCCGCCCTGGGCCGGGAACCTGGACATCATGACCGCCGCCGCCGCTCGCACCGGCGAGCAGATCGCCCGAACGAGGAAGACTGCCGCATGACCCCCACCACCGGAAACACCAGCCCGCAGAAGATCCGGCTGACCGACTCGACGCTCCGCGACGGCTCGCACGCCCTGGCGCACCGCTTCACCGAGGAACAGGTCCGCGGCGTGGTCCACGCCCTGGACGGGGCCGGCGTCGAGGTCATCGAGGTATCCCACGGTGACGGACTGGGCGGTTCTTCGTTCAATTACGGCTTCTCCGCCGTTGACGACATCAAGCTGGTCGCCGCCGCCGCCGACGAGACCAGGAACGCGAAGATCGCCGTGCTGCTGCTGCCCGGCGTCGGCACCATCGGTGACCTGCGCCGGGCCCGGGACGCGGGCGCGTCGGTAGCCAGGATCGCCACCCACTGCACCGAGGCCGACGTTTCCCTCCAGCACTTCACCGCCGCCCGGGAGATGGGCATGGAAACCGTCGGGTTCCTCATGCTCGCGCACCGCATCGGCCCTGAGGAGCTCGCCAAGCAGGCCAGGATCATGGTTGACGGCGGCGCCCAGTGCGTCTACGTCGTCGACTCGGCCGGCGCCCTCGTCCTCGGCGACGCCCAGGCCCGCGTCGCCGCCCTCATCGGCGAGATCGGCCACCAGGCGCAGGTCGGCTTTCACGGCCATCAGAACCTGTCCCTCGGGGTCGCCAACTCGGTGCTGGCCGCCCAGCAGGGCGCACGGCAGATCGACGGGGCGCTGTGCGCCCTCGGTGCCGGCGCCGGCAACGCCCCCACCGAGGTCCTGGCCGCCACCTTCGACCGGCTCGGCATTCCCACCGGCATCGACGTCCCGGGTGCCCTCGCGGCCGCCGAAGATGTGGTCAGACCGCTCCTGCCCCGCCTCCCGTTCGCCGACCGCGGCGCCATCACCCAGGGCTACGCCGGGGTCTACTCCAGCTTCCTGCTGCACGCTGAGCGCGCCGGTGAGCGCTACCAGGTGCCCGCACACGAGATCCTGCAGCGCGTCGGCGAGGCCGGCTACGTGGGCGGCCAGGAAGACATGATCATCGACATCGCCCTGCAGCTCGCCGCGGAACGCGAACGCGCGGGCGTCTGACGCTCAGCCACGCACCAGTTCGGGATGATTTAGCCGTTTTCATCCCAACGGGTGCTTGCGCTGCCTGACCGAGAATCCGTGTCCCGCTAGGTGCCCTGCCCGCCGGCCGCGATTGTGTCGCCGAGCCCGAGATCCGCAAGCGGCAGACGCTTGGCGATCGCCTTGCGGCATTTCATCATGGTCCGCGGGTCACCGACGCAGACCGCGCCGACCACGATGCCAGTGGGTTCGGTGTAGACGGCGACGAGGGAGTCCTCTTCGATGCCGCCGCGGATAACCGCGACCTCGCCGGTGCTCGGCCTGCCGACGATCTGGATCCGGCGTCCGTACTGATCGGACCAGACGTAGGGAACCTGCGGGGCAGGGGCGGTCTTGCCCAGGATGCTGGCGGCGACAATCGCGGCGTGCTCGTTCGCGTTGGTCCAGTGCTCGATCCGCAGCTCAGCCTGGTAAATGCCGTGCCGCCAGCGCGCCACATCCCCGGCCGCGTAGATGTCGGGGAAGCCCGTTACCCGTAGGTTCTCGTCACACAGCACGCCGTCGGGAACTGGCAGCCCGGAGGATGCGAGCCATTCAGTGGCGGGCCGGGCGCCGATGCCGACGACGACCATGTCGGCCGGGATGACGCGGTCATCGGTCAGGGTCACTCCGGTCACCCGACCGGCTCCCTCGAAACGGGCGAAGCCCACTCCGGTGATCACGGTCACGCCGTTGAGCGCGTGGAGCATAGCGAGCATGGACCCGACCTCGGGGCCGAGAAGGTGAGCCAGCGGCGTGTCCTGCGCCTCGACGATGGAAACCGCCACCCCGTGTTCCCGGGCCGCCGACGCGAACTCGGCGCCGATGAAGCCCGCGCCGATGACAACCGCCCGCCGCGCCCGGGTGAGCTCATCGTGGAGCGCAAGCGCGTCGTCAGCGGACCTGACCGTGTAAACGCCGTCGAGCTCCGCGGCACCGGGCAGCGTGACCGGTCGCAGGCCCGTCGCTATCACGAGCTTGGAGTAGCCCAGCTGCTCGCCGTCGGCGCTGAGCACGGTTTTCGTCCCCGGGTCGAGTGCGACAGCGCGCACGCCGAGCCGGAGGTCGACGTCAAGCGCGTCCAGTTCCTCGTCGAGCAGCAGTGGGACTACCGCGCGAGCCGCGTCCGGCGTGAGCATCTGCTTGGTCAGCGGCGGCTTGTCGTACGGGCGATGGGTCTCCTCGCCGATGATCGTGATCGCTCCGTCGAATCCCTGGCGCCGCAACGCCTGTGCGGTCCGTATCCCGGCCACCGAGGCGCCGACGATCACCATTGTCACCGGCTCGGTGTCGGGCTGGCCGCTTCGCCTGCGGGTCACCATCCGAGCAGCTGGGCAGCCGTGCCACCGCCGACAAGAGCGGTCGCGTCGGGCCCCAGACCACTCAGCGTGGACCCGGTCAGGCTGTCCTGCGCTGGCAGCGGATAGTCGGTACCGAACACGACGTGATCCGGGCCGACGCGCTGGCAGAGATACTGCAGATTTTCCGGCTCGTACACCACGCTGTCCACGTACACGTGGCGGGCCAGGTCCGACGCCTTGGCCTCGCCGCGCGCGTCCCACATGCGCGCGATGCGCGGGAACGCCCAGAAGAACGTGCCGCCGCCATGCGACAAGCAGATCCGCAGCTCCGGGTAGCGCGCGGTTACCCCGCCGAAGACAAGCCGGGCGGCGGCGATGGCAGTCTCCGTGGTCATGCCCAGGCCGAAGTTAACCGCCGCGCCCGCGATGCGGCCCGTCCACGCAGCCTGGTCCCCGAGGATCAGCGGATGGACGAAGACGATCATGCCGAGGCGGCCGGCGGTGGCGAAGAACTCGCTCAGCGCGGGATCGTCGAGTTCACGTCCGCCCACGTCGGTGCCGATTTCGACGCCAGCCAGCCCGAGCCGGTGGGCGTGTTCGAGCGCGGCCGCGGCCAGGACCGGGTGCTGGAGCGGCACTGTCCCCAGGCCGACGAACCGCCCCGGGGCGGCGGCCACCATCGCGGCGACGCCCTCGTTGATGTGCGCGCACCAGGCAGCGCCCTGGTCCGGCGCTGGCCAGTCGCACACCAGCGGAGGGATGGGCGAGATCACCTGAACGTCGATCCCCGCCATTTCCATGTCCTCGACCCGGCGCGCAGCCGACCACGCGGCCGGGGAAAGCGTGCGGGCGACCTTGCCGTCCCGTGAGAGTCGGCCGACATCGCCGTCGACCGCGAATGACGGCCACCGCGAGTCGCCGTACCGAGCGGCGAAGTCGGGCAGGTCGACGACCACATGGGTGTGAAAGTCGATGCGCGTCATGGCCACCATGCTGGCCTGGGTTGCCCGCTGTCGCCAACGCGCCGTTCCAGGGAGCAGAACGTTGGGCTGCGATTCGGCCAGCCGGCGGGTTTGCTGGCCGCAGATGCACGAAGCTCACGATGGGAGCTACAAAATGCTGAGGGACAACCTCAAGATCATCTCGGTGGATGACCACCTTATCGAGCGCCCCGGCGCCTGGCAGGACAGGCTGCCGGCCAAGTTCAAGGAAGCCGGGCCGCGCCTGATCGAGCTCGAGGACGGCACCGAGCAGTGGAAATACGCCGGTATCACGGCGGGGGCCCCGGGGCTGAGCGCGGTTGCCGGGAAGCCGTGGAACGAGCGCAGTAACGAGCCCACGCGTTTCGACGAGATGCGCGCGGCCTACACCGACCCCGCCGCCCGGCTCGCCGACCTGGACGAGGACGGGGTCGCCACGCAGGTCCTGTTCCCCAGCTACGCCCGGTTCGCCGGCGCCCGGTTCCTCGTGGGGGATGACCGCGAACTGGCGCTGGCCTGCGTGCAGGCCTACAACGACTACGCCCTCGAAGAGTGGCAGGACTTTGCCCCCGGCCGCTACATCCCGCTCACCATCGTCCCGCTGTGGGACGTCGAACTCGCCGTCACCGAGGTCCAGCGGGCCCTCGCCAAGGGATCGCACGGGCTCACGATGCCCGACGCCCCCTCGATGCTGGGCCTGCCCTCATACCGCTCCGGGTACTGGGAACCCTTGCTGGCGCTGATCGAGGAGTCGGGAATCCCGGTCTGCATGCACTTCGGCGCGTCGGGCGTGACACCGAAGCTCAGCGCCGACGCCCCGCAGGCCGCGCAGGCCGCCGTCTTTCCCGTGACGGTCATGTCGTCACTGACCGAGCTGGTGCTCTCACCGGTGTTCGAGCGGCACCCCGCGCTTAACGTGGTCTTGTCGGAGAGCGGCATCGGCTGGATCCCGTACATGAGTCAGCGCCTCGACCAAGTCTGGGAGCACTACCGGTACTACCAGCTCGACGACAAGCTTCCGGGCGAGCGGCCGTCGGAGGTCGTCAAGCGGAACATCTTCTCATGCTTCATTGACGACCCGATCGGGATCGAGCTCCGGCACACCATGGGCGTCTCCCATCTCATGTGGGAGTCCGACTACCCGCATCCCGACTCGCTCTACCCGCACAGCCGTTCCAATGCGGTCAGGGTGATGGCCGACGTCCCCGATGACGAGGTGGAACAGATCATGGCGGGCAACGCGAGGCGGATCTTCAACCTCTGAGCGCCCGACCGCGTGCCCGCCGCCGCCAGGCATCCGCCCCGGACGGGGCGGATGCCTGGCGGCCGGTCTTAGCCCAACTTAATCTGGACACTCTTGGTGTGGACGAACTCCATCACCCCGTCCCGGCCACCCTGCTTGCCGTAGCCGCTCTGCTTGCGGCCTCCGAAGGGCACATTCGGGTGGCCTGGAGCAGTTCCGCCGTTGATGCCGACGGCCCCGGCGTCGAGACGGTCAGCGATCCAGATCGCCTTGGTGAGGTCACGGGTGAACGCGTACGCGGCCAGGCCGTACTCGGTGTCATTGGCCAGCGCGACGGCCTCCTCGTCGTCCTCGAACCTGATGACTGAGACCACGGGACCGAATACCTCCGTGCGGGCAATCTCGGCGTCGTTGTCGACGGCGAGCACCGTAGGCTCGATGAAGAAGCCGTCGGCAAGCGTCCCGTCCCGGCGCCGCCCCCCGGCCAGGACGTCGGCCCCGGCGTTCCTGGCCTGCTCGATCATCCCCAGGATCCGATCGCAGGACGACTGGTTGATCACGGGGCCCATGACGGTCTCGGGGTCGAGCGGATCGCCCTGCTTGACCGTCGCCAGGTTGGCGACGATTCGCTCGACCAGCTGGTCGTAGACGGACGCCTGCACGAGCAGCCGGGAGCCGAACGTGCAGATCTGCCCGGAGTTGAAGGTGATCGACATGGCCCGGGCCGCGGCAGCGTCGAGATCGGCGTCACCGAACACGATGGCCGGCGACTTGCCGCCGAGTTCCATCAGACAGGGCTTCAGGGACTCGGCAGAGGCGGCGGCGATCCGCTTCCCGGTCGCCGGGCTGCCGGTGAAGGTGATTTTGTCGACACCGGGGTGGCGGACCAGTCGCTCCCCCGCCTCCGGTCTGCCGGGCAAGATGTTGACCACGCCGGGGGGAATGCCGGCCTCGAGCGCCAACTGGCCGATGTGCAGCATGCCGAACGGCGCCAGCTCGGACGGCTTCATGACCACACAGCACCCGGCGGCCAGTGCGGGCCCCGCGGCCATGCCGAATGCCCCCGACGACCCGTTCCAGGTGGCGATGACCCCGATCACGCCCATCGGCTCGAGGGCGGTGTAAGCAAACTCGTCGCCCACGCCGTACGGCACGACGTCGCCGTAGAGTTTGTCAGTCCAGCCGGCCGCCTCCTCCAGCCAGCGGGCGGCGGTTGCCGCCAATCGCGGTGCCTGGGTGATGGGGAGGCCGATCTCGAGCGAGACGACCGTCGCCAGGTCCTCGTTGTGCTGACGGATGAGCTCGGCCAGCCGGAACAGGACGCGGCGCCGCTCGGTGGGGGCCCAGCGCCGCCAGGCGGGGAAGGCTGCGCGCGCCGCGGCGACGGCCGCGTCGACCTCGGCTGCCCCGGCCACCGGCAGGGTCTGCTGGACCTTGCCCGTGGCCGGGTTGACGTGGTCGAAGGTGCCGCCGCTGCTTGAAGCCACCCGCTCCCCACCGAAGATCAGGTAATTCGGGAGAAGATCCTGCGCTAGGTCGACTGCCATGGTTCACACCCTCTCTAGATCGATGCCAGGCCCAGGATCGTCGTAAAACCGATCGGGGAACGCGTGGCATTCCGCGTGCCGGAACTTCCGAAAGGGCGGTGCAGCCCCCGCTCCTATGCTGGCGGGAGTCAGAAAGACCGAGTCAAGGTCTATCGACCGGGAGAGGGTCATGAGAGTTGTCGTTGATTCCGCCCTGTGTCAGGGGCACACGCTCTGCGCTCTCGCTGCGCCCGACCTCTTCGGGCTCGGGGACGAGGACGGGCACTCCTTCGCCCTCGTCGACACCGTTCCAGCGGGACTGCACGAAGCCGCCCGGCGAGCCGCGCTTAGTTGCCCGGAAGGGGCAATCGCCCTCGCAGAGGGCGAGCCGGACGAGACAGCGCGATAACCGGGCGGAAAGAGAACTGTGGTTGCACCATCTGAACTGGGGAAAGCCGTGACTGACACCGACCATGCACCGACGGACGTCGACGCGCAGTTCGACCACCATTCGCTGGCGCACGCCGCCGACCCCGTGTGCTCGTACCGGGCACTGCGCGAGTCCGGCGGGGTGACGCACAGCGACAATTACGGCGGGTATTACGTGCTGTCCAAGTACGCCGACATCGTGGCGGCGGCCCGGGACCACGGCACGTTCTCGTCCCAGCGCGAATTCGACGGCTCGGGAGCGGGGACCGGAGGACTGTCGATTCCCCCGAACCCGGCGACCCGCCTGTCGCTCGACGAGCTGGACCCTCCGGAGTGGCAACGAATCCGCCGCTCCATGAACCCGATCCTGTCGCCCGCCGCGGCCGACCGGATGAAGCCCGGCGTCGCCGAGCTCACGACCTTCCTGATCGACCAGTTCATCGAGGCCGGCGCGGCCGACCTCGTGCTCGACCTGGCCAACCCGCTCCCCGCGATTGTGACGCTCGACCTCATCGGCATCCCCCGTGACGGCTGGGAACGCTACGCCGACCCCATCCACAAGATGGTGTTCACCCGGCGGGACCAGCCGGAGTACAAGGATGTCTTCGACGGGACAGTCTGGATCCTCGATCAGCTGCGCGAGCTGATCGCCCTGCGCCGCCGTGAGCCGGCCGACGATCTGGTGACCTACCTGATGCGGCACGAAGCCAGTGGCACCCCGTTCACCGACGAGGAGATCCTCGAGCTGCTGTTCCTCATCATCGGCGGGGGCGTTGACACCACCACAGCACTGCTGGCCAACACCTTCTATTACCTCTCCGAGCATCCGGAGGACCGGCGCCGCCTCCAAGACGACCCCGCGCTCATCGACACCGCGTGCGAGGAGTTCCTGCGGGCCTTCACCCCGGTTCAGGCGCTGGCCCGCACGGTCACCCACGACGTGACCGTCCGCGGCGTCGAGATGCACGCCGGCGACCGGGTCCTGCTCGCCTGGGGGTCGGGCAACCGTGACGACGATCAGTTCGAGGATCCCGACGAGGTGCGGATCGACCGGTTCCCTAACCGCCACGCCGCCTTCGGCATCGGCATACACCGCTGCCTCGGCTCCAACCTGGCGCGCGTGGAGTACAAGCACGCCGTGACCGAGGTGCTGCGGCGGATCCCTGATTTCCAGGTCACCCCCGGCGGGGCCCACCGCTATCAGCGAGTGGGCACGGTCAACGGATGGGAGCAGATGCCGGTGACGTTTACCCCCGGCAGGCGCGAGGGCAACCGCCGCACGTTGTAAGCCAGCCCGGTTCTTGCTACACCGAGACCTCCGGGCGATGGAGTGGCTCACCCCATCGCCCGGAGGTCTTTTGTGCCCTGGGCCAACGCAGCCGCTGACCCGCGCGCCCCTATGACTTTTGCGCGGGTGTCGTCACGCCGGAACGGCTAGCCAGGAAGCCGGCGGCCGTGCTGTCCCAAGCGTCCGCGACACCTTCCTCGCGGAGCCGGGACTTACGCACCTTCGCCGTCGGCGTCTTCGGCAGCTCGGCACAGATCTCCACATACCGCGGGACCATGAAGTACGGCAGCCGGTCGGCGAGGAACAAGTAGAGCTCCTCCTCGCTCACCTCGGCTGGCTTACGCAGCACCACCACGGCCTTGATCTCGTCCTCTAGGTGCTCGCTCGGAACGGCCACGACAGCCGACTCCAGAACGGCCGGGTGCGCGTTCACGTGGAGCTCGACCTCAAGGGACGAGACGTTCTCTCCACGGCGGCGGATGGCGTCGTCAACCCGGTCGGCGAAGTAGTAATGACCCTGCTCGTCCTGGTAGACGCCGTCTCCGCTATGCAGCCAGCCGTTCCGCAGGACTTCTGTGGTCTTCTCCGGCTCGTCCAGGTAGCCGGCCATCGTGGTCCACGGCAGGTCGGCCCGGACGACGAACTCGCCGACCTCGCCCGTCGCGACCTCGACGTCGTTCTCGTCGACGACTCGGGCCACGTAGCCCTTGCGGACCACGCCGAGCCCGGGCTGGCGCACCGCGTCGGTCTTGGCGATAACGGTGCCGATCTCCGTGTTGCCGAAGCCAGAGGCGACCGAAACGCCGAACCGCTGGGCGAATGCCGCAACGTCGGGCACGACCGGGATCATGTGGATCTCGCGCAGGGGGTTGTCAGCCTCGGCCGGCCTGGGGTCCTGGGCCGCCAGGAAGGCGGCCATGGTGCCGACCAACTGCGTGGTCGTGGCACCGGCCGCGCGGATCTCCTCCCAGAAGGTACTCACGTGGAAGCCGGGAGCCACGTACGCCGTCGCCCCCGCCAGGAACGCCCGGTAGACACCGCCCCACTGGCCGGCGATG
>Ga0335075_10015185_pt1 | contig 11548 bp, 8 predicted proteins | sample Lox_Sample_24_FD_206723 | JGI IMG/M metagenome (GOLD analysis project Ga0335075, IMG submission 206723) | Soil microbial communities from Loxahatchee National Wildlife Refuge, Florida, United States - Lox_Sample_2.4 | ecosystem: Environmental > Terrestrial > Soil > Wetlands | place: USA: Florida...
TGTAGGTGAAATCGTGGGTCTTGGCCGAGGTGCCGAGCGGGGTGGTCACGGTGACCGCGACCTTACCGCTGCCGGCCGGCACGGTGGCCGTGATCTTGGTCGCGGAGATGACCGTGAAGCTGGCCGCCGCCACCGAGCCGAACAGCACCTTGGTGGCGCTCTTCAGGTTCAGCCCGGTGATCGTGACCGTGATCCCGGCTGCGCCGCTGCTGGGCGACACGCCGGTCACGGTGGTGACCGGGCTGACCACCACGGCACCGCCGTAGTCCATGGTCGGCCCGAGCTGGGTCACGCTCACCCCGGCGGGCAGGCTGACGTCCACCGGGACGTCGCTGTTCGTGGTCGTGCCATCGCCCAGGTCGTCGTACCCGTTGTAACCCCAGGCCAGCACCTTGCCGCTGCTGGCCAGCGCGTAGCCGCTGTAGTAGCCGGCGGAGATCGCGGTCGCCGTGGTGCCCGAGGGAAGGCTCACCACCACCGGCACGTCCGAGTCGGCAGCCATGCCGTCGCCCAGCTCGCCGTCCTCGCCGTAGCCCATGGCCAGCACCTGGCCGGTGCTGGTGAGTACGTAGTTGGACAAGCCGCCGCCCGCGAACGCGGTCGCCGTGGTGCCCGAGGGCAGTGACACCTTCACTGGGACGTCCGAGTTGGTCGTGGTGCCGTCGCCGAGCTCGCCGTAGAAGTTGTAGCCCCAGCCCAGCGCCGCGCCGGCGGAGGTGATCACGAAGCCGCCGTACTGCGCGGCGCCCACCGACTTCGCCGTGGTGCCGGATGGCAGCTCGACCTTGACCGGGACGTCCGAGTTGGTGGTCGTGCCGTCGCCCAGCTCGCCGTCGCCGCCGTAGCCCCAGTCGTATACGGTCCCGGCCGAGGTCAGGACCACTGCTCCGTAGCCCTGACCGGCCAGCGAGGTGACGGTGGTACCGGTCGGCAGCGAGACTGCCACCGGCACGTCCGAGTTGGTCGTGCTGCCGTCGCCGAGATCACCGTAGTTGTTGTAGCCCCAGGCCAGTACCTGGCCGGTGCTGGTCAGCGCGTAGCCGGCGTAGTAGCCGCCCGCGATGGCCTTGACCACGGTCCCGGCCGGGATGGAGACCTTGACCGGCGTCACGGCGTTGTTCGTGGTGGTGCCGTTGCCGAGCCCGCCGTAAGCGCCGTAGCCCCACGCGTAGACCGTCCCGGCGGAGGTCAGCGCGTAAGTTTCCCCGTAGCCGCGGGCGACGGAGGTGACGACCGTCCCGGCGGGCAGCAACGCGGCGACGGGCGTCACCGCGTTGTTGTACGTGCTGTCGCCGAGCTCACCGTAGCCGTCGTATCCCCAGTCCAGGACCGAGCCCTTGGCCAGGTAGCTGTACTCGTCGGCGGGCGAATCGGCCGAGGTGCCGCCCAGCGCGGTGACGCTGATGTTCACCAGCCCGGTGCCGGCTGGGACCTTGGCCGTGATCTCGCCATCATTCACCACCGTGAACGACGACGCCTTCACCGTGCCGAACTTGACCTCGCTGGCGCCGGTGAACCCGCTGCCGGTGATCGTGATCGTGGCACCGCCGGCCGGCAGGCTGAAGTCGGAGCTGATCGCGGTCACCTGCGGGACCGGGGCAGGCAGGGCTAGGGCATGGTATTCCCCGGCGGCCAGCGTATCGGCCTTGAACCCCGACGGCAGGCTCACCGTGACCGGGGTGTCGGAGCCGGTGGTGGTGCCGTTGCCGAGCTCGCCCCAGACGTTGTCGCCCCAGGCCAGCTCCGACCCGGTGGTGGTGGCGGCCAGGCCGGACGACCCGCCCGCGGCGATCTGCCGCGCGCTGGTCCCGGACGGCAGCGACACGCTCACCGGCACGTCCGAGTTGGCGGTGGACCCGTCGCCGAGCTGCCCGGAGCCACCGCCGCCCCAGGCCAGCACCTGCCCGGCCGAGGTCAGCGCGAGCGCGAACGACCCGCCCCCGGCGATCTGGGTGATGGTGGTCCCCGACGGCAGCGACACCGCCACCGGAGTATCGGAACTGGCGGTGGACCCGTCGCCGAGCGCCCCGCCCGGCCCGTACCCCCAGGCGTAAACCGCCCCGGTGGAGGTCAGCGCGTACCCGACGCCGCCGCCGGCGGCGATCTGCGTCACGGTCACCCCGGACGGCAGCGACACCGGGACTGGCGTGTCACTGCTGGTGGTGGTGCCGTTGCCGAGCTGCCCGAAGAGGTTGTCGCCCCACGCCAGGACCTGGCCGGAGCTGGTCAGCGCCAGGCCGAAGTCGTCCGTCCCGGCCGCCACCTGCGTGACGCTGGTGCCCGAGGGCAGCGAGACGCTTACCGGCGCGGTCACTGGGGTGTTGCTGGTCTGGCCGTTGCCCAGTTCGCCTTCCTCGTCATCGCCCCAGCCCAGGACCCCGCCCGACGAGGTAACCGCCAGAGAGAAGCCATCTCCGGCCGCAGCCTGGGTCGCGCTCGTGCCCGACGGCAGCGCCACGTTCACCGGGGTGTCAGAGTCGCTGGTGCCACCGTTGCCGAGCTGGCCCGTGCCATTGTGGCCGAAGGCGAGCACCCCGCCGCCCGACGTTACCGCCAGGCTATGGTCATAGCCCGCCGCCACCTGCGTCACCTCGGTGCCCGACGGCAGCGACGCGGCCACCGGGGTGGACTGGGTAGCTGTCGTCGCCCCGTTGCCCAGTTGTCCATAGCTGTCCTGGCCCCAGCCCAGCAACGAGCTCACGCCATCCTGGGCTCCCGCCCGCACCGGCCGCCGTCCAGCCTGGCCGGCCGCCAGCGCGGCGCCGCGAAGGCCTGCGTGGGGCACACCGGGCAGATGCGCCGGCACCGGGCCAGCCGCCCCGGTCGCCGCGTCGGCCGGCCCACCGCCGGCCAGGCTGGCCAGCACCATGGCCAGCGCACCGCTCGCCGCGGCCAGTGCGGCCCCAAAGCCGTGGCCGGGGCGCGATACCACACCCATCTCGGTCCCTCCTCAAGGCACGCGGGCGCAACCGATACGCCCGCCGATTCCCTTGAGGAGCATTCCGGCAGCCACCGGGGGAAACGCCCCAGCACCGGGGGAAGCTCAGGGGGAAACCACCGGGGACACCCAGCCAGATCAGCGGCCGGCCGTCCGTCAGTCCATGGTCAGTCCGCCGTTGACCGGCGCGGTCGTGCCGGTGATGAACTCGCTGTCGTCCCCCGCGTAGAAGCCGATGGCCCGGGCCACGTCGTCGGGGGAGGCGATGCGGCCCAGTGCCGTCTGGGCCGCCTGGCGCTGTCTTTGTTCCTGATCGAGGGCGGCATCGGAGATGCTGGTCTGGCCCACCGGCCCAGGGGCCACCACGTTGACGGTGATCCCTCGAGGCCCCAGTTCCTGCGCGACGAAGCGAGCGAACGAGCTCAGCGCGGCCTTCGAGGTCCCGAGCGCGATCATGCCCTCACGCGGCCGCTCGCTCAGCACGGTGCCGAGGTAGACAATCCGTCCGTAGCCGCGCGTGGTCATGCCGGGCACCACGGCCTTCGTGACCACGAAGGCCGCCCGGATCTCCTGTTCCAGCTTGACGGCCAGTTCATCGGCGGAGATCTCGTCGAACGACTTGATGGCGTACGGGATCAGGGCGTTGTGGACCAGGACATCCACCTCGCCCATGGCCGCCCGGATCTGCTCGACCATGCCGCGCACGGCGGAGGCGTCCAGCACATCGGCCCGTGCGGCCATCGCCTGGCCGCCTGCGGAGCTGATCGAGGCGACCACCTCATCCGCCTCGTCCTGGCTGCTGCGGTAGTTCACGACGACCCGCATGCCCCGTGATGCCAGCAACCGGGCCGCGGTCGCGCCGATCCCCCTGCTCGCTCCCGTGATGAGGGCGACCCTGCCGTCCTCTTGAACGTTCGTCATGCCGGCCTCCAGAGAGTCTTGGGACGTGCCCGACGCGGGTCAGGACGGTACGCAGCTGCCGGTCGCCGGCAGACGCCGAGCGCCTGGTGGCGTTGCCAAGGGGTGACCCACCGTCCGCGGTGGTGCTGGCGAGCATGCCGCGCGGGCGACCGTTCAGGCGGATGCGCCAGTGCTGCAAATGCCGGTCGGGTGATGCCCGGCCAGCGCCGGCGTAAAACCTGGACCGGATCGTGCGACCAGGCCGTGTTTCCCCGATGCTGGGGGAAACCTTTAGGCCGGCTTCTTCGTCATTGGCTGGCGGCACAGCAGCAACGCACTACGAGCCGGTATCCGGAGGGGATCGCGTAATGCGGCGAGACGTGGAGCACGACCTGGCCGGAGGCGAGCTTGAGCGGCTGCTCGCCGAGCGGGGCAACTGGCTGATGGCCATCGCGCTCGCGCTCACCGGCGAGCGGGCTGACGCCGAAGATCTGCTGCAGGCCGCGCTGGAGCGGATGTTGCGCCACCGGCGCGGCCTGGCCATCAGCGCCGAGGCCTACCTGCGGCGAACGCTCTACAACCTGGCGGCCGATAACTGGCGGCGCCGGGGGGCGTGGCGACGCAAGGTCCCGGTGCTCCGGACCGAATACCTCCGCAGCGGGGCGGGGACGGCACCCGACGACACCACCCTGGTCGACCTGCGAGATGAGCTGGTGCGGCTGCTGGTGCAGATCCCCCCGCACCAGCGCGCGGTAATCCTGCTGCGGTACTGGGAGCAGCTGACCGCGTCCGAGGCGGCCGAGGTGCTCGGCTGCTCGGAGGGTGCGGTCAAGTCCGCTACGTCGAAGGGGCTGCATCGGCTGCGCGACCTGGCGGGAGGAGGCCCGGGCCGCTCGGTCACCTTGGAGCCGGGGGAATCCGCCTCGGGGGAGGAGCCGGGATCGATGGCGCTGGCGCAGGTGAGCCCAGCCGGACACGCGCTGATCAGGATGGTGAGGAATCCGTCATGAGCACAGATGTAGAAGAACTGATACGCGACGGCATGCACCGGCTCGCCGCAACGACGGACACACCCGCGGGGCTGGTCGGCCGGGCCCGCCGGCGGTTGCGCCGGCGGCGGATCGCGGCCGTCTCCGCGATCGCCAGCGCGGCCGCCGTTGGCGCGGTCGCTGCCGTAGTGGTGGTGCCCGGCACCAGCGCTCCGGCGGGCGATACCCTGCGCGCGCAGGCTGCCGCCTATGTGACAAGCCGGGTGGAGAAGGCGCTCGCGGCCGAGAACCTGGTATTTGTCGGGCGGTCGTACGGCAACCTCTGGGGAGACACCGCTACTTGGGCTTACGGCTCTAGGAGCCGGTTTGAGGAGTCCTGGCCGAAGGTTGACTACCGGGACCGGGAGGTGAACGGGCAGCGGCTGTGGGACTTTCCGCCGCAGGACCGGGGGCTGCCGTACCTGGCCGACGGAACTGCCCTGGTTGGCGGCAAGCTGGTCAGCGCGTACGTCACGTACTTCGACCACAAGTACAGCCTGTCGCCGCTGCGGCCGCTGCCGGGCAGTGCGTGCTCGACGACCGCCGCGCTGTCGATGGGCGGCCCGATCATCCCGGCCACCGACTGGGCAGCGTTCATCAACGGCACGCTCGCCTGCGGCGCGGCCAGCGTGACCGGGCACGTCTTGGTCGATGGCATCGCGACCGTGCAGCTCACGGGCAAGCCGGTCACCATCAGGCTGCAGCCTGGCTACGCCAAGGTGGTCGGCGCCCAGTGGGCCACGGCCCGGTGGACCCTGGATGTGAACCCGACGACTTACCTGCCGGTGCGGATGTACGGGTCCACGGAGACGTTCGGCGGCCGCGCTGGCCGCTACACCTCGTCGTCCGTGACAAACGTGCGGTGGCTCCCGCCAACGCCCGCGAACATTGCCCAGGCTATGGTCACCATTCCGCCGGGTTTCCATGAGGTGAGCTCGGCCGCTGATCAATAGCCTTACCGCCCTGATCAGCCGGGGCCCAGCTACCGGTGAACACCCCAGCGAGGTCTCCATGGGCTTTGGGCCGGCGCGGCTGGCCGTCCCGCCCGGCGGATCAGGCGGCAGCGGCGGGTGGTGGCCCGTGGCTGTGCAAGGTCCTGCTGCCGTCAGGGCTGGTCGCGGTCACGCTGCCGTCGGGGTGCAGGGCGATGGCCCAGCCCCAGCGGTGGATGGCGATCAGGTGGTGGAAGGTACACAGCAAGATCAAGTTGGCCAGGCTGGTCGGCCCGCCTTGGGCGCGGGGAATGATGTGGTGCGGCTGGCAGGCGGCCACCGGCTGGTCGCAGCCGGGGAAGCGGCAACCGCGGTCGCGCACGGCCACCGCGCGGCGCAAATGGACCGGGATGGTGTCGGTGGCGGTTCCCACGTCGAGTGGCAGGCTGACTGAGGCGGCGGTGCCGGGCAGCAGCCGGGTGCGCAGCCAGGCGGCCAGCCCGGCCGGTCCGGACAGCAGGTCGGCCGCCGCGGTCAGGATCATTCGCCGGGCGGCCCCTTCGGCCCGCGCCCGCCGCGCGGCGTCGCTGCCGCCGGGCTGGTCTGAGGCGGCCTGTGTGGCGGTGGCGGGCTGGGCGGGGGCGCCGTGCAGGAGGGCGGCGGCGAGGCGGTCCAGCACGTCAGGGTCGACGTGGCCGGTGACCACCGGCACGATCTGGGCGTCGCAGTCGTCACCGGGCCCGGCGGTGGCCTGGCCGGCCCAGGCGGCTTCGGCGCCGGGGGCGCCGGGCAGGCCGCGCAGCCGGTCCAGATCCAAATGCAGCACGATCTGCGTCGGCTGCCCGGCCCGTTCGGGCAGGCACCCGGCGCCGATCAGGCGGCGGCAGGCCTCTTCCAGCGCGTCGTGCTGCCGCTGGCCTTTGGTGCGCAGGTCTTCTGGGCCGCGGCGCTTGCCCAGGACGTCGATTACGGCTTGCAGCGCGGCGGTGCACGACGGGGTCAGGTCGCCGTTGAGTTTCCCGGCGCTTTGGAAGGTGGCGTCCAGGTACAGCGACCGGCCGGCGAACCCGTCGTCGCCGTCGGTGTCGGGCCGGGCGTGTATCTTGTGCAACTCCTCGGCCAGGGCGCCCAGGCCGGCCAGGTCCGCGCCGCCGTCGGCGGCGCCGAGCAAGATCAGGTCGGCGTCGCCGCGGACGTCGCCGGGCAGCGCGTCGGTCCAGTCGCAGATCTGCCGCGCCCAGGATTCGGAGATGTCCGCGGCGGCCAGGGCGTCGCCCACGGCCGGGTGGCCGGCCAGGCGTTTCATCCAGGCCAGCGCGCCATAGGCCGCGCCGCCGGTGACCCGGGTCTGCCATTTCAGCCAGGTGCGCGCCGAGCCGTGCCCGTCGTCCTGGTAGCCGTCCTGGGCCCAGAACGCCGCCAGGACCCGCGAGCGCGCCGCGGTGTGCAGCGACGCGGCCCGTTCCAGGCCGCGCAGGGTCTCGGCCTGGACCGCGGTGGGCAGCGAGGCTGCATCGGCGGTGGCCAGCCAGCCCAGCCCGGCCTGCACCATCGCCACCGCTTGGGTGGCGGTGGCGGGCGCGACGGGCGTCTGGGCGGCTAAGCACATGACCGGAGAGACCTCCTCATAGGCTACTATTCGACTGTTAGTTCGATCCTAGGGAACGGGTCTGACAATCCTGGGCCATCACCGAACACGCGGGTGATTATTTCAAGATCTTTCATCGTGGCCTTGTTACTGAGGCGCCGTGCGCCGGTGCCTGTACGATCAGGCACTCGCAGTCCGGGAGGTAGCCCAGGCCACGGGGAGCGGGGACGTTATGGCTCACGATCAGACAGCGGCGCCGGACAGCACGGCGGTGCGGGTCGCCCTTTGGAGGGCCCTCCATGTGCTGGCCGACCCGCCTCCGCACGTGCTGGAAGACGAAGTTGGCCTCAGGCTGGCGGACCCGGATGACGGCTGGCGCAGCCGCCCGGACATGGACCCGGATGGCACGAGGCTGTTCCGCGCGTCGATCGTTGCCCGTGCTCGCTTCATCGAAGATCTGGTGGTGGAGCACGCCGGTCGCGGCGTTGGGCAATACGTCATCCTCGGAGCCGGCCTGGACACCTTCGCGCAGCGCAGGCCGGAGATCGCCTCTCGCCTTCGGGTGTTCGAAGTCGACCAGCCCGGCCATCAGGCCTGGAAACGGCGGCGCCTGGCCGAACTCGGCTTCGGCATTCCCGAGTGGCTACGGCTCGTGCCGGTCGACTTCGAAGCGGGCGAGTCTTGGCGGGAGCGGCTCTCGTCTGCTGGTTTCGACGCCGGCCAGCCGGCCGTCGTGGCCTTCACCGGTGTCAGCATGTACCTGACCAAGGAGGCGAACGTGGCCGCGCTGGGTCAAGTCGCCAGCCTCGCCCCGGGCTCCACGCTGGCGACGACGTTCATCCTGCCGGCTGAGCTCACCGACCCCGACGTGCGTCCCGGGCTTGAGCTGGCGATAAAGGGCGCGCGAGCCAGCGGCACACCTTTCATCAGTTTCTTTACGCCAGCAGAAATGCTGGCCCTGGCGCGTGAAGCTGGCTTTCGGGAAGCCCGGCACGTATCGGCGGCCAGCCTGGCCCAGCGTTACTTCGCAGACCGGACGGACGGCCTTCGCCCGCCGGGCAATTCGGAGGAACTTCTGGTGGCCACCACCTGAAGTTGTCACGGCTCCAGATCCAGGGCCGCTCTTCTGCTCTCAATATCGAGCGGCACCGAGGCATGGTCGTGAACGATGAGCCAGTTGCCATCGATCTTCCGGAGGCACGCCGTCGCCCGGACCCAGAAACCGCTGCTGGCGTCCCCGTTCCTCAATGTGCCACTGATGCGGTTGAGGCTGTACACGAACGCCATGTCATCGTTCACAGTGATCGTCAGGTCCAGCATCTCGCAATTGAGCGGGGGCTGGAACATTGTGAAGACGTCTACCCAGTTCTTCCTTTTCCCTTCCGCGCCGAATCGCCGCAGCGGTGCCTGGACGTCGTACGTCACGATGTCCGGGGCATAGATCGGCATCACGCCATCGAGATCCGCGGCCCGAATCGCCTCAGCCAGCTTGTCGAATCGCTGCCGAATATCGGCTTCTTCAGCCGCGTGTTGTGCGGGCATGACTGGTCCTTCCACCTTCTGATGCAGAGCGTGTCTGTCGAAAACTCCGACGAAACAGCCCGGTCGTTTGTGAGGTGGTGCCCGCCCCGGCGGGCTAGGACTCGGCTATGCGGTCGAGCCAGTCGCTGAGCAGGGCGCGCTCGGCAGCGGTGAACGCCGTGAGGTCGGGGAGCGCGGCGCGCAGAGTCACGGCCGCGGCCGCCGGACCCGTGGTAGCGCTGCTCGCGTCGGTGAGGATGGTCGCGCAGACCGATTGCCACGCAGTGTCGGCGAGCGTGTCGTCGCGTTCGTCCTCGGCCTGGTTGATGAGGGTGAATACGACGCCGGCGCCGGCCGCGGCGATGAGGTCGACCGCCCGCCGCTCGGTCACCCGCAGCCGTCCCGCCTCGGCGACCCGGTGCACCCGGGCCCGAAGCACCCCGATGCCGGCCGCGGCGATGGCCCGGCCGTCCGGCGTGCGCAGCGCCGTGTACATGAGCCGGAACAGTTCGGGATTGGCCAGCCCGAAGCCGACATGGAGTTCCCATCCGGCGCGCAGGCTGTCGACCGGGTCGCCGTGTGCGTCGAGGGACGGCTTGCGCGCCAGGTAGCTGGCGAAACCGTGCTGGACGACGGCGTCGAGGAGGCCGTTCTTGTCGCCGAAGAGCCGGTAGATCGTGGGTGCTTGCAGGCCAGCGGCGAGTGCCACCGAGCGGGTGGTCACCGCGGCCGGCCCCTGGGAGGCAAGCAGTTCCGCGGCGACCTCCACAAGCTGAGCGCGTGTCCGGTCGCGCGACGACTCGGGGTCCAGCTTCCGCATGTTATCGATGATAACAATCCACGTGCGAACGTTTGGTTTCCTTTGATAACGTGATCCTGTAACCAACGATAACACGAAGGGCGGCAGCAGATGATCATCGTTACCGGCGCCACCGGCGCCCTCAACGGCACCACCGTCGAGCACCTGCTCAAGCGGATGCCGGCCGACCGCATCGGCGTGAGCGTGCGCGACGTCGCGAAGGCGCGGCACTTCGCCGAGCGCGGCGTCCGCGTACGGCGCGGTTCCTACGAGGACCCGGCGGCGCTGCTCGACTCGTTCGAGGGCGCCGATCAGGTCCTGCTGGTCTCGTCCAATGACCCCCACGCCGAACAGGTGGACCTGCACCGTACCGGCATCGAGACCGCCGTCAGGGCCGGCGCAAGCCGGATCCTGTACACGAGCCACCAGCATGCCGAGCCCGGCAGCCCGTTCCTCCCGGCGCGCGCGCATGCCGCGACCGAGGCGCTGCTGGCGAACTCCGGCGTCGCCTGGACGTCACTGCGCAACGGCTTTTACGCGCACAGCCTCGACTGGCTGCTCGGCCCCTGGCGGGAGACCGGGGTCATCGCCACCCCGGCCGACGGTCCCGTGTCGTGGACCGAGCGGGCTGACGCCGCGGAGGCGGCCGCCGTGATCCTGGCCGGCGGGCGGTCGTACGACGGCCCGGTTACCCTCACCGCGAGCGCCACCCCGACCTTCGGTGAGATCGCGGGCATCGCCTCCGAGTTCACCGGCCGCGATATCCGGCGCGTGGTGCTGGACGACGAGCAGTGGGTCGCCGAGCAGGCCGCGCACGGTACACCGGAGGCCAACGCGCGCTTCCTCCTCGGGTTCTACCAGGCCGCCCGCGAGGGACGCTTCGCCGGCGTTGACCCGCTCCTCAGCGAACTCCTCGGCCGTGAGCCGCGCACGGTACGTGACCTGCTCGCCGAGCGAGTGGCGGCCTGAGGCAGCGCAAAGAAGCGCACCGGCGGCGCGGGTGTCGCCGGAAAAGGCGCGTAAATGAAGTTCTGGAGGGTCTTGGCGGCTGTGCTCCGCTGTCCGTAAGGTCGCAGCCATGAGCGCGGTCCGGACGTGAGCAGCCTGTCTGGCCGTACCGCGGTCGTCACCGGCGCCGGTACCGGCATCGGCGCGGCCACCGCGCGCAGGCTCGCCGCCGACGGTGCCGCGGTGGTCCTGGTCGGCCGGCGCCGGGGCCTGCTCGAAGCGGTCGCCGCCGAGCTGGGCGACCAGGCTGAGGCGATCGCCGCGGACGCGGCCTCGGCGCGGGACATGGCGGCCGTGGTCGCGGCGGCGAACGGGAGATTCGGCAAGGTCGACATCCTGGTCGCGAACGCCGGCGGTCACGGTCTCGGCACCGCTGCGGACGTGACCGACCAGGCCTGGGCCGACGGCCTGCGGGCCAACATGTCGACCTGCCTGGTCAGCGCGCGTGCCTGCCTGCCCGACTTGATGGCCGTGCGCGGGGCGGTCGTGGTGGTGTCGTCGATCGCCGGGCTGGCGGCCGCGCCGGAGTCCGTGGGGTACGTCAGCGCCAAGCACGGGCTGATCGGCCTGGCGCGGTCGATGGCGCGCGATTTCGGACCGCGCGGCATTCGCGTCAACGTGGTGTGTCCCGGCTGGGTGCGCACGCCGATGGCCGACGAGGAGATGGACCAGCTGGCCGCGCTGCGCGACCTGCCGGACCGTACGGCCGCCTACGCGCTGGCCACGTCGCAGGTGCCGCTGCGCCGCCCGGCCGACCCGGACGAGGTGGCGGCGGTGATCGCGTTTCTGGCCAGCGCCGAGGCGTCGGCGGTGACCGGCGCGGTGCTGACGGTT